>Ga0070706_100000173_pt1 | contig 81500 bp, 66 predicted proteins | sample KBSK5501metaG_FD_65476 | JGI IMG/M metagenome (GOLD analysis project Ga0070706, IMG submission 65476) | Corn, switchgrass and miscanthus rhizosphere microbial communities from Kellogg Biological Station, Michigan, USA - KBS K5-50-1 metaG | ecosystem: Host-associated > Plants > Roots >...
CGGCGTCTGCGCTGCCAGATTTCGCCAAGTGGGGAAAGGTCGAGCGCGTTTCCATGCGCGGCGTGCGGCGCAAGACCGCGCAGCATTTGTGGGAAGCATGGACCACCATTCCCCATGTCACCCAGCAAGACAAGGCGGACATCACCGAGATCGAGCACCTACGTGCCCGCTTCGCGCCCAAAGCACAAGAAGCCGGCGGCAAGATGACCGTGACCGCCATCGCATTGAAGGTGTGCGCCTCAGCGTTAAAGGTTTTTCCTCAATTCAATGCCAGCATTGACATGGCAAAAGAGGAAATCATCTACAAGCAGTACATCAACATTGGGGTTGCGGTCGACACCGATCGAGGGCTGCTGGTTCCGGTTATCCATGATGTGGATAAGAAGAACATCGTTGAGCTCGCGGTCGAACTGACTCAACTTTCCAAAAAAGCTCGAGACAAAAAGCTAAGCCCCGCCGAAATGGAAGGGGGCACATTCACTATCACAAACCTAGGCGGAATCGGCGGCACTGGATTTTCTCCTATCGTCAATTATCCCGAAGTTGCGATCCTCGGCCTCTCGCGTTCGAGTACAGAACCTGTATGGATGAACGGAACGTTTGAGCCTCGGTTAGTACTGCCGCTTTCACTCTCTTACGACCATCGCGTGATCGACGGCGCCGATGCGGCACGATTCCTGCGCTGGATTGCCGAGGCATTAGAGCAACCGTTCCTCCTCTCGGTTCAGGGATAAGCCTGCCAATGGCCGAGACAACTAACTTAAACATTGCCGTAATCGGGGCGGGACCGGGTGGCTATGCCGCCGCCTTTCTTGCCGCCGATCTGGGAATGAAGGTCACGCTCATCGATGAGGAACTGAATCCTGGCGGAGTGTGCCTGTACCGCGGCTGTATTCCTTCGAAAGCATTGCTGCATGTGGCCAAGGTGATTGATGAGTCCCGCCATGCAAAAGCGTGGGGCGTGGAATACAGCGAGCCGAAGATTGATCTCGCCCGGCTGCGTTCCTGGAAGCAAGGCGTAGTAAAGAAACTGACCGGCGGATTAGGTCAGTTGTCCAAGCAGCGCTCGGTGCAATATGTCCGCGCTCGAGCCACTTTTGAGAACTCGAACACACTGCGGCTGGCGAAGGTGAGCGGCGGCGAGGAAACACTCACATTCGATCGCATCATCATCGCTACGGGCTCGCGTCCGGCAGTGATTCCCAGCCTAAAGCTTGAGAGCTCGCGCGTGATGGATTCGACTGGAGCGCTCGATTTAGCGGATTTGCCCGGCAGCTTGCTGGTGATTGGGGGCGGATATATCGGCTTGGAGCTTGGCACCGTCTATGCCGTTTTAGGAACCAAGGTGTCGGTCGTCGAAATGTTGCCTGGACTGCTGCCCGGCGCCGATCGAGACCTAGTACTCCCAGTGCACAAGCGTGTGGAGAAATTGTTCAACTCGATTTTGGTGAATACCACCGTCGCCCCTCTGAAAGAGGAATCCGGTGGAATCCGAATGACTTTCGACGGGCCAGATGTCAAAGAGCGCGAAAAAGTATTCGACAAAGTTTTGGTATCAGTTGGCCGTATGCCGAATTCTGAAATTCCTGGCCTGGAGAAAACCAAAGTTGAAGTTGGAAAGCGCGGATTTATTCAGGTCAACAAGCAGTTGCAGACTGCTGATCCGTCGATTTATGCAATCGGCGACGTGGCAGGTGAACCGATGCTGGCTCACAAGGCGTCCCATGAAGGACGCACTGCGGTCGAAGCAATCGTCGGACACAAAGTAGCGTTTGAGCCGAATGCCATTCCAGCCGTCGTATTTTCCGATCCCGAAATCGCCTGGTGCGGACTCACAGAAACCCAGGCTCAACAAGAAGGCCGTGAGATCAAAGTCGCCAGATTTCCCTGGGGAGCTTCGGGCCGGGCCGTGACTCTCGACCGCACAGACGGAATGACCAAGCTCATTGTGGATCCTCAAAATGAGCGCGTTCTCGGAGTGGGTATCGTGGGGGTTGGGGCGGGAGAACTGATTGCCGAAGGTGTGGTTGCGATTGAGATGGCTGCGCAGGCGAAGGATATTGCGCTTAGCATCCATCCGCACCCTACGCTGTCGGAAACAATCATGGAATCCGCAGAAGTATTTTTCGGAACCAGCACACACGTGTACCGGCCGAAACGATAATCTGCAATTCGAGCATAAGTTTCTGTCCCTGCTTCCCCAATTCTGAACTTTCCCACGCGAACAATGACCTTGGTAACTTGATGGAGATTTCGAGTGTACCTACGATTGCTTCATGAGCTATCAGGCACTATTGTTCTGTCCAGACGAGCGGACGGCTCACGTAGTAACCCAGGTCTTGAGTGAAGTTGAATTCAGCGTTGAGTCCTGCAATGAACCCTTCGCTGCAGTCAAGCGGTTGATGGCGAAACACTTCGACGCGATTGTTGTGGATTGCGACAATGAGCAGAACGCCACGCTGCTGTTCAAGAGCGCCCGTAATTCCGGGTCCAATCAAAATTCGCTTTCGGTTGCGCTGGTCGAAGGACAGGCCGGCGTCGCCAAGGCATTTCGTATCGGTGCCAATCTGGTTCTGACCAAACCTATTAATGTGGAGCAGTCCAAAGGAACGCTGCGCGTAGCGCGCGGTCTGCTCCGAAAAGCGGAAGCGGCCAAACCGGCGGTGGCGCCGGCTGCGGCGCCTGCGGAGCTCCCGCATCTATCGGCATCTTCTCCAATACAAAAATCGCCGCTGGCGTTGCCGGAAGAACCCAAGGCAGCTTTCGAAGTAGAGAAAGAACCGTTACCCGAGCCTGGCGCGGACGATGCGGCCTTGCTGGAATCCATGCCACATACCGTCCCGGACGCTGGCAGTCCCGACGTGCCGGCTCCCCAATTCGCGACACCAAAGCAATATCCCTGGCAACCAATTTCCAAACCTCTCGCTGAACCCATGGCTTCGGCTCTGCGGCGCGCTGCCGAAACTGCAGCCAAGAGCCTTGATCCCGGCAATTTGAACAAGGCGGAAACCGCTCGGCCTGCGGCCAGCCAGACAAAAATGAGAGAAAGCTGGCCAAGCACCAACATGTCTTCCGCATACGGTGCCGCGAGTGCACCTGCACCAGCTAAGGAGATCCCCAGAGCGGCCAGCAAAGATCCCGAGCTTAGATTGATGTTACCGCACGAAGCGTCCGAAATGGTGGAAGCCGCGTTGCCGTCGGAGACGTCGTATCTACCTTACAGGCGCGAAAGCTATCTTAGTGATATCCGCGAGCCGGAAGGATCCGAGGCCAGCGGCGGAATGAAAATTTTGCTGATTGCGACCGCAGCGACAGTGCTGATCGCGGGCGCCTACGTTGGTTGGACAAAAACACATAAAGCGAGCCCATCGCAAGCCACACAAGAACAGAGTGCGCCACCTCAGACTGCTTCTCCGGTAACGATTCCCTCGTCGAACATCGCTCCAGCAAAGCAAGACACTGGTTCGTTTGCGAGTCAAATTCAGGAACCCCAGCAACCAGCGGCTGCTTCCGAAGGCAAACCTTCTGCAGGCAAGACTACGATTACCAGGGGAGACGAGGTTGAAACGAGTAATGAACTGGGCCTGACCGTTCAAGAAGTACCGTCGAGCACTCCAGAACCTATCGTGGTGAAAAAAGGGCCATCTGTATCAGTCCGCAGATCGGCTACACAAGATGCTTTGCAACCGCCCCCCGCCGCTCTCGCTGTTCCCGCCACTACGGCTGACAAGGCCCTGGGCGGAATTATCAGCACGACTCCAGCGAATATGCCCACATCGGTGCCCCAGGTGCTGAAAGTGTCGCAAGGAGTTTCCGAGGGCCTGCTGGTCAAGCGGGTTCAGCCCGTCTATCCGGAGCAGGCACGTCAGATGCGAGTACAAGGTCCAGTGCAGCTTCAGGCGACCATCAATAAAGACGGCAACATTAGCAACGTCAAAGTCGTCAGCGGCAATGCACAGCTCGCGCGCGCCGCGGTCGAGGCAGTCAAGCAATGGAAGTACAAGCCTTACTACCTCAATAACGAACCAGTTGAAATCCAGACTCAGATCATAGTGAACTTCAAGCTTCCGTAGTCTTCAACGAAAAACATTAGCACCTGCTACGAATTAATTTTCTTGCCTTCCTTCTGACGTTCACCCCCGATGAGCCTGCTTCAGTGGCGGTATAATCGAGAGATGGCCTGACGGTGAAATTCGCTTCTGTGAAGGGGAGTGCCGCGTTTGGAACTTCCCTACTCAGCAAGTAAACCTTGCACTAGAGGCCATCAGTTTTTCTATGGACTTCAAATTAGTCAGTGATTACAAGCCTCGTGGCGATCAAGCCACGGCAATTGAATCCCTGACTCGAGGTGTGTTTGACCGGGAGCAACATCAAGTTCTGCTGGGAGTGACCGGGTCAGGCAAAACGTACACGATGGCAAAGCTCATCGAGCGGGTGAATCGGCCCACCATCGTTATGGCTCACAATAAAACTTTGGCAGCACAGCTTTATCATGAGTTCAAGAGTTTCTTTCCGCACAATGCCGTGGAATATTTTGTCTCGTATTACGACTACTACCAGCCGGAGGCCTACGTTCCGGCGGCGGATTTGTACATTGAGAAAGAATCCACGATCAATGACGAATTGGACAAATTGCGTTTGTCGGCGACGCGATCGCTCTTCGAACGTGGTGACTGTCTCATAGTGTCGTCGGTGAGTTGCATCTATGGGTTGGGCTCCCCCGAGGCTTATTACGGGATGCTGCTGTTTCTGGAAAAAGGCCAGAAGATCAAGCGTGAGGACATCACCCGGAAGCTGGTGGAAATTCTCTACGAGCGCACGGACGGCGACTTCCGGCGCGGCACGTTCCGGGTACGGGGTGATGTGATCGAAGTCTTCCCTACCTACGACGATATGGCGTACCGAATCGAATTGTGGGGAGATGAGGTTGAATCGCTGGCACAAATCGATCCTCTATTTAGCACGGTAAAGCAGAAGTACATGCGGCTGCCGATCTATCCGAAGACGCACTACGTGATGAAACCCGAGACCAAGGCTTCGGCGGTGCAGTCGATTCGCCAAGAGCTGGCGTGGTGGGAAGTGGAACTGGAAAAACAAGGGCGGCTGGTGGAATCGCAGCGTGTCCATCAGCGCACCATGTACGACTTGGAGATGATCAAGACCGTCGGCTATTGTCACGGCATCGAAAATTATTCGCGGCACTTTACCGGACGGTTGCCTGGTGAGCCTCCACCCACGCTGCTGGATTATTTCCCCCGCGATTACTTGATGTTCATCGACGAGTCGCACCAGACCGTACCGCAATTGCACGGCATGTATCATGGCGACCGCTCGCGCAAGGAGACGCTGGTCGAATATGGATTTCGCATGCCCTCCGCGCTCGACAACCGGCCTTTAACCTTTGAAGAGTTTGAACATCGTATGAACCAGATTGTTTACGTTTCGGCGACTCCCGGACCTTATGAGTTGACCAAATCAGCGGGAGTCGTCGTCGAACAGATCATCCGGCCTACAGGCTTGGTGGATCCGCCAGTGGAAGTGCGCCCGGTGAAGGGGCAGATTGACGATTTGCTGCACGAGATTCGCGGACGAGTCTCGCGAGGCGAGAGAGTGCTGGTGACTACCCTCACCAAACGTATGGCCGAGGATCTGGCCGAGTACTACAGCGAGGTCGGAGTCAAGTGCCGTTACATGCACTCCGAAATCGAGACTCTGGAGCGCGTAAAAATTCTGCGTGATCTGCGCAAAGGTGAATTCGATGTATTGATTGGGATCAACCTGCTGCGTGAAGGATTGGATCTGCCCGAGGTTTCCCTGGTGGCGGTTCTCGATGCAGATAAAGAAGGATTCCTGCGCTCCAGCGGATCGCTGATCCAAACTATTGGCCGCTGTGCGCGCAATCTGAATGGCCGGGCAATTCTCTATGCCGATGTCATGACGGATTCAATGAAGAAAGCTATCGATGAGACCGATCGCAGGCGCGCCATTCAGGAATCCTACAACCTGGCCAACGGGATCACGCCGGAGTCCATCGTGCGTCCCTTGGAAATGTCGCTGGCTAGCGTCATTGAAGCTGATTATGCCGATCTGACCGCGATCGAGGCTGACGGTATTCCGGAGTTGCGGTCTCAGGAAGAGTTGGATGCTTACATCGGCAAACTCGAAAGCGATATGCGCGAAGCGGCGAAACGGTTCGAGTTCGAAAAGGCTGCCAAGTTGAGAGACACAATCAAGGAATTGAGAACGAAAGAGTTTTTGTTTGCCTGAAGGACGGAAAGGTCTTTGAATTCTTGGCCTTGGTTTCTCAACCCTTGGTTCTTAGTCCTTGGTTCTTAGTCCTTGGTTCTTATTTCTTGGCTCTTAGTTCTTAGTTTTTTCCTTTACCGTCCCGCCTTTGCTGCCGCAGCCAGAGGTTTCTGATACAGGACGTAATCCGCCTTTTTGTGATAGTGGAAGGATACGTCCATCGCTGGAATCTTTTCCCCGTCTCCCAGGAAAAGGTAGCCGCCTGGTTCCAAATAAAGATGTAACCGCTGCACCAGCGCGATACGCTGGGCGGTGGAGAAATGCGGCAAGACATCCATGCAGAAAATGCAGTCGAACCTTCCAATATAAGTGGGCGCCACCAAATTCATGGGCGTAAACGTAACCAGGTTGCGCAGCCTGGGCTTCACCAGGAGATGTTGTCCCACCTTCGCGAAGTACGTCTGCACCAACTCACGTGAAATGTGCCGCAGCGCGCTCTGCGGATAAAGACCGCGTTCTGCTGCCTGCAGAGCGTGCCGTCTTATGTCGCTGCCGACAATGTGGACTTTCCACGCGCCCGCGCTGCAGTTCACTGCGTCGCAAACAGACATGGCGATGGAATAAGGCTCCTCGCCGGTGGCGCACCCCGCGCTCCAGACACGAAGGTTGTGGGGATTCTCCGCAGCCTTGCGCGCCTGCAACTCTGGTATCACGACTTTGGCCAGGGAATCGAAGGCTGCCGGGCAGCGAAAGAATCCGCTCTCGCCACCCACCAATCGCTCGGTCAGGCTTTCACACTCTGAATCACAGGACCGCAACTGGTCTAGCAGATTGGTGGCGGAAGGGTAGCGCCGCGCATCCAGATGCTCGGCAACAATTTCGGAAAGTTGTTCGGTCGGTGTCTGGATCAAGACTCCCGTTTTGCGCTCCAGAATCAGGCGGATTTCGGAGAGCTCGTGTTCCAGGAACGCCACAGTGGTCGAAAGCTTGTTCATTGCTCACTCCTCGCGGACCAACCTGACAAAATGCACTTCTGCTTAGGAATAGGTCGGGGGAGGGTTCGATCTTTAGGTGTTACGTAGTCGAGGCCGCTTTTAGGGCCTTCGATGTACTTGCCTTCTCTATCTGCCTCTCGATCACGGTCAGCTCTTTTTCCAGGGAAGAAAAGCGCTGTAGGATTTCGTGCATACGTAAAGCCATGTTGCGGACGGTTTCGATCTGTGAGCGCGCGCCCGCGGAGAGCGTCTCCGGTTCGAGCAAAAGTAACTCAGCGTTGCCCAACACCGAGGTGAGCGCATTATTCAAGCTGTGCCGCATTTCCAGAATGTAACGACCCAGTGTGGCCTGACGCTTCAGTAAGACATTGGCTTCTTCAGCGCGGATGGCACGAGCCAGCGTTTCGCAGTGCCGCAATGCTTCCGATACGACCAGTACCAGAGCATCCAACCAGCCCGCCTGCTGACGCAGAATCATCGCTCGCAATTGAGATCCGCGCACCGTTTCTACGGCCTGACCACCGTCCCATATGAACAACACGGGCTTCGGCAAGGGCTCGAGTGCCTTGAGAACGGGGACAAGAACAGTTGGCCGCACCGCACCCACAATGGCTACTTCGAAACTATCGGCGTCCAGCTTCTGGCAGAGATCACCTTTCATGACGGTGAACGACGGCATGTTATTTTCGCTTTGCCATCGGGCCATGATGGTGCGCGCAAATTCCGGGTCATCCGAAATGATCAATACTGTACGCAAGTCCACTTTCATCTCCGTTCCTGGTGACACCCGGTTCCTATGCGCTGCCGTCGTCCTTCCGATCAGGAGAATCGCTGGAAACCACGAACTCTGGCGCTTCCGAATTGCTGGCAGAAGAATTGACGCCTGCCGCGGCGGTCTTAGTGCGAGCGCCGGCGCTCGTCGGCGTCCGCGCTAATGCTGCATTGATCACCGCGCGAAGGTCCACCAGCATGCGCAGTGGCTGACCAGAAGAGTATTCGGCGTGAAACATCACCTTCCACGATTGGCATATCATACGCAGCCGAGCGATCGGCTCGTCTGCGGAAAATTGTGCGCGGCGGCAATCCAGGGTGCTCACGCCTCGTACCTCGAGTTCGCGCAGGCCGTCCAGAATGGAATTGAGATCTTGATGCATCAAGCGAAAGAAAACACGCCGCATCAGAAAACTGAAGCGGGTGAAGGCCACCATCGCACCGGGCACGAAATATTTCTCCCCCGCGCTGGCTTTCAGCTTTCTTCCCTTTTCCAGGATGCCCGCGGTGAGCAAATCATTCAGGCTGCGACAATCGTTGGCGGCGCGCAGGTATTCATCGAGCGGCGCCAGCCAATCGGGAGCGCTGAAATCGCCAGTGCTAAAAATAGGTTCGAGGACCTGGGCCACATATGCAATTTCGACATCTTCATCTTCCAGGCGAGAAGGTGCACAATGGGAAAAGAATTGAACCAGCAGGAAGTCGATCTTGTCGCGATCAGAACTGCTGCGCTGCAGCTTGCCCAAGTAATGCTGAAGCATGGCGCGCAAGCCGTTCTCGCTGGTCAGAGTGGTGGTTTGCAGGAATTGGCGCAATTGATGGACTTGTATGCGCTGATCCATGTCCGCGAACCATTGCTGGGCCTGCTCGACAGACTCTTGCGTCGGAGCCTCTACTCCGCCTTCCAGGTCACTACAGCGTGGAAACTCGATTACGAACTCCCGGTCGAGCGCGCAATAGAGGGGGTAAAGGAGAAGCAACTCCTGCCACTCGGCTGCTGATTCGTCGGATTCCGGGAGGGTACTCATGGTTTCACGATCCAATTCGCGACCTCTTGGGTAAAGCGCGCAGCCACCGCGGTTCGTGAGCCGTTATATTGCAGGGCCACCACGCATGCTTCGACGTCCAGCGTGCCGTCGGAATTACGCAGTCGCAGCTTGTCGGCAAATTCCAGGGGCAATGTCGAGGCGAAAAGTACTTCGTGCGGCGTACCGAATTCGATGACCGTGCTCTCGCTGGCAATTCCGCCTTTCCCTTCCACCCGAGTCAAAGAAACGGCGATGCGAAGTGGGGTCGAATCCGGAAAGAACTTCGCCAGCTTGGCAGTTGAGCTTTCGCGGGAAGATCGTCCCGGTGCTGTGGCTTCTCTGGGCAACTAGACCTCGATGGGAGCGTTATCCTGCGGACCGATCATCTGACTGCGTCTGGGAATACAGACCGATCCCAAGAGACGGAATGCACGAGCGCAGCCAAAGACTCTGGACTCTGAATCGCCTCTAAGACATTGATTAAGAAACAGCTACTGATCCGGTTCGCACGGGACAGAGGCTTACAAATGTCTCACTGTGAGACTCGTCTCAGCTTCTCTTCGTGAATTTGGACGCCGATGGCCCTTCGCTTATTGCAGTGCTTGACTGGTAGGTGGTGCGGCAAGAGCCTGCCGCGGCCCAATGTTATAGCGCTTCAGCTTCCGGTAAAGCGTGGCACGGCTGATGCCGAGCATCTTTCCCGCCAAGGCCTTATCACCCTTCACTTGTTCGAAAACTCTCTGGATAGTGGCGCGTTCAATGTCTTCCAGATCGGTGGAACTAAGACTCGATGAGGGTAACTCCAAGCCGGAGTCGGGGGAAGAAGATGCCGATGCAATGGTGGGAGGCAGATCATTCATGTCGATGGTCCGACGGTCACCCAAGGCAACCGCGCGTTCGATCGAGTTCTCTAGTTCGCGCACATTCCCCGGCCAGTCATATTGCAGCAGGCATTTCATAGCTGCAGTGGTCACCTGGATGTCATCGCCAGGAGCGTAACGATCAAGAAACCAATGCGCCAGCATAGGGATATCGGAGCGTCGCTCGCGCAACGATGGAAGATGGACAGTGACTACGTTAAGACGGAAATAAAGATCTTTGCGGAAAGTGCCATTGCGATATTCGGCCTCGAGATCGCGGTTGGTGGCGGCAATTATCCGCACATCGACTTTTACTTTTTGATTGCTGCCCACAGGGCGCACTTCTTTTTCCTGCAACACACGGAGCAGCTTGGCTTGCAGTTCCAGCGGTAGTTCTCCGATTTCGTCCAGAAATATTGTTCCTCCATCGGCCGACTGGAATAATCCTGTCTTCGACTTCAATGCGCCGGTGAATGCGCCTTTTTCGTATCCGAAAAGTTCACTCTCGATCAACGTCGGCACCAACGATCCGCAGTCCACCGCGACAAATGGACGATTGGCGAATGGGCCGCGGAAATGAATGGCGCGGGCAACCAGTTCTTTGCCTGTACCGCTCTCGCCCGCGATCAGAACCGGAGTTCGCGTATCTTTCAGCCGCGAAATCATGCGCAGCACATCCTGAATCTTGGTCGAGGCGCCGACAATTCCGTGCAGCTCGGTTTCTGTATCCATGCGTTCGCGCAGAAACTGATTTTCTTCCACCAGGCGTATCTTTTCGGCCATGCGTCGCAGGAACAGGCGCAGCTCTTCAAGCGGGGAGAAGGGTTTGCTGATGTAATCATAAGCTCCGAGCTTCATCGCCTGCACTGCGGTTTCCACTGAACCGTGACCCGTCATGACCGCGACTTCGGTGCGAGGAAACAGCTTTTTCACGCGTTCCAGAAAGTCGAGACCGGACATGTTAGGCATGACCATATCAGTCAGAATGATATGAGCAGGTTGCTCCTCGAGCAGGGCAAGAGCGGATTCGCCGCTATCCGCTTCTATACAAGCAAAGCCGAGCGCCTCACCCACGGTCATGCACAGTTTGCGGATGCTCTGTTCGTCATCCACAATCAGCAGGCGGATACGTAAGTCATCACTCACAGTGCCTTCCCCATAGCATTCTCGATCACTGAAATGAACTGCCGCACGCGAAAGGGTTTCTCCACGCAGGGTGCTCCGGTTCGTCGCAGCGTGGAAACAGTGTCCTCGCTGGCGATGTCGCCGGTGATGAAAACAATCCGTGAAATAAGCTCAGGACGGTGCTGCGAAATCCAGGCGTGTACATCCGCGCCATCTATGCCGCCGGGGGTGCGCATATCGGAAACCACACCCAGAAATTCTCTGGATTCCAATATTCGAACGCCCTCCGCGCCAGACTCAGCACACACCACAGTGTAGCCATTGCGTTCCAGGGTGGCGCGGACGTAAGCCATCACACCAGGTTCGTCCTCAATGAGCAGGACCGGCAAGGCCTCTGGTTTGGCGGAAGGCAGTGTCATGATTGCATAACTCCCGCAACAACCCCGACCGGGGCCGGTTCTGATGAAGCCGGCAGGCGAACGATGAAGGTGGCTCCCTCGTCGCCCACATTGTTATGACAGAGAATCTCTCCCCCGTGCTCCCGCACAATTCCGTAACAAATGCTCAAGCCAAGACCAGTTCCCTTTCCCACTTCTTTGGTGGTGAAGAAGGGATCGAAAATGCGGTCCGAATGCGTGATCCCGTGACCATTATCCTTGAATGAAACCTCGACAACGTTGCCCATCCCGGCAGTCATGAGCTCGATGCGCGCCGGCCGGCCAGTTTCACGCACCGCATCGTAGGCGTTATTGAGAATATTGAGGAATACCTGTTGGAGCTGTTGTGAATCCCCGATTACGTGAGGGATATCTTGCTCCAGGCGCTCGATGACCGTCACTCCATGGCTGTGAAAGTCATAAGCACGCAACTGAACTGTGCGACGAAGAATACTATTCACCTGCACCGCCTTACGGTGCGGCGGCATCTGACGGGCAAAGCTCAGGAGGTTCTGGACGATCTGCTTGGTTCGTTGTGCCTCCTGCAGGATGACGCGCAGATCTTTGCGCGCACTTTCCGGAACGTCGCTATTTTCCATGAGCAGGTCGGCAAAACCCAGGATGGCGGTAAGCGGGTTATTGACCTCGTGTGCGACACCTGAAACCAGTTGGCCTACAGCAGCCATCTTTTCCGCGTGCATTAACTTGGACTGGAGAGTAGCCGCGTCGCTGATATCCGTCATGACCACTACCAGGCTGGTGATGTTGCCTTGCTCGTCCCGCATCGGGCTCAGGTTGACCGAGAATTGGCCCACTCGTCCGTCACCGCGCAGGATTTGAACGTCCAAATTGTCAACCTGATTGCCCGCCAGAGTTGCATTAAACGCATCGTTAAAGACTTGGCGTCGGGAAGGCGCGACCAAATCTTCGAGCGGTTTCCCCAGCAATTCCCGCTGCTCATAACCCATGTCATACCAACGCCGGTTGCCGTAGCTCACTAAGCCCGCGGTATCAACTACCAGGATCAAGCTCTGGGTATTGTTAAGAATTTTGCCGGAGAAGTCGCGTTCACGCTGCAATTCTGCCTGGAAGGTCTTTAGACCGCTGATATCGAGCATCAAACCGCGGTATTGCAAAATCCTATCTTGCGTGTCGCGGACCGCAAACGCGTTGATTAAGACATGAACTACAGATCCATCCTGGCGGATAAGGGTTTCCTCGCGGTTGCGCACCACCCCGTGTTGGTTCATCTCGTCAGCGAATTCGTGGTGTCTTTCGGGGGAAGAATAAATCTTGGTACGAATGTCCACTTGCAACAACTCTTCCCGGCTGCGATAGCCCAGCATGCGAACCAGGGCATCGTTCACTTCGACGAAACGGCCATCCGGCGTGGAAAAGAATAATCCTTCCTGGACGTTGTCAAATAGCTCGCGGTAGCGGCGTTCCGCTTCACGGCGATCGGTGATGTCTTTCAGCACATGAATAACTTGCGGGCCCTCGTTGCCGGCGCCATGGACGCGCGAGCTTGACACGAGGTAGGTGCGTTCCAGCACAGGATGGATGTACTCATCCGCGGCATCGTTCCCCATGCGGCAAAACGGGCAGACGTTAACTGGCGCGCTGCTATCAACTGCCAGCAGCGCGGACATGTTCAGTCCAATCAATTCCTGCGGTGGCACCCCAATAAAGTTTGCCAGCGACCGGTTTACGCGCAGGACGCTTCCAGATTCGTCGTGAGCCACGATGAAATCGCTAATGGCGTCGAAGATTTCGATCCAGTGCCGGTTCGCCTGTTCCATGTGAGTGAAAAGACGGGCATTCTCCAGTGCAACCGAAGCGTGACCGGCAATAGCTTGCAAATGTTGCTGGTCATTCGCCGTAAGTGGCTTTCCGCGATCCCCAAGGCAAAGTACTCCAACCATTTCTCCTGTAGCGCCGAGCAGACGCACTAGGGTGCACTCGCTCCATTCCAAATCCAAAGCTAGTTCCCGGCCGATAAGATCGGTTGCCAGCGCGGAAATGATCGCATCCTGATGCCCGGATAAAGCTTCTCCCACGGCTTGGCTGAAACGTCGCAAGAGCGAGATCTCCGGGTGGAGGTCGCTGCTGGCGGACCACAACACCAGGGTTTCCAGGACCGAATCCTGCTTGACCACCAAGGCTGCGCCGCGAGCGCCCATCATATCGGCGGCGCGGGCCACAAAACTCCTGGCGAATTCCGGAAGGCGGCGCAGTGGAGTCAATTCGAGGGCCAAGCCCATCAATGATTCGGCACGGCGCCGATGTTGCTCAGACTGATCCAGATTGCGAGTAACCTCCAGCACAATGGCTGCTTGCGCCGCTAAAACCTGGGCGCGGCGAATATCCTCCAGAGAGATTCCCTGCCGGTCCACTCGATCGAGTACACCAAACATCCCTAAGACCTGGCCATCGCTACCCAGCAGCGGCACGGCCAATATTTGCCGTACCTTCAACTTGGCAATCATTTCCAGATTCGCGTCGGGAACCTTCTTGGGATCGTCCGTCCAAAAAACCTCTTTGTTGGTCAAAGCTCGGTGGGCGGTGCCTTCGGGAAACTCGTGATCCATGGGATCGGTCACCCCGTTGTCAGTTCCCCAACGCAGGTGAAAAACGCCATCTTCCAGCAACCCTATCAAAGCGCGGCTGAAACCCAGGAAATCACTGGCCCGCAGCACGAATTGCTGCATGAACTCATCGAGATGCCCGATCGATCCCAGTTCCGACGAGATATCGAGCAACTGATGCAGCTCATGCGCTTGTGCCTGGGCAGTGGCGTAGAGCTCCGCATTGGCAATGGCGACAGCGCCAAAACCGGCCACTGCGGAAACCAAGGACTTATCTTCCGCGTTGAAAGCGCCCTCCTGGCGAGGGTAGACCAGCACCGCACCCTGGCTGACCGAAGTTCGGAAAGGAGCTGCGATCAGCATGCCCGCCGGCACCAAGTCTCCCAAAGCGTGGCTGCTGGGATCGATTGCAACGCTGATAGGCTCGCCAGCAGCAATCGCGCGCATCGCCAGGTCAGCGGCAAAATGCAGACCTTTGCGATCGTGACGGGTACGGACTGATCCTGCCAGTTGCGGCGATTCAGCCGAGACGGCACGCAGGCCGAATGCCCCTCCTTCGCGTAACAGGATGCATACCAGGCGAGTGCGCAGCAAGACCCGCAGACGATCCGCCACGGCCTCGACCACAGCAGACGCAGCCGGCACGGAATGGATCGCCTGGGCCACTTCGGCCAGGATTTCGGCGCGGCGGCGCTCCTCACGTGAAACCTGAGAGAGACGGCTGGCTTCCAATAAGCTGCCCAGTTGACCAGCCAGGATCGTCGCCTTGGCTGATAAGTCCTCGGAGAAGAAATCCCTGTCCGAGGCATGCAAAAACACTGCCGCACCAATTACCTCGTTCGAAACCACCAGCGGCGCCGCCATCAGAGATCGGGCACGAAATTCGCCCGCCAACGGGTAGCGGGCGGGATCCAGGCGATTCACATAGACCGTCTTGCGCAGCCGAACCGCCTCCATCGCCACGGCGCTTTGACTGGCCTTCAGGCGTTTACCTCGAACGGATTCTGCCTGCAAACCGTCCGCTTCCGTCCCAACCATCTCGGAGGAAGAAAGCACACTCCAGAAGTACGTTCCATCCACTCGAAAGAATTCCCGTGTAGCCCGGCAGAATAGACGGATTAGCGCAGGAGCATCGATTCCTTTCGCTGCCGCAGCGGAGAATCGCAGGAGCAGCTTTTGAAACGCCTCATCCAACCGTGGCGTTGCTCCCTCCAGGACGCTCGTATCTCCAGCTGGCATGGCTTAGACCCTGCACTTAAAGAGCTCATGGAACTACAAGTACTTGAATATACAGCAAATTAGCTTCTAATCTCAATTTGAGTCAAGCAAATAAAGCTCTAGGTGCCGACTTGGGAAATCCCCTCGGCATATCGGTATCGTTCCCACCGTCTCATAGTGAGAGGAAGGCAGGACTGTGAGACGGTTTCCGCTCTCACTGTGGGGTCGATTGCATTCAAGTCCCAGGCGACAACCTGCTTGTTGACAATGAGTTATAACCTGTTTACGAATTCCGGGTACTTGGGGGGATGCTGGCAACGACATTGCACTTAGAACACAGCATTACTGCGGGGGAGGATGTGTGTCTTTACAACTAAGCCCAAATTGGGCCCTCCGACTAAGGGGTTTAGGTCAGGCGGTCGAGGAACTAGATCGGCGGCGACTCGTTTCACGGAGGAACAGCGATGACGATTGGCAAGAAACTTTACGTTAATTTCGGAGCCATCCTGGCGATGGTGTTGGTGCTGTTCCTGATCAATCTGGTGGCAGTCCAGCGGGAACACAGCGCCAAAGCTGCAGCCTCGCAGGCACTGGCGCTGGCCGACGCCACCGATAAAGTCAAATTTCAGATCATGCAAAACCGCCTTTATCTGAGCAACTACCTGCTCAGCGGCGACACTCGCGAAGCCGACCGCATGAACGACGGTATTCAAATTCTTTCCGAGAAGCTGCAGAGTACCCGGGCATTATCCAACTCAGAACAGGAACGTGTAGCCCTGGACCACGTACACGAAACCGAGCAGAACTGGGCCAGAGAATTTGCCTTGCCTTTGGGGGAAAAACGCAAAGAAGTTGACGCAGGCAATGCAACCGTCGCAGAACTGCAGATTTTTTATCTGCAGAAAGATGCTTCTTCGTGGGTAAGGTCAGCCACCCAATACCTGGAATTGGCCGATCAGGAAAACAAGAAAATGCTCGAGGATCGACGGAGGTCCGACGGCACTGCCGAGACCGCCACCATCCTCGTCGCCCTGACCAGCACCTTGATCGCGCTGGCCTTGGGTGTTGTGATCGCTTACTCCACCTCCAAATCGATTACTGAGCCGCTGCGCAACTTGATGAAGGTGGCACAACAGATCGGCAATGCCGGCGATCTGGATCACATGATCGACATCAAGCGTAACGATGAAATCGGAGAACTCGCTCGAACTTTCAGCAAAATGGTCACTTACCTCAAAGAGATGGCGACCGTTTCGGAAGCCATCGCGGGAGGCAACCTCAATGTCGTAGTTCAGCCCCGCTCCAAAGACGACACTTTAGGCAATGCCTTTGTCCGCATGATCGAGGGATTAAGGAGTCTAGTATTCAACGTCCGCGATGCTGCTTCCCAAGTGGCAAGCGCCTCCAGTCAGGTCGCAGGGGCATCCGACGAGTCGGCAAAGATCAGCCTGCAAACCGCGTCCGCCATCGACGAAGTCACCAGCACCATGCACGAGATGAGCGTCAACGTACAAAACATGGTGAAGAGCACCCAGGTGCAGGCTTCGAGTGTCAGCGAAACCTCTGCGTCAATCGATCAAATGGTGGCTTCTATTCAACGAGTCGCGGATACCGCCAAAGTGCTGCTGGATATCTCCAATCGTTCGAGAGAAGAGGTGCATAGCGGCATTACCACCATGGAAAAGGCTACGGATGGGTTGAACCGTATCAACGTCACGATTCGCTCTTCCGGCGAAATAATCGATGCCCTCGGTCAGCGTGCGGATGATATCGGCAAGATCATCGAGGTAATTGACGATCTCGCCGAACAGACCAACTTATTGGCCCTGAACGCCGCCATCGAAGCGGCGCGTGCCGGAGAGCACGGTTTGGGCTTTGCCGTGGTCGCCGACGAGGTCAGGAAACTGGCGGAAAAATCGGCGCAGTCCACCAAAGAAATCTCCGAGCTGATTCAAAGTATTCAAAAAGAAGCCCGCAAAGCGGTAGAAAACATGGATCGAAGCACGGGCATCGTCAACGATGGATTGGGTCTGGGCCAGGAATTGAATGCGGCTCTGCGCAAGATCTCTAACGTGGTCACCGAAGTTTATAAGTTCGCGCAGGAAATCGGCGCTGCCACCAATGAGCAGTCCCATGGCTCTTCGCAAATCGCTAGAGCTACCACCCGGCTGAATGAAATTACTCACGAGATCAACTCCGCCGTAGAAGAACAGGCATCAGGCGCACACGCCGTGGTCAAGGCTATGGAGCGCATGCGCGAACTGGTGCAGCAGACAACTTCCGGTTCCACGGAATTGGCGGCCTCAGCCGAGCAGATGTCCAAGATGTCGCGCGGACTGCTGGACTCCATGGATCGATTCGCGCTCGAACAAATTGAACGGATAATGGGACGCCGCGAGGACAAAACAGGCACCAAGGGCAATGCCCGGCAGGCAGCCGCTGGCGTTCGCGGCTGATCATCATCCACATGAATCGCGAACTGCACATTGTCGGGTTTCAGCTGGGACACGAGACTTACGGTGTGCCCATCACCTCTTTGCATGAAATCGTGCGCGTGCCAGAGATCACGGCCGTGCCGGACGCGCCGGATTACATCGAGGGCGTCATCAACCTGCGCGGCAAGATTGTCTCGGTCATCGATTTGCGCAAACGTTTCGGGCAGAAAAAAGTCGCGCTGGCCAGGCGGCATCGCATTCTGGTGGTCGAACATAAGGGACGTCTTTCCGGGCTGATTGTGGATTCTGCTTCTGAAGTGCTCAAAATTCCCGAAGGCGATGTCGAGCCTGCTCCTCAAGTATTCAGGGAAGGCCGATTAAATTGCGTTACCGGACTTGGCAAGTACAAGGGACGCCTGATTGTGCTGTTGGACATGGCTAAGCTGCTCGAATACAGCGGGCCGAACCAAGCGCTTGCGGATGTCGAAGAGCGGCAGCCTGCGACCAATGCTCGCGGCGCGGCAGCGAAATAGCGTTTCGAGTTGGCAAGGGAAGAAGAGAACGAATGAGCACACTGGGCATATCGGGCGTGACGGTCCAACTCACCGAAGCCGAACTGAAGCTCTTGCAGGCACTTATCTATCAGGAATGCGGCATGCATTTCGACGACCGTCGCACTCACTTTCTGCAGGACCGTCTGCAACGACGATTGAAGGAATGCCAGCTCGATTCTTTCTACAGCTACTATCGGCTGCTGATCAGTCACGAAGGTAAACAGGAACTGGCCCGTCTGCTGGAAAATCTTACGGTCAACGAAACCAGCTTTTTCCGCAATAAAGCCCAACTCGAGCTATTTCACAAATACATTCTGGATAATCTGCTTCGCCGTAAACAGGAGCGCCGCGATTACTCTGTCCGCATCTGGAGCGCGGGTTGCTCGACCGGACAGGAGCCTTACACGATTGCAATGCTGGTGGTCGATGCCTTGTCCTATCACTATCTTCGCAATTCTTTTCCGGTGGATATGCCCTTGCCGAAGCCGCTGGTTCCTTCTCCCTGGAAAGTTGAAATTCTGGCCAGCGATATTAGTTATTCAGTGCTGCGGGCCGCGCAAGAAGGTGCATACAACGAGACCCAGATGTCTGCAGTGGACTACAGCTATCGCCTGCGTTATTTCGACAAAGTGGGCGAGCGATACGTGGTTAAGAAGGCGTTGAAGGAGTTGGTCCATTTCGACTTTCACAACCTGAAAACGGAATACCTGCCGCAGCGCAACGACATCATTTTCTGCCGCAATGTGATGATGTACTTCGACGAAGCCGAACAAAAACGCCTGATCGAAAAGTTCAGACGCTGCTTGAATCCCGAAGGCCATCTGTTCGTTGGACACGCCGAGAGCCTTCTGGGCCTGACCGATCAGTTCACCATGGTTCACCGCAACAGTGGAACCGCTTATCAGCGCGTCGAGGTGACTCTGTGACTCAGTTCTCTGACGAACGCGGAGCTGAATTGCGCGAGTTGTTTTTTGAAACCGCGCAGGAACTCTTGCAGTCGCTGAATGAGGAAGCGCTGAAACTGGAAAAGCATCCAGGCGATGCGGAAATCGTGCGCAGCATCCGCCGCACCGTTCATACCCTGAAAGGGGACGCCGCCGCCTGTGGTTATCGCGAATTGAGCGAGTCTGCCCACGAGCTCGAGGACGCACTGGCTGTAGAAACCGCTTCGTCCCACACCGGCTTGGCGGAGGTTGCCTTCACTGCTGCGGACATATTTGGGTCCATGCTGAATGCTTACCGCCGCCGGGCAAAGCTTCCGTCAGCAGAACCGCTGCGGAAGATGATCCAACAACTCGGTAAAGCGTCATCCAGCGAAAAGGGCGGAAAGAAGAAGGCCGCGAAAACTTCAGCCGCGAAGGCCGAGTGGACCGAGTATGAAAAGCTTGAAATTCAGAATGCATTGAAGCAAGGCAAACGCGTCTATCACATCAAGGCGGAAATTGACCCACGTTGTGCCATGCCGATCGCTGCTCGACAACTTCTGCTGAACGCCGTCGGCGCAGTGGGTCAGGTGGTCGCCGTACGGCCTGAGACCGACTCGCCTGCGAACACTGACCGATTGGAGTTACTACTCGCCAGCACCCTGTCGATGGAAAAAGTTACGGCGAAGTGCCGTATTCCGACGGTGATCGCGCGAGCCGGTGTGGAGCGAATCAAAGGAAAAGTATCAAAGAAAAGCGCGGCATCAGGGAACAAGCCCAAAGAACCCAATGGAATCTCCAGTGAGCCCATCCCCAAAAACACCTTCACGTCCGCAGCAGAAGAGTATGAGAGTCGGGAAAATCTGCACCTTGGGGTGGTGGCAGAAAACATTTTGCGCGTTGACGCCGAGCGCATCGATAACGTCCTGAATCTGGTTGGAGAATTGATTATCGGGAAGTCGATGCTGCAACAAGCATTCCAGGAATTGACCAAGCATTCGCCGAAGGAATCCATGCGTGGCAGGGTAGCCGACGCCATGGCCTTTCAATCACGCGTATTGAATGACCTGCAGCGTTCGGTAATGAAGATTCGAATGGTCCCGGTAGAGCAACTGTTCCGCCGCTTTCCGCGAATGGTCCGCGATGTCGCGAAGCAAGGCGGCAAGGAGGTTGACCTGATCATAAGCGGTCAGGACACCGATCTTGATAAAAGCCTGCTGGACGCCATCGCCGAGCCGCTCACTCATCTCGTGCGCAACGCGGTCGGTCATGGCATTGAAAACGCGGCAGAGCGTGCCCGTCTGGGAAAACCAACGCGCGGAACCATTCGGCTAGATGCTTATCACCAAGGCAATCAGGTCATCGTCGAGATCAAAGATGACGGCAGTGGAATCGATTCCCAAAAGGTTAAATCCAAGGCGTTGGAAAAAAAGATTGTCAGCGTGGATGAAGCCGAGCGGCTGAGTGAAGCAAATATTATTGCGCTGGTTTTCCGCCCCGGATTCAGCACAGCCGACGAAATCACCGAGCTCGCGGGACGTGGCGTAGGCCTTGACGTCGTGCAGAGCGTTCTCCATCGCTTGAAAGGAACCGTAGAAATTGAAACTCATCCTGGCCAGGGCACAACCTTTCGCCTAAAGTTGCCCCTGACTTTGGCCATCATCAAAGCCTTGCTATTCCGGGTGGAGGGGCAGCTGTATGCGATCCCGCTCAACGCCGTGGCGGAAATTGCGCGAGCCAAAGAATCTGACTTACACCAGGTGGACAACTACGAAGTTCTACAACTTCGCAACCAGGTGCTGCCGCTGGTCCGGCTGGGCCGTCCCTCAGCCCAACCTGCACAAGCGGCGGGGAAAATTTTCGTGCTTGTGATAACGGTTAGTGAAAGCAAACTGGGACTGATCGTCGAAGCGCTCGAGGGCGAAGAAGAATTAGTGATCAAAGCCCTGGATGACCAGACCGTCTCGACGGATGTAGTCAGTGGCGCATCCATTTTGGGCGATGGCCGGGTGGTGCTGATCTTGAATCTTCCTGCCATTGTCGAGCGCTATGCGAACTCTCGTCCCGGTCAAATTGGTGCTGTAGCTTCCGGCATCCTGCTCTCACATGCAGACCGCTCGCAAACCCACCGACCCGTCGTGGAGGCACAACCATGACGCCTCCAGTGAGAGTTTTGGTCGTAGACGATTCCGCGCTGATGCGCAAACTGATTCCGCAGATCCTGGCGACGGACAGTTCTATCCAAGTCGTCGGCACCGCCATGGATGGCAATTTCGGGCTGAAAAAAATTGAAGATCTGAAACCCCAGGTTGTCACCATCGATCTGGATATGCCCGGCATGGGTGGCTTGGAGATGCTCAAGGAAATCATGCGGCGGCACCGAATCCCGGTCATAGTGGTGAGTTCACACAGTACCGAAGGCGCCTCCGTTACCCTGCAAGCGCTGTCGATGGGCGCTTTCGATTTTGTTGCCAAACCCAACGATGTCTCGGCACGCATGCCACAAATTGCGCAGGAGTTGATTACCAAGATCAAGGCCGCGGCTCAGAGTCGCGGAGTGAAAATGAGGCCAGTACCGGAAACCCTGACGCGAGCGCAAAAAGTCCTGCCCGACGCGAGCAAGCTGGTTTCGCGAGTTGTCGCCATCGGGGTTTCTACCGGCGGCCCTCACGCGCTGCAATATGTACTCTCTCAGTTACCTAGTGATTTTCCCGGAAGCATTTTAGTGGTGCAACATATGCCTGAGGGATTCACCGAAATGTTCGCCCGGCGACTGGACGAAATCTGCGCCATTGGAATCAAGGAGGCACAATCCGGCGATCTGTTGCTGGCAGGACGAGCTCTGATCTGCCCCGGGAGCCGACATCTCAAGGTCAAGCGTTTGCCCCTTGGGGATGTCGCAGTGCTGAGCGACGATCCACGGGTGAACGGACACCGTCCGTCGGTGGACGTTCTGTTCCGAAGTGTGGCCGAGGAATTTGGCTCCAGAAGCCTGGCCGTCCTGATGACTGGCATGGGAGACGACGGAGCCCAAGGCATGGGTGAGGTCAAGGCCGCAGGCGGAATGACCATTGCGCAGAGCGAAGATTCCTGCGTAGTTTTTGGCATGCCTAAAGCTGCCATTGATCGTGGCTACGCTGTGCGCGTCGTTGGGTTGGATGTGCTCGCCAACACCTTGCAAGCACAGTGCACCGTTGATCGAAAAAATGGCGGCATATCGGAACCCGGGACCGGCGACAAAGCGGCAAGAGCAGGACGAATCTAATTTGATTTCCTGAGCCAGGGGAGTTAGTCGAATCAAGCCCCGAAGGGGCGGAAGAGTTTAGCCCAGGGCGTAAGCCCTGGGTATGGAGTAGAGAGAACGAGTCCCGGAGGGACGAAATAAACCGAAGATTTTGATTCAAATCAGTAGGAGGAGTATATGGAGCAGTTTTCACCCGTTAAACGCAGCAAAGACGGCCAACCCGTCCGCTACCTCGTAGTCGACGATTCCGTCTTCGCCCGCAAGAATCTCGCCCGCATGATCGAAACCTTCGGCGGTCAACTTGCCGGAGAAGCAGGCGATGGCATGACCGCCATAACCGAATACGAGCGCACCCATCCCGATATTGTGCTGATGGACATCACCATGCCGCAGATGGAAGGGATCGAGGCCGCGGAAAAAATCGTGCGCCAACATCCCGAAGCTCGCATTGTGATGGTGTCTTCCGTCGGCTATCAGGAAAACATCGTGGCCGCACTTCAGCGCGGCGCCCGCCACTTTGTCCAGAAGCCAGTGAAACCGGAAGTTCTGTACGAGGTCATCAAGTATGTTTTGGGCGAAGATGGAACCGTGGCCGCCGGCGCAGGAGCCTGAAAATGAAAATGGAGCTAATTCAGCCCTTCATTAACGCCGCCGATGCGGTGCTTGCGCAAGGACTGCAGTCTCCAACGTCGATTGGAAACCTCAGCATGGATGAAGAGGCCTATCGCCGCAAGGGAGTTGCCGCGCTCATTTCGGTGACCGGTGACATCGAAGGGCGCATCATTTTTGATCTCGACCCAGCTACAGCGGTGCGTGTAGCCAGCCGCTTCGCCGCCAGCGAACTGCCCGAGTCGGACGATCTAGTGCGAGAAACGGTTTGCGAATTGGCGAACCAGGTAACCGGAAACGCGATCACCGCACTCAACGATCAGGGTTTCCATTTCCGCGTACATCCTCCTGTGCTACACACTTCAGAGCACGGATCTAAAAGCAGCGAAGACACTGAGGCTCTGGTGATCTGCTTCGAAACCGCCAGCGGAAACGTCTTCATGAACATCGCCCTGCGCTACAACCGGCGCCGCCAGGGAGAGCTCGCAGCGGCCGCAAAACATTAGGCGATATTCTGCTGTTGACGGAGGGATCCCACTAGTCATCCCCTTCGATAAAAAATAGAAAATCAAGGCCCCGGCAGAATGAACACCGGATTCTGCGGCGGCGGCTGCTGCCCTGCGGCACTGGGCGTGAAAGAGCTGACGGGCGCGGAGATGAGCAAAGGGTTACCGGTTAGATCGGGAACCAAAGTGTCCGTCGCCGTGAGAATTATCTTCGTGCCGCCCGCATCGCAATTGGAGATGTAGACTCTCGAACCGTCACTAGCCGCTGCCGTAAACAATCGAAAGCGGGAGGTGGCGCAGCCGGTTGGGTTGACCAGATCGATATTCACGGAACTCAAGGGAATTACTTTTCTCACCGTGTAAGACTGCGTATCAATCACTGTCACTTGTGAACTGAGCGGGTTGCTGCCCGACACATAGCTGACCACGTAAGCCCGGCTGCCATCGGGCAACACCGCGACTGACACTGGCGAGCACGCCACGGGGCAAGCCGGACTTGTTCCAGCCGTCAAATCGATCGTCGCCAATAATGTCGGAGGATCGGCTGTAGCGTCTAGAATGCTCAACCTGTGCGCGACGGGGTTGGTTACATACAATCGATTCCGCCCCTTGTCATACAGCATGAAATTCCCGCCCGCCCCTACCGATACATTGCTGAATGCCTCCGATGACGTATCGATGGACGACACTGTTCCGCTTCCCTGGTTCAGTACATACACTCTGGCGCTGTCGGAACGTGCCACCGCCCAGACCGGCGATGTTCCCGTGGAAAGGGTGGCATTCACGGTTTTGTCGATCGTATTAATGCTGGTCACGGAATCGCTGCCCTGGTTCACAACGTAAAGTTTTTTTGTATCTGGGGTTTCGGCTAAACCCACCGGATTGGTGCCCACTGAAATCGTGCTCGCAATTACGTTGCTGGCGGTCGAAATCGCCGATACGGTGCCTGGGTTACCAGGAATGACGTCGCCGTTGGCGACATACACCGTGTCATTCTGCGTGGTATGCACAAACACAGGAACGTCGGAAGCCGGCAAACTCACCGTGGTCACCGATGTGACGTCTGTAGGTGAATAGGAAGAGATCGAATTCTCCAGGCTGTTGGCCACGTAAACTCGCCCAGCATTCGGAAGCAGGGCTGCATGCACCGGCCCGAGCCCGAGTCTGGCGACACCCACATTCGTATCTCCAGAAACGTCAATCCTGGTACTCGATCCAGGATTCGAAGGACCGTTACTGCTGATCACCAAAGCGTAATGAAAGCTGGACGGATCGGGCGGCGGCGGCGAGATAGGCGTAGCCACAGGCCGGAAGGTATCGCCGCAACTGGTACAAATCAGAGCGAGAAGGAGAAGCCCCCCTAAACGGCCCACTACCAACTGACTCATTAACACCTCTACCTGTGAAATCGCTCTGATCACATAGTTCTCAAAGGAATTTTTCATTCTAACGGCTGGCGAAGATATGCGCCAGAGACACGCCTGCAGTCCGACACATATTCCGAGGATCTGTTAAGAGACTGGATGCGGTGACAGGCGCATTAAGTTGCAGGATCCGCTAGAGAGGGGTTTTGGAACGATCGCATCGTATATTGAGGCCGACGGTTACTGAATGCTGATTGCTGAATGCGGATTGCTGAATGCTGAGTGCTGCCTCTCATCCCCGCGCCCGAGATTTTTTCTCCGAAGCCGCCACCCCCGTAGTCGCTGCCGGCTTCTTCTTCCCTTCCATGTCGGCCAAGCTCTGTTTTAATGCAGCCATCAGGTCGACCACCGGAGCAAGTTTCTTGGGCTTTTCCACTTCGGCGATGGTGCCGCCTTCCAGCTTGGTCTCGATAAGCTTCTTCAAATTCTCCTGAAAAGTATCGTGATATTTGTCAGGATCCCAGCCCGCAGCCAGCGCCTCAATCAACTGATGCGCCACCTTTACTTCGGCGTCTTTGAGTTCGACATCCGGCGCGCCAAACCCTTCAACCTTGCGGACCTCCTCGGCGTAGTACATGGTGTGCAGCATGAGTCCACCTTCATGCGGCCGCAGAAAAACTGTGTATTCGCGATTGTGCATGGTGAGTTTGGCAATGGCAACGTATTCACTTTTTTCCAGAGCCGTGGTCAGCAGTGCGTATGGCCGCCGTCCAGCTTCTTCGGGAACCATGTAATAAGACGATTCGAAGAACACGGGATCCACGTCGCTCGACTTCACGAATTCCAGAATCTCCATCGTCTTCGCCGTCTTGGGTTCGATCTTCTTGATCTCTTCCGGTTCCACGACTACGTATTCGTCCTTCCGATACTCGTAGCCCTTCACAATCTCGCTCCGTTCGACTACTCGATTCTCCGCAGGGCAGTAAAGTTGTTGCTTAATCCGCTGCAAATCATCGCGGTGCAGCATGTGGAAGGAAATGCTTGAACTGCGAGCGCCTGAGAACAGACGCACCGGCATGGAAATCAAACCAAAGGTAAGGTACCCAGACCAAACCGAAGCTGCCATACTTCACCCCGCAAACTGGTAACAGCGCCAGAGCCGTGCCAAGCTAGTGAGTTTAGACTACTACCGGACATTGGATGCACGAAGATCATCGGGGTAATCCAAAGTCAAAGCACCAGAAGTAGTGCCGTGCCGTCGCATACACCTATAACTAGTGCTGACAAGGGGGGTCTGGGAGAAGCGGCTGCTCCCAATTGATTGAAAATGTTGGACATAACAAAGCCCACTGACGTTTACGCAGTTATGGCCGGGACGTCGCGAATTTGGCCGGCGCTTGTAGTCACCATCGCCTTCACCGCGGTCGCCCGCTGCATCCGCGGCGTCAGCCGCTCCGGTGCGTTGGCCGGAGCTCTCGTCTGTCTCTTGCTCTACCTATATGCGGGTCCTGGCGCCATCGCCGCTCTGCTATCTGTCTTTATTTTGGCGTGGGTTACGACCCGCTTCGGTTCTTCGCGAAAACTGCAACTGCGGATCGCTGAAAAACCAGACGGCAGGAGCGCATCCCAAGTTTTGGCAAATCTGGGCGTAACCGTCGGCTGCGTTGGTCTGTACGCGCTTCTCGGCAATAACGCGATCTTTCTGTTGGCTGCGGCTGCGTCGCTTTCCGAGGCTGCCGCCGATACGGTTTCCAGCGAAGTAGGACAAGCCAGCAACGATCAGGCTCGTCTAATAACAACTTGGAAACAAGTTCCGGCCGGCATCGACGGCGCCGTAAGCCTGCAGGGGACTCTGGCCGGTATTGCAGCCGCTACGCTCGTTAGCCTGGTCTGTGTTCTCGGAGGCCTATTGCCTTGGAAGTGGTTGGGCATTTCGACGGTGGCGGCGGTTCTCGGCATGTTCGCTGACAGCTACTTGGGCGCATCGCTGCAACGCCGTGGGGTTCTCAATAACGATTCTGTCAATTTTCTGAGCACTCTCTTATCCGCGGTTTTGGCTTTCGTGATTGCGAGCGCATAAACGGGATTCATTCTCCGCACCAGCTAGGTCATCCGCGAACTTTTCTATTGCGCCAACGTTTGCTCCGGTTTTCTTTTTCCCATTTCCAAAGGGCATGTCCTGTGGTTCCTTGGAGGTAACTCCCCTCGCAAAGCAGAATAAAAGGAGCAGCTCTGGAAGGTACACTGGCATCTACTTAGAAGACTGATGAAGATCAAAACTTTTGTTATCGGTTATGTATTGGCATTAGCGTTGTTCCTGTTCGCGCAGCGGCATACGGACGCAGCGCAGCCCGGGGGCTTTCGTGCCATTGTGGATCTGACCCACTCGGTGAACGCAAAGGTTCCCACCTTCGATGTAGCACAAAAATCCGCTTACCAGGTAACCACGGTCGCCACCATCGAAAAGGATAAATATTTCTTGCGCAATATCTGTTTGCCGGAACATTTTGGCACTCACATCGATGCCCCGGCGCACTTCGCCAAGGGAACCTGGACCGTGGACCAGATTCCTCCAGAGCGGCTAATTGCCCCTCTGGCGGTGCTGGACGTTACTGCAAACGTAAAGAAGAATCCCGATTATCAGATTTCGGTCGAAGACATCGCCCGCTGGGAACAGGGAAACGGCCATATTCCGCCTGGAGCCGTGGTCATCACCCGCACGGGATGGGATTCACGATGGGATTCAGCAAAGAATTATCGCAACGCCGACGCCAAAGGCGTCATGCATTTCCCCGGTTATTCCAAGGAAGTGGCCAAATTTCTGGTTGAAGCTCGCAACGTCCTGGGGCTGGGCATTGACACGCTGAGTATCGACTACGGTCCGTCGAAAGATTTCGCCGTGCACCAGTACACGCTCGCGCACAGTCTTTATCACCTCGAAAACGTCGCGAATCTGGAGCAGGCTCCTGTCAACGGAGGCATTGTTGTGGTCGCTCCCATGAAGCTGGAAGGCGGCTCAGGTGGCCCGGTTCGTATTTTCGCGTTGGTTAGATAGTTATTCCCCCGCTGTTAAGCGACCTCAAACCACTTGCCACAAAGGACACGAAGGTACCCGAAGGAATCTTAGTCGCTCAGAATCTCATTCGCGTACCTTCGTGTCCTTTGTGGTTGAAGCCTTTAACCCGCCCCCCCTGCCCGTACTCTATAAATTGCGTCCGCAAGAGCCATCGGAACACCAGCCCTACAATCATATTTTCAGCGGCTTTCAAGTCATTCGTTCATCTTGATGTGCTGTAATTATCCATGGAGGCTACAATGAGCGACCCCTGTTATCCCATCGGCAAGTTCGCGTTCAGTGGTCCGCCGGATGAAAAACAGCGAGAGAAATTTATCAGCGAAATCGAGCAGACGCCGGCAGCTCTGCGAGCCGCGATCAACGGCCTCTCGCCACAGCAGATCGAAACACCTTATCGCGATGGAGGTTGGACGGTTCGGCAGGTCGTCCATCACCTGCCCGACAGCCATTTGAATGCCTACGTCCGTTTCAAGCTTGCCCTTACCGAAGACCAGCCGACCATCAAGCCTTATATGGAAGATCGCTGGGCGGAACTGCCGGACACACGGGCCACCCCGCTGGAGGTGTCGCTGGCATTGTTGGAATCACTGCATACACGATGGGTTCGTTTATTGCGCTCTCTGAAGCCAGAAGACTGGAAAAGAAGCTTCCGCCATCCAGAACTTGGCGTCGTGCCACTGGAAAAAAACCTGGCACTCTATTCCTGGCACGGCCAGCATCACGTGGCCCACGTCACGGAATTAAGGAAGCGGATGCGATGGTAGCGAAGTTTGAGTTTCCGGTTTCTAGAAACAGGAAACTAGAAACCAGAAACTCTAGCCTGGAATATGCAGCTGCCACGCCATATAACTCACTGCTTCTCTCAGCACTGCCAGCCCTCGCTGCCAAACTGAACGTGGGCGGGAATCGGGACGGGGCGCGACATACACTTTCACCCCTTGCCGCTCCAACAGTTTGCGAATACGGAACACGTGATATTCGTCGCTGACCGCAATGCAACTATGCATGTGATTCGCGCGCATGATCACTCCCACCCGTTCGGCGGACTGCGCCGTGTCCGATCCTTGGGTTTCGGCGATCAGGTTCGGCTCAGCGATCCCACGACGCATCAGGTAGTCGTGCCCCACGCCGCCTTCAGTGAAGTGGAGATCCTCACCTGCCCCTCCGGTGGTGATGACTACCGGAGCGATGCCGCGCTTGAAAAGTTCGAAAGCGTGATCCAGCCGGGCCCGGTATACAGGGGACGGGCGACCTGCATACTCAGCAGCGCCAAAGACTACGATCGCATCCGCGGGATGAATTTCCTGTTGTGAGCCCTGTTGAAGTATGTGGAGGCAAATCGAAGCCAGATAAATCAGCATGACTGCAACTGCCAGGGCCAGCAGCCGCAACCACTTGTATCCAAGGAAACGCCGGTTGGGCGCGGATTCCATCATCCTTGCGCGAAGAACTCAGAAATCTCCGGGGCAGGAATCGCACCTTCCCGCATGATGCGCCAGCGTGCTTCCTCATCGGTCAGGTCCACGATGGTAGACGCCACTTCGCGCGGTGAAGTGCCGCCATCCACAATGATCGAAATGCGTTCTTGTAGTTGGTCGCGCACCGCTTCCGCCGTCGTGCATTCCGCCGCGCCACTCAGATTCGCGGAGGTCGCGGTGATGGGAATTCTCGCCGCCTGCACCACCGCCAAAGGAATCTTGGAGTTCGGAACCCGCAGCGCAACGTTGCCGGTGTTGGCGGTTACTTTCAGCGGAAGCCGCGAAGAAGCTCGGACAATGATGGTCAAGGGACCCGGCCAAAAACGGCGCGCCAGCGCATAGAATTCGTCCGGTAGGGGTTGGGCCAACTCCTCGGCGTCATCCGTGCTGGCAATCAGCAACGACAGCGGTTTGTGCCGCGCCCGCGATTTGATCTCATAGACCCGGTCCACCGCGCGCAAATTGAACGGATCGGCGGCTAGCCCGTAAAAAGTGTCCGTGGGCATGCCCAATACCTGGCCGGCTCGGATCTGGTCGGCGGCATACTGGATGAGCGATGACTCCGGCTTCTGACTATTAATCTTGACAATTTCCGCGCGCACACCACTTCCCTCTGATAGGACGTCTCGAAACCGCGAACGCTAACATACCACGAGGAAGCGCCGCAAGCCGAGATTGCAGTTTAGAAACCTTTGCGGCCTTCTGCACCACCATCCAAACGCGAGTATGATTTTCGCCGGGACCTCGCGAAGTGAAGACTACCAACACTGCTAGCCATCAGGGCCGTCTGCGGCGTATCGAGGGACGACACAATGCCCTAGTCAAGGAGCTGCGCAAGGCCTTCGCGCGTGGCGAACCTACGTCCGATGGCTATTGCGCGATCGAAGGCACTCGAATCCTCGAAGAAGCGATCCGCAGCGGCCTGCGTTTTCGCGCCGTCTTCTTCAGCCAATCCGCAGAAAATAAGGCTGAGCGCCTTTTGCCACAAATCGGCGAGCATGTGGAAACCCTGCTCCTACCGGATAAGCTGTTCGCAACTGCTGTGCCGAGCGAATCGCCACAAGGAGTGGCGGCGCTGGTTCGCTGGAAGGAATTTTCGCTGAATGATGTCTTGGCCAAGGCGAAATCCGGCCCTTTGCTGGCAATCGCGGGAGTTCAGGACCCTGGAAATCTGGGGACAATACTACGTTCAGCGGATGCTTTCGATGCGGCTGGGGTCGTCCTGGGTGAAGGGACAGTCAGCCCCTTCAATCCGAAAGTGGTTCGCGCCTCGGCCGGGTCGGTCTTTCGCCTGCCGCTGGCACGAACCAAGCTCAACCACGCCGTGGCACGTTTTCGGGAGGACGGTCTGCGCCTGATCGGTACTTCGTCCCACAAAGGAGTTCCACTAAATCAGGCAAAGCTCGACGGCCCCCTCGTCATCTTTATAGGCAGCGAAGGTGCGGGATTGCCGCGGGACCTGGTTTCGCAGATGGACGAGTTGGTAGTCATTCCTCACTCCCCGCGCGTGGAGTCGGTGAATGCTGGTGTAGCAGCCAGCATTGTGCTGTATGAGGCGGCAAGAAAGAGAGGATGATTTTAAATTTTAAATTTTAAATTTTCGATTTCCGATCGTCGAATGCCGACCACCAATGTCTGACCCTTCGTAAATCGACAATCGACAATTCCCATGAGTCTTTTCCAATCCATCCCGCCGGCAGACAAACCCGGTGATACAACTCGTCCACTGGCCGACCGTATGCGTCCTCGCACGCTGGATGAATTTGTCGGCCAGGAACACCTGGTCGCCCCGGGCAAGCCCCTGCGCACCCAAATCGAGCGCGACGATACCGGCTCGCTCATCTTCTGGGGACCTCCTGGCACCGGAAAAACTACGCTGGCGCAAATCATCGCGCATATGACCAAGGCAGAGTTCATCGAGTTTTCAGCAGTGCTCGTCGGCATCAAAGAAATCAAACAAGTAATGGCGGAGGCTGAACGAGGACGGCAATATGGAACGCGCACCATCGTCTTTATTGACGAAATCCATCGCTTCAATAAGGCCCAACAGGACGCATTTCTCCCTCACGTGGAAAAAGGCAACATCCGTCTGATTGGGGCGACGACGGAGAACCCTTCCTTCGAAATCATTTCGGCTCTGCTTTCCCGGACGCGGGTCTACGTACTCAAGCCGTTGACGGAGGACCAAGTCGTCCTCCTGCTCAAGCGCGCTTTAGCCGATGAAGAACGCGGCTTAGGGACGATGAAGCTGAAAACATCCGAAGAAGTACTCCGAAAGATTGCTTCCTACTCCAGTGGCGATGCCCGAAGCGCCTACAACGTCCTGGAGGTCGTCGCCACGTTGGCCCGCGGACGTTCAGGCAAGGAATCCGGTGTCGAGATCACAGATGAAATGGTTCAGGATGCCGTACAGAAACGGATCTTGCTGTATGACAAAGCTGGTGAAGAGCATTACAACCTCATCTCAGCCCTGCACAAGTCCGTGCGTAACAGCGATCCCGACGCCGCGCTGTACTGGCTCGGACGCATGCTGGAGGCCGGTGAAGACCCGCTGTATGTCGCGCGTCGAGTAGTGCGCATGGCCGCGGAAGACATCGGCCTTGCCGATCCCAACGCGCTCTCGCTTTGCATGGCGGCTCGGGATGCCGTGGATTTTATTGGCATGCCAGAAGGTAACCTGGCGCTCGCCCAAGCCGTGGTCTATCTGGCGCTCGCGCCGAAGTCCAACGCTCTGTACATGGCCTATGGCGCCGTGCAGCAAGATGTAGAACGCACCGCCGCCGAACCCGTCCCACTTCATCTTCGCAATGCTCCAACTGGATTAATGAAAGGCCTGGGATACGGCCAGGGCTATCAGTATGCCCACGATGTGCAGGGAAAAGTTGCGGACATGCAGTGCCTGCCAGACAATCTACGAAAGCGCGTCTACTACGAACCCACCAATGAAGGCGCGGAAAAACAGCTTCGCCAGCGCCTGGAGGAAATCAAAAGCCGCCGTTCCCGCTCTTCAAGCGCGAAGCAGCCGGATTCTAAAACAGAATCTTAGACATACAGCTGGGCATCTCATACTAGTAGAATCCCCCGAAGGCTAACCTTATGGCGACTAGTCCACGCATAGCCCCACTGGATCACGCTGTGGCTCGCCCGCTTCATATTGAGCAGGTTGAGGACTTGCTTAAGCTGCAAAAAGCGGCGCAGAAAATCACGTCAATCCTAGACTTGGATCAACTCATCGACCAGATTGTGAACGACGTGGCCAGATCGTTCGGATGCGTCGAAGCTAACCTCTATCTGCACGACGAGGCCAACGCCGAAGTGGTGTTAGCCGGCGTCCACGGCTGCACCCTTCACGACAAAGGCCAGCGGCTTAAAGTCGGCAAAGAAGGCATGGTGGGTTACGTAGCCGCCACGGGCCAAATGCGCTATGCCCCCGATGTCCGCAAAGATCAGTATTACATTGCATGTGAACACGCCACTCGCTCTGAAGTGGCGATCCCCTTGAATTTCCAGGGACGCTTAGTCGGAGTGTTTACCGCTTCGCATCACGAGCTCGACGCCTTTCCTGCCGAGCAACTCCGACTTCTGCAGGCCCTTTGCAGCCACATGGCAGTAGCGGTGCATAACGCCCAACTCTTTAAGCACGAACGGTCGGAACGAGAAACCATGACGCGGGACGCTCAAGAAGCGCGCATCATCCAACAGGCGCTCCTGCCCAAGAGTTCGCCATACATTCCCGGCTTCGCAGTGTCAGGGCTGAGCATTTCCGCAGGCGCCGTTGGTGGAGACTGGTACGACTTCATCGCTCTCGATGATGGTCGATGGGGACTGGTGCTGGCTGACGTCTCCGGCAAAGGCACTGCCGCCGCGCTGCTCATGTCGTCAACCCGGGGCATGCTGCGTTCCCTGGCGGAAGCCCGCTGCAGTCCCGGTGAGGTGCTGACCCGTTTGAATCGATTGCTGGTTGAGGATATCCCTTCCGGAAAGTTCGTCACCATGGTTTACGCGGTGCTTGATCCAGCCAGCCGCACTTTGACCTTTGCCAATGCTGGACACTTGCGGCCGATTCTGGTGGACAATCTCGGCGCGCGTTCCCTGGACAACGAACGCGGCATGCCGCTTGGACTCGGATTTGGCAGCTTCTCAGAAGTAAATGTGAATCTTCCCGCGCACTCCCGCCTAGTGTTTTACAGTGATGGCATCACTGAGGCCGTGAATCCCGCGGACGAAGAATACGGTACCGCCCGCCTCCAGGAACATGTCTTGTGTCACGAGGCATCTGAGGAGAGCATCCTCGCCGACGTACGTTCCTTTGCCAATGGAGCAGGCCTCCACGACGATGCGACCGTGATTATGATCCGCGCCATGCCGCTTACTTCATGATGCTTGGAGTTTGGTCGTCGCTAAAGATCAGGCGATGCGCGCCCGATGTTCTTTCAAGATGCATCGGTCCATGATCACGAAAATCCCAGCTTTGCGTGCCTTTTCTGCGGCCTTCTCATGGATGACGGATTCCTGCATCCAGATTACTGGAACTTTGCGCTGAATCGCCTGATCGACGATCTGTTCCACATATTCCGGACGGCGAAAAATGTTTACGATATCAATCTTTTCTGGAACATCGAGCAGCGATGGATAAGACTTCTCGCCCAGAGCCTCGTCGATGTGAGGATTCACCGGGATGATGCGATAACGATGGGTTTGCATGTACGCCGAGACACCGTGGCTAGGCCGTAACGGACTATTGGAGAGTCCTACCACCGCAATTGTCCGGGAGCGTTTCAGCAAGTCCGTGATGGGATCCGATTCCGGCAATGTAGACCTCTAGCTTCAGTCCCTCTTCGAGCTATCCAGCTTCTGCTTAAAAAGCCTGAGCGCCGACTTCCGGACGGTTTCAGAAACTTCTTTATTGCCGGAGAGGTTCTTGAGATCCTGCACCAGCAAATTCTTTATCAGCGTAATCGAAACATCGATGGGCGTGCGGGGATTGAACACCAGGTTGCGGACAATGCCGTAATGCTTCATGAAGCGGCGCTTCAAGGGAATGCCGCGAAGCACGGACTCGAGCACGTTTCTCTGGCTGGCAAACTTTTCCACTTCGCTGTCGGTGATCTTAGGCGAATCCAGCACCGCCAGAGCAACCACCTTCGTCCCATCTCGGACGAGAATAGAACGCTCCTCCTTGTTTCCTTTCATCGCCAACTGAATGCGCCCTTTTACGTCCAGCTTTGAAATCTTTTGCAAGGCGCTGCCTCGTGCCTCATCATGACTCTTTTTTACGACCGCCGCCTTCTTGACACCCGTGGCTGCCTCTGTGGTTGCAGCGGCAGCGACCGGCGGAGCAGGTGCGGGGGCAGGAGCGGCCGCCATCGGGGCTTCTGGATCCGCAGCTAACGGTTCCTCCGAGCCGGACGCAATATTCTCTTGAAAGCTGCCGATGGGCTGGAAGGGTTTGTCCTGGTTGGCGGTGATTTCTTTTTCGTGCTCGGCAAAATACGCCATGAGGGCTTCATCCAGCACATCTTCCGGGCTGGCAGGCTCGTCCGCTATTTCCGGCATCACATCATCGTCTTCCACGCTGTCTTCCTCCGCCTGCGAACTCACTGGCGCTACCATACCTGACGCCAGCTTGTTTTTTATGTTTGAGGCTTCGATTCCAGTTAAATTCGGATTCGAACTGAGTGAGCTCAATATCTTTTCAGAGTGGTTGATCCGTCTACTCTTCAGCATGGTCTCTACAACTTCGCGGGACGCTGAACCCGCTCCATCAGCTAGTGTCCCTTCCGCTAGCGAAGGATTCTCCAGCAGCGCGGGAAGCAGCGCCGGGCGCAGGTTCTTTGCTGAAAAGAAATATTCCAGCACTTCCTTGGATGTATTTGGATCCGAGGCAGCCGCTCGCGACGAGACTTCGTCCCAGCCGGCCAGGGTCAGCCGTGCTTGCTGGCCAAAAACTTTGTTATGAGTGGCCAGATAAACCAGTATTTCGATCATCTCTCCCGGCGGAACGGCAAGAGCCCCGCGAGCCGCAGCCTGCATCAAGTTGGAAGGCACGGCCGACGCACGGATCAGATCGATCATGCGAGGCATTCTGCGAAACCTCTAACGATAAAATTCTCCTGCCAAGCTTCCGATACTACCAAAGGCTATCTTTCTGTCTGACTCGAAATCTTTTCCACAGAGGTTCTTTGAACGTCTCGGTTCCCCAAGTTCAGAGAGTCCCGCGCCACGCATTACTGCTTCTCTCCTCGGCGCATGCGCAGATAGGCGCTTATGAACGGCTGCAAGTCGCCGTCGATCACGCGATCCACGTCCCCAACTTCAAGCTTGGTGCGGTGATCTTTGATCATCCGGTAAGGCTGCAGCACGTACGAACGAATCTGCGACCCAAAATCAATATCCAGCTTGGAATCTTCGATCTTCTTGGTGGCTGCGCGTTTCTTTTCCAGTTCATGTTCGTACAGCTTGGAGCGCAACATGCTCATAGCGCGCTCCCGGTTTTTGTGCTGCGAGCGTTCGTTCTGGCAGCTAGCGACGAGCCCGGTTGGAAGGTGGTTGATGCGCACGGCGGAATCAGTCGTATTTACGTGTTGTCCTCCCTTGCCACTGGAGCGGTAAGTATCCACCCGCAACTCTTCCGGCTTGATGATGATCTCAATACTGTCGTCAATTTCCGGCGACACGTAAACGCTGGCGAAGGACGTGTGCCGGCGCTTGGCTTGATCGAATGGTGAAATGCGCACTAACCTGTGCACGCCAATCTCGCTGGTCAGCAGTCCGAACGCGTATTCACCATTCACCGCGAAGGTAGCGGATTTGATTCCAGCTTCTTCGCCGGGCTGGTAGTCGTAGAGCACGGTCTGGAATCCCTGCCGCTCAGCCCAGCGCAAATACATTCGGAGCAGCATCTCAGCCCAATCCTGTGATTCAGTTCCTCCCGCCCCCGGGTGAATGGTCACGATCGCGTTGCGTGCATCATTTTCACCGGAAAGCAGACTCTCAGTTTCCAGCCGATCCACAAGCTGCCGCAAAGCGTCGATTTCGCGACGCAGTTCACCGTCGACGTTCTCCCCTTCACGGGCCAATTCAAAGTAAGCGGAAATGTCGTCGCCACGCCGGATGAGATCCGCGTCCGTAGCCAACACATTTTCCAGACGCTTTTTCTCCCGCATTACTACCTGGGATTGTTGAGGATTTGACCAGAGATTCGGGTCAGCGGCCTTCTTTTCGATTTCCGTTAGCTGTTGCCGCAGCTTGGACGTGTCAAAGGTACTCCCGGAGGTCGTGGACCTTGTCCTTGAGAGCCGCGTATTCCTGTTCCAGTTCTTCGACCATGACTATCGCTTCGTCCTCGTGCGGAATGGTAGACGCGTGAGCAGCGCCCCCAGGGAAATTATCGCACACAGGTAGGCGAACCAGTCGCCATGACGAGTATAGAACGTCGTGCCGTCCGACAAGGCATACGGAGCTTGCAGGACAACACGCATCTTGCGCGGCACCGTCGCTACAACGCGTCCATAGGGATCGATGGAAGCAGTCACTCCGGTGTTGGTATCGCGCAACAGCCATCGCGAGTTTTCTATCGTGCGCATACGAGCCTGTTTCAAGTGTTGCGCATAAGCACCACTATCGCCATACCAGCCATCGTTTGAAATATTCACGAATACTTGCGCCCCGTTGGCGGCAAACTGCCGGACTTCGTCGGGGAAAATGGATTCATAACAAATGAAAACTCCAATCTTGTCTTTCCCAGCCTGCCGTGGCGTTCGTGAAGTGCCTCGTGAAAAATCGCCGACTTGTTGAGTCAATCCTCCAGCGAAGCTGAATACACGTTTGAGAGGAACATACTCGCCGAAAGGAACAAGATGCACTTTGTCGTAACGCCCAACCCATTCGCCGGCGGGACTGACTAGCGCCGCGGAGTTGTAGACCTCGGTCACTCGCTCCGGCGTCTGACCGGCGTTGCGAACACCCAGGCTGCCGACTAACATCCACGTTTGCGCCTGTCGCGCAACGTTGCTGACGGCCTCACGAAACGCCGGATCACTGGTATAGAACGGCGCCGGAGATTCCGGCCACACCATCAAGTCCGGATGTGAAGCGTTTTCAGAGTTTGCACCCGCCGCACTTAGGCTGGTGGGATGCAGACTGATCCAACTCAAGTCGCGCAACGTCCCCTCAAAGTATTCCTTTGTCCACTCGGAATTCTCCAACACAGGAATATTTTCCTGCACCAAACGGGCGAGGTGATCGGCAGGAAACGGCGGGGCCGGAACCCACCTCCCGGATTGCAAAATCAGAGCCGCCCCAAGCGCAGCCAGCAAAAGCGGTTTACGCTTTTCACGGCGAACGAGAAAAGCAGCAGCGACCGCTATATTGACCACCATGATCTCGAATGAAACACCGTATACCCCGGCGACGGTGGAGATACGGGCAAGAGGAATGTTATCTACCTGCGCAATTCCCAATAAGTCCCACGGGAAGCCTGTAATGCGCGTCCGAGCCAGTTCTACTGCAACCCAGACCACAGGTCCCAGCAGAAGAGCGCGACGGCTGAACGAAGTCCTTCCTGTGAGCAGGCTGATCAGCAATCCGAATGCGCCGTGGTAAAGCGCCAGATACAAGCTGAAGAGAATCAAGATGACGACGCCAAGGGGTGCACTCACACCGCCGTACTGACGCATGGTGTTGTAGATCCAATAACACGTCCCCGCATACCACAAGATTCCACACACGTATGCCAGCAGAAACGCTTGACCAGGGCTGGCTGGATAAAGCTTGATGCCTTCGCTTACCTGCAAGGTATTCGGCACCCGCGCCCGCTGCAATGCAATGAACAGCGGCGCGATCGCCACCCAGCAGAGCATGTATTGATTGGGAAGGGGAAAAATTGCGATCTGTAAACCAGCCGACAGCAGGACCAGGAACCAGGCATTCTTGTGAATCTGCCGCACATGGCAAGCATAACAAACCGGGTTCCTTCTCTGACTCCCACATAGCCCACATCGGTTTTTTCCGCTAATTGCGTATTCGGCGTCTGGGCTAACATTAGTGCCGGATGGGATTATTCGCTATCATTGTCCTGAATCTGTGATCTTCGTACGCGGGAGTCGATTCGACCATCGTGCGTGTCCCGACGGGCGTTGGGAACATCGGACTCTAACGAGCGAACGAATCCAGCGACACTAATACTTCTCCTCGGGAATGGGCTCTCCTTTCCAACCCGCCGGTTCGACCGCGAATCGCGTCCGCATTGTGGTCGCGACTTCGGTGATGCTGACCTTCATCTCCTATTGGCGCGCGGCCGCGATTGTGCTGAACGATCTTGGCTCCTCAGCCTTTTACGCGGCTGGCATCGCCGAACAAGCGGTCGGTAAGTCTGCCCCCTGGTTCATCCTGGGCGTGATGCTGTTCTCCTTCTGTGTGCGGGCAGTGTACGTGGAGAGTTGTTCCATGTTTGTCCGCGGCGGCGTTTACCGAGTGGTCAAGGAAGCGCTGGGCGGCACGCTGGCCAAGATCAGCGTCTCCGCTCTGATGTTCGACTACATCCTGACGGGTCCAATCTCAGGCGTCTCCGCAGGACAGTACATCGCCGGCCTGATCAACGACACCATGTTGATCGCCGACACCCACGGTTGGGTTCCGCGTGCCGTTCATGCCATGTTCAAAAACGGCACACCTCACGTCAACGAAAGTTGGACCGCCGTCGTATTTGCGGTCCTGGTGACGGGATACTTCTGGTGGCAAAACACCAAAGGCATCCAGGAATCCAGCGAAAAAGCGCTTCGCGTGATGCAAATCACGACTGTGATGGTCGTGCTGCTGTTGGGTTGGTCGGCGCTCACCTTGATGAAAACCGGCTACCAGCCAGTTCCGCTGCCGGTGCCGGCAAATTTGAAATTTAGTCCAGAAGCGCTGGGCTTCCTGAAGCACACCTTCCAAGGCCAGAACCTGGCCGGAATGTTTGGTCTGTTTGGCATATTGATCGCCTTCGGGCACTCGGTGTTAGCCATGAGCGGCGAGGAATCCCTCGCCCAGGTCAATCGCGAGCTAGCCCATCCCAAACTGAAGAACCTGAAACGTGCCGCCATCATCATCGCTATTTACAGCTTCGTATTCACCGGTCTGACCGCGTTGCTGTTCGTAATGATCATTCCCGACTCGGTGCGGATTCCCGTTTACAAAGACAACCTGATCGCCGGCCTCGCGATGAACCTGTGGGGCCCGCAGATTTTGCGGTTGCTGTTCCGAACTTTTGTGGTGGTGGTTGGATTCTTGATTCTTTCAGGAGCAGTGAATACCGCCATCATCGGCTCCAATGGCGTCTTAAACCGGGTCTCGGAAGATGGAGTGCTCACCGACTGGTTCAGGAGGCCGCACCCACGTTTTGGAACCACTTACCGCATTGTGAATCTGGTCGTCTTTCTCCAGTTGTTCACGATTCTCGCCAGTCGGGGCAATGTGTATGTACTGGGTGAGGCCTACGCATTCGGCGTCATCTGGAGCTTCACTTTCAACAGCCTGGCCATGCTGGTTCTGCGTCATAAGTACAAAGGAGAACGCGGTTGGAAGGTTCCTCCGAATTTCACGATTGCGGGACATGAGATTCCATTCGGCCTGGCTTCTGTTTTTCTGGTTCTGTTCTCGACCGCGATCGTAAATCTTTTTACCAAATCGATTGCAACCGTGGCCGGCGTTTCATTTGCCGCCGTGTTTTTCCTGATCTTCACAGTTTCCGAAAAGGTCAACCGCCGTAAGCACGCCCTGGCAGAACAGCAGATGCAGGAACACTTTCAGTTGCTGCAGAGCGACACAGTCGACCGAGGCCGTTTGGGAATACGTCCTGGAAACTTGCTGGTGACCATCCGCGATTACAACACCCTGAGCCACTTGAAGTGGGCCTTGGAACGGATTGACACTAAGGAACAGGACATCGTCGTGATGTCCGCTCGCGTCAGCCAGTTCGGCGCCGCGGCCTATGATCTTGCCACCGAACAAATCTTCAGCGACTACGAACAAAAACTATTCACCCGCGCCGTATCCGTTGCAGAGAGTTTCGGCAAACACATCTCCCTGCTGGTGGTGCCCGCTCGCGATGTATGGTCGGCCATCGTGCAGACTGCCATCAACCTGGAATCTTCAGCCGTAGTCTCCGGCCTCTCCAGCAAAATGACCGCCCAGGAACAGGCCTTCGAACTGGGCCATGCCTGGGAAGCTACGCCCGAGCCCAAGCGGCAATTTGTTTTGCAGATCGTCCGTCCTGACATGAAGGTGGACACTTTCCACATAGGTCCTCACACCCCTTCCATGAAAACGGAAGACGTACACCTGGTCCACCGCCTTTGGCTCAATATCACACGCGAGAGCGGACTGGATAATCTGCATCATCATGACATCCTGACCGAAGCTCTCACCCGCTTTGCCCGCGACTATGCCGGCCGCGACAAGGACGACATATTGAAAGAGTTGAAGAAAACATCAGGTAAGACAGTCAAGGCCCGTCCTGTAGCCGCACCCGACGGCAAGCCGGAAAAGCCCCTAGCGCCGCTTCGAACCGAAGAGGATGAACCACGCGACAAGAGTGAGAAAGGCCCTCCAAGTCCACCCATTGTTAGCCCCTGACGCCCTACGCATCGTCGGCGGACTCTCGACCTTGTAGAATTTCAGCAATGATTTCCAAGCTGCTGCGAGTTCTTGTTTTTCTAGCCGTCGCCTCGTGTGTCTACGCTCAGCCGGGGACGATGCGCCTCGACTATTTCCACACTGGAAATTCAACCCAGGAAATATTCAGCGTGGACCGGATCGTCCTAGAACCTCTGCCATGGCCTGGAAACCCGGCCAAGTTGTTGGATGACACCAATCTCGGCGCTTATTTTTTTGAGGTGCGCGATAAGGCCGATGGCCGCCTGCTCTATTCGCGCGGATTCAGTTCTATCTTTGGTGAGTGGGTAACAACAGATGAGGCCAAGACTGTGAATCGGACTTTTTCCGAATCATTGCGCTTCCCTGCTCCCTCTGCGCCAGTAAAAATCATTTTGAAGAAACGAGACGAAGGCAATTTTCGTGAAGTCTGGTCGACGACCCTTGATCCTAAAGACAAATTCATCGACACTTCGCGTCCGCCACCTCCAGGTACGCTGCTGGTAATTCAAAAAAACGGGGATCCCACAACCAAGGTGGATCTTTTGATCCTGGGCGACGGATACACCGCCGCCGAACGATCTAAATTTGAGCAGGATGCGCGCCGGTTCACAGAAATTCTTTTTGCCGCCCCACCTTTTCGCGAGCAACGTCAGAAATTTAATGTGTGGGGGCTATGTCCGGCAGCCGAAGAATCGGGCGTATCGCGTCCTTCGGGCGGAGTTCATCATCGCTCTCCTTTGGGAACCACATATGACACTTTCGACACTGAGCGCTACATTCTGACTACCGACAATCGTTCAATGCGCGATGTTGCCTCCTTTGCGCCTTATGAATTCATCGAGATTCTGGTAAACGGAAAGACCTACGGAGGAGGCGGGATATTCAATCTGTATGCGACCGTCGCAGCCGACAGTGAGTGGTCTTCGTATGTTTTCGTACATGAATTCGGGCATCACTTCGCGGGGTTGGCGGATGAGTATTACACTTCGCAGGTCGCTTACGCGCCTGCGAGCCGGCGGATCGAGCCTTGGGAGCCGAATGTCACGGCGCTGCTTGATCCGGCGAATTTGAAATGGAAAGATTTGGTCACGCGCGGTACGCCCATTCCGACGCCTTGGCGCAAGCAGGATTTTGAAAACTACGGGCGTGCGATTCAAGAGCAGCGGCGGCAGATTCGGGAACATAATCGGCCCGAATCGGAAATGGATGCTCTCTTCCGTGAAGAGAGAAAAAAAGAAGACGAATTGCTGGCCGCCGATAAATATTCGCGCAATGTTGGCGCCTTTGAAGGGGCCAATTATGAAGCTCATGGCTACTACCGTCCACAAGAAAACTGCATCATGGTTACCCGGCACGATTCCTTCTGTGCCGTCTGCCGCCGCGCCATCGAGCGCATCATCGCGATGTACGCAAGTGAATGAGCGGCATTCATGCTGAGGTTTTGGTAGCTGGGATATCTTTCAACCTCCCTTTCACGAAATTCACAATCTCTGACGTGACATAGTCCGGAGGTCGCACGCGAAAGCTGGGACATCCCTCCACAGCCTTCAATGAAATGCCGTGCCATGCCGGGTTTACGTGTCCGTCGTGCAAAATCACTGCGTCGGCGCGATCCATGAATTCCTGGGCGGATTTCTTGAAATCTTCGACCGCGGGATCCAGAACGGTCAAATAGACATCGGGCCGGATGAACTTCAGAATGCTGTTGGACTCCACAATTACATTTTCCGACTCCGCGAATCTGCGCCGAATCGTAGGCATGGCCTCGGCGAGACGGCCCTGCTGGGTTCTGACCCACCAGACCTTTATCGCCCCGGCAACCAGGAATCGAGATGTATCTGATTCGCCCGATCGGTCTCGCTCTTCGGAAATTGACCAGCTATGATCGTCGGTCGCACAATCGCATAGCTCGCCGTTGCGAGAGCACACGCCGTGGCCGAATTGCGTGATCTTCATGGCATGCCATGGGTATTCAGGCAGAGCGGCAATCAGATCGGCCACCACACTGGTTTTACCCACGCTACGCGAATGTCCGCCAATGACGACAATTGCCATTATTCTCTTTTCGCCAACCGTGCCAGCACAGCCAGCTCTTTCAAATATTCGCGAATCGGACGCGCCGGTGTTCCCCAGAATACGATTCCCTTGCCACGAATAATTTTATTGCTGGGAATGCCGCTTTGCGCGCCGAGGATCGCGCCTTCCTCGATGCGCACGTGGTCGGCGATGCCGACTTGGCCTCCGATCACAACGTTTTTCTGCACTACCGCGCTGCCGGAGAGTCCTGTCTGGGCGGCGACGACGACATCCTCACCGATCTGCACATTGTGTCCCACATGAACCAGGTTATCGATTTTTGTGCCACGGCCGATGCGAGTCACGTCCAGAGCACCCCGGTCAATTGTGGAGTTGGCGCCAACCTCGACATCGTCTTCGATTTCCAATCTTCCGATTTGGGGAAATTTCTCATAACGCCCGGTCTCTTTATCTCGGACATAGCCGAATCCATCACTGCCGAGTACTGCGCCGGCTTGAATCACCACGCGATTGCCCAGGCGCGTGCCGGGATAGATAGTGACATTCGGATGCAGCTCACAATCATTCCCTACGACAACGTTCGCGCCGATTACGCTTCCTGCGCCGATCGATGTCCCAGAGCCAATCTCGACGCCTTCGCCAATTACCACTCGTTCGTCTACTTGCACTTCTTTCGCCAGTCGCGCGGATGGGTGGACTGCAGCGCTGGGATGGATGGCGTAACGGTGATCTGACGTCGGACCCAGATGACGGGCGGCGCGAGCGAATGCCAGGCGCGGTTGTGTGGAAACCAGCAAGGGCTTCGAAGTGTCGGTGGCTCCGAAGTCGCCTACAAGAACTGCGGAGGCTGGCGACTTGAGCGCTCGTGGAAGATTCTCGTTGCCTTCGACAAAAATTAGGTCGCCAGCAGAGGCGGACTCGATGCTGGAGACTCCTTCGATTTCGACATCTCCATTTCCGATGAGGCGGGCATGAATTAGCTCGGCGACTTTTTTGAGCTGCATGGCACCTTTGTATACCATCACGCCCATGGTTACGCTTTCCCGGGCTGCCTCTTTTCGATCTTGGCCCAGGTGTCTTTCAGGGCTACGGTTCGGTTGAATACCGGTCTTCCGGGCTTGGAATCGGGATCGACACAGAAATATCCCAGGCGTTCGAATTGGTGGCGGCTCTCGATGGCAGCGTCTGCCAGTGAGGGCTCGAGCTTAGCGTTGGTCAAAACCTCAAGCGAATTTGGATTGAGATTCGAAGTGAAATCCTGGCCCGCTTCGGTTTGATTGGGATCTTCTTTGATGAAGAGATTTTCGTAGATTCGCACCTCGGCATCGATGGCATGGGCGGCTGAGACCCAATGAATCGTTGACTTCACTTTGCGGCCGTCGGGAGGATTGTTTCCGCCGCAGGTGGCGGGATCGTAGGTGCAGTGGACTTCGATTACTTCTCCCTTGTCGTTTTTCACGACGCTGGTGCAGGTGACGAAGTAGCCGTAACGCAGGCGGACTTCGCGGCCGGGAGAGAGGCGGAAATATTGCTTGGGCGGAACCTCGCGAAAGTCGTCTTGCTCGATGTAGAGGACGCGGGAGAACGGGACTTTGCGGGTGCCGGCATTTGGGTCTTCGGGATTGTTGACTGCTTCCATCTCTTCGACTTGATTCTCCGGGTAATTGTCGATGACGACTTTCAGCGGCCTCAGCACGGCCATCACTCGCGGTGCGCGCTTGTTTAAGTCCTCGCGGACAAAGTGTTCCAGCATCGCTAATTCGATTGAGCCGTTGGTTTTCGAGACGCCGATGGCGCCGGCAAAATTTCGGATGGCTTCGGGGGTATAGCCCCGGCGGCGGATACCTACCAGAGTCGGCACGCGGGGGTCGTCCCATCCGCTTACGTGGCGTTCCTCGACCAGTTGCAGCAGTTTGCGTTTGCTCAATACGGTGTAGGTCAGATTGAGGCGGTCGAATTCGATCTGCTGCGACGGGAAGATGCCCAACTGCTGGATAAACCAGTTGTACAGGGGACGGTGGTCCTCGAACTCGAGCGTGCACATAGAATGGGTGACGTGCTCGAGCGAATCGGATTGGCCGTGGGCGTAGTCGTACATGGGATAGATGCACCACTTATTTCCGGTGCGGTGATGCTCGGCGTGCAGGATGCGGTACATCACCGGATCGCGCATGTTCAAGTTCGGAGAAGCCATGTCAATCTTGGCGCGCAGAACCCGGGAGCCGTCGGGAAAATCGCCGGCCCGCATGCGTTCGAACAGCTCCAGATTTTCTTCTACCGTGCGGTCGCGATATGGACTGTTCTTGCCAGGTTCGGTTAAGGTGCCGCGGTACTGGCGAATTTCGTCTGCGGACAAATCGTCGACGTAGGCTTTGCCGGCGTTGATGAGCTGCACCGCCCACTCGTAGAGCTGACCGAAATAATCGGAGGCATAGAAGAGGCCTTCCCACTCGAAGCCGAGCCACTTCACGTCCGCCATGATGGAATCGACGTACTCCGTCTCTTCCTTGGACGGATTTGTATCGTCAAAACGCAGATTGGTTTTGCCGCCAAACTCGTCGGCGAGGCCGAAATCCAAACAGATTGCCTTGGCATGTCCGATGTGCAAATAGCCATTCGGCTCGGGCGGGAAGCGCGTCTGCACCAGTCCGTTGTACTTATTGGTCTTCAGGTCGTCGAGAATGATGTCGCGTATGAAATTCGAAGGAGCGGCCGCTGGTGCGGAAGCTGGCTTAGTGGCCGCCTCGGTCGGGGGATTGGATGGATTCATTGCAACTCAATCTTATCGCAAGAAAACGTCAGCGCAGGTCGCGCTCAGGGGTGTCCCCCTCCCCCTCCCGATATCTGGAATCAAAGACTTACGGGGTGTGAACCGAGGCAAAATCTTTGAGTAATAAGAAGTTGCAGGTAAAATATTGCGAAATAAGGAGTTATGGGCTTTCAGTTGTCAAAGAACTGGGTTGAGAACTCAGGATTATGTTATTGCGGAAGGGAAGTCAAGATGTTTCGACGAATCGTCTCGCGAAGGGGAGACGTAGCCTCAGTTGGGGAGACCTAATGCCCAAGAACGTTAAGCTTTTCGCCTGCTTTGCAAATCCCCGATAGCTCGCGCGTGCAGTAAAGTGCGATGAGAGTGAAGCGACTCTTGTTTTTGCCGTTCAGTACTTCGATGGTATTCCCCTCCACGAAGCGGAAAAAGTAATCGCCGGGCTTGATGGTACCTCCCCCGTAGACTTCGGAAAGCCCGTGAGCAGCGAGTCCTAGAAGACCGAATCGAAGTGGCGGCCCTGTGGTTTTCATATCGCCCGCCCAATTGAGCCGCACCATCTCAAACTGCAGGGTTGAGCTTGTAGCAATCCCTGTGACGACAATATAAGTCTGGCGCCCCTCTCGTCCCACGCAATTGGTCTCGATCGTACGCACGCCCAGAGCTGGATGAACGATGGACTACCGTCACTTCGGATTCGCGACAGGGCGATTACTGGAGATATCGATCGCATTGAGATTCGATTACTCTCCGAGTCGAGCGGTAGTTGTATTAAGCAAATAGTTCTGAAAGCCGAAGTGCGTCTGAATGAAGTTCCGACATTAACACCCGATCCTACTTCCTCGGCGGGATAAATGGGCAGGAGGACCACGATGAAGACTCATAGAATCGCAGGCGGTGCTGGTGTGTAGCTGCATGTTGTGGAAACGGGAATCCGCAGGGTCGTCCGATTGTCTTCCTCCATGGTGCCTCGCAGTGTTGGTTGCAGTGGAGTCGTCAGATGAACTCGAACCTAGCCGGGGAGCACCGACTGCTCGCACTGGATATGCGAGGTCATGGTCTCTCGGACAAGCCGCTCAATGGCTACAACGACTCGAAGCTGTGGGCGGACGACGTCAATGCGGTTATCCAGGGCCTCAATCTTGATCATCCAGTGCTCTCCGGCTGGTCGTATGGTCCGCTTGTGTTTCTCGACTACATTCGGCACTACGGCGAGGAGCGACTCGGCGGGCTGCAGTTCGTCGGCGCAATCACGAGGCTGGGTAGTGAGGAGGCCTTTTCGGTCGTCACTCCTGAGGTTCTCAGTGTCGTCCCCCAGTTCCTCTCAGCGGAGGCAGAAACAAGTGTGCGCGGACTGGAAGGGTTGCTGCGGCTGTGTTTTGCCCAGGCACCTTCGGCCTCTGAGCTCTATATGATGCTGGGATATAACGTCTCCGTCCCGCCGTATGTCCGTCAGGGACTGTTCTCGCGCTCCTTCAGCAACGACGACCTCCTGCCGAAGATCCGCAAGCCAGTGCTGATTACGCATGGTGCCGTGGATGCGATTGTCAAACCCGCCGCCGTAGATCAGCACAAGGCGGCAATGCCTCATGCGGAAGTTCAGTTGATGGCGAATGCGGGGCACGCGGCGTTCTGGGACGATGCGCCACGTTTCAATGAATGCCTGCACGCGTTTTGCGGAAGTCTTTAAAGCCATCGCCCGCAAAGGCGGCGGGCGAGGGCGCCCGCCCTACATTTAAAGTCCTTATTCTTTGCAGTCATGGAAAGCCTTTCTTTTTTGTGGCCGGGAAGTATTAGAAATATGATAGGTCAAGGAGCAGGGAGCGGTGAGCACGCGTCAACCCAAGGTTCACACTCAACTCGGCCGAGCCGCAGTCCAGATCTTTGCCGCCAATGATCGCATGAACCAGACTCTTATCGAACATCTTGACCCTGCCGCCTGGAGAGCCAAACCGCCCGGCAAGGTCCGTGGCATCGCGGCGATCTTCACACACATGCACAATGTCCGCTGCAAGTGGGTCAGGCTTACAGCTCCGCACCTCAAAGTTCTACGACAGCTCAACCGCGCGCGTTGCACGCCGCAGCAGGCCCGTGCGGGATTGGCGGAGAGTGCCGCTCGCTGCGTCGAGATGCTGGCGGAAGCGCTCGGCGGTGGTGGAGGGCGCGTCGAGAAGTTTCGCAGAGACGGCTGGGCTCGGCCTTGGCCGGTTGGCGTGGAAATGCTGTGCTACATGATTGCTCATGAAGCGCACCATCGCGGGCAGGTTTGTATGCTGGCGCATCAGATGGGGTTTCCGTTGCGGAAAGAGGCCGGGTACGGGATGTGGGATTGGGAAAAGCTGTGGAAAGAGTGTGGGGTGGCGGGCGGGCCCGAGTTAAATGGGGGCTGGGAAGATTAGCGGGTCCGAGGAGGTCAACTCCAATAGGGTCAAAGTCCGCGGGCGAGGGGCGCCCGCGCCACACAACCCGAAGGAGCGTGGAGGGGATGACGGTGAATGTGGGTGAGCCAGATGGGAAATGGATGTATCGAGTGGGTGGTATCTCCGCACTCGTTATAGGTATTGGGTACATCGTCATCTTTCCGCTATTCGCTCGCGTGGGGGGACCTCCGTCGGGTGGTGGGGAGGTTTGGCTCAAGTACCTCGTAGGAAAGACGACGGTTTGGTGGGCTATCCTTGGCCTCTGCGTCCTGACGGACTTTCTCTACGTACCTGTCGCGTTCTCGCTATACCTTGCGTTGGAACGGGTCAACCGATACGCAATGCTGGTAGCGACGGCATTCGTGGGGCTGTTCGTTGTCTTGGACTTGGCAGTTACATGGACGAATTACGCCTCGCTACTCACGCTCAGCGGGTTTCATGCCGCGGCCACGAATGATGTCCAGCGGGCAAGCTACGTCGCGGCTGCAAACTACGCGTCTGCGGTGCTGGCATCCCGCACGGAAGTTTTCTACTCCATAGTGGACCTTTCGCTCGGGATTCTTGTGATCGGTTTCGTTATGCTGAAGGGAAAGGGAATCTTCAGTAAGACCACAGCTTATTTGGGGCTGGCCGCGGGCATCTTTGGAATCGTTTCGATATCGGGCGTTTTTGTAACGATAATCATTAATGCTGTGCTAACCACGATCTGGGTCTGGTTTGTGGGCTACAGACTGTTCAGGCTCGGTCAGAAGTGATTCCGATCGAAGAGCTATGTAGAATCACTGGCGATTCACGGTGACCCTGGAGGAAGCCATGCATATTGACGTGATTGATCCAAAGAAGACATTGAGGGGCGCCTGCGGATCTATTCCGGCCACCGCCTCTGCTCAGTTGCTGGACGGCCGCGAACTGGAAATGATCGGGTGGTAAGCAATATGACGCGCCCTTGCCCGGTGTCAGCTAATCCTGTGGTTTCAACTCGCAAGCCTCACGGCAGGGTTGGCAGTAATACAGACCGTCTGAACAGAGCCGCGGATCAATCTGCCCCTGACAACAGCAGCAATACTTCTCGCACTCGCAGCGCTCTTCGGTCATGTCGCACTGGGCGCACTGAAATTTACTGGTGGTAGCCATGGCCGAACTCTAGCGCGCCTCCGGATGATGCGAAAGTTCCGTTGGTAACCCGCGGGCCGCCGGCCGCGGGTCTCAGGTCTCAGTTGACAGGTATCAGTCTCGTAAGCACCCTCAGCCTAGAGAAAATTTCGCCAGCGAGATTGATCCCGAGACCTGACACTCGTGACCTGCGACCTGACACCCGTGACGCTACACCCGAGCTGTTGAACCCGCTCCTACACGCATGTTAGGGTAAATAGTTTCAGCCCAGCGACTGCTCTGATCGAGGGACAATTGCCCGCTGTTCAGGCGACTACGCCAATCATCCGCAAGACTGCTCTCTACAACACCCATCGCCAGATGGGTGCAAAGATGGTCGAATTCAACGGCTGGGAGATGCCCGTCGAATACCCTTCGGTGGGCGGCATCATTGCAGAACACAACACCGTCCGCACCGGCGTTGGCATTTTCGACGTCAGCCACATGGGCGATATCCGGGTCGCCGGTTCTGGAGCCCTGGCCGCCGTGCAGCACATCTCGATGAACGATGCATCGCGGCTCGCCATTGGACAGGCGCAGTACTCGGCGCTCCTCTATCCGCAAGGAACCTTTGTGGACGACGTGATCGTCCACCGGTTGGGACAAGACGAATACCTGCTCGTCATCAATGCCGGTACCCGCGAGAAAGATTTCAGTTGGGTACGCGATCACACCCGTGATTTCGATTGCGAAGTGGAGAATCTCTCTGACGACTTTACTCAAATCGCAATTCAGGGACCAAAGGCCTTAGAGCTGTTACAGAAGCTCACGGACGTTGATCTTTCTGCCGTCAAGTTTTACTGGGTGACGCGCGGCGGCGTTTGCGGACTTAAAAATATCCTAATCGCCCGCACCGGATATACCGGCGAAGATGGATTTGAAATCTACATCCCCTCTGACGAGGACACGAGTGCGATGGTCTGGAACCAGCTCCTCCAGGCTGGCCGGGAATTCGGAGTTATCCCCTGCGGGCTGGGTGCGCGCAACACTCTGCGTCTAGAAGCCAAGCTGGCGCTCTATGGTCATGAGATTTCGGATACCATCAATGTGTGGGAAGCCAGCCTCGACCGTTTCTGTAAGATGGAGAAGCAGGAATTCATCGGTCGCGATGCGCTGGAAAAGGCGAAATCCGGAGGAGTTCGCCGCACTTTGGTCGGTCTGGAGATGATCGAGCGCGGCATCGCCCGCGATGGCTACAGAGTTCTCGATGAAGCTGAAGCGGAGATCGGCTATGTCACTAGCGGCTCCTATGCTCCATTCTTAAAAAAGAATATTGGGTTGGCGTATGTTCCGCCGCGGTTCGCGGAAGTTGGGACCATCATCAAAATCGAAATTCGGACTCAGGCAGTGAAAGCACAGGTTGTGCCGACACCGTTCTATAAACGTCCCAAGAAAGTCTGACCACAGAGATTACGAATGCCCTATCCGACCGATTTCAAATACACCAAAGAACACGAATGGATAAAAGCCGACGGCAAGAATGCGACTGTCGGTATCACAAATTATGCTCAGGAGTCGCTCGGCGATATCGTCTTTGTCGAGTTGCCGAAGACAGGTTCAGAGATCGTTGCCGGCAAAACTTTCGGCTCAGTCGAGTCCGTGAAGGCCGTTTCTGACCTGTACGCCCCAGCGTCCGGTGTAGTCACCGAAGTAAATAGCGAACTGGCAACCGCGCCGGAGAAGATAAACAAAGACGCACACAGCGCCTGGCTTATTAAAATCACACTCAAGAACCCGGCAGAATTGAATTCACTACTCTCCGCGCAAGACTACGAAAAATTCGTGTCAGAGGAGGCGGGAAAATAAGAATTTCCAATTTCCGATTGCCGATTTGAAATCTGCAACGGCGAAAGGGTTTAAAAATCGGAAATTGGAAATCGGAAATTCGATTCTTGTAGCCGGGCATCTAATGACCCCCATGCGCTATCTACCCAAATCCCCCTCCGACCGCGAAGCCCTACTCAAAACCATTGGCGCGCGGTCCATCAACGATCTGTTCGCGTCGATTCCAGCCGAATACCGTCTGGAGCGGGATCTCAAAGTTCCACGCCAGATGGCAGAATCCGAGATCGTGGACTGGTTCCGCGAGCGCTCACGCGAGAATGGCGACGGCTACGCCACCTTTCTAGGCGCGGGTGCTTACTATCATTACCGTCCTGTGATCATCGACTCGCTTATTTCCCGCGGCGAATTCCTCACCGCCTACACACCCTATCAAGCGGAAATTTCGCAGGGCACATTGCAATCCATCTTCGAATTTCAGACCATGATCTGCGAGCTGACAGGCATGGAAGTGGCCAACGCGTCTATGTATGACGGTTCCACTGCGGCCGCCGAAGCCGTAATGATGGCGGTTCGCCTAACCGGACGTCGCTCCGCCGTTGTCGCAAACAGCTTGCATCCCGAATACCGCGAAGTTCTCGCTACCTACGCGCATCATCAAAGCCTGCCAGTCACCGCAACTTCATTCACCGACACCGGACGCGTGAACCTGAAGGAACTTGAAAAGCTGATCACCCAGAAAACCGCATGTGTCCTGGTTCAATCGCCTAATTTTTTCGGCACCATCGAAGACATCGCCGCCATCGCCGAAATTGCCCACAAACAGGGAGCGATGCTAGTAGTCTCCATCGCGGAAGCAGTTTCTCTGGGCATCGTTGAGCCGCCGCGCCAGGCGGATATCATTGCCATGGAAGCGCAATCTTTCGGCGTGCCTCTTGGATTTGGCGGACCATACTGCGGCGTGATCGCCACTCGCGAGCAGTACGTCCGCCAGATGCCCGGTCGCCTGGTCGGTCAAACCTCCGACAAGAATGGCAAGCGTGGCTTCGTCCTTACTCTCGCAACCCGCGAGCAGCACATTCGTCGTGAGAAAGCGACATCCAACATCTGCACCAACCAGGCCCTGGTGGCATTGATGGTCAACATTTTTATGACCATCTACGGCAAGGTCGGACTACGCGAGCTGGCCAAACAGAATCTGGCCAAAGCCAATTACGCCGCACAGCAATTCGGCAAGCATGCCAGAGTGCTTTTTCCTGGCGCCCCGAGATTCAATGAATTCGTGGTCCAGACCAACGAAGATCCCTATGCCATCAACAGCCGCATCCTGGGACACAAAATTGTAGGTGGACTTCCACTGAAGAAGTTTTATCCCGAACTCGGCAACGCGGCCTTGTGGTGCTGCACTGAGTTGACGACCCGCACCTCAATTGACACCGCCGTCGGAATGGTCGCTGAAAGCGAACGCTCAGTTAAATCTGCTAAACAGGAAGCCGACGTCCAGGAGGTGACGCGGTGAAGCACGTGACCCGCAAAGCCACTCGCCACGTCAACCAGAACGAAGGCCTGATCTTTGAAAAGTCATCCCCAGGAAAAGCAGCATGGAGGCTGCCTCCCCTCGATGTTCCTGACGTCGACACTTCGAAGCTCCTGGGATCGGCGGAAAGAAAAGATCTCGGCCAGATGCCGGAAGTTAGCGAGATCGAAATCATTCGCCATTTCACCCGCCTTTCCACTTGGAATTACGCGATCGATCTCGGCATGTACCCACTTGGATCCTGCACCATGAAATACAACCCGCGGGTGAACGAAGTCGTTGCGCGTCTGGAAGGATTGGCGAACGGTCATCCCTACCAGCCGGAGCGAGTATCACAAGGCGCGTTGCGCATCATGAAAGTGTTGAGCGAGTGTCTGATCGAAATCACTGGCATGGACGCGATCACGTTACAACCCGCCGCCGGCGCTCACGGCGAGCTCACCGGCCTGCTGATGGTGCGCGCTTACCAGCAATCTAAAGGAAATCCGCGAAAGAAGATCCTTATCCCCGATTCCGCTCACGGCACCAACCCAGCCACGGCAGCGATGGTTGGATACGACGTTGAGAAGATGCAATCCAATGCCCGAGGCATGGTGGATGTAGCTGCGCTCACCGCGCAGATGAATGAAGAAGTCGCCGCACTCATGCTCACCAACCCCAATACCCTGGGAGTATTCGAGCAGGAGATTCATAAGATTGCCGAAGTCATGCATGCCAAGGGTGGATTGCTCTACATGGACGGCGCCAACATGAACGCCCTAGTCGGCAAGGTTCGTCCCGGAGATTTCGGCGTCGATGTCATGCATCTGAATCTGCACAAGACTTTTTCCACGCCCCACGGCGGAGGCGGCCCAGGCTCTGGCCCAGTGGCGGTCAAAAAGATCCTGGCGCCGTTCCTTCCCAAGCCAGTCGTGATGACCAAACCTGACGGCACGCTAGCCTTCGAATACAATCGCCCGCAATCGGTGGGACGGGTCCGCGCCTTCTACGGTAACTTCGGCATGTTCGTCCGCGCGCTGGCTTACACTCTTGCCAACGGCCCCGACGGTTTGCGTCAGACCACCGAAGATGCGGTGCTCAATGCCAACTACATCCGCAAAGGCCTGGAAGGGATTTACGATCTGCCGTATTCCACGCCCACCATGCACGAGGTGGTCTTCAGCGACAAACTACAGGCAAAAAAAGGCGTGAAGACCATGGATATTGCAAAACGTCTGATCGATTACGGCTTCCATCCCTACACGACGGCGTTTCCGCTGATCGTCCCCGGAGCGCTGATGATCGAGCCCACCGAAAGTGAGTCGAAAGAAGAGATGGATTTATTTATCGAGGCAATGCGCTCGATCGCGGCAGAAGTAGAAGAAGATCCGCAACTGGTGTTGGACGCTCCGCACACGACGCGCGTCTCACGCCTGGACGAAGTCGCCGCCGCCCGCAAGCCAGTCCTGCGCTGGAAACCCGCCAGCTAATCGCCTTGACCTGCCCCCTGTACCGATTTGCCGAGTCTTAATTCGCCCACGTAGGGACAGGCGACTTCGCCTGCCCCGGCGAGCGAAGCTCGACTATTTCTTCTCCGCGAACTCCACCGACGCCCGCGTCTTTTCCCAGTCCAGGTTCATCGTGCAATTCTCACCTGTCTGATCATAGGAAATGGTGAAATTCTCCATCGGCGATGGCAGTTGCGCAACTCTCATATCCACACGAGCCAGGTCATCCCCTTCGCCAGGATATGGAGTGCCCCACTCGCCCGTCTTCTTGCTGATCACCAGCACCCACTTGTCCTGATCAGGCACCGTAAAGATGGTGTAGCTGCCAGCCGGCACATCTTTGCCCCCGACAGTCAGGTTGGTATCGGTCACGAATGTGGTCGCCTCATTCGCTCCAGTACGCCATACCTGACCATAAGGCACAACGCCGCCAAAAACCTTGCGCGGCTGGTGAGTCTTGGGATCATGGGTGCGTGGGCTGGAATAATCCGTCTTAATGGTCTTACCGTCAGGAAATTGGCATTGCGCGTGCGCTGGTGGGCTAGGCCGCTTGCTCTTGTCATCTTGGGCGAGGCCGATCGTAGTAAGCGTGAGAATGATCGTATTCACAATGATCAGTGTGAAGAGGGTAGTCCGTTTCTGCATGGTTTCTCCTGTGTAAAATCTAGCAATCAGCACTCAGCATTCAGCCGAGTCCAAACTCAATAGACTATCCGGCAAGTGCGTCGGTTAGCAAATGTGATGGGCGGTTTTTTGGAGGTCGCTACGAAAGGCTGAATGCTGATTGCTGAGTGCTCAATGCTAATTTCCAAATGCATTGCGCAATTCTCGCTAACGATACAATTGCCTCATGCCCGTATTCAACGAAAAGCAGGAAGAGCTGCAACATTACGAAACCATGATGGGCGTCCCGAGAGGCCGCCTCGCCGTAACCATGGACATGATCACGGACGCCATGGCCCTGGTTGGCCAGCACGGCGTGTATTGCCAAAGCCAGCGCTGGCCCGGCAAACCGGTGATGGACATCCAAATCATCATGAAGAGCCTTACCGATGCTAAAGAGCTGATCCAGAGTGTGATGGAAGAATTGAAAGGCAAAGCCTAGCTGAGGTTTTCTTCCTCTGTGCGCCCCTGGGTCCTCTGTGGTTCAAGCTTCTACGCCAGCGTATATTTTCCCCGCTCAATGACTTTCTGCGCGATCTGCTGACGTAACTCAATCACATTGAAGGGTTCATGCTTGACCAGACGACGCAAAATCGCTAATTGCGTCCGCAGCATGTCGCCTTCGGCCACCGCCGCAATAACTTTCTTTGCCGCCGCTTCGATCTTCTCCATGGCCTGTGACAGATAAACTCGCGTCATCGCGATTGGTAGGGAAGCAGCCTTCTCTCCATTGCGCTCAGCAATTTTCTGCGCCCGCAACACGGCGGATTCCATGGCGTAAGTTTCGATCACCATATCCGCGATCGCGCCCATGACCTCCTGCTGATCCTGAATCGCCTGCATATATTTCTGTGTCGCCGCCCCAGCCGCAAACAGTCCAAGTTTCTTGGATTGCGCAACCAGTTTGCGTTCATCAGCCAGGGGCCCTTCGAGTTCTTCACTCAGAGTCGGTCCTGCCAGAATTTCATCCATCAATTTCTTGATAGCCGGCATCAACGGCAATTGTCCCGACATCGCACGTTTCAGCAGGAAGCCAGTAATAATGAGCCGGTTGATTTCGTTTGTACCCTCAAAGATGCGATTAATCCGGGCATCCCGGTAAGCGCGCTCCGCAGGATATTCCTCGACAAAGCCATATCCACCGTAGATCTGCACGGTCTCGTCGACGACGTAGTCAATCATCTCCGAGCCCCACACTTTAATGATGGAGCATTCGACCGCATACTCCTCAATCGCCTTGCGCATTTCCTGCATGGCATTCGCGCCCGACTTGTCCACTTCGCCCAGCGCCACATCCATCATGCCAACCGTGCGATACACCATTGCCTCTCCGGTGTAGATGCCCACGGCCATGTTCGCCAGTTTTTCCCGAACCAGGCCGAAGTCGGCAATCACTTTGTTAAACGCCTTCCGCTGCTTGGCATATCCAATGGCGTTTTCCAGCGAGACTCGCGCACCGCCGACACACATCGCGCCCAGCTTGAAGCGCCCGACGTTTAGAATGTTGAACGCGATCACGTGTCCCTTACCAATTTCGCCGAGCAGGTTTTCGACCGGCACTTTGCAATCATTAAGAATGATTGGACACGTTGAAGACCCGCGAATTCCCAGCTTGTGTTCTTCCGCTCCCACGGAAAAGCCGGGAAATGTTTTCTCCACCAGGAAAGCCGAGAACTTTTCACCATCCACTTTGGCGAACACCGTGAACAAGTCGGCAAATCCGGCATTGGTGATCCACATTTTTTCGCCGTTCAGGATGTAATGCTTGCCGTCCGGCGAAAGATGAGCGCGCGCCCGGCAATTCAGCGCATCGGATCCGGAAGAAGCCTCGGACAAAGCGTAGGCCCCAACAATTTCTCCCGCAGCCAACCGCGGCAGATATTTTTTCTTCTGCTCCTCAGTCCCGAAATACACGATAGGCAACGTGCCGATTCCTGTATGTCCACCCCAAGTGGTAGCGAACCCCGCATACTTCGCGATGTGGTCGGCGATCACAGCAGCGGTGACTTTGTCCATCTCAAGCCCGCCGTAAGCTTCCGGAATCTCCGCCGAACTCAACCCCAACTCACCCGCCTTCTTCAACAGATCGCGAGTGATAGAAAAGTCTTTGTGCTCCATCTTTTCAATATTGGGGACGATCTCATTGATGGCAAACTCTTCCGCCGTCTGCCCAATGAGTTGGTGCTGCTCGGTGAAGTCTTCTGGAGTGAAGACTTCATCGCCCTTTCGCTCCTCAAGAAGAAAACTACCGCCGGAGATCTTGCTAGTAGGAATTGCAGTCGTCGCCATTTCAAACCCCTTTTTAACCACGGAGGCCACAGAGGAACACAGAGGAATTATTTCATTTCGCCCAATTTTTGCCATTTACCATTCGTTGGATGCCATTACGAAGGTGTGTGACACGGACGTTGATGAGAAGACCTACGTTCTTTGCCGCTCAACTTCGAGTACGACAAAAGGTGCGCCTGGTGAATGGATGAAAGCCCTCAGTACACTTCAATTCGACGATGACCGACTCCTCAACCATCAAATCGAGACGGTAACCGCGGTCGATGGTAGCTCCATCGTAAACGACCGGCAACACAACTTGATTCCGAACCTCCAACCCTTGCTTTCGCAACTAATGGACCAAACAGGCCTCATAAGCACTCTCCAGCAGCCCTGGACCTAGAAGGGAATGAACTTTCATGGCAGCGGTGATGATAACGCCGGCAAGGAGATTGATGCGCGGGGTAGGAGCTAATAATCTCGGACTAGCCATGGCGATTCGCGGATTTGTTTCCGCTGATTGCACCCCAGCACAAAAAACAAAATTCCTCTGTGATCCTCCGTGTCCTCTGTGGTTAAAGATTTTAGAGATTTTCGAAGATACCCGCCGCCCCCATCCCCCCGCCCACACACATAGTCACCATCCCATAGCGTGCCTTACGCCGCTTCAATTCGCGAATGACGGTCGCCGTCAGCTTCGCCCCAGTACATCCCAGTGGATGACCCAAAGCAATTGCCCCGCCATTGGGATTCACGCGCTCCGGCTCAAGTCCCGCCTCTTTGATCACCGCCAGCGACTGCGCTGCGAAAGCTTCGTTGAGTTCAATGACATCAATATCCGACAGCTTGAGTCCCGCCATCTTCAACGCCTTGGGAATGGCAAACACCGGCCCCAGCCCCATTTCTTCCGGCTTATATCCCGCAGTACTAAATGAAACGTAGCGGACCAGCGGCGTAATTCCGAGCTGCTTTGCGCGCTCGGCGGACATCACTACCGCAGCCGCCGCGCCATCCGACATTTGCGACGAGTTCCCCGCCGTCACCGTCCCTTTCGCATGGAACGCCGGCTTGAGAGCAAGCAAGGCTTCGAGCGAAGTATCGCCGCGCGGTCCTTCGTCCACTTTGAAAGTAATTTCTTGTCGCTTAGGCTTCGACCCATTCGGCGTAGTGAAGCTCACAGGCACCGGAACAGTCTCGTCGCTGAACTTCCCGGCCTGAATCGCGGCTAGCGCCCTCTGATGACTACGCAATGAAAACTCATCAGCAGCCTCACGCGTAATACCAAAACCCTGTGCCAGTCTTTCCGCCGTCAAACCCATTGATAGATACGCGTCAGGGTAGTGCTCCACCAGCCAGGGGTTAGGTGAAATTTTGTGCCCACCCATGGGAATCATGGACATCGATTCGGTTCCCCCAGCAACGATCACTTCCGCCCCGCCGCTCATGATGCGCTCGGCCGCCATCGCAATCGCCTGCAGACCAGACGCACAGAAGCGATTGATAGTGAGCGCCGAAATCTCAACCGGCAGGCCCGCGCGTAAAGACGCAATGCGCGCCACGTTCATCCCCTGTTCCGCCTCCGGCATGGCGCAGCCCAGGATCACATCTTCGATCTCCTTGACATCAACCTGCGGCACACGCTCCAGGGCGCCTTTGATCGCGACTGCAGCCAATTCGTCAGGACGAGTAGCGCGAAGAGTACCCTTGAAAGCCCGTCCAACAGGTGTGCGAACAGAGGAAACAACAACAGCTTCACGCATAAGAAACTCCAGCAGCTAACGTTGCACCTTCCTGTACCCTCGCGCGTTCGTGGTTATTTGATGTTCGTTACCTCGTACCCGCTTCACACCGCCTTATTAGGCGCACACTCAGGCCCTTGAAAGCCAGACTGAAACCTGAAAGGTATCCTAATAGGAGCGGCACAGGTGCAAAAAGCAAACCGGGCCGTTTCCGGCCCGGGCGCATCAACCTGTCCAGCTATCGAATTAATTATCAGCACCTGGCACACTGAAGTCAACATTACTTGAGGAGCCCGTCTGCCCAAAGGCCCCTCCTCAGCCTCCTTACCAAACCAGGGATGCTGTGGATCCGACGGGATTCGAACCCGTACCTTCCAGCTGGACAGGCTGATGTGCTCCCGTTACACCACGGACCCCTGCCGAGCTTATTGGTTCGAATTACGCTCAACAAGTCCGCTTATAACAATCAAGAAAGGCGTGCGTTCCCAGTTTGGAAATCGGAAGCACTGAGGTCGTTGCGGCCATACTCAAGCCGTGCGAAACTGCGGACTTTTGCCACGCCAGAGACGGCCCCGGAACGACAATCCGAAAGAGTACCTTTATAAGTTCTTAAAATCGGCAATGGTCAATCGAAAATCGTCAATTCCTCAACGTCTTCCCCGTCTTCAACGTGAACTGAATCCGTTCCTGTGTCTTCCTCTCCCCACACAACGACTTGAACCCTTCCCGCTCCAAATCCAGGATGTACTGCTCACTCACAGGCGTGCCCGAGGTCACATTCCCTCCGCACAGCACTTCGGCGATCTTCGTTGCCAGCTTCACTTCGTATTCCGTGATGTAGTCGCCCTGCCGCATTAAATGCGCCCCCATCTTGAGCGCAGCCAAAATGTTTTCCCCGGGCGCGGGAATGTCGGTTCGCGGCACCGGCGGCTCATAACCTCCACGCAGCATTTCCACTGCGCGTGCCTTAGCGTCCGACAGCACGCGTTCGCGGTTCATGGTGATGCTATCGGCTTCTCGCAGAAAGCCGAGCCCGCGAGCTTCATGCCCTGACGTTGCCACCTTGGCGGTAGCGATGGTCTCAAAAACTTTCTTCATAGCTTCCATCATCTCTACAGATTCGCCTCTGCCGCCAGGCCGGATCGACTCCGCGCTCTCCACTGCGCGCAGCAGCATCTCCTTGCATCCACCAGCGCCCGGCAATAGTCCCACGCCGACTTCCACCAATCCCATGTAGAGTTCCGCGTGAGGCTGTAGCCCCGCGGCATGCAGCGAGATTTCCGTGCCTCCGCCCAGAGTAAGTCCGAAGGGCGCGGCCACTACCGGCTTGGGCGAGAATTTAATGGCCTGCGTCATGCCCTGAAATTGGCGAATCGCCAAGTCCACATCATCCCACTCCTCGTCCTGGATGGACATGAGCAGCAACATCAGATTGGCGCCGACGGAAAAGTTTCCCGCATCATTGGTAATAACGAATGCGTCGAAGTCGTCGCCCGGGCCTCCCGATTTTAAAGTTTGCGAAATGAGCTGCACGATGTCGCTGCCGATGGTATTCATCTTCGAATGGAACTCGATGCAGCCGATTCCATCTCCCAAATTCACTAAAGAAGCGCCCGAATTCTTTTTGACCACTCCCTTGGATTTCTTCGCCACCTCGACCGACCACACCCCTGCGGGAACTTCGACCGGCTTGTACTCCTTTGCGCTCAGATCGAAATAGTCCCGACCTGATGCCGCCTTGGGATCGTCCCCATACCAGGATTTCTTCCCCGCCGCGAGCAGTTTCTCAGGGTTAGCAGCCACAGGCCGGTTCTCTTTCTTCATACGCGCGACGGTAGCCTCAACCCCGACCGCGTCCCACAATTCGAACGGACCCAGTTCCCAATTGAAGCCCAGTCGCATGGCACGATCGATTTCCACGACGCGATCCGAGATCTCCGGAATGCGATTGGCGCAATAAGTCCACAGATCCGAAAGAGCCAGCCACAGGAACTGTCCAGCCTTATCGCCCTTTTGCGGTGCGCCTCCATCGAATCCGAGCAACATGCGCACCCGTGCCCCAATTTCTTCGACGTTCTTCGCCATATCGAGCGCAGAAAATTTAGGTTTCTGGCGCGGGTGGTATTCCAACGTTTTCCAGTCAAGGGCGAGCCGTTCCTCTTCTTTCCCTGCCGCACCTTTTTTGTAGAAACCACCTTTGCTTTTATCCCCCAACCATTTGCGCTCCAGCATCTGCCTGAAAAAATCAGGAAGCTGGAGATCACTGCGCTCATCCCGCACGTTCTCCGTCATGTTGGAGACGACGTGCCCCAAAATATCCAGCCCAACCAGATCAATGGTGCGGAAAGTCGCCGACTTCGGCCAGCCGAGCGCTTGTCCCGTAAGTGCGTCCACGTCCTCAATGCTCAGATCCATCTCCTGCATAAGCCGCATGACGTTCAATACGGAAAACGTCCCGATGCGGTTAGCAATGAAGTTAGGAATGTCCTTGGCGAAGACAATGCCTTTGCCGAGTTGGACATCGGCGAAGTGGACAACCGCATCCAGCGCGGCCCGGTCGGTTTCGGGGGTAGGAATAATTTCCAGCAGTCGCATGTAGCGCGGAGGATTGAAAAAATGCGTGCCAAACCACGACCGCCGGAAATCGTCAGAGAATCCTTCGGCAATCTTCTGCACCGGCAACCCACTGGTGTTGGTGGTGATGATCGTGCCCGGCCGTCGCACGGCTTCCACCTTCTTGAGCAGGCCGCGCTTGATCTCCAGATTCTCCACCACTGCTTCGATGATCCAGTCCACCTCCGCCAGCCGTTTCAGATCATCTTCAAAATTTCCGACCGTAACCAATCGCGCCAGGGAAGGCTCAAAAAAAACCGCAGGTTTGGATTTTTTTGCCGCTTCAAGACCGGCCGCCGCGATCTTATTGCGCGCCGCCCCGTCCGCATCAGGAACAATATCCAGCAGATAGCTAGGAACTCCGGCATTGGCGAAATGCGCGGCGATGCGAGCACCCATTGTCCCAGCGCCCAATACAGCAACTCTATGAATACGCTTCATGAAGGAAAAGTTCGCTTACGATTTTCAACTCTACGGTAGCGCCGGCGTCCCGCCGGCAACGTGGAAAGCATCTCGACCCCGCAGTCCAAGATAGCAGCGCTGACCCCAGAATTCACCAATCTCATTATGCGGGAAGCACCCCCACTTCACGAGATGAGCTTCGCAAGCAGGAACGCCGCGGACGCTGCCAGCCCGCCGATCACCACCGTCTGTGACGCACTACGAAGCGGATGAGTTCCAGTGAAGCGTCCTTTGATGTATCCAAAGATGCCGAGCGCAACTAGCGTCACGATCGCGGAGAATATCAATCCACGGGTTGCATTTCCCGAGAATACAACGTAAGGCAGCAACGGAATAAATCCTCCCGCAACGTAGGATCCCGCAATGGTCGCCGCACTGGTGACGGCGCGTCGCGGATCCGGCGCTTCTAGCCCCAACTCGTATCGCATCATGAAATCCACCCATGCCTCCGGCCGATGGCTGAGCGCCTCAATCACCGGCTTGCTTTCTTCGGATGTGAGTCCATAGGCCTCGAACACCCGATGCACTTCCGCCTTTTCCTCTTCCGGCATTTCCTTGACCTCGCGTTGCTCCCGGATACGTTCCTGCTCGTAATGTTCCGCGTCTCCACGCGCTGCCAGATATCCACCAAGTCCCATGGCAATCGAGCCCGCGGCAATTTCCGCCAGTCCTCCAACGACGATCAACTTGGTGTCTTGTACCGCGCCGGAAAGTCCCGCTGCCAGGGCAAAAGGCACAGTCAGTCCGTCGGCCATGCCAATCACCACATCGCGCACAAAGAGTCCGGCGGTGAAATGTTTTTCGATATGTGGAGCACGCATTTGCCTCAAACCTCCGGATGATTTTGCACATATTCCTGAGCCTGGCGGATCACATCACGTTCCCCTCGATACGCCAGCTTCAGGCCAGCATCTTCCAGCGGAATCCATAAAGCACGTTTGACTTCAATGCGCATCGCGGTATCAATGTCGTCGATATTGCCCGACTGATATTTCAGCAAATAAAAGCTGACGATCTTAAAAACGCGCTGCTTGTCTCCCCACGAGCGCACATAAACATACTTGATATCGGTCAGCTTGGTAATCGGAGTGGCGATCAGCCCGGTCTCCTCTCTCACCTCCCGAATGGCCGTCTGGTCGGGCTTTTCGCCCGGATCCACCAACCCCTTGGGAAGGGCGAGTAACACTTTTTGTGATCGTTTTTTTGCAGTCTCGCCCGCCGCCGGCGGCTCCTTTTGGGGCTCAATCGCAGCCATTTCCCAGCCCTCCGGGCCACGTCGCACCACCACCCCACCCGCCGAGATCTCGCGAACCATGCGCCCCAACTTATCAGGATCAGTGCACTTAGTCATGTCGGGTCAAGATCGCTTCGAGTAACCTCTCGGAAGTAACCTGAAAAGACAGACGAGCTGTGGAAACATCTAGACTGGCGTTGGCATCTTACTTGCTGAATAGGTTTTGGGGGACCGGATAAAGCCGGTAATACGGGGGTCCCGTGAAGAGTCTGGGCAAGATTATTCGGTCGGTACAGGCCTTCGGGCGCGAAGTTACAGGCATTTCCACTCCGCAGCACGCCCAAAATTCCCCTTCCATCGGACTCGCCCTTGGCGGTGGCTTCGCCCGCGGCATCGCCCACGTCGGCGTTTTGAAAGTCCTGGAAGAAGAAAATATCCCAATACAATTTATTGCTGGCACCAGCGTAGGCGCGCTCATTGGCGCAGCCTATTGCAGCGGAGTTTCCGCCGCGGAACTGGGGGAGATTGCCACTCGGGTCCGCTTCAAACATTTTGCGCGCTGGACTCTCTCCCGCTACGGATTCGCCAGCAACCAGCGCATGATCGGCTTCCTCAACAGCATCTTGAAGGTGAAGACGTTCGAAGAATTGCGCATTCCCCTCGCCGTGACGGCAACCGATTTCTCCACCGGCGAAGGCGTCGTCTTCCAATTCGGACCCTTGGTCGAACCCGTGCGGGCCAGTTGCGCCTACCCCGGAATGTTTCTCCCCGTAAGATTTAAAGGACGTCTGCTAGTAGACGGCATGCTCGCCCACGCAGTTCCGACCGTACCTCTGCGAATGATGGGGGCGGAGCGGGTTCTAGCAGTTCACCTGAAAGGGCACTGGACCAACGGCGAGGGACCGCGCCATCTGTTCGATGTCATAGGTCAATGCTTTGCCATCGCCCAGCAAATGAATTGCGACGTATGGAAGAAGGCCGCCGATCTGGTTTTAGAGCCGGACGTCAATGGCTACAAATACGACGCCTTCGAATACAGCGCTGCCTTAGTCCGCGCCGGCGAACTAGCCACGCGAGCCGCGCTTCCCGAAATCCGCAAATGGCTGGAGCCCCTGCCGGTCGATACAAAAGTGCGCAAACCCCGTATCCCCCAACCCGCCACCATGCCCGCCGATTGAACAGTGAATTTGCTCTGTCCGTACTCGTCGGGGGTATTTCCTGGCGCGCCCCGAAGGGGCAAAAACAATTTAGCCCAGCGCTTCAGCGCTGGGACGCATGAACATCCTCGACCTTCATCCGGACGGTTTAGAAATGCATCCTTGTCTTGTCGACGCGATTCATCTCGCGCCAGTCCCAACAACCCAGCGCTGAACTAAATTGTTTTTGCCCCCTCCGGGGCGCAGGCACAACCGGCACTGGTTGGGATATTCGATTCTTCCATCACAGCATAAAACGCACCTGGACATGCACCTCCGATAGTTTGCGAGCCACATTCCACCGCCTACCATAAACCTCACATATTCCTTCGCAAAGGGCGTGACATGAGTCTCAAACAATCTTTCGCAATCATGCTGTGGATGATTGCCACAGCATCGGCCCAGACCTACACCAATATCCCCGCAGGCACACAGTTGCAGGTACGCATCATCGAGAAGCTGAGCAGCGAACAGGCCAGCGTCGGCGATCAGTTTCACGGCACCTTCGCCGCTCCTGTAGTCGTCAATGGAAGGACGCTGTTCTCCAAAGGCACGGACGTTACCGGCGAAGTGACAAACGTGGAGCGCTCCGGCAGACTGAGCCGTCCCGGAGAACTGCACTTGAGCTTGCGAACCGTCCGTTCCGGTGGACGCACTTATGCGATCGCGGCTGACCCCTTTGTGATCAAAGGCGAGTCCCACACCAAGAGCAACGTGGCCAAGATTGGCGGCGGCGCCGGTTTGGGCGCCCTGATCGGCGCCATCGCCGGCGGAGGCAAAGGTGCCGCGATTGGTGCCGGCGTCGGCGCGGCTGCGGGTACAGGAGTAGCGGCAGGCACGGGCAAGAAACCTGCCGAAGTGGAATCAGAGGCGGTGCTGACCTGGGTGGCGGCCAATCCGCCATCCGGCTCGGTTATGCAAGGGCAGGAACGCCGCCAAGCCAGTCGCTATGACGAAGATGATGACGACCGTCCCTCGCGGAGTGGTAATCGTACACGTTCCAACAATCAGGACGAAGACAATGACGATCAGGGCCCGCGCGAGTTCTCCTCCCGCGAGCGCCAGATTATCAGCGATTGCTATGTAGCCGACCGCTCCAACCTACCCCCGGGATTGGCCAAGAAGGACCGTCTGCCCCCCGGTTTGGAACGTCAACTTAGGCGGAATGGAACCTTACCCCCGGGCCTGCAAAAACGCGTGCAGCCGCTCCCCGGCGTGTGCACGGCTCGCTTGCCCAGGCTGCCACGCGACTGGGCTAGAGTAGTACTGAGTGGTCGAATCATTCTGCTGGATGCGTCCAATCGCATTGTAGATTTCTTCTGGATGGACGCTGACGAGTAGCCATGCCGCGCGTGATGTCTGCGGGCGCAGATCACATGCAGCCTACCCGCTACTTCATCACTCCGCGCTGCGCGATCCCAATGTTATCCCGTGTCGTATTCTTGACCAGATACATCATCTCGTCCGCCTGACGAATGACGTCGTGCGGTGTTTTGGCATCGTGCGGATAGGTAGCTACGCCAATAGAAGCGCGCACGTTCAAATTCAATCCTTCTTCCTTGCAGAACATGCTGGTCCGCAGATTGTCACGCAGACGTTTGGCGACCACCAGGGCGGCGTCTTTTCCGGTCTGCGGCAACAGAATCACGAATTCATCTCCACCATAGCGGAAGGCGTAGTCAATCAGGCGCAGCTGGGCCTTGATGAGATACCCAATTTCAGCCAACAACTTGCTTCCAACCAGATGCCCGTGGGTATCGTTGACTTGCTTGAAGTGGTCCAGATCAATAAACAGCACGGTAAATTCATATCCAAAGCGCGCAGAGCGGTAAACTTCGGTCTCCAGCGTCTTGTAGAGGTGCCGTGCGTTGTAAAGCCCAGTGCAATCATCGGTGATCGTCAGTTCCTGAATCTTCTCCACTGAGCGGGCATTCTCAATAGCGATAGCGGCGTAGTCGCACAGCGATTGCAGGAAAAATATCTCCGGATCGCTAAAATGCTCCATGTCCACGTTCACCAGTTGAATCACTCCCAGCACCCGCAGCTTAGAACGCACCGGAAAGCAGATGATGGAGCGTGTTTCCCACTGCGTCATGTCGTCGATCCGTTTGGCGAAACGCGGGTCGGCCATCACATCTGGAACAATTAGCCTTTCCCCGTGCTTGGCCACCCACCCGGCGATGCCTTCTCCGACTTTCAAACGCACGTTTTTTAGGGCTTCCGATGCCGCCCCTACTGCGATGGCAAAGTACAGCTCGTTGGGCCCTTCATCCACCATGAGCAGCGACCATGTGTCCGGACGGAAGTACTCCGCCATCTTTTCCATGATGGTTTGCAGGATCGAATCCAGGTCCAATGACGAGGTCAGGGCCTTTGCCACATCATGAAAGATGTTTAGTTCCTGTAGCTTGCGGTCCGCGCTGGAGACCTTGGTCATGGAACTGCAGCCTCGATGTACGAGAGGAAGTGCTCGAATTATATGCGGCACCCCAGAGCACCAGCAATCAACCTTAGTAACCGGAACCTGTGAAGCCAAGTCCTGCCCGATTCAAGCCGGAATTGATACCTTCCGATATCGAACTGGAGACCTAAGAATACTGACCTGAGAATCAAGATCGGAAGTGAATGATGGAGTTGGAATTGACTGTTAGGTTCTTTCCTCCGTGTACCTCTGTGTCCTCTGTGGTTAACGTTTTCTTTCAGGTCAAAGAATTTCATGCTCATCACAGACAAAGTTAACTTATATTTGCTATCAGTAAAGCCTCAAGACAACCGTCAGGGGAGCGGTCGAGTGGAATCATTCGGCGCGCGATTAAAGCGGGAGCGGGAGCAGCGCGGAGTCACGCTCGACGACATCGCGCTCTCCACCAAGATCGGGAAGCGCTTCCTTACCGCTTTAGAAGAAGAACACTTCGAGCAGCTTCCCGGCGGCATCTTCAGTAAAGGTTTCGTGCGTGCCTACGCCCGCCACCTGGGCATCGACGAAGAACAAGCCATCGCCGACTACCTGAGCGCGACCGCACCGAGTTCGTCCAGCGAGCTGCCTCAGAGCGATTTGCCGATCGAAATGGCGGAGCAACTGGAAGACCGTGAACCGGTTCGCGCAGTTCGCGTGCCCTGGGCCTTATTCGCTGCCTTCTTACTTATAGCTGCGCTCGGCTTTGCCCTCTGGGGTTTTCATTCACGGGAGACGCGGAAGCAGGATCACGCGGTGGCCCACATTCAACCTACCGCTGACCCTCGTGTAGCGCCCACGCACACCAACGGGCAAAGCCAAGCGGCCGATGCCACCCATGGATCATTCACCGTTGCGATTAAAGCTAGAGAAGACTCCTGGATATCGATCACAGCGGATGGCAAACAACTGTCGGAACAGATGCTGGTAGCGCCTGCGGAAAGATCCATCGAAGCACGAGACGAAATCGTAATCAAAGCAGGGAGTATCGGCGCTTTGGACTTTTCGTTTAATGGCAAGCAGCTTCCGGCCCAGGGCGACTACGAAGAAGTGAAAACTTTGACCTTCGACGCCAACGGCCTTCATCCACCCACGCCCAAGCCCTCGTCCCCAACCGCACAGTCCCTGCCCCCCGGAGCCTAGCCATTGTCATCCAATGCCGCAGGGAGTCGGCAAGGAATCCATATTGCTGGTAAGAGGTTTTGGGGGAAGGATTTACCGCGACACATCCCCTCTTTTAGCCGAGAAATATTGCTGAGAGCTGAGTGCAAGAATGCTGAATGCTCCCGTGTTTCCCCCCAAGCCAAAACTGATTGCGCTCTGTCATTTCTTCTGGTAGCTTTTTAGAAGCGTAAAATACTGATTTTGCGAAGTTTGGATTTTACTCCCGCCAGATCCAACTTAAATCGTTGATCACCGAAGGAGAAGCAGCTTTGTCAAGAAACCGTTATCTTTTTACGTCTGAATCTGTGACCGAAGGCCACCCCGATAAGATCGCTGACCAGATTTCCGACGCTATCCTCGACGCCTGCCTGACCGAAGACCCCGGCAGCCGCGTCGCCTGTGAAACTCTATTAACCACCGGTCTCGCCTTCATCGCCGGCGAAATCACCACCAAAGCCTACGTAGACTTCCCCGCCATCGTCCGCGGCACCGTAATGTCGGTAGGCTACACCGACGCCACCTACGGCTTCGACCACGAAACCTGCGCTGTAATCTCCTCCATCCACGAACAATCCCCCGACATCGCGATGGGCGTAGACCCCGGTGGCGCCGGCGACCAGGGAATGATGTTTGGATATGCTACTAACGAGAATCCGGAACTCATGCCTACGCCGATTTTGCTGGCACATCGATTGACGCAGCGGCTGGCAGAAGCGCGCAAGGGCGGGCAACTCGATTTCCTGCGGCCGGATGGCAAGTCACAAGTTACCGTCGAATACGATCACAACCACAAGCCGGTACGGGTAGATGCGGTCGTGGTCTCGACGCAGCATTCTGAGAAAGTGGACAACAAGAAGCTGCGGGCGGAAGTTCTGCAACATGTTATTCAGCAAGTTATCCCCGCGCACATGCTCGACGCCGACACCAAGTACCACATCAATCCCACGGGACGATTCGTTGTCGGCGGTCCCATGGGCGATACCGGGCTGACGGGACGAAAGATCATCGTGGATACCTACGGCGGTATGGGCCGTCACGGCGGCGGATGTTTCAGCGGCAAAGATCCGACCAAAGTTGATCGTTCAGCGGCCTACATGGCGCGATATGTTGCCAAGAACATGGTGGCTGCGGGCCTGGCGGATCGTTGCGAAGTCCAACTCGCTTACGCCATCGGCGTAGCTGAGCCGGTCAGCGTCCTGGTCGAAGCCTTCGGTACTGCCAAAGTCGATCCGGGACAGCTCTCAGAGTTGGTGCGCTCGCATTTCCAGCTGAAACCCAAGGGCATCATTGAATCGCTGAAGTTGCGGCGCCCCATCTACAAAAAAACGGCTGCGTATGGACATTTCGGCCGCACCGATCCGGACTTCACATGGGAGGCCACGGACAAGGCGGAAGGGCTGGCCAGGGATGCCGGATTGCGCGAACCGGTAGGGCAGGTGGTCCGCAAATAGGTTTGCTGGGTGTGGGCGGGCTTTTTAGGCATGACCCGCCCCACTTGGCATGACGTGCGGTCATGAACCGTGTCGCTAATCGGCCCGGGTATAAAATTCTGGCAACGCGTCCAACAAGCAGCATCCTTCCCCGGAATTCTTTCGTGTATTCTGATTTGTAGAAAGTTCATTCGCATTTAAATCTTATTGCGCCACTGGAGAAGTATGTCGACCACACCAACTCAAGTCCCTTGCGATATCAAGAGTCTCGAACTTGCTGACATGGGGAAGAAACGTATTGACTGGGCCAATCAGTCGATGAAAGTTCTCCAGATCATCCGCAAGGAATTCATCAAGAATCAGCCCTTGCAGGGAGTACGCATTTCGGCCTGCCTGCACGTCACTGCGGAAACCGCCAACCTGGCCATCGCGCTTCGGGATGGCGGAGCCGATGTGGTGCTTTGCGCCTCCAACCCGCTTTCCACGCAAGACGACGTAGCTGCCAGCCTGGTGCGCGAATACAACATTCCGGTATTCGCCATCAAGGGCGAGGACAGCGAGAGCTACTACAGTCACATCATGGCGGCCATCGATCACAAGCCGCATATCACGATGGACGACGGCGCCGACCTGGTCACGGTCCTGCACACCAAGCGGGAAGACGCGCTCGAGGGAGTGATCGGCGGAACCGAAGAGACCACCACCGGGGTGATTCGCCTGCGCGCCATGGCCAAGGAAGGCATGCTGCGTTTCCCCATTGTCGCGGTCAACGATGCCGACACCAAACATTTGTTCGACAATCGTTACGGTACCGGACAATCCACCCTCGACGGCATCATTCGCGCCACTAATTTTTTGCTGGCAGGATCGAAATTCGTAGTCGCCGGCTACGGCTGGTGCGGCCGCGGACTCGCAAGCCGTGCCCGCGGCGCCGGCGCGGAAGTAATCATCACGGAAGTCGATCCCACCAAAGCGCTGGAAGCGGTAATGGACGGCTTCCGCGTAATGTCCATGAACGAAGCGGCGAAGATTGGCGATGTCTTCTGCACCGTCACCGGAAACAAAAACGTGCTCGCTAAGGAGCACTACGATGTAATGAAGAACGGCGCGATCATCTCCAACTCCGGACACTTCAACGTCGAAATAGATATTCCCGCGCTCGAAAAGATGTCTTCTTCCAAGCGCACAACCCGCAACTTCGTCGAAGAGTACTCGTTGAAAGATGGCCGCAAAATCAATCTGCTGGGCGAAGGCCGCCTTATCAATCTGGCATCCGCCGAAGGACATCCCCCGTCAGTGATGGACATGAGCTTTGCCGACCAGGCGCTCTCGGTCGAGTACATGGTGAAGAATTACCAGACGCTGGAGAAAAAAGTCTATCGGGTGCCTGAAGATCTGGATAAGCGTGTGGCGAAGCTGAAGCTGGAGTCGATGGGAATCAAGATTGATAAATTGACCCCGGAGCAGGAAGAGTATTTGGCGGGATGGAATGAGGGAACGTAAGCAGCATTCAGCAGTCAGCGAGGGAAGAGCGGCACTTAGCATCTAGCATTTAGCATTTAGCACTTAGCATTTAGCACTTGGCATTTAGGCAAAGCGGCGTGCGGCAAACTCTGATTTTGGGTGGCGCGGCGTTTTTACGGCTGCGATAAAGCTCTTTCCTCTGTGGGGCTTTAGCCCATGCTCAGAACGCTTTTCCGCCTCCGACACGCGTCGAATGAGACGCTCGCACCATGGAGCTGTTCATTTCTGTATTTCCTTGCTATGTTTGAGAACCTGGCTCGGCGTTTCACGAATTCGTTTCAAAATTTCCTCGGCGCTAGGAAGATCTGGGAGAGTCTCACTGACTCGGCGCCAACGTTCTTGGCGATTCACATCCACGAGAAGAGTCGTGTCCAGTGCAATGTCATCTCCGCTTGCACCGGCTCCAGGATGCAATACACCGTATGAACGGATTACCCTAGCGCCAGGGTCACTCAGGATCGTATATTGCCGGTCTGCGACCTTCTGCCATACTTGTTGTGCATGCGCGGAATCGTCAGCGCTGATGGCTACGATACGTGTGTGGAGTGCATCAAATTCCGTTTTGTGTTGCGCGAACTCGCGCAATTGATGTGTGCAGTAGGGTCACCAATATCCGCGATAGAACACTAGAAGGACGCGTTGCCCACGGAGCGAGGAAAGACGAAAATCCTTCCCATTCTGATCCTTCAGAGTGAAATTTGGCACTTGTTTACCTGCGGCTGAAGCGATTTGCGGCCGCGGCAACACCTGCGATGCGGCTGAAACTGATAGCAGGAACAGTATGAGGATGCCGTTCGACGCGAATCTCACGCGAGGGCATTCTACAGTAATTCCATCCCAAGATAATAATGGAAATCGCAATAGGACACACCGTTGACTTCGCTATTCCACACACCCTAACATGAGTCTCCGCGGACTTCCATGAGGGCCTGGCCGTGATTGGTTCCTCCATTTCTCATTACCGTCTGACTGAAAAGCTGGGTGCCGGCGGCATGGGGGTGGTATACGGAGCTGAAGATGTCATCCTAAAACGCCAAGTTGCCCTGAAGTTCCTGCCTGAAGAACTTACGACTGACCCACATGCCCTCGACCGCTTTTCGCGGGAAGCCCGGGCCGCAGCTGCACTTAACCATCCACACATTTGTACTATTCATGATATGGGGGAGCATGAGGGACGCCACTTCATCGTTATGGAGCGGCTCGAAGGCAAGACATTGATGCACTACCTTGCGGGTCGAGCTGTAACTAAGATTCAAATCATTGAGCTTGCGGTCCAGATCGCCGATGCTTTGGATGCGGCACATGCGAAAGGCATCATCCATCGTGACATTAAACCTGCAAACATTTTTGTAACCACTCGCGGAGACGTTAAAGTATTGGACTTCGGACTTGCGAAACTACTCCCACAAACCACGAAGCCAGCCGGAGTAGAGGACGGACAAACTTCTTCGGCACCCACGGTCGACAGCAATCTCACTGATGCTGGCATCGCGGTCGGTACAGTTGCATATATGTCGCCGGAGCAGGTGCGCGGAGATGAACTCGATTCGCGTACCGATTTGTTCTCGTTCGGCGCGGTCCTCTATGAGATGGCTACTCAGCGACAGGCGTTCTCAGGCCAAACTAGTGCGGTAGTCTACGAGGCGATTCTCAACCGCGACCCAGCCGCAGTATCGTTTAGGAATCCCGAGCTTCCTACCAGATTCCAAGAAATCATTGACAAGGCACTGGAGAAAGACCCTGAATTGCGTTACCAGAGCGCCGGAGAACTACGCTCCGATTTGAAACGGTTAAAGCGAGATTTGGAATCGACCGAGTCTCGGCTTCGAACTTTGCCAGCTTCTCGGGCCGGCCCAAGGAACTGGTGGTCCACCCAGAAAGTGATCTTCGCTGCAATTTTGATTTCTGGACTCGCGGTTGTCCTTGCCTTGCGTTGGCGTTCGGCCCCGATTCCACATGAAAGCCGCATGCTGCTTCAACGCAGCATTACCGCGAACCCACCAGAAAACCCGGTTTACGCAGCCGCTATTTCTCCTGACGGTAGATCTCTGGCATATGCAGATTTCACTGGTGTTTTTGTTCGCCTCCTCGAGACAGGTGAAAGCCATCCTCTGGCTCTCCCCGAAGGGTTCTGCTTTTGGTGAGCGAGCCTTTCCTGGTTCCGGGACGGAACCAAACTAGCGGCGGTCGGACCAGGAGAATCAGGCGAGACCACCGGCATCTGGGCAATTTCTATTCTTGGTGGCGCCCCGCGTAAGTTGAAGGACGATGCGGGGCGAGCTGCTGTATCGCCGGACGGCACCCGTATCGCTTACATACATAGTGGATCAGAATCGGAAATATGGATGATGGACGCAAACGGAGGGTCTCCTCGAAAACTGCTGCAGGCGGCACCCGGCGAACATGTCTTGCAGTTGCAGTGGTCGCCAGACGGGCAACATGTCGCATACACAAAGTCCAATACGGAAGCACAGAAGCCTGACGTGGCTATCGAGATTGCGTCGGCGGAAGGCGGAGTGCCCGCCACGCTTTTTGCCGCGCCTGGATTGCGCAGCTTTTGCTGGCCAGACGACAGCCGTATTGTGTACTCGGCAGAAGAGCCGCCTCCGAAAATCGATATGAATCTGTGGGAAATTTCCCTCGACCGATCCAGTTCAAAAGTATCCGGCCAGCCCCGGCGGATCACGAACTGGGCTGGCGTTTCACCGTTAGAGCTCAGTGTTAGTGCCGACAGCAAACGACTAGTATTCGTTAACTCGGGATTGCAGCGTGAACTGTATGTGGCAGAGAACCCAAAGAAAGGAAAGCTGGAAACCCCTCGGCGTTTAACCCTGGAAGGTAGAAACAATCTGCCTTCGGCTTGGACTTCGGATGGGCAAGCCCTCTTTTTCTATTCCGATCGAAACGGGAATTGGGACATCTTCCGACAACGATTGCAGCTACGAACAGCGGAAGACTTTGTTGTCGGTCCTGGCGAACAAACTGAGCCCCGGCTCACTCCCGATGGTTCGTCCGTTCTGTACTGGGATTACAAGGAGGCGACAGCTGGGGCTTCGGAGCCAAGGCGTTTAATGCGAGTGCCGATTTCTGGCGGCGCTCCAGAGCAAGTCCTGCAATCGAGTCCAGAGGCCGAAGTTCGATGTGCGAGGGCGCGTTCGCGATGCATCCTGGGTGAGCGGGATCGAATCAAGAATGAACTTGTACTCACCGACATTGATCCGGTTCGAGGCAAAGCAGTCGAATTGCTGAGGCTTGCGGCTGATCCTGCCGCTTCGCCAGAATGGGATCTGTCGCCGGACGGTGCAACTGTCGCAATCGTCGATCTTGATGATGCTAAAGATCGTATTCGTCTTGTACAACTGGATTCCAAGGCGGCACGCTCGATTTCACTTGGACATTCAAAGACGCTCTCGGGCATAAGTTGGTCAGCCGATGGAAAGAGTTGGTTCGTCACAAGCTCATCCGTACGCGGCGCGTCAATACTCAGCGTGCAATCGAACGGCGCGAGTTTAGAATTGTGGGCTACGAGCAATATCGTGGGTACTCCGCTCACTTCACCCGACGATAGGAACCTTGCTTTCACCGTCTCAACCCGTAATAGCAACGCTTGGCTAATTGAGAATTTCTGAGCGGTTTACGTCGACCTAAAATTGGTTCAACAGTTCCCAATGCGTGTGCTGAGTTTCCCGTCCTGGAGAGTGGAGAGATGCCGGAGGATCGTCACTTAGCATTCAGCACTTAGCAATTAGCCAGTGCGGGCGGCTCGCGCCGCCCTCTCTTTTCCACCAGCTTCTCACATGCAGGATTCGCTGTATTGACACGTTTTATGACTCGCATAAAGCTATTCATCCCAATGTTTAGTTCCGGCCCCTTGAAAACTAAATCATGAAGGAGGCGTTCTATGCGTCGCATGATGTTCTGCCTGTGCATCGTGGGAGCCATTACGCTTTTGTCCAGCCCTGCTGCCAACGCCCAGATGCAGATTTACGGAGCGTGGCACTGCGGCAACGATGCCTGTACCTGGGCTTCGGTGCGGAATATGACCGACTTCGATGCCAAAAATCATTGGCTGATCGATCGCGGCGACGGATCCGGGCTGCCGTCGGTCAATCTCGTCATACTAAGTTTTGTGAATCCGTTGCGACTGCTCAACAAGACCAACGACGCGCAGACTTCTCAAGGGGTACCGATCGGGATGACGCAAGATGTGGTGAATTATTTCAAAGCCAAAAACATTCGCGTCATGCTGTCGATTGGAGGAATTACTTACGTCAGCGATTGGAACACGGCTTTGGACACCAATCCCACGCAGCTTGGGATCAATGCCGCGGAGCTGGCGCATCGATTGGGAGTAGGCATCGAGATTGACTATGAAGAAAGCAGCAATCCCAGGCTGGCGGCGGTGCAGTCGTTTATCAATGCCTATCGTTCCTATGTTTATCCCGTGGATGGAAAGGGAACTCAATACGATGCGACGGGAGCGAATCCGGCGGCGCGGCTGACCATTGATCTGGCGGCGGGAGATCGATGGTTGATTGGTTTGTGTCAAAAAGCTACCAGCACCTGGCTTACGACCACCAGTCCGGTGCTCGATTACGCCAATGCCATGGTTCCCAACAAGCAGCCCAGCACCTCCGGTGCGCAGTCGAACTGGCAGGAGCATATTGATGGCAAGCCGACTTACAATCCGCCGATTCCTCCGCTGGCGCCGGCGAAGTTTACTGGGAGCCTGTACATCGTGACCGGGAACAGGCCGGCGGCGGAATGCACCAATTTCAGCGCGTCTCTGGAGAACAGTACAGGCAGTTATGTTCAGACCGTGGTGCCGAACGGCGCCGGGACGACGTCTGGAATGTTGGGCTACATGTTCTGGGCGGCGGAGTGTCAGGGCACGCGCACGATTTGCACGACCCCTCCGAATACTTGCGAAGGCGGTGTGGGGGTGGGAGCGCGGACCTATAGCATTCCGATCCCGATGCCTCCGTTACGGCAGAACTGATCCACCAGCGAGGGTGCCCCGCCCTTGTCTCTCCGCTTTTTGGAGAGACAGGGGTGGGGATTTTCACGGATTTGAAGGGGTACGACTTCCAGTCGTGCCGCTGCAAGCTACCGATAACGCGGCGTCCAGCCGCTGAGCTACGCTGCGCATTTCGGATCCGGCCGTCGCGATTCGTTTGATCCTCACTCTCTCATAAATACAAAAAGCGGCGAAGACGCATGCAATGTGACTGCGCGCACATGCGTCCTCATTTCTATGTGATAAATTTGAACCTTCGGCCATGAAACACATTGCTGATTGGGCCTTGAACGTTGCTGCTCTACGCGGAGCTTCTTACGCGGACGCTCGTCTGGCGGACGATCGCAGCCGGGGGCTGGCTACCAAGAATGGAAAGATTGGCCATGCCGCGGATTCGGAGTCGCTAGGGATCGGCGTGCGGGTCATTGCCGATGGCGCGTGGGGATACGCTGCCTCCGACGATCTGAGCCGCTCGGCTGTGGAAGCGACGGCGGCGCGCGCGGTGGATATCGCTCGCGCATCTTCGCGAGTGAAGCAGAGCGAAGTCCGGCTTGCTCCCGAAAAGGCGGTCAGCGCGGAATGGACCACGCCGATACAAATTGATCCCTTCACTACTTCCGTGGAACAGAATCTTGATCTGCTGCTCAAGATTGACTCCGAGTTGCGCGCGGTGAAAGGCGTCACGCTGGCTGAGACCAACATGAATTTTCGCCGGGAAGAGCAATGGTTTGTCTCTTCCGAGGGCAGCAACATCCATCAGACGAAATATACGACCGGGGTTGGATACGCGGCGCATGCCTTCGCGGGCAGCGACATTCAAAAACGATCTTATCCCAACTCGTTCGGCGGGCAGTGGCAGAACAAAGGCTATGAACTGATTGGCGAACTGAAGTTGGTGGAGAACGCGCGGCGCGTCGGCGAGGAGGCGGTCGCGCTGTTGAAGGCGGATCAATGTCCTGAAGGCGTGTTTGACATCATTCTGGATGGTTCGCAGCTTGGCCTGCAGATTCACGAGTCAGTCGGACATCCCATTGAACTCGATCGCGTCCTGGGTATGGAAGCCAATTTTGCTGGGACGTCATTTCTTACGCTGGACAAGTTGCGCAAGCTGCGTTATGGCAGCGATCTGGTGAACGTGGTTGCCGATGCGCGCCAGGAACATGGCCCGGGCCTGGGAACATTTGCATTCGATGAAGAAGGCGTTCCGGCACAGTGCACCCCGATCATCACTAATGGATTATTCACCGGATATCTGACGTCACGGGAGACCGCGCATACCATCGGCGCCAATCGCTCGGGTGGAACTCTTCGCGCTGAAGGATGGAACCGGCTGCCAATCATCCGCATGACCAACATCAGCATTCTGCCGGGAGAAAAGCCGCTGACGCGCGAGCAACTCATCGCTTCCACCAACAACGGCATTTACATGGAGACGAACCGTTCCTGGTCGATTGATGACAAACGCTACAACTTCCAGTTCGGCTGCGAAGCTGGATGGGAAATCAAGAACGGCAAGCGCACCCGCATGCTGCGCAACCCCTCCTACAGCGGCATTACTACGGAATTCTGGAATGCGATGGATGCCATCTGCTCGCGTGACGAATGGGTGCTTTGGGGGACGCCACATTGCGGCAAAGGGCAGCCCCAGCAGGTGATGGGCACGGGACATGGGGCGGCGCCGGCGAGGTTTAGGAATGTCAAGGTGGGATCAGCTTATAAGGGAAACTAGAGGCAGCATTAGTACTTGGCACTTAGCATTTCGTCCTTGGACGGATGTGCTCGGCTGAGAGGCGCCAGAGATATGGAGATCAGTCGGGAAATGCCAAACCTCGAAACGCTAAGTGCCGAATGCTAAGTGCTGAATTCCCCCGACCTTCATGCTAGATAAAAACAAAGCCGCTGACATCTTCGGGAAAATAAAAAAGTATTCCACTGCGGACGAGGTGGAAGCTCTCATCTACGGCGGACACTCGGCGCTGACCCGATTTGCCAACAATACTATTCATCAGAATGTGGCGGAGGAGAATTATGTTGTCTCGGTGCGGACGGCCTTCGATGGACGCACGGCTCGCGCTACCACCAACAAATTGGACGATGAAAGCTTAAAGCGCGTAGTGCAGGCTTCGGAAAAGTTGGCGAAAGTCCAGCACCCGGATCTGGATCTCTTGCCGATGCCGGAAGCGGGCGGGGGCGCCCGCTGCACACAGACACAACCAGTTCCGAGCAGATACTTTGACGAGACTGCGGCCATCACTCCGGAGCAGCGGGCCGAGGCGGTAAAAAAGATTGTCGGCGTGGCGCAGAAGCATAGGCTGACGACTGCCGGCATCTTTTCGATTTCGGAAGTTGTGGAAGGGATATTCAATTCGCGCGGGCTGGCGGATTGGTATCGGCAAACGTCGTCGGAGGTGTCGGTCACGATGCTGGCCGCGGATTCTTCAGGGTGGCAGAAAGCCAACTCTCCGAACGTGGCTCACCTGGACGCGGTCACGCTAGCCGAAATTGCGGCGCGGAAGGCGTTTGAATCCGCAGCGCCGCGCGAAATCCCAGCGGGAAAGTACACCGTCATTCTGGAGCCGGCGGCGGTGCTGGATATTGTTGGGTTCATGTTTTACGACTTTGGCGGGCTGGCGATCCTCGACCAGCGATCGTTTCTCAACAACCGCGTGGGCACAAAACTATTCGGCGGGAACATCAATATTTGGGATGACGTCGGCCACGCGCTGCAGTCGGGCGCACCATTCGATGGAGAAGGGATTCGCCGTCAGCGAGTGCAACTGGTCGAGGATGGAGTAGTAAAAAGGTTGGTCTACGCCCGTGCCACCGCCGAGAAGATGAAGAAGTCTGAGTACAAGGACAAAGTGGGACAGATCGAGCCAACCGGCCACGGATTCCCCATCCCCAACGAAATGGGCGAAGCTCCGATGAACATCGTGTTTGGCGGGACTCGAGAGCCGAAGACTGTGGACCAGATGATTGGCTCCACCGAGCGCGGTATTCTCGTGACGCGGTTGTGGTATATCCGCGAAGTTGATCCCTATGAAAAGATCCTCACCGGCATGACACGCGATGGAACCTTCTATGTGCAGGACGGCGAAATCCAATACGGAGTGCGCAACTTTCGTTTCAACCAAAGCTTGATCGCGATGCTGTCGAACGTCGAAGAGATGGGAACCCCGGTGCGGGCCAGCGGGGAAGAGTCGTTCGACATGGTAGTGCCGGCAATGAAAGTGGGGGAATTTAATTTTACGGAAGTGACGAAATTTTAAGAGCAGCACTTGGCACTTAGCAGTTAGCATTTAGCCATGACACGTTCAGTTTCGATCTTTTGGAGTAGAGACGTCAGCATTTTTCTCAATGCCGAGAGTTCATCCTTCATTTCGCGATAATCGGTTTCCGACAAAAAATGCAGATCACGAGCAAGCAAGAGGTGGTATTCCAATTCGCTGGCTGAGCCAGAGGCAATTTGTAGGAAGCGTTGAAACTCATTGTTTCCGCGTTTCCCGCAGCCTTCCGCAATGTTAGCCCCGATCGACGCGCTGCAACGCCGCATCTGGCTGATCAACCCAAATAGCTCTTCGCGCGGAAAATGGGCTGAAACTTTGTAGACCCGCAAAGTCAACTGATGAGCTCGCCCCCCAACCTTGAGGTCCTGAAAATCTTTCATGAAGTCTCCTTGGCTAAATGCTAATTGCTAAGTGCCAAGTGTTGCAGTGACTGCGCTCACAGCTCCCATTCCTCCCCGCAATTCCCTGATTCCCCAGCATTTAACCCTGAAAGTGCAATGACTTCGGTAACTTTTCTCTCCTGATTCCGGGGTGTAAGCTGCGACGTAATGTCAGACCAGTGTCGAACCGCGGGAAGTGGAAATCCGGGCGTCTCTCCGGAGATTCGGAAAGAGAGTGCTTCTTCGGTGGCAGACAAATCAGGCAAACCAGAGAAGACCGAGAAGAGGACTAGCCGCCGCTATCCGGACATGCAGAGTGCAGTGCGTTTTCCCATCAAGCTGCCGATTTCGGTGAAGTCGAAATCAGGTGACAGCGCGACGCAAACCCAAAACATCTCCGCCAACGGCGTGTTGTTCCAGGTGGACGCGGAAATGCCCGTGGGCTCGATGGTGGATTTCACCATCTCTCTGCCTGCGGAAGTGGTTGGCGCCGAAGCCGACGTCCGACTCGATTGCCGGGGCCGAGTAGTGCGCAATTTTGAAGAAAGTGGCCGGCGCGGTGTGGGCGTGGTCATTGATGAATATCGTTTTGAGCGCCGTTAGGCGCCTGCAAGGGAACTGATGGCGAGCATTCCAGTCAGCACCGAAGATAACATCGAGCAGACGATCCCGGATGAGGGCGGAGGCAGGTTCATCCGCGTCATCGTTGCGGACTCGCAGGCTATCTTTCGCGCCGGACTGCGCAAGATTTTTGCCCTGGAAGACGATATACGAGTGGTCGGACAAGCGGAGACGTTGTCGCAAGCCCTGTCCGCCGCCAAGAGGTTTACCGCCGACATCCTGATATTCGAAGCCTCGCTGGCGCCGAATCCGATTGATGCCGTTTCTGAGTTGTTGCGCCAAGCTCCCAAGTTGCGGCTGGTAGTCATCACCCCAGAACCTAACGAAGAAATTACACTGGAACTCTTCCGCCGCGGAGCGCACGGAATCGTCTCCCGCGAGGTTGAAGCGGAACTGTTCGTCGAATGTTTGCGCAAAGTCTCCAAAGGCGAGCCCTGGCTGGATAGCCGCGGAGTTCAATGGGTTCTGGAAGCATACCGCTCGCAAGGAACGCGCCCCACGTCATCGCGGGCCAAGGTGCAGTTGACCCCTAAGGAATCGCTGATCGTTTCCTGTGTCACCCAGGGCATGAAGAACAAGGAAATCGCCGTTCGGGTGGGCACTACCGAACAAGTAGTGAAAAATTATCTGCGCAAGGTGTATGACAAGCTAGGTGTGGCCGACCGCCTTGAGCTCGCGCTGTTCTGTCTCCACAACCGTATTCTGGATGGCGGCCCCAAGCCCGCCGAACCTACACAACCCTCACCCGCCAATGGCAGTTCCGCGGCGCCTGCTGGGGCAGTTCCGGAAAAAGTAGGATAACGCTGAGCAGTCAGCACTCAGCATTCAGCAAAATCAGCAAACCGCGTTGCTGCCTTAAGTCTGTTTACACTCGAAATCTCTAACCACAGAGGACCACAGCGCGGAATCAAGCACCCAGTCATCCTAGGAATTGGCTGAGTGCTGAATGCTGAGTGCTAACTGCTGCTGTTGCGCTTCCCAGCGCTGGACCATAAAATCGAAGTAGCTCGAGGGTTGTCGAAGACATCTGCAGCAGCTTCCCACGTAGTTTTTGGTCATTAACATAGTCTTGTACGGGGAGAGATGGCCGAGTGGCTGAAGGCGCACGCTTGGAAAGCGTGTTTACTCGAAAGGGTAACGTGGGTTCGAATCCCACTCTCTCCGCCATTACCTT
>Ga0070706_100000175_pt1 | contig 81146 bp, 81 predicted proteins | sample KBSK5501metaG_FD_65476 | JGI IMG/M metagenome (GOLD analysis project Ga0070706, IMG submission 65476) | Corn, switchgrass and miscanthus rhizosphere microbial communities from Kellogg Biological Station, Michigan, USA - KBS K5-50-1 metaG | ecosystem: Host-associated > Plants > Roots >...
GATGGCAACGGGCTCAGAGGCATGCGCGAGCGTACGGTCGGTTTGGGCGGCCAGCTGGAGGTTGGCAACCGACCCTCGGGAGGGTTTCGGGTCTGGGCGCGGTTGCCCTGGACTTCGGAATGACGGTGCGGATCGTGCTCGCCGACGATCAGCCCCTCGTCCGAGCTGGCCTCAGGGCCCTGGTCGAGCCAGAGCCTGATCTCGAAGTGGTTGGCGAGGCCGCCAATGGCCGGGACGCGCTCACCGTGATCAAAGCCACCCATCCCGATGTCGCCGTGATGGACATCCGCATGCCAGGGATCGACGGTCTGGAGGCAACCCGCCTGATTGCCGCCGACCCCGAGCTGACCGCGGTGCGCGTCCTCATCCTGACCACGTTCGAGGTCGACCAATTCGTGTTCGAAGCCTTGCGGGCGGGGGCCGGCGGGTTCCTCCTGAAGGATGCCGAACCAGCGGAGCTGTTACGCGCCATCCGGGTGGTGGCCGAGGGCGAGGCCCTGCTATCGCCAAGCGTGACCCGCCGGGTGGTTGAGGCCTTCGTGGCCAAACCGATTCCTGTGACGCCGCGCACGTCACTGCTCGCCGAACTGACCGACCGAGAGCGCGAGGTGGTGGCGCTGGTAGGACACGGCCTGTCCAACCAGGAAATCGCAAGCCGGCTCTACATCAGCCCAGCCACCGCCCGTACGCATGTGTCGCGAGCGATGGGCAAACTCGAAACTCGCGACCGGGCGCAGTTGGTCGTGTTCGCCTACGAGACTGGGCTGGTCGAGCCGGGACGCCCGTCCGCGTAGTTCTGCCCAGCTAAGTACGCCGCCGGACGTACCCAAAGAGTCGCCTCCAGGGTGGCGACAGCGACGACCTCCTCAACAGACCATGGAGACGCTCCGCCGATGTCAGGTGGAGCAAGACAAGGAGGTACACAACATGACCCACATCACCTGCATGGCCTACGTCTGGCTCTACGACGGACCCGGCTTCAGCTTCTGGTGGATCCTGCCGCTGTTCTTCGGAGCGCTCTGGCTGGGGTTCATCGGCCTGCTGATCTGGAAGTTCATCTGGTTCCGGACCTGGGGGCACGATGGCAGTCGTTCGGATGCGACGGCCGTGCTCCGCGAGCGTTTCGCACGGGGCGAGATCAACGCTGAGGAATACCAGACCCGCCGCCGGATCCTCAAGGGTCGCTGAGTCGGCCTGTCGCTATTGAAAGGAGTGAAACAAGATGATGGAGACCTTTCGCAACCTGACGCGGAGGAAGCTGCGCAGCATCCTCACCATTTCCGGAATCGTGATTGGGATCTTCGCCCTCACCACGATGGGCGCGTTGGCCGAGCGCTTCAACCAGCAACTGGAGGGTGGCGTGACGTACTACGAGTCGAATATCCAGGTCGGCGTGCCCGACGGCCAGCTCGTCGCGTTACTTCCGCTTTCAAAGATGGAAGCGATCACATCGGTCACCGGCGTCGATGCGGTCTTTCCCACTTACAGCTTCTTACTCAAACCGGGCTCCGGTTTTAGCTTCGGCGGAGCCCCGGAGTCGATCGTCAATCGCATCCCCCAGCAGACCCCCCGCGAGCAGCCGCCGACCAGCATCGCCCAGGGCCGGGATCTGAATCCCACCGCGAGTCGCGAGGTCGTGCTCGGCTCCAAGCTCGCTATCGAGTTCAGGAAGCACATCGGGGACACCTTCGACCTGCCGGTCAAGCCAGCCAGCGCCGGACCGGAATTCGTCAATCACACCTTTACGGTCGTGGGCATCCTGAATCCCACCGGCACCGCGCCCGATGGGTTTGCGCTCGTGACCACTCCCGACGCCCGTACGCTGCTCGCCGATAGCCTGCCGCAAGTGATTCAGCGCTCGGTGGATCTGAGCCAGGTTGCGCCTGAATTTACGGTCTACGGCAAGCCGGGCGCATCGATCGGCCAGCTCGACGAGATCGCCAGGCAAATCAACCGTCAGGTGTCGGGGGTTAAGGCGACGGAGCCGAGCGTGCCGGTCAACGGCTTCAAGCAGTTCGCCGCGCTCTTCACCACGATCACAACGGCCGCTGCCCTCCTGGCTCTGGTCATCGGCGGCCTGTCCGTGGTCAACACCATGATCATGGCCGTCAGCGAGCGGGTCCGCGAGATCGGCCTCAAGAAGGCCGTCGGGGCCCATACCGGAGACGTGCTGCGCGAGTACCTGATGGAGGCCGGGTTCATTGGCCTGATCGGCGGTGTGGGAGGCTACGTGTTGGGGTTCGGGCTGACTGGGTTGATCAACGCCTCGAACGGGGCCAGTCCTCTCTTCTTGATCACCCCGAAGCTGACGATCCTCGTCATCGGTTTCGCCGTCGTCCTTGGCTCGCTCGCCGGGGTGCTCCCAGCATTGCGGGCGGCGCGCCTCGACCCGGTCACCGCGCTCCGGACCAGTAACTAGGAGGCATTCCCATGTCAAACATTGAGCTGATCGACCTGACCAAGCATTACCGCCGAGGCGCGCACCTGATTCGAGCGTTGGACGGTGTGTCTCTTCAGATTCGCGGCGGCGAGTTCCTTTCCATCGTTGGTCGCTCGGGGAGCGGCAAGACCACCCTCCTCGACGTGCTCGGCCTGCTACTCCGGCCCACAACCGGCAGCGTCCACATCAACGGTGTGGATACTGCGCGCCTGAGCGACGGCCGACGGGCTGACCTGCGTGGTCGGCAGATCGGGTTCATCTTCCAGGAGTACAACCTGCTGCCAGCTCTGGACGTGGTCGAGAATGTGATGCTGCCGTTGCGCTACGCGAAGACTGGCGTCAAGAGCCACCGGGGTCGGGCGCTGCAGCTCCTGGAGATGGTGGGACTGTCCGACCGGATCCACCATCGACCCGATGAGCTCTCAGGAGGCGAGCAACAACGGGTTGCCATCGCTCGGGCGCTGGTCAACCGGCCAGCAGTCATTCTTGCCGACGAGCCCACTGGAGCCGTCGATACACAAACGGCACAAGGCTTGATCAGGCTCTTGAAGGAACTCAACCGGGAACAGAAGGTCACGATCATCATCGTGACCCACGACCTCGACGTGGCTGCGCAGACCGACCGCGTGATCGGGTTGAAAGACGGTCGGGTTTTTCGGGACGATCCCGCGTTGGCAAACGCGAGTTAGGTCCGGATGCAGGCGAGGTCTGGGTGAATGACGCCCCCCGCGAGATGTAGCGACTAGCCGGTGAGGCGTCTTCGTCTTTTGCTGGCGAGATTGAGTCGTCCCAAAATGAACGCGTCCAATACCCGGTGCGAGGCCACGACGCCGTCGCCGACGCGACGAGATCCCTTGCGGCGATCGGCCTTCAGATCGATCAGGTACTTCTCCTGCTGCGCCCAGACCAGCTCGATCAGGTGACTGAAGTTGGTGCCCGGTTCGACCGCAATGCCCTCTTTCTCGATTCGATCTTTGACGGCCACCGGAAGTTCCTTGGCTTCCGCGAGGTTCAGCCGCTCCAGCGCCTCCAGCAGATCGTCGAGCCGTCGCAGGTGATAGCGGCGCTCCGCTTCGTTGCCATATGCGCGCGGTTGTGCGTCCAAGCGGTCCTCCTCGATGGTGGTCTAAACCCGTATAACTCCGGAGCCTGCAATAACTTCGACGCCCTGCTGTTCGAGCGCGTCGATGACGCGGTTTATCCCGATCGAGTCGCTGGGCATGTGCCCGGTGATCACCAGGTTCGCGCCCGGGCGCTGCAGCTGCTCGAGCTCGCGCAGATCCCGCTCATCGATGTGCATCGCCAGGATGGTGTCAAACCCGTGCTCATAATACGTGCGATACACCGGCGCGCCCCCATTCGTCCCGGCGGCCATCTGGACAACCCATCGTCCCACCCGATTTTCCGGCGTTCCCAGCCAGAGCTCTGGCTGCACCAGGGACGCCTCCATCTCCGGGATCGTCCTGAGCTCTGCGACCAGGCTGCCGACCGTGGTCGCCTGGCCGTCGACCACCCGATTGACGAACTCGATGAAGAAGCGGCGGCCGATGATATCGGCCGCCAGGTGGATGTTCATCATCGGCATCTCCAGTTGTCGGGCTGCATCGACCACCCGGTCGTAGTTCGTCGTGTGGAGGCCGTGGGCGATCGGCCGCTGGCGGGCCAGCATCAGCTCGTGGGCAATCGGCTCCGGGACCCCGGCGACGCGCATCTGCGCCTCGTGCCGCTCGATGACCGCCGGCAGGCCCAGCCGGGCGCGGGAGCCGATCGGGTGGTGGGCGATGATCCCATCAGCGCCGAGGGCGCGCGCCAGTAGGAGCTCGCTGACGTCGACGTCGATGCCGACGAAGACCCGCCGCACCTCGCCGTCGAGGTAGACCTGCGAGTCGGGCGGGGTATCGACACAGCCCGCGAGGCGATTTGCCATGGCCATGATCTCGCTCAGACGCATCTCGGCATTATCGCGATTCGCTACCTCAAGGTTGGCGGACCGGGATTTAGAATCCAGTCCGTGCCAGCTAACCCTGGGGTGGAGCGCCGCGGAGAAGGGGGTTTTGCCCCGACCTTCAAGGAAGCCGTCGGTCGATGGCGCCGGCGCCATCGCCACCCACCGTCTCACGAAACCTGGTTTGCGGTCCACTACCGGGTCGGCTGGCTGGTCGAGCGCCTCTCCTACCTGGAGAGCATTCATCTCCTCCGCCAGGGGCTCGACGTCCGCTCCCTCTCGGCCGAGCGACCGGCGCGGCGTCGCAAGGACGAAGCCGGCGGCGACAGCGGCCACGCTGACGATGAGAACGGCATCGATGTTGAAGACGAGCCGGCGGACGCCGTGACGTCGAAACCCACCGGCACGCCTGGCGGCGATAGCGGATAATCCCGCCATGCGGCGGTTGCGGCCGCGCTGGCTCAGCGCGCTTCTCGGTGGCATCATCCTGCCCTTCGATCCGGTGCTGGGCCTGGTGTTGCTGATGGTCGGACTCTGGCGTCCGAAGGGAAAGCCGGTCGCCAAGGTGCTTCGACCGTGAAGGTCTACCTCGGTCGCGCGGTCAGCGGCGAGTTGGGCCCTCGTAGCCTGGAGGCCATCCAACTGGCGCACCGCGCCCTGCTCGAGTTCGGGGCTGGCATCCTTGCGGAACGCGTCGCCGACCCTGGTTACCGGCCCGGGCTGGACCGGCCCGAGCTGGTCGCCGAGATGATGCACCGCGAGCTGCTCGAAGCCGACGCCGGCTGCATGGAGATGACCGGGCGCAGCACTGGGGTTGGGTTCGAAGCCGGCTGGCTGCTCGGCCGGGGACGACCGGTGCTCGCGCTGTACGACGCCGACGTTCCACCCGCCTCTGGGGTCGTTCGCTTTCCCCCCTTCGATCACTGCGTTCCCTTCGGGTACCGCGACCTGATGGAGGTCGGCGGGGCCGTTACGGATTTCTGCCGCACGATCGCCGCGCACGCCGCCTACCGCGCCGAAGGCTGACCGCCGCTAGGCGCCGCGCTTCTAGACTGCAGGAATGAGTTTTCGTGCCTGCGTGCTCACGGTCAGCACCAAGGGCGCGCGTGGCGAACGCGTCGACGAGAGCGGTGAACAGATCAGCGAGGCGCTGGCCCGGATTCCCGCGGAGGTGGTCGGCCGCGCCATCGTCACTGATGAGCTCCCCGATATCCAGCGCCAGATCCGTGAGTGGCTGCGCGTCACCGATCCGGACCTCATCATCCTGACGGGAGGCACGGGCCTGGGACCCCGCGACGTCACTCCTCAGGCGGTGGAACCCTTGCTCGATTACCCGGTCCCGGGCATCGCGGAAGCGATGCGAGCCGCGGGGCTGCGCAAGACGCCGCACGCGATGCTGTCCCGCTCGCTGGCCGGCGTCGTCGGACGGACGTTGGTGCTCGCGCTTCCCGGTAGCCCCCGCGGGGTCGCCGACAGCCTGGAGGCGGTGATGGAAGCGCTGCCGCACGGGCTCCGCACCCTGCGCAACCAGGTCAGCGACAGCCCCGCCGCCCATCGCCCGAGCTGATGGCCCGGGCCAAGGTCGGCATCTCCTCCTGGACGGAGCCGACCCTGGTCAAGAGCGGATGGTACCCAGCGACGGCGACCACGGCGGAGGACCGACTTCGCTATTACGCCACCAAGTTCCCCATCGTCGAGGTCGATAGCACGTTCTACGCGATCCTCAACGAGCGGACGGCGCAGCTGTGGGTGGAGCGCACGCCGAAAAATTTCACCTTCAATGCCAAGGCGTACGCGCTCTTGACCCAGCACCCGACACCGCCGGCGCGGTTGCCGAAAGACCTGCGCGAGAAAGTTGCCGACGCCAAGGCCAACGTCTACTTCAAGGACCTTGGTCCAAAGGACAAGGAAAGCGTCTGGGACCGGTTTCGCGGAGGGCTGCAACCCTTGCAGGACGCGGGCAAGCTGGGCGCCATCGTCTTTCAATTCCCGAAATGGTTTCTTCCCTCACCGGGTTCGTATCGATTCATGGAAGACCTGCGCGAGTGGCTGCCGGATTTTCGGATCGCGATCGAGTTTCGTCAGGGCTCGTGGATGAAAGAAGAGCGACGGCAGCGGGTCCTCAAGTTCCTCAAAGACCGCGATTTCACCTACGTCGTCGTCGACGAGCCGCAGGGCTTTACCTCCAGCGTGCCCCCGGTGGTTGCCGTGACGGCACCGCTCGGCATGGTTCGCTTCCACGGGCACAACCGTGAAAACTGGGAAAAGAAAGGGATCAGCACCGCGGAGAAGTTCCGCTATCTCTACAAGCCGGAGGAGTTGCACACCTGGGTGCCCCGACTGCGTACGATGGCCACGGAGGCGACCGAGGTGCACGCCGTCATGAACAACTGCTATTCGGACTACGCGGTTCGAAACGCCGCCGACCTGGCTGAGCTGATCGACTGATCTCACCCGGGGGTCTGCCGAAAGGATTGCGCCAGCCCGCCAGTTGAAGGGGTAGCGCCGCGGCGCGAGTATGCAGGCCTATCAATCGGCTCCGTGTCCCTACTGCGGCGTGACCTGGAACCAGCCAGGCGCCCAGACCTGCGCGAACTGCCGCAACCCACTGCCGCCGCCGCAGGCCACCTACACGCCGCCGGGTTACGAGCAGGGCCCGCCGCAGGTGCAGCCCCCCTTAGCGCCGGGCCAGGCTCCAGGTTACCCTTACGGCGCTCCGAACTCCCCGCAACAGGGCTATCCGCAGGGACCCCCGTCCTATCCAGGCCAGGCCCCGCAGTATCCGTCATATGCCCCGCCCGGCTACGCCGCGCCGCCTGGCTATCCGCCCCAACCCGGCGCCTACGGCGAGGGATACCCGACCTATGCTCCCGACGCCGCGGCGGCCGCCCCCAGCACGACGCTGCGCCTCTTTGGCCAGACCATCACGGTTCCGGTGTCGGTGCCGCCCGCAGTATTGCTGTACCAGAAACAAATCGTCTATGGAGCCGTGGCTGCGCTCGCCCTGCTGATCGTCCTGTTCGGCATCACCCCGGGGCTCGCGTCCAGCCAGATTTCCACCGGCACTCAAGCGCTGACGACCGCAGCCTCGCACCAATCCAGGGTCGACGCCGTGTTCCTCCAGTTTCTGAGCGCGCAAAGTACTACCAGCGATCCGAACGCCATGAAGGCGCAGTTCGACAAGCTGGCGACGTCGTTCAACGGTGGGCTCAGCCTCGTCCAATCCGACGAGGCCGCTCTGAATTCCACCGACCAGCGGCTCTCTTTGCTCCAGTGGGTGACGCCGTCGAAAGGCGCCGACATCAGGACCGAGCGAGTTCGGCTCGCTGCCGCGCTCACCGGCCTGAAGCAGGCGGACACGGCGATGAGCGCCGCCGTCAATGAGGCGAAGGTGATGGGGCCCTACCTCGACGCCCTGATCGACTACTCGAAGATGGGCGCGGCGCTGGCCAAGCACGATCTCGTCGGGGCCGGCGCGCTTTACCCGGACGCCCAGGCGAAAGCGCAGACGGCCATTTCGCTGGCAGGAGCTCCGGGTCTTCCACCGCAGATCGCCAAGCAGCTCAACAGCTTCAACGATGTCCTCAACAACGCCGAGAGCCTCATCCAGGCGATCCAGGCGAAGAACGCCGCCGACATCAAGAAGTACACCGATGCCATGAACGCGGCGCTCAAGGCCATGTCGAGCGCCGCGGAGACGTTGCCGGCCGACTACCTGAGTAAGACGTTCGGCCCGATGCAGAAGGCATACGACGCGGCGATGAAAGCGATCTAGCGGCTAACCGGGTCGGCGCTGCGTCCCGCTCTTCCCGCCCCGCTTTTCTACCAGGGCTACGCCCTCGATCGTCATCCAGCGGTCGGCGCTCTTGGCCATGTCGACCACCGTTAGGGCCGCCACCGCCACCGCGGTCAGGGCTTCCATCTCGGCTCCGGTCTTTCCCTCACAGCGGACCAGCGACTCGACCCTGATGCCCGGGAGGTCATCGTCGCTCACGCACTGGACCTCGATGAGAGTCAGCGCCAGCGGATGACACATCGGGATCAGCTCACTGGTGCGTTTGGCCGCCTGGATGCCGGCGATCCGCGCGGTCGCCATCACTTCGCCCTTCGGCAGGTTGCCGGCGACGATCGCCGCCAGCGCCTCCCGACTCATTCGCACCGCGCCGCGCGCCCGGGCCTCCCGCGCGGTGGCTGGCTTTTCCGAGATGTCCACCATCCGGGCCTCGCCGCTGGGGTCGATGTGGGTCAGCTTCGAGGCGCTCATCAACCCGATTCTCGGAGTGCGTCCAGGTCGTCGCGCCGGACGTCCTTCTGATGCGGTCGCGCCGCTGCCCCGCGCGCGATCACGTGATCGCCGTAGCGCGCGCGCAGGTCGTCGAGCCGCTCGTCGAGATTTGCCAGCCGCGATGAGCGCCCTTCCAGCAAGCTCAGCTGCGTCGCGCAGGGCTCGAGATTACTCACCCCGGCCCCGATCAGGCGGACCGGCCGGTGGCGATCGATTTGCGTTTCGAGCAGGTGCCGCAAGGCCTCCGCCAGCTGGTCATCGCGATCGGTCGGGAACGCCAGGGTGGCCTGCCGGGACTGGGTGTCGAACGGCTGGTAGCGGATTTTCAGCACGACCGTGCGGGCCGATAGGGCGTGCGCCCGCAAGCTCCGCCCGACATCCTGGAGCAGGCCGAGCGCCGTCTCCCGGACCTTTCCCACGTCCACCTGGTCCCGGTCGAACGTGACCTCCCGCGAAATACTTTTCGGATCTCCGGGCAGCATGACCGGGCTTGGATCGATGCCACGCGCGTGCGCGCCCAGCAGGCGACCGTATTGCCCGAACAGCTCCCCGAGCAGTGGATCCGGCAGCGCCGCCAGGTCGCCGATCGTGCGCACCCCGACCCGCTCCAACCGGAGCGCGGTGGCTGGGCCGCAACCGGGGAGCTTGGCGAGGGGCAGCGGGGCGAGGAAGCCGGCTTCTTCGCCTGGGCGGACGACGACGAGGCCGCGCGGCTTGCGCAGTTCGGACGCCACCTTGGCGACCAGCTTGCAGCTGGCCACCCCGATGCTGAGGTCAAGGCCGCAGCGCGCTTTGACCTCGTCTCGCAGCCGGAGCGCGACCGCCTGCGGGTTTCCCATGAGCGCTTCCTGACCGGTCAGGTCCAGGTAGGCCTCGTCCAGGGCGATCGGCTCGATGAAGGGTGAGTAATGGTCGAGGATCGCAAAGACCGCCTTCGATGCCTCGCGATAGGCGGGGAAGTCGCACGGGACGAAGATCGCGGTTGGGCATAGCCGTCGCGCCCGGCTCAGCGGCATCGCCGACCGCACGCCGAACGGCCGAGCTTCGTACGAGGCCGCGGCCACCACCCCGCGCTCCCCCGGCACGCCGGCGCCACCGACGATGACCGGCTTGCCGCGAAGCTCGGGGCGGCGCAGCTGCTCCACCGACGCGTAGAAGGCGTCGAGGTCGACGTGCATGACCACTCGCGTAGTCAGGGTCGCGGGATTTCCCGCGTGGGCCATGGTGGCCAGTCTAACTTCAGCCGGACCCTGTAACAGGCCAGTGACAAGCGCGTATACGACGTGTCGCGGAAGGAAATGCGTTGATATGATCCCGGCGCTGGCTAGGCCCGCCGGCGTCCCTGATTCCCGTCCCCTTCTTCGGATTCAACGCCAACCCCTCCTTCCGGCGGGCCGCGCTTGTCGCTAGCAAGGAAGGCTAGAGCCTCCCGTTGCGTGGTCGATGGGCCGGCTGATCACAATCGCGGTGGCGGTCGCGTCCTGTCTCCTGATCTGGAAGAGCGGAGCCATCAACGGTGTCCTGCCGCAGCAGCCGGCGTCCACGCCCTCGCTGGATGCGGGTCCGGTGATCACCAAAAGCGGGGACGCCATGCAAACGCTGAAGAGCGTGCACCTGTCACTGACCGGAACCCTCGTCCTCGGCGGGGTTGCGGGTGTCCACTACACCGGCTCCGGGGACCTCATCTACCCGCACCAGGAAAATCTCAGCCTGCAACTGCAGGTGCCCACCGCGAATGACCAGACCGCGCTGCTCGCTATCAACGAGCGGATCGAGAATGGCCACGAGTACGTGCAGATCCCGTCGCAGGGACCGGCCTGGAAGGACGTGACCGGCAACTCGAAGGGTGAGATCGCCCCCGGCATGGACCCCATCGCGAACCTCGAGTTTGCGCATAGCTTCCGCGCGTCGCAGGACCTGGGCGACATCACGATGGACCAGATCGACGTCCACCACTTCGCCCTGGCCGTCGACCCCGCCAAATACATGCAGCAGCTCAAGGCGGACCCGTCGAGCGGCATCACCCCGGCGGACGAGGCGGTCCTGAGCAACGCCGGGATCGAGGTCGAAGTCTGGATCTCCGCCAGCGACTCCTACATTCACCAGATGAAGATCGACGTCAGCACCACCCAGTTCACCTGGAGCGCGACCTATCACTTCTCCGACTTCGTCAAGGGCGGCGGCCCCGCCTCGGCCTAACTAGACCCCGACCTTCTCCCGCTCGCGATCCCGCTCTTTGTCCGAAGGCTTGGCCGGCTGCCCGCTGTACTCTCGGAGGTCGTCCTCCGTCAGGTGGCCGGCGGCGATCATCAACTCGACGTAAGTCACCCCGAGATGCGGCGCGGCTCGCCGGAGCACCCAGGGCGGGGGGTTTTCCTTGTTCTTGTTGACCGCCTGGTAGAAGTAGATCTGGTTGAGGCCGCAGCGGACCGCGAGCCGGTGCAAAGATATGTTCTGCTCGCGACACTTGCGCTTCAGATATTCGCGGAAGTCCACCGCCCCTACCTCCAGAACCCATCCGCGATCCTACTCGCGCGACGTCACCTCATTATAGGTATCGGCTGCCCATGGTCCGGTCGTCAGCCGGGTGACCACCGCCGGCAGCTCACCCAGGCGCTGGATGACGGAGTCAGCCACGCCGGGATCGTCCTCCTGTCGCCATTCGCGGGTCAGCACCGCCCGCATGCCAAGCCGCTGTGGCCCCTGGATATCCTCCCGCACCCGGTCGCCGACAAACAAGGCGCGCCCTGGCTCGATGCCGACTTTGCGGAGCGCGTCGGTGAAGATCTCAGGGTGCGGTTTGCGTACCCCTACCTCCGAGGAGAACGTCACGCCGTCGAAGTAGGGCAACAGCCCCAGGGCGGCGAGCTGCTGCTTCATCAAGCGCGGCCGATAGGCCGCGTTCGAGACCAGCCCGAGGCGAAGGCCATGGCCCCGCAGGGTCCCCAGGGTCTCCACTACGTCGGGGCCGACGTGCACGCTGTTCAGCCAGCCCTCCTGCTCCAGTTCCATGACCCGCTCGATCAGGTCCGGCTCGAGCTCCAGGCCGAGGCCACGAAGGGCGGAGTCATAGATGGTAGCGATCTCAACCTCTTCCGGCCGGCCGGCGGCGTAGTCGCGCTGGATTTCATCGTCGACCACCTGCGACACCCGCTCGATCAGGACCTGGGCCGCCGGCACCTCCCGTTCCAGCGTCGTGGCCAGCAGACGGTTCACCTTCTCGTAGGCGCCCAGCAGCGTCGAGTGGGGGCGCTCGTCGAAATAGATCAGCGTGTGCCCGTAGTCGAAGAGCACCGCCTCGATCGGCTCACTCACAGCAGCGAGCGCAATCGGTTCAGGTTCTCCAGCCCTTCCAGCATCTCCTCGCCGGGCGTTTCCAGGACGAAGGCGCAATGGGCCAGCGGCTCGTAGTGGAGGAGCGCCCGAAAGCCCTCGAGCCCGATGTTGCCCTGACCGATGTTCACGTGCCGGTCGGCCTTCCCGCCGAAGACGACCGTCGTGTCGTTGCAATGACACGCCCGGATTCGCTGAGCCGGGACGATCGCGGTCAATTCATCGAGCGTCTTGCGCATCCCGTCCGCGCCGGCGTCGTCGTAGCCGGACGCGTAGGCATGGGCGGTATCGAAGCAGACACCCAGCCGCTCCGCGTGCTGCGGAAGTCGAGACAGGATCTGGGCCAGGTCGTCGAACTTCGCGCCCACATAGGCGCCGCCGCCCGCCGAGGTCTCGAGCAGGCAGGTCGCCGACCCGGCGGCCGTGCTCAGCACATGATCGAGCGCCGCCACCACCCGGTCGATGCCTGCCTGGGCGCCCTCGCCCATGTGACTGCCGACGTGCGTGACCACGTAGCGGCAGCCGTACGACTCGGCTCTAACCAGCTCCGCGATCAGGGACTCGCGCGATTTCTTCTGAAAATTCGGATTGGGACTGGCGAGGTTGATCAGGTACATGGCGTGAGACATCGCCGGCCGCACGTCGAGCTCTTCCAGGGAACGCTTGAACATGGCGGTTGCCTGCGCATCGATGGGCACGGAGCGCCAGGCGCTGGGGTTCGTGGTGAAGATCTGGATGGCCTTCAATTGCAGGGCCTTAATCGTCTCGACCGTCTTGTCAAGGCCACGTCCGGTATGCACATGCATGCCGATTCGACGTTCCTGGGCCACCGATCCCAATTGTATGGACCTGCGTACACTTTCAAAGCGTGTACCGACTCACCACGTTTTCCGTCGGGCCGTACGACAACAATGTCTACGTCCTGAGCGATCCGAAGGCCAAAGAGGCGCTGCTGATCGACGCGGCGAACGATGCGCCGCGAATCATCAAGGAGCTCGAGGGCCTGCGGGTCAGCCACATCCTGACGACGCATGGACACTCGGACCACGTGCAGGCCCTCAAGTCCGTGCGTGAGCGGACCCATGCCCGCTTCACCTGCCACGAGGCCGACGAATCGATGATGCCCATCGCCGCCGATTACCGGGTGAAGGACGGCGAACGGTTCCGCTTTGGCGACTACGAGGTGTTGGCGCTGCACACGCCCGGGCACACCCCGGGCAGCGTGTGCTTCCTGGCCGGCGAGCAGCTGTTCTCCGGCGACACCCTCTTCCCGGGTGGCCCCGGCAACACCGCGAATCCCTACGCGAGCTTTGTGACCATCATCGAGAGCATCCGTGGGAAGCTTTTCGTCCTCCCGGATGAGACCCAGGTGCTTCCCGGCCACGGCAAGCCCACCACGATCGGTCGGGAGCGGCCGCACCTGGACGAGTGGATTCAGCGCGGCTGGTAGCCCGGGCAGCACAACCGGCGCGCCCAGCGTCCGATTTCCAGCCCCGCGACCCGCGGCGGATCCAGCGGGTACGAACGGTCCAGGCGCGAGCCGGCCGCGTCGAGGTCTCGGCCGAGGACGACCGCGGCGCTCGAGTCCAGATCGAAATCCGTCCAGTGACGCCGAATGTGATTCGCCTCCACATCGGCGTCGGTGCCAGTCGGCCGTCTCGGTTACTGGTTGCCGACGCACCGCCGAAGACCGGTTGGCGCATTGCCGAAGACGCAGCGGGCTGGTCGATCGAAACGGGGCGGGTCAAGCTGCACCTCGACCGCGACCCTTATCGTCTGCGACTGGTCGATCCGGCCGGTGACGAGCGCTTCGCCGAAGCGCCGGACGACCGCGACATTCGCGGCGCCTACCACCATTTCCCGACCGGCCATGCCCGAGGGCTGCGCTGGTTGACGGCTCGGCTCAAACCGGGTGAGGCGATCTTCGGCCTGGGCGAGCATTTCGGCTCGCTCGATCGCCGGGGTCAGGCCTTCGCGTCCTGGACGGTCGACGCGTTCGGGGTTCGGAGCGATCGAGCCTACAAGAATGTCCCACTCTTACTGAGCTCGGCAGGCTATGCCGTCTTCTTCGACATGACGGCGCCGATCTACTACGACCTGGGTCAGGCATCGGAGGCGGCCTGGCAGGCCACCGCTCGAGCGGATCACCTCCGGGCTTACCTGATCGCCGACGACGGGATCCCGTCGCTGATCCGCAGCTATCACGAGCTGACCGGCCGGCCGACGGTGCCGCCCGACTGGTCGTTCGGCTTCTGGATCAGCCGGTGGGGGTATCGCAACCGCGAGGAAGTGATGGCGGTCGCCCGGCGAATGCGCGAGGAGCGCATCCCGTGCGATGTGATCCACATCGACCCGTACTGGATGCGCTACCACGAGGGCCACCACGGGGACTTCGAGTGGGACGAATCAGCGTTTCCCGATCCGAAGGGCATGATCGACGAGCTCAAGGCGCTCGGCTTCAAGCTGTCTCTCTGGGAAAGCCCCTACGTGCCGCTCGACTCCGAGATGCGCGTCGAGGGAGAGCGTCGCGGCTTCCTGATGAAGACGAAGGCTGGCGCCCCGGCGCTGGTGCACGGCTTTGCCAAGCCGAGCGCGGCTGTCGACTTCACCAACCCGGAGGCCGTCGATTGGTTCAAGGCGAAGAACGAAAGGCTCCTGAAGACGGGCGTCGCCGTCATGAAGACCGATTTTGCTGAAGATCTACCGGGCGACGCGATCGCGTATGACGGGACCTCGGCCGAGCAGCTGCACAATCTCTATCCACTGCTCTACCAGCGAGCCGTCTTCGAGACCACCCAGGCAGTTCATGGCTACGGCCTGATTTGGGGTCGCTCCGGTTACGCGGGCTCGCAGCGATACCCCGTGCACTGGGGCGGTGATCCGGCGTGCACCTTCGAGGATATGGCCGCCAGCCTGCGCGGCGCGTTGAGCTGGATCCTGTCCGGCGCGGCCTTTGCCAGCTTCGACATGGGCGGCTTCTTCGGGATCCCCCAACTGACCGACCCACCGAGCCCGGAGCTGTACGTGCGCTGGTCGCAGATGGGGCTGCTGTTTTCGCATGCCCGGGCGCACGGGCACACCGCCCCGCGCGAGCCGTGGGCCTATGGCGAGCCGGCCTTGAGCATCTTTCGCCGGTATGCGCAGCTGCGGTATCGGCTCCTTCCTTACTTATATGCGGCGGCTCGGCGGGCGCCGGAAGGGATCCCTCTCGCTCGGCCGCTGGTCTACGATCACCCATCCGACCCGACCACCTACCACGTTGACGACGAGTACGTGCTCGGACCCGACCTGCTGGTCGCCCCGATGTTCAAGCCGCACGGCTCGCGCGACGTATACCTGCCTGCCGGCGCGTGGTACGACTTCTGGACGGACCGCCGGTTCGACGGCGGGCGGTGGATCCACTACGACGCCGAGCTCGAAACATTGCCGCTATTCGTCCGGGCAGGCGCGGTGCTGCCGATGGGCCCTGAGCTGCAGTATGCAAACGAGCGGAACTGGGATCCGCTGAGTTTTGATGTGTATCCCGGCGACCCGGGCGCGACCGAGATGATTTTGGCAGACGATCATCGCCTGCTCCGACTCACCCTGACCGTTGAACGGGAGCGCATTCTCCTCGAAGCTGGCCCACTAGAGTACGGCATGGTGGTTCGGATCCACCGCTCGGCTCGCGCGCCGATCGAAGGCCGCCTCGGCGAGACAATCGAACTGACCCTCAGCTAACAGGGCCAAGTCATTTTATCGCCCGTCGCTCGTAGGGAATTTGCGCCTGGACTCCGTAGGTTAATGAGTTGGTATGGCGTTGAGTCCTGAGGCGACCGAGGCACTCCCTGGCTCGGAGCGCGCGCCGGTTGGGACGTGGTTCCGCCGGGCGCGGATGTTCGTGCTCCTCGGCGGACTCACCGCATTCGGACCTCTCTCGATCGACATGTACCTGCCTGCTCTCCCGGCGATTGGGAGGGATCTGGCAGCCAGCGAATCCGTGATTCAGCTCACGCTGACGGCGTGTCTTGTCGGTCTCGCCCTTGGCCAGATCCTCGCCGGGCCATTGAGCGATCGCCTGGGACGGCGTCGCCTACTCTTGATCGGAGTCGCCGGCTACGTGCTGGCATCGCTCCTGTGTGCCACCGCCCCGGTGGCGTCGGTGCTCGTCGGGTTTCGGCTTCTGCAGGGCCTGGCCGGCGCAGCAGGCATCGTCATCGCGCGGGCGATCGTGCGCGACCTCTACGTTGGATCGGCCGCGGCCCGATATTTCTCCCGCCTGGTCTTGATCATGGGGCTGGCTCCGATCCTCGCGCCAGTCATCGGCGCCCAACTACTGCGAGTCACGTCGTGGCACGGCATCTTCGTGACCTTGGCATTCGTCGCGGCCCTCCTCTGGTTGGGCGCCGTAGTCGGTTTGCCAGAAACCCTGCCGGCCGCACGCCGCAGCGGTGGCGGCTTGCGCGTCACGCTGGCGACCTTTCGCGCGCTCATCTCCGATGCGCGATTCATTGGCTATGCCCTCTCCGCCGGACTGGCGTTCGGTGCGATGTTTGCCTATATCTCGGGATCGCCCTTCGTCCTGCAGGGGATCTACGGGGTATCGCCCCAGACCTTCAGCCTGATCTTCGGCACCAATGCCCTCGGCTTCGTGATCGCCAGTCAGGTCAACGGTAGCCTGGTCGGTCGGATTCCCCCGGCTCGGCTGCTCGTCGCTGGTTTGATCACAGCAGCGACCTCCGGCATTGTCCTGCTGCTCGCTGTTCTGATCGGCGGTCTCGGCCTGGTCGCGGTCCTGCCGCCGCTGTTCTCTCTGGTCTCGAGCATCGGGTTTATCGTGCCGAATGCCACCGCCCTGGCCCTATCCAGGCGACCCAACGCGGCAGGGACGGGATCAGCCTTACTGGGAGTGATTCAGAGCGGCGTCGGAGCCGTCGGTGCGCCGCTGGTCGGCGTCGCTGGGATCAGCTCGGCGTTGCCGATGGCTGGGGTGATCGCGGTTTCGGCCGGCGGCGCCATTCTCGCATTCGTCGTAACCTCGGCCGTGGCCGGCCGCCGGGAGATGCCCGTCGTCGAGTCGCGACCCTCTTAAGCCCGGATGAAGACTTCAGCAGGCTGCAGGATCTTCTCGGTCCGGCTGTTCGGGATGTGAATGCGCACCCCCCGATGCGCGGCCGTGCCGAAGTCCCAGCCCTCGAGGTAACGCGAGCGGATTTCGGCGATCGTCTTGACGGCGGCGGTGCTCGACCCGTTCGTCATCCATACCGTCGGCTCGCGCGCGGTCGCGTAGCCGAGCCCGATTTCAGTCCCGCTGTCGCGGAAAAACCGAAGCCCCGCCAGCCTGGCACCGGACGGCACCAACTCATTGGAGCTCTCTGCCACCTGCTGCAGGGTCGGCATCTGACCCTGGGCCACCGTGGTGCGCACCTGCATCCGGGTCTTCAGGTGCTGCGCCCGCTCCCGTTTCTTCTGTTCGCTGGCCAGCTGCTGGATCTGCGACCGTAGCCGGCCGAGGGCTTCTTCCAGCGGCGCCATTTCGGCCATGATTTCGCGAACGCGCCGGGCGAGTTCCTCGTCGGTTGCGCGATCAAGCGTTCCATGGTCGGCCATCGACATACAATTATTGGCCAGGATGTCCGTAGCACAGGCGCCCGTCGGTCAGCTGAAGGACGAGATCAGCACCCGGATCGACGCGCTCCGACCGGAGCTGGAACGGATCGGCCGGGACATCCATGCCAACCCGGAGATTGGCTACGAAGAGCGGCAGGCGGTTGCCTGGCTCACGGCGCTCCTCCGCGAGCACGGCTTCGACGTCGAGGTCGGCGTGGCCAACACGCCGACGGCCTTCGTCGCAACCCGCCGCAACGGCACCGGCCCATCGATCGCCTTCCTTTCGGAATACGACGCGCTCCGCGGCCTTGGGCATGGCTGCGGCCACAACCTGATCGCGACCGCGTCGGCCGGAGCCGGGATCGGCCTGGCTGAGGCCCTCGATCGGGTTGCGGGTCGGGTGCAGGTGATCGGGACACCGGCCGAAGAAGGCGGCGGCGGAAAGATCCGATTGATCCGCGCTGGGATTTTCCACGGAGTTGATGCCGCCATGATGTTCCACCCGGACTCGCGGACTCAGGTGCTGCACTGGGCGCTGGCCGTGACCCACATGCATTTCGAGTTCATCGGCCGCGCCGCCCACGCGTCGGGCGACCCGGAGCAGGGCATCAACGCCCTCGACGCCTTCGTGCTCGCCTACAACGGCATCAGCATGCTCCGCCAGCACATTAAGGAAGGCGCCCGTTTGCATGGCTTCCTGAAAGAGGGCGGAACGGCGCCCAACATCGTGCCGGAACGGACCAGCGGGGAGTTTCTGATCCGCGCCCGGGACGAGGCGTACATGCAGGAGCTCGTCCAGAAAGTGAAGAACATCTTCCAGGCGGCCGCGCTGGCGACGGGTTGCAGTGTCAAGCTGACCTTCGACGAAGAGCCGTACAGCGATTTGCGTAACAACGGCGTCCTGGCCGCGCTCTTCGAAGAGAACCTGCGGCGGCTTGGCATCGACTCAGTTGAGCCTGTCCCCTGGGCGAACGCCGGCTCGACCGACATGGGGAACGTCACTCATGTTGTCCCGGGCCTGCATCCTACACTCGCCATCGCTCCGGCCGATGTGCCCACCCACTCGCAGGCGTTCCTGGAAGCAGCGGGTTCACTGCGTGGATATCAGGCGATGATCGACGCCGCCAAGGCGCTGGCGATGACGGGCGCCGACCTACTGGCCGATCCGTCGCTGGTGGAGAAGGCTAAGGCCGAGTTTCGCCAGACCTGATCCGTCGCGATTTCGCGGGGATTGTCGACACGAAGTCGATGCCGCGTTGCAGCCAGGCCTTCAGTGCCGCGTCGGTGTGGTAGCCGGCCGGGTCGACCAGCACCATCAACCGGTCCCCGGTCACCCCGCAGCACATGCTGCCGTCCAGCATGAACGAAAGTCCGCCGACCATTCGCTTCTCCACCACGTTCCGGCGGCCGCGGAGGCTCTGACGGACTCGTTCGGCCGTCCGCTCGTCGTAGCCCATGCCTCAGTCCGCCGTCGGGCCCGCTTGAGTGTGCTTTGGCATGGATAGATAATCATGCAGGCATGATCAACGAGCGGTATCGCGAGGATCGCGAGCGTCGGCGACTGGGCAGCCTCACGGTCTACTCCGGGCCAACCCATTCCGGCAAGACCAAGAAGCTGGAGGCCGAGGCCGAACGGGCGCAGCGGCAGGGTCGCCGGATGCAAAGCCTTGCCGCGTCGACCGACGCCAACGAGCTGCTCAACCAGCTGGACCCCTGGACCGAGTTGGTCACCATCGACGACGCCCAGCACTACGACGACCGGTTGATCGACGTCCTGAACGATCTCGCGACCCAGCATCGGGTGGATGTGGTCGCGGCCGGCTGGGAGCTCGATTACGCCGGGCGCGCCGCCGGGCCGATGCCGGAGTTGCTGTGCACTGCCGACTTCGCGTTGAAGCTCGACGACGGCGTCTGCGCCCAGCCCGGCTGCCGCAACCTGGCCAGCCGCACCCAGCGATTTCACGCGATGAACGGCACCCCCGAACGATTTCTGCCGGTCTGCCGGCGGCATCACACGGCGGAGCCGCGGGCGCTGACCTTCCAGGAGATCTGGTTTGACGAGCCCTCCGGCAGTCTCGACCTGATCAGCGGCTGCATGTTCAGCGGCAAGACGCAGGAACTGATCCGCCGGCTCGACCAGGCACGCTACGCCGGGTCCACCATCCAGGCCTTCAAGCCGGCGCTCGACGACCGTTACGCGATCGAGGCGGTCGCGTCGCACCGCGAGATCCGTTTCCCGGCGATCGCCGTGCCCGACGCGTCGGCGTTGCGCGACCAACTCCAGGATGACACGCGCGTGATCGGTATCGATGAAGCGCAGTTCTTCGGCCCGGAGATCGTCACGCTGGCCGAGGAGCTGGTGAACCGCGGCCGGCACGTCATCATCGCCGGCCTCGACCTCGATTTCCTGGCGCGTCCGTTTGGACCGATGCCGCAACTCGCGGCTCACGCCGACCGGCTCACCAAGCTGCAGGCGTCCTGCCAGTATCCCGGTTGTGGCTCGCGGCAGGCGACCCGCACCCAGCGACTGGTTGATGGGGTGCCGGCGCCCATCGATGCGCCGCTCGTCGTGATTGGCGGCGCCGCGGCCTACCAGGCGCGCTGCCGGCATCATCATCGGATTGGTGTGGCCGCCAGGCCGGAACCGGAACCGGTGCCGGTCGCGGAGGAGTCAGCCGAGCTCTAGCCCGCGCAGATGGTCGTTGCCGACGAGCAAGCCCAGGGCAGCGACCGCCACCCCACCGCCCACCGAGATCGTCACCGCCGCCAGCCAGGTCGTGATCAGCGGGAAGTGCGTGGCGCCGGCGAGCGCCAGCGAGATCGCCAGCAACAACGCACTGGCGCCGGTGATGATGGCGAACAACGCCATCCCGATAAAGACCCCGGCGGGGTGCATCATCCGGCGGGCATCCGTCCAGTCGAAGCGCGCGAAGACGGCGCCGATTCCGACCATCAGGGTGGTCACCGACGCCGCCTGCGCGACCACCAGGAGCACGGCGGTTGCCGCCCAGATCCAGCCGGGCCGGATCAAACTCTCGCCCACCAGGGCCACCAGCGCGACGAACACGCCCGTCGGCAAGACCGCCGACCAGCACTTCCCCTCTAGGAACCGGAGCGTGGTGTTTGGAGAGGCCGCATAGACCCAGATGCTCTGGCCCTCGAGGCTGACGGCGCTCAATCCCAGCGAGAGGCTCAGGGAAAAGAGCAGCACCCAGGCGGGGACCAGGCCGAGCATCGCCGCGGCGGGGCCCGCGCCAAGCCCTTGCACCGAGCTGAGCAGCCGCGGAAATCGCAGCCCAAAGATGACGAAGAGAAACACGACCGGCATGGCGAAACGGACCAGTTGGGCGAGGTCGCGGGTTCGCATCCGCCAATCCTTGATTACGATCGATGCCAGCACCGGGCTGAGCAGGGGGATCGCGCCTCTGAGCCGTCGGCCTCGTGCCGCGACCTTGCGCCGGCGAGGGGGGACCGCCTGGATCCAGCCGGCGAGGTAGAGCCGGCCGCTGAGCGCGGTCCCGACCGTGAAGATCACCGCCGATACCGCGAGCAGGACGAAGGCCCACCCGATCGCGGTCAGCCAGTCGCCGCCGAGCGCCGCTGCGGCGGATCGACCGGCCCAGCCGGACGGCAGCCAGGGGGCGCTGGCGCCCGGAATGTCGGGCAATGACAACGGCAGGCTTCGGCGAGCGAAGCCAGAATCCCGCAACGCGGGGTTGAGCAGGAAGTTGAGCACGTTGATCCCTACGGCCAGGGCCACCCCGAACAATGTCAGGATCTCGCGCCCTCGGCCGGCCGGGATGAAGCGCACCAGCAGCAGGCTCATCAGCGAGATGATCACGACAACGAAAACGGGATAGAGCAAATACAGCGCGCTGAAGACGATCGGAATAAGGGGGTTATGGTTGGCGAACGCCAGCACGACCAGGGCGGGGGCGGTGAACAGCAGGCTCAACAGGAAAAGCCGAAGGACCTGTAGAACCATCCGGCCGGCCAGGATGCTCGCCACCGGACGCGGCGCCGCGAGCAGCAGATCGAGGTCGGGATTCAGCAGCAGAGCGTTGAGGCTGAAGACCAGGCTGCTGAAGACCAGGACCGCGGTGTACCCGAGGAAGGCCAGGCTGAGCAGGTGCGCCACCTCGATCTGCGCGTGAAATCGGTGGGCCGCCGCGACGGCCACGCCGGTAATCAGCGCCTCCCACGCCCAGGCCAGCACGATGATGGCGGCGCCGACGATCGTGCCCACGATCCGTCCGGGCTTGCGGCTACGCAGAGTCTGATTGATGAACATCCGGAACTGCGCCCGCCAGAGCAGCAGGCCGACGTCGATGCCGCTCATCAACCGGGGCATCAGCTCAACTCTCGAGGCCGCGCAAAACGGCGCTGACGTCTTCCTCCCGGCTTCCGGTGAGCTCGAGGAAGATCTGCTCCAGGGACTGCCCGTCCTGACCCACCATGTGGCGGAGGTCTTGCAGGCTCCCGATCGCCACCAGCCGGCCGTGGTTGATGATCGCGAGCCGGGTGCACATCCGCTCGGCGATCTCCAGGATGTGGGTGGAGAAGAACACCGTCTTCCCCTCCTTGCAGACGTCCTGGAGGATGTCTTTCATCTGGCGGGCGCTCTGCGGGTCGAGGCCGACGGTCGGTTCGTCGAGGAAGAGCACCTGCGGGTCATGCAGCAGTGCGGCGGCCAGCGATACCTTCTGGCGCATGCCGCGCGAGTAGCCGGAGAGGAAGTCATTGCCTCGTTGCTCCAGGTCGAACAGCTTGAGCAGGGCTCCGATGCGGCGGTCCCGCAGCCGTGGCTCGACGTGATAGAGGTCGCCGGAAAACTCGAGGAATTCCCGGCCGCTCAGCTTGTCATAGAGGGTGGCGGCGTCCGGCACGTAGCCGATCCGTGCCTTGGCCTTCTCCGGCTCCGCCATGATGTCGATGCCCGCGACCTGGGCGGTGCCGGACGTCGGACGCAGCAGCCCGACCAGCATCTTTATGGTGGTCGTCTTGCCGGCGCCGTTGGGACCCAGAAAGCCGAACAGCTCCCCGGCCGAGATCTCCAGGTCCAGGTCTTCGACGGCCGTCAGGCTGCCGTAGCGCTTGGTCAGCAGCCGGGTGGAGAGCACCGGCCCTAGTGTAGCGGCGGGCCGCGAAATTCCCGCCTAGAATGGCGCTCGAAAGGAAGGGAGCCCGCGTATTCAGCCTGAACTGGGGGCGGCCAAACAGGTTTTCCGCCGTTACAGCGTTGTTGCCTAGAAGGTCGACCCATCCCTTCAAAGGCCGGACAGCATCATGGAGGTAGAACCACAGGAAGGGGAGCTCGGCGCCCTGGTCAACAGCCCGGAATTCGCCAGGATGGTGGACCGATTCCAGGCCTCGACCGGGCTCAAGCTCCAGGTGTTCGACCTCGAGGCGCACCCCCTGACACAGGTCGAGGACTACCCGCGCTACTGCCGCCTCCTCCAGGAACGCAAAGCCTGTCCCCTCTACGACGACCCGGATTTCTTGAAGCGCAACGAGGAAGGGATGGCCGTCTGCAAATCCGGGGTCGGGCATTTCATCGCCCCGGTGCGCAACGAGAAGGACGTCCAGATCGGTGCGGTACTCGGGCCCGCGGTGAAATTCGCCGCGAACTCGGTAGAAGAATTCGCCGAGCTTGCCTTCCGACTGAAGATCTTCCCTGACGACCTGATTCAGGCGGCTGACGCCGTCGCGGAACACGACGTCGAACGACTGCTGGGCGCCGGCGAGCTGGTGTCGGTGGGGCTGAATCTGCTCGCCGAACTGCAAGCGAAGGAACGCGTCGGTCACGCCCTGCGCCGGCTGCAGTCCGAGATCGCCGAGTCCAACTCGCAGATGCTCTCGCAGCACATCGTCAACGCCGTGCTCTATCTGACCCGCGCCCACTACGCGCTGGTGCTGATGATGGACGACACTGGTTCCGACCTCGCCTCTGGTTACGACCAACCGGCTCCTGACTCGCTGGTCGAGGCAAAGCGCCGCCTGGTGGAGGGGATCGCCGAGTGGGTCAAACATGCCGATCGCTCGGTGACCGTTCCCGATATCTCGAAAAGCGCGTGGTCGCGCTATCTGACGGATGACACGGTGAAGGAAGGCAGCATCGTGGGCGTGCCGATCCCGGAGCAAAAAGGTGGCTCGACGTTCGGCGCCATCGTGGTCGGATTCGATCGCCCCCGCGAGGATCTCGAGGAGACCCTGGCGGGCTTGGAGAGCTTCGTCGCGGAAGGCCTCTATGCCCTGGTGATGGGTCGGAAGCTGATCCAGGCCGAGCAACTCGCCTTCCTCGACCTGCAGTCGGGCGCCAACAGCAACCGCTATCTCGAAGACCTGCTCAACAACGAAATCAGCCGCGCCTCACGCTACAACCACGACCTCGCCCTCGTGCTCTTCGAGATCGAGGCATACGAGGTGTTGCGTGGCAAGTACGGCGAAAGCGGTCTCGGCCGCATCCTGCGTGAGTTCGTTGCCGTGATCCGCGCCAAGACGCGGCGGGTCAATACGCTGGCCCGCATCCGCGACGGCCAGTTCTGCCTGGTGATCCCGGAGGCCGATCGGGCGGTCGCCGCGCGCCAGGCCGATCGGCTGCGGCCGGTGCTGGAAGAACATCCCTACGCGCCGGGGCCGAATGGCGACATCGTGCGGCTGGCGGTGGACACTGGAGTGGCGACCAGTGAGCACGGCAAGGACGATCGCACGGCGATGCTCACCCAGGCGATACAGAGCCTCCAACAGGCTCGGACCGACCGCCGAACGCGCAGTTTCAACCCGTAAGCCTCGCGGTTTCCTTCCTCGCTTGGAAGTCTCCCACCCCGCTGGCCGGGGAGGGCAGGGTGGGGGCCTCAAATTCCCGGCTCGCTCGCGGAGAAGGTCAGGCTGGGGACCTTCTCAGGTCCTTGCCCGATCGCATCTACGCTCGCGCAGCCGGAGCATAGTAATGAGGATGAAAGTCCTGATCGCCGGGGGATCGGGCTACATCGGCCGCCACCTCTCCGACAGCCTGCTGAAGGATGGCCACCAGGTTGTCGTTTTCACCCGGCGCCAGGCGCAGCCCGCCGGTAGGTCGGCCCCGCGGATGGTGACCTGGGACGCACGTAGCGCAGAGGCCACCTGGGTCAGCGAGCTCAGCGGTGCGGACGCGATCGTCAACCTGGCCGGCACCAGCATCGGTGGCCTTCGCTGGACTCGGCGACATATGGCGGAGATCCTGTCCAGCCGCCTCGGCGCTACTACGGCGCTTGTGAAGGCGATTGAGCGGACGTCAGCCGATCGCCGGCCTAAGGTGCTGGTCAGCGCGTCGGGGATCGATTACTACGGCGACCGCGGCGATGAGGTGATCACAGAAGAGAGCTCGCCTGGCGACTCGTTCCTGGCTCGCGTTTGTCAGCAGTGGGAGGCTGCCGCCGCGAAGGCGGAGGCTCTCGGGGTTCGGGTGGTGCGCATCCGCACCTCGATGGTCTTCGGACGCGGGGCGCCGGCCTTCCGGCTGCTTGTGCTGCCGTTCCAGCTTTTTGCCGGCGGGCCGCTCGGCAATGGCCGGCAGTGGTTCACCTGGATTCATCTCGACGACCTGGTCCGGCTCTACCGTCTGGGCATCGAGGACGGGCGCCTGTCGGGTCCGGTGAATGCTGTCGCGCCAGACATTCGCCGTGAGCGCGAGCTGGCCCGGGAAATCGGGCAGGTGTTGCACCGGCCCGGCGTCGTTCCAGCACCAGCATTTGCACTCCGTCTGGCCCTCGGTCAAGAGTCGCAGCTGCTGCTACATGGACGGCACGCCCTGCCGGCGAAGGCCCAGTTGACCGGATTCGAGTTTCGTCTGGGCGGCCTGCGTGAGGCGCTTCAGGACGCCCTAGTCCGTCGCTGAATACTCCAAGCAACAGCTCCTAGCCGGTAAGGCTCAGAGGATCGACTCGCGCGCATTGGCATCACCGAAGGGCTAAGCGAATTCGCCTGAACTGATCGGCTTCTCGCTCACAGGCGGTCACCGCCAATTGGTAATCGCAGTAGGCGGCCCTAACCCAATTCTTCGTCTTGACAAATACACAAATCTGTGTAGGATGGCAGGCGTTGCCGTCCGTCAAGCCGTTCGAGGAGTCCTCCATGCGCCCACCCTGGAAGCTCGCCCTGATCGGTGGCGAGGTCACCTTGCTCGCCGCCTTTACCAGCGTCGGTGTGCATATCGCCATGCAACCGCACCACCTTGCCTTCCGGCCGCCACCCCTTACGCTGCCCATCGCTCGCCCGGCGGCGATTCCGAGCGTGGTAACCCCTCTCCTCCCGGTCCGCACACTGCCGGCAGCGGGTCCGCCTCGGGCAGCGCTCGGCCCTGAGCTCTTTCAGAAGTTTGGTCAGCAGGATCGGAACCTGCTGGTCGATCAGTGGAACATCCTGCAGCGCCTGGCCGGTGCCATCGAGCGGTACGTCGAAGCCCGGGTGACAGAGCAGCTCGAACAGACGCGCTGATGGATCAACTCAAGCATCTGATCGAGCTCTGGACCAGCTACGCCCAGGGGCTGACCGGAAGCATCGGCGCGCTGGCTTTCGTTTGCGCCTTCATTTGGAAAATGGTGGCGATCGAGCCGCGCAGCGTGATGGAGGCCAAACGCTGGATCGGTCGCATCGTCTTCGGCACCATCGGCGTGGAGATGGCCGGCCTCCTGGTCCGCGTGCTCGTGGACTCGGTCAATCATTAGGAGCCGCACCCCGCTTGGCATCGTCCCTCGCCTGGATGCCCGGTGCTAGAGATTTTCTCCGGCCTGGTCACCGGATTCTTCAACAACCTGATCAACGACGTCCGCGACTCGGTTGCGGGAACGGTGGAGACCTACCTGCTGAGCACGCACGATCTTTCGACGCTGGTGCCCCGCCCCCTGACCGAGGAGCCAGCGCTGCAGGCGATGTTCCACCTGACGCTGGCCATGGCCGACCTCTTGCTGGTGCTCATCTTCACCTGGGCGTTTCTTCGCAGCCAATGGGAACGTGGTTTCCGGGCCCACTACACCCTCAAAGTGATTCTCCCGCGGGCCATGGCAGCCATCGTCATGGCGCATTTCGGGCTGCTCTTCGGCCAGATGGCGATCGACCTCAACAACGCCATGGTCCATGCCATCTGGACCCAGCCGTTTCCCGGCGGCACCCCGCGGTTCCCCTGGATGTTCGCCATGGACAGCGCCTTCGGCCAACCGCTCTTTCAGATCGTGATCCGGCTCGCCATTGCCGTCATGTTGGTCATCGTCGCTCTGACCTACGTGATGCGTTTCGCCCTCCTCGCGGTGCTGCTGGGGGTCGCCCCACTGGCCGCCATCTGCATGATCCTTCCCGAAACCAAACGCTATGCCCAGTCCTGGCTGCGCGTCTTTCTGCTGACCGTGTTCATGCAGTTCGGCCAGGTCCTCGTATTGCGCTTCGCCAGTCTGTTCGCGGACCAGATCGGGACGCGACCGGTTGAAGCGCTCTACGGCGTGGCCGTGCTCTATCTGATGATCAAGGTGCCGGGCCTGATGAACGCCTCCGCTCATCTCGAGGGCAAGACGGAGCACCTGGCGGAGAGCGTGGTGAAGAAGGGGATCAAGAGCGCGATGGGTTCCACACGGGCATCGCACGCATGACGCTGCTTACCGGAGGTCGCCTCGCGCTTCTTGTCTGGTCGTGGCGACGACCGGCGCTCACGGTCGGCGCTGCCTGTGCGGCGGTCCCGCTCCTTCTGGCCGGGATGGTCGCACAGGCGGAGCAAGGGCGACCTACCTCGCTCATGACGCCGGTGCGAAACGCAACGCTGACGCAGCCCTTTGGTTGCACCGCCCTCGAGATCGAGCCGTGGTCGTCGGAATGTCCGAGCCACCATTTCCACAGCGGCGTCGACCTTGCCGCTCGGATCGACACCCCCATCTACGCGGCGACCGGCGGCATCGTCAGCATTCACCGGGAACGCGGCGGCTACGGCCTATACATCCTGGTCACTCGCGACCCGCAGCTCAGCACGTTGTACGGGCACCTCGACTGGCCGCTCGTGCAGCCGGGCGACGTCGTTGCCGCGGGACAGGCGATCGCCCTCATGGGATCGACCGGCAACAGTACCGGACCGCACCTGCATTTCGAGGTGCGCATCGCAGGCGTGCCGGTCGATCCGCTCCCGCTGCTCGACGGAAAGGGGGTGGTGCTGACCAGCCCAGTCCACTAGTTGCCATTACTGCCCGATCAAATTGGAAGGGAGAACGACATGGTGAACCGCGTGATCCTCGTCGGCCGACTGACGCGTGATCCAGAGATCGTGACGAGTCCGAAGGGGCTGACGATCGCGAAACTCCGGCTAGCAACGAACAGCTACTCGAAGGACGATGACGGCAATCGCCAGGAGGAGGTCCAGTACCACTCACTGGTCGCCTTTGACCGGCTGGCGGCGATCTGCCAGGAATTCCTCACCCGCGGCAAGCTCATCTACGCCGAGGGCCGGCTGCGCAGCCACGAGTGGGACGGCAAGGATGGCTTGCGTCGCTACACCACCGAGGTGGTGATGGACCAGATGAAGATGCTCAGCCCGAAAACCGAACCCATTGGCGAACCCGCCCAGCCGGTTGCGGAGCCGGTCGGCGCCTGAGGAGACGAGAGCATGATCCCCGAACCGCATCCCTACGACCCGGACGATCCTACCGACGACGAGGGGACCGATGACCTCGGGTACCTGCTGCCGGACCGCAGTTATCGCGGCGACCTGATCGATCCCATCGATCCGCTCGAGTACTGACGCATCGGCGCCTGTCAGGGTCGCGGGATTTCCCGCGTGTAGCATTTGCGCACACCGGACGGTCCACGTCTGGGCGTCCGCTCGAATGCCAGGAGGTGGCCGATTACTCTCGGCGTCGGAATCGTTGGTCTTCCCAATGTCGGGAAGACCACATTGTTCAATGCGCTGACCCGCGCGGGTGCCGGCGTGGCATCGTACGCGTTTAGCACGGTCGAGCCGAACACCGCCATGGTGGAGGTTCCCGACAAGCGTCTCGACGTGCTGGCGAAGATGTATCACCCGAAAAAGGTCACGCCCACCGTCATGAAGTTCGTGGACGTGGCCGGGCTGGTCGCCGGTGCCAGTCGTGGCGAGGGAATGGGCAACCTGTTCCTGTCGCACATCAGGGAACTCGACGCCCTGGCCATGGTGGTGCGCTGTTTTGCGGATCCGAATGTCCAGCACGTGGACAGTAAGCTCGATCCGCGCCGGGACATGGCGATGGTCAACCTCGAGCTGGCGCTCGCCGACCTCGACGTGGTCAACAAGCGGCGGGAGAAGATCGGGGGCACGGCCAGGCTGAAACCAGGGGCCAAGGAAAAGGAGGAGCTGGCGCTGCTCGACCGCCTGGCGGCGCACCTGGACGAAGGCAAGCCGATCAGGACGCTCTCGTTCGATCCGGAGCAGGCGAAGCTGCTCAAGAGCTTTTCCTTTCTGACCGCAAAACCGGTTCTGTACGTCGCCAACATCGGCGAAGCTCAGATCGGCAAACAAACCCCAGAGTTGCGGGCGGTGCTCGACGAAGCTCGCGCGGAGAACGCCGAGGTCATCGCGCTATCGGCGCGGCTGGAGGCCGAGATCCGCGAGCTGCCCGACGACGAGGCGGCCGCCTTCCTGCAGGACGCGGGGCTCGAGGAGCCGGCGCTGGGGGCCTTCATTCATGCCGCCTACCGGCTGCTCAACCTTGTGACCTTCCTGACGGCCGGTGATCCCGAGGTCCGCGCCTGGACGGTTCACCAGGGGACGAAGGCGCCGGAAGCGGCCGGCGTGATTCACAGCGACATCGAGCGCGGCTTCATCAAAGCCGAGATCGTCGCCTACGATGACCTGGTCGCTGCCGGCTCCTACGGCGCGGCCCGCGAGCGAGGCAAGGTCAGGCTCGAGGGGCGCGATTATGTCATCAAGGACGGCGACGTCTGCCTCTTCCGGTTCAATGTCTGAACGCGGCTGGCGACTCTTACTGGATCCGCCCGCGAGCGGCGCCTGGAACATGGCCGTCGACGAGGTGCTGCTCGAGGGCGTCGCGGCCGGCCGTGTGCCGGCGACGCTCCGCTTCTATCGCTGGACGCCGGCGTGTCTATCCCTCGGTTACTTTCAAGCGTTCGACACCGTCGACCTCGAGGGCTGTCGGGCCCGCGGCGTCGAGATCGTTCGCCGGCCGACGGGGGGTCGTGCCATTCTTCACGATCGCGAGCTCACCTATAGCGTGACGCTGCCGGCGGCCGTGCTTGGCCATGACGCCGGCATCGTCCCCTCCTACCACCGCTTGAGTCTGGCGCTGCAGGCCGGCCTGCAGGATCTCGGCGTCTCGGCGACCCTGGCGCCCCTCGCCGCGGCGCCGACCAGCGCCAATCATGGTCCCGTCTGCTTCGACAGCCCGTCGGCTCATGAGATCCTGCTGGGTGGCCGGAAGCTGGTGGGCAGCGCCCAGGTGCGTCGTGCCGGGGCGCTACTGCAGCACGGCAGCATCCTGATCGAGCCCCAGATCGACGCACTCCTCGGATGCCTCCGGCTCGACGCGGTGGATCGGGGCGAAAAGGCGAAGCGGAGGCTCGAGAACGCCGTCGCCGGGCTCGCCGAGGTTGCTGATCTCGACCCGATTGGCGTCTCTCGGTCGCTCGCCGTTGCCTTCAGCCGTCAGTTTGGGGTCAGCGTCACCTCGGGCCGGCTCGAGGACGAGGAGCGCGCGGCTGCAACCGCCCTGGCGCGGGCGAAATATCAGTCGGCGGCCTGGACGCAGCGGCCGCTGCCCGAGATGGCCGGAAAAACAACAAGGACCAGATGAGGAGGGGCATTGCAGCGGCGATGGCAGGACGGCTGCAGGATCTGGCCCTTGTTGGCTCGCGGCTTCGGGTACGCTATATCTTGTACCCGGGGCCGGTTGTACCACAGCCCATTGGACGTGTCAAGCGCTTATCCACGTTCGCGCTAAACTGCCATCCGCGAAGATAGCCATGGCCCGAAAGCACAAACGCTCGCAGCTCAAAAAGCCTCAGCGTGGGTCGTCGGGAGCGGGCCGCGCGGCTCGCCCCGCCGGCCTCCCGCCCCGTGCCGGCGCGCAGCCTGGCCAGATCGTGCAGCCCGCCCAGACGCCTCAGCCGGTCGCCGGAAGCCTGCCGGTGCAGCGGCCACTGCCACGGCCTTCCCGCGGGCGCCAGCCCGCCGGTCCACTGCCGCCCCAGGACGCAGCGATTCCGCTAGAGCGGGTCCCCTACTTTCGTGCGGACCTGCGCCGGATCGCGATCACAGCCGGTCTGATGTTCGTGCTGCTGATCGTGGGGTCGATCGCGCTTCGCAACTTGCTCCAGGCGTGACAAGCGGCAAATCCCGCGACCCTGACGAGTGATCTTTTCCGGGCAAGCAAGAAACCCGATCGCGTAACCGTTCTGGCACAAGGCGATAACAACCTGCCAGGAGGTAGTTCGTGTTCGATAAGAGATCCCCGCGAGAAGCCGCTCCCATCGTCGCTGAGACGGTGTTGAGCAACCAGATCAAGCTCGAAGGCCGGCTGCAGTCGAGCTCCAACATCCGCTTCGACGGCGAAATGAACGGCGACCTGACCACCGAGGGCGACCTTTCGGTCGGCGAGCATGGTCGCGTCAAGGGCAACGTCAGCGGCCGCAATGTCGTGGTCGGTGGCTCGATCCAGGGCAACGTCAGCACCACGGGTCGCCTGGAGATCCTGGCGACCGGCAAAGTGTTCGGCGACATCGTGGTCGGTTCGCTGATCATCGACGAGGGTGGCATCCTTCGGGGGAAGAGCGCTGTCAGCGGAGAAGAGGGCAATGCCTCTGTCGTTTCGGTCGGCGTTCGCGCGGAGGTCGCCGCCGCCGCCGCCTGACCCGTCGGGTTTCATTGGTTGGTAGGGCTCCGGGGAACCGGAGTCCTATTTGTTTTCAAAGGGGCCCCGCTCCGGCGTGAAAAAGCGGGGAGACGATACTTACTAAGCTCGTGCTATTCGGTGATCCGAGTCAGTTCATCGTCAATGCGCTTTACCTCATCCCGGCCTTGCTGGTGGGGCTGATCGGACACGAGCTCGCGCATGCCCTGGTCGCCGTGGCCCGGGGCGACCAGACGCCCCGACTCGATGGCCGCTTATCCCTGAACCCCAGCCATCATCTCGACCCGCTGGGCACCATTGCCATCTTCTTGATCGGCTTCGGTTGGGCGAAACCGGTGCGGATCAACCCTTCTCGCATGCGAGGTCCGCTCGATGCCGCGCTGGTCGCCCTGGCCGGCCCCTTCGCCAACCTCCTGATCGCTTTCGTGCTTGCCATCCCGATCAAGTTAGGGTCGCTCACCGGCAGCTTCGACGCCTCCTCGCCCCCCTGGCGCCTGCTCCAGGTGGCCTTTATCCTCAATGTCGTCCTGGCGGTCTTCAACCTTCTTCCCATCCCACCCCTGGATGGCTACAGTTTCCTGTCGTCCTTGTTCCGACGGACGTTTCCCGAATTCTTCTTCCGAGTCGACACCAACCGGCAGCCCATCATGCTGGTACTCGTACTCGTCGTGCTCGTCAGCAGTTTTCTGGGATTGAGCGTTCTCCAATTCATTTACGCGCCCGTCGCCCGGTTTATCCTCGCCCTACCGCCGTTCCCGATCGGGGGTTGACGCTGGATACATTGCGGGCGCTGCCAAGCGTCCATCAGTTGCTCGAGGAGGAGCCGGCTACCGGGCTGATCCGCGCTCACGGTCGTCCGCTGGTCCGTTTGGCGGTCCAGCGGGTGCTCGATGAGGAGCGCCGCGGTGGAGCGAAGGCCGAACCGCAAGCCCGCTGGGCCCGGATCGAGGCGACGATCCGAGGCCTGCGCCAGCCGCGCCTCCGTCCCGTCGTCAACGCCACCGGTGTGATCCTCCACACCAACCTTGGACGGGCACCGCTGGCGGCAGCGGCCGCCGAGGCGGCGGCCCGTATCGCCGGACGGTACTCGACGCTCGAATTCGATCCGCAGACCGGGCGGCGGGGTAAGCGGCACGACCTGGTGGCGCAGACGCTCAGCTACCTGACCGGCGCGCAGTCCGCGGCCGTTGTCAACAATTGCGCCGCCGCGGTGCTGCTGATGTTGACGGCCCTTGCAAGGGGCAAGGAGGTCATGGTCGCTCGCGGTGAGCTGGTCGAGATTGGCGGCGGCTTTCGAATGCCGGAGATCATGCGGCTCTCGGGAGCGCGGATGGTCGAGGTGGGAACGACCAACCGAACTCGCGCCGAGGACTATGCGGCCGCGATCACGGCGAAAACGGTGGCCATCATGAAGGTGCACGCCAGCAACTTTCAGGTGGTCGGGTTCACGGAGAGCGTCGAGCTCAAGCCGCTGGCCTCGCTCGCCCGGCAGCGCCACCTGCTCCTGCTGCACGACCTGGGGAGCGGCTCGCTCGTCGAGACCGCGGCGTACGGGTTGGCGGCGGAGCCTCGCATCCAGGACAGCCTGCAGTCGGGTGTCGACCTGGTCGCGGCCAGTGCGGACAAGATGCTGGGTGGGCCGCAGGCTGGACTCTTGCTCGGTCGGACTGAACTCGTCGAGCGCGTGATGAAGCACCCGCTGGCGCGTGCAGTGCGGGTCGACAAGCTGACGATCGCGGCGCTGACCGCCACGCTCGACCTCTACCTCACCCAGTCCTTCCGGGAACTGCCCGTTTGGGAGATGATGGCCGCCACGCCGGCGTCGGTCGCGAGCCGGGCGCGAGCCTGGCAGAGTCGCTTGTCCGAGCTCGGCGCCGTTGTCGACGTGGCGCCGGGCGAATCTGCCGTCGGCGGCGGCTCCTTGCCCGGCGAGCGGCTGCCCACCAGTCTGGTCGTGATCACGCCACCGCGTGGCTCGGCGGCGGATCTGCTGCGGCGCCTGCGCGAGCATGAGCCGCCCGTGATCGGCCGGATCGAGCAGGAGCGCGTCCTTCTCGACCCCCGCACCGTACTTGCCGGGGAGGACGATCTGGTGGTCGACGCCGTCGCCAGGGCGCTCTCGTGACCGACCTGGTTGGTGGTTCCTTCGTGGTGGGTACCGCGGGACACATCGACCACGGGAAGTCAACGCTGGTGAAGGCGCTCACCCAGATCGATCCCGACCGGCTCGAGGAGGAGAAGCGGCGGGGCATGACGATCGACCTGGGCTTCGCGTACCTGCAGCTGCCCAGTGGGCGGCGCGTCGGCATCGTCGACGTGCCCGGTCACCAGCGATTTCTCAAGAACATGCTCGCCGGGGTGCACGGGATGGATGCCGTCCTGCTCGTGATCGCCGCGGACGAGGGACCGATGCCACAGACCCGCGAGCATCTCGCCATCATCGACCTGCTCAAGATCGATCACGGGCTCGTGGTGCTGACCAAAGTCGACCTGGTTGGAGACGATTGGCTCGCCCTTGTGCGCGAGGACGTCGTCGCGTTGCTGCGCGGAACCTCACTGCAGCGGGCGCCGATCGTCTCGGTCTCGAGCACGACCGGGCAAGGCCTCGATCAGCTTCGAGCCGCGCTCGATGCCGAGCTCGCGGAGGCGACGCCACGGCCGGACGTGGGCCGTCCGCGATTACCGATCGATCGGTCGTTTGCCATGTCGGGGTTTGGCACCGTGGTCACCGGAACGCTGGTTGGGGGAGCCCTGCGCGAGGGGGCCGAGGTCGCGGTGCTGCCGGCCGGTAAGCGGGTGCGAATTCGCGGCCTGCAGCAGCACAATCAGTCCGTCGAGGAGGCCCGCCCGGGTAGCCGGACCGCGGTCAACCTCAGCGGCCTCGAGCATTCGCAGGTGCGCCGCGGTCATGTGCTGGCTGTCCCGGGGACGCTGGCCGCAAGCCGGCGGTTGGACGCGCGGCTCGTGGTGCTGCCCGATGCAGGGCAACCCCTGCGCCATCGCCAGCAGCTCGTGATGTACCACGAGACCGCCGAGGTGATGGTGGAGCTCAGCCTCCTCGAAGCCGAGGAGCTGCAACCGGGGCAGGACGCGCTGGCCCAGTTGTTCGCGACCGGTCCGGTGGTCGCCATGGACGGCGACCGCTTCATCCTTCGGGTCCCATCGCCGCCCGCCACGGTCGCGGGTGGTGTCATCCTCGATCGCGCGCCCCGCCGCCATCGGCGACGGGATCCGGCCGTGCTCAAGGATCTCGCCTTGCGGGAACATGCGGATCCGGCGACGGCCGCCGTGCTGGAGCTCGGCAAGCATCCCTGGGGCCTGCCGGAGGCTGAGCTCGCCGACCGCCTGGCGCTGTCGCCGGCCAGGGTGGTGGAGGTGATGCGGACGCTCGCCGAAAGCGGCGCCGTCCGCCGGCTGGCGAATACCGTAATGACCCGAGACCGGTGGGAAGCGTTGGTGGCTCGAGTCACCGCCGTGCTACGCGCATACCATCTCGCCCACCCACTGCGGCGTGGGATACCGCGGGAGGAGCTGCGGAGCCGCAGCAGCATTCCCACCGACCGATACGCCGGCGCACTGGCCGCGCTGGTCAGCGACGGCGTCGTGACCGAGCGTGGTGGGGACGTGGCCGCCATCGAGCACCGGCAGGGGCTCAGCCCCGAGCAGGAGGCCGCGGCGAGCGCCTTCGTCGCCGACCTGGAGCGGCAGCCCTTCAATCCGCCACCGCTGAACGACCTGCTGCGTCGGCATCCAATGACAACGCCGGCCTTGCTCGAGTACCTGGTCGCCGAGGAGCGCGTGGTTCGAGTCAACGAGGACACGATGTTCGCCCGCTCCGCCTACGACGACGCCGTCAGCCGGCTGCGAACCCACCTCGCCGAGCATCGAACGCTGACCGTGGCGGCGGCGCGTGATCTGCTGGGTTCGAGCCGCCGCTACGTTCTTCCCTTGCTCGAATGGCTCGATGCCCAAAAAGTCACGCGACGGGTCGGAGATGACCGTATCCTGAGGGCTTGATGCACGCCGGCGCTTCGCCGTCCCGCGCCCTCACGGCCGGCCTCCTCGTCATCGTCGGCCTGAGTGCGTGTGGGACGTCGCCACCCGACGCCGCCACCTTACTGAAACAATCCAGCCAGCGCATGCTCGGCCTCAAGGGGTTTCATTTTCAGATGCAGGTCAGCGGCTTCAGTGGCACCGGCGAACCGGTGCAGAGCGCGCAGGGCGATGCCCATCCACCGAACCTCCAGGCCAGGGTCAACCTGAAGGAAGGGGACATCCTGCTCGAGGTGGCGGTGATCTTCGCCTCCGGCAACATCTATCTGAAATCATTCACCGGCGGCTGGCAACAGCTCACCGCGGATCAAGTCGCCCAATTCTTCGATGCGCGGGCGCTGTTCGATCCGCAGACCGGGCTGTTCGCCGCCATGCGGGACACGACGTCGATCTCGCGCGGCAACTCGGAAAAGGTCGACGGGCACGATACCTTTCCGGTAGACGGCCAGTTAACCGGGGCACGCGTTCACGAATTACTCACCTTGATCCGCGATCAGGGCGCCTACCGGGCCACCTACTGGATCGAGAGTCCAGGAAATGATCTGTGGCGCGCGCGGCTAACCGGAAACCTGTTCGAGGCATCGCAGCCAGCCAGCATTACCTTCGACTTCTCGAATCATGATCACCCCGTTTCGGTCACCCCGCCTCCGCTCGGTTAACCGGCCGGTCCTCCTCGCGCTGACCGGCGCCGGGCTGTTCCTCGCCTCCCTCGACGCCTATGTGGTCGTGACCGCCTTGCTTCCCATGCTGAAGTCGGTTAACATCGCCGTCAACCGGCCCGAACAGGCGACGCCGATCATCACCGGCTTCCTGCTCGGCTACCTGGCGGTGATGCCGATCGCGGGAGGGCTGAGCGATCGCGTCGGGCGGTTACGTCTGTTCGCGGCCTGCCTGGCGCTTTTCGCCTTCGGGTCGTTTCTGACGGCCACCGCCCCTTCGCTCTCTCAGTTGGTGACCGGGCGTGTGCTGCAGGGGGCCGGTGGTGGGGCCCTAGTGCCCGCCGTGCTGGCGCTCGCCGCCGACCTCTATCCGGCGGGCGACCGCAGTCCGGTGCTGGGCGCGGTCAGCGCGTTACAGGAGATTGGAAGTGTGCTCGGTCCGTTATGGGGCGGGTTGGTCACGGCCTCATCGTTCGGCTGGACCTGGATTTTCTGGATCAACATCCCGGTGGCCGCCGTGATCTTCTGGGCGCTGTGGCCCGAGATCCGCGCCGGCGGCGAGGAACGAAGACCTGCGCGCCTCGACTGGTTGGGGGCCGCGCTTGCCACCGCTGGCCTGACCCTGCTGACCCTGGCGCTCTACGCCGCAAATCCGGAGCAGAGTCCAGTTGGCGAAGGATTCTTCTGGCAGGCGCCGCTGGCGCTGATCTGCTTCGTCCTGTTCTTCTGGCACGAGGGCCGGACGTCGAATCCACTGATCAACGTACGCCGCTTCCGCGATTCGTCGTTCACCGGGTCGGCGCTTACCAACGCCGTCGCGGGCGCTGGCCTGATGGTGGCGCTGGTCTACATCCCGGTGCTGGCTAACGCCGTCTTCTCCATGAACGCCAGCGGCTCGGCGCTGTTGCTCTTCCGCCTGATGCTCGGTATTCCGATTGGCGCCCTGGCCGGTGGCTTCCTCGCGCAGCGGCTGCACAGCTATCGCCTGGTGGCGGCCCTCGGCTTGGTGCTGGCGGCGATCGGCTTTCTGCTGCTCTCGGGATGGAACGAAGGGTCGCTCCGGGCGCACCTGCTGGGACCGTTCAGCGTGGCGGACGGCGAGCTGGTTCTCACCGGTTTGGGACTCGGGATCGAAATCGCTCCGGTTAGCGCGGCGTTGCTCGACGCGGTGGGTGAGGCGGAACGCGGCGCCGGCGCCTCCTTCCTGATCGTGATGCGCCTGATCGGGATGCTGGTTGGCTTCTCCCTGGTCGCCGGCTTCAGCCTCTGGGAATTTCACCAGGCGACCGCGCACCTGCTGCCACCGCTGCCCGGCCTGAACCCGAACTTCGCCAGTCAGTACGCCATCTATCTCATCAAAGTCAGGCAGGCGATCTTCGACGAATACCATCTGATCTTCCGTGCCACCGCCATCGCGCTCTTCATCGGTGCGGTGCTGGCCGCCGCCACCTTACGGCCACTGCCGCGCCCGCGCTGGCGCTGATGGCCTTCGTCGGGATCGATCTCGGCGGCACACAGTTGCGGGTCGCCGTCGCGGACGGTCGCGGCCGGCTGCGGACCGTCGTGCGACGTCCAACCGAAGCCGGCCGCGGGCGCCAACACGTCATCCGGCGAATCGTCGAGGCGGTCGCCGAAGCGCTGGAGCACGACGGCACCCCGGCGAGCCACGTGCGCGCACTCGGCATCGGCCTGCCCGGGCCGGTTGACCCCGCGGCCGGCCTCGTCATCAGCCCGGCCAACCTGCCCGGATTCCACAATGTTCCGTTGAACCGGATCCTGACGAGAGCGACCGGGATTCCCAGCTTCCTCTACCATGACGCCCACCTGGCAGCGCTGGGCGAGCACCGCCGCGGCGCGGCGCGCGGAGCCAGCGAACTCATCTATGTAACGGTGTCAACCGGCATCGGCGCCGGCCTCATCTTGCGGGGCGAGCTCTATGCCGGCGCGCACGGGATCGCCGGCGAAATCGGTCACATCGTCGTGCAACCCGGGGGCCCGTTGTGCCGCTGCGGAAATCATGGATGTGTGGAGGCGGTGGCCAGCGGCACCGGCATCGCGCATGCCGCCCGGGTTGCGGCGCCAAATGCTCCGGGCAGCGCCCTGCATGGGATCCAGGGTCCGACCGCCGAAGATGTGGTACGGGTGGCGCGCGCCGGTGACGAGCTGGCGAACGGCATCCTGGAGTCTGCCGGCACCTACCTCGGGATTGCGATGGGGACGCTCATCAACCTCTTCAATCCGCAGCTGATCGTGCTGGGCGGAAGCGTGCTCAAAGCCGGTCGCCCGCTGCTGGCACCGATGCGCCACTCCATGAAGGCGTCCTCCTGGAAGGCGGCGCGGCGAGGACTCCGCATCGTCCGCCCCGCGCTCGGCGGCGACGCGGGATTGATCGGGGCGGTTGAATTCGCGCAGTTGCGCGCCCGGCATGCCCGTCCGGCTTGATCCGCCGGCGCTCCCCGAATGGGAGACCGCCTTCACCGCCGTCCAGGAGCAAGCCCGACACCACGGATTACGTGCCTTGGTTGTCGGCGGCTATGTGCGCGACCGGTTGCTGGGGGGCGAGCGAGCCGCGAAGATCCGAGAGGTCGACATCCTGGTGGAGGGCCAGGGGGCGACCCAGCTCGCCACCGCCGTCAGTGCGGCGTTGCAGTTGCACCCGCCCGTGATCTTCGAACGATTCGGGACCGCCCACCTCGACCTCGATGCCAACCATGCCATCGAATTCGTGTCGAGCCGGGTCGAGCGGTACGACCCGACCAGCCGAAAACCGGAGGTCCGGCCGGGTACGTTGAAGGATGACGTCATGCGGCGCGACTTCACCGTCAACACCCTGCTGATGGACTGGGACGGGACGGTGTCGGACCTGACCGGCCGCGGCCTCGACGACCTCAAGGCGCGGCGGATCGTAACACCGCTCGACCCGCACGGGACGTTCGACGAAGATCCGCTGCGGATGGTGCGCGCGGTGCGCTTTGCCACCACCCTGGAGTTCTCCCTCGATCCCTCAGTCGAGGACGCGATTCGCGATCAGTCGTCACGGCTGCAGCCGCCCGTCGTCTCTATGGAGCGCATCCGCGACGAGTTTTCCAAGCTGCTGGTCGCGCCCCGGGTCCAGCGCGGCCTCGAGCTGCTGGATGCGACCCGGCTGCTAGTGCGCATCGTGCCGCCGCTCGAAGCCGGCAGGGGGATGCAGCAGGGCGGATGGCATAGCCACGATGTCTTCGGCCACTCCCTGCTCAGCGCGTCGTTGACGCGGCCGGAACTGACCACCCGGCTGGCCGGCCTGCTCCATGACGTGGGCAAACCGGCGGTGCACGACCTGCGTGATGGGAAGCCGACCTTCATTGGCCACCAGGAGGTAGGGGCGACGATGGCAGGCACGGCGCTGCGCCACCTGCGCTATTCGGGCGAGCTCATCGATGCCGTCACCAAGCTGATCCGGCTGCATATGCGGCCGATCCAGTACGATCCCGAGGCCTGGGAGGACAAGGCGGTCCGCCGCCTGGTGCGTGATGCCGGCGACCAGCTGGGGCGGCTGCTCGACCTGGCGCGTGCTGACATGCGTGCCAGCCACTACCCGGATGTCAAGAAGATCGATGACCTGGAGTCGCGCATCCGCCGTCTCGATGCCGGGGCGATCGCCGCCATTCGCTCGCCGCTGAGTGGCGAGGATCTGATGGCGCGTACCGGCCGCCCCCCCGGGCCGTGGATCAAGCGGGTCAAGTCGGCGCTCGAAGACGCGCTGGTCGACGGCGTCCTGCCGTCGGATGGTGAGGCGGCCTGGCGCTACCTCCAGGCGCATCCCGAGCTGCTCGACGGCTAGTGTCGACCCCCGTTGCGCTGCTCGTCTTCACGGTGGGACTGGGCGTAAGCCTCGGCGGCAGCGAACTCCTGGTCCGTGGCTTTGGCCGGCTGGGGACCAATGTGGGACTGGCCGCCGGACTCGTCGGACTGCTGACTGCGTTGGGCGCCGATGCGCCAGAGATTTCCTCGGCGATCACCGCCCTGCTGTCGGGTGCGAAAGACGTCGGTCTCGGCGTGATCCTTGGCTCGAATCTCTTCAACCTTGCGGCGCTGCTTGGATTCAGCGCCGTGGTCGCCACCCGCGTCTCTTTTCGCCGGATTCTGCTGGCGCTCGACGGGAGCGTCGCCTTATGGGCAACGCTGGTCGTCGGCTTGATGCTGCTCGTTGGGCTGGCGCCCATCTTCGCGCTGGTCCTCGTGCTCGCCGTCTTTCTTTTCTATGTGTTTCTGCTCGCGGCCGAGCCCCACCGAGTGGATCGCCTCCTCCTTCCGCGGCACACGCGCCACCGGCTGGCGGCGGCGGCCCGCGTGATTCACGGTGATCTCGAACGCAGCGAACGCTTGCAGGACCAGTGGGGCCCGGTCTGGTGGATCGTCCCGTCGATTGCGGTGATCGTCGTGGGGAGCTTCGCGATGGTGAAGGGTGCGCTGGTGCTGGGGGACCACTGGCATCTCTCACGGATTTTTTTGGGTGCAGTAGCCCTGGCCGCGATCACGAGCCTGCCCAATGCCTACGCGGCCACCCGCATGGCGCTATCCGGAAACGGGACGGCTGTCGTGAGTCTCGCCTTCAACAGCAACACGCTCAACCTGCTTGCGGGGGTGAGCTTGCCGGCCGTGTTGATCGGCGGCCTGGCCTTGGTACCCGGCGCGATGGCCGACATCGCCTGGCTCACGGCGCTGACCCTGGTTGCCATCGGACTCGGGTACCTGGAGCGAGGACTCGATCGCTGGAGCGGCCTGGTGTTGATCGCCGCCTACCTGACTTTCATCTTCGTCAGCCTGCGCTGAGGTGCCGGACGGGACGTTTTCCAGTGCCTATCCACAGGTCATGGGTGGAAATCGTGGACGAGTTGCGACAGACAGCTGTCACAACGGTTCCGTAGGCTTGTGCTCTGATAAAATCTGCGACGCCTTAATCGCATCGGAGCTGTCTCGATGCACTGGACTCGCGGGGAAATAGGGAAAGCGTGCTGCTCAGTCTTCGGCTGCTCCGGCGGATCGCGCGAGAGCTTCCTCGATATGGGAAACTCACCTACTGTCTCTATCGCGATCCACGGGTCCCGCAACGCAACAAGGTCGCGCTCGCCGCAGCGATGGCGCTGATCCTCAACCCGGTCGTCGACGTCCCACTCCGGCTTCCGGTCTTCGGCGAGATGGACGCCGTCGCGTTGACCGTGCTGGCCGTCCGGATATTTGTCGAAAAAGCGCCCAAGGACGTGGTGGCGGAGCACGAAGAGCGGATCGCGCTGGGGACGAGCGTGTTCGACCAGGACCTGCGCAAGGGCCGCGAGGGGCTGCGCTCCCGGCTCAACGAGCTGCGCGGCCGGGGGCTTGCGGTGATGCGGGCGAGAGGGCGGACGGCGGGATGAAGGTTGTACTCAGACAGGACGTGAAAGGGACGGGCAAGGCGGGGGAGACCAAAGACGTCGCCGACGGCTACGCCCGCAACTACCTGATCCCGCGAAAGCTCGCCCAGCCGGCGACCCGCGGAGCGCAGGAGCAGGTCGACCGGCAGCGGGCGACGACGGTTCAGCGAGAGCAGCGCGAGCTGACGGATGCCAAAGCGCTCGCGGTTCGGCTCGAAGCCGCCCAGGTGGTATTGAAACTCCGGAGCGGCAAGGATGGCAAGCTGTTCGGCGCCGTGACGAACGCCGACGTGGCGTCGGCGCTCAAGCAACAGCACGGCATCACGCTCGATCGCCGCAAGATCGAGTTCGACGAGCCGGTCAAGGCGATGGGACCCGGCGCCGCCCACGTCAAGCTGCATCGGGACGTCACGGCGCGCATCCCGCTGATGGTCACCTCCGCTTGACGGTTGACCTGAGACGCTCGCCGGCGCCGCCGGCCGTTGGCGGTCGGGTGCCGCCACATAACCTGGAGGCCGAAGCCTCTGTGCTCGGTTCGTTGATGCTCGACCGCAACGCCATCGTCCGGGTCGCGGACTTCCTGCGGCCGGAGGATTTCTACCTCGACCATCACGCGCAGGTCTATCGCGCGGCCCTCAGTCTCTACGACCGCTCGGATCCGATCGACCTGCTGACGCTGGCGGCGGAGCTGGAGAAGATGCGCGCGCTCGAGCGGGTTGGCGGCCAGGCGTTCCTCGCCGAGCTCGAGAGTGGCGTGCCGACGGCCGCCAACGTCGAGTACTACGGCCACCTGGTCGAAGAAGCGGCGACCAAGCGAAAGCTGATCAGTGCCGGCGGCCGGATCACCGCATTAGGGTTCGACGAAAGCACACCGGCCACCACGGCACTCGACACTGCCGAGAGTGTGATCTTCAACATCGCCGAAGGCCGCATCACGCAGGACTTCGTCGCGCTCAAGGACATTCTCAAGACGACGTGGGACCAAATCGAAGCAATCCACAAAGATCAGTCAACGATCATCGGGGTGCCAAGCGGATTCAACGATCTCGACGCCAAGACCGGCGGTTTTCAGAAGTCGGACTTGATCATCATTGCTGCCAGGCCAGGGGTCGGAAAAACGAGCCTTACCTTGAATGTCGCGCAGCACGCATCGATCCAGTACAAGATTCCGGTCGCAATCTTTTCGCTGGAGATGTCCGAACAGCAACTGGTCACGCGATTGTTGTGCAGTGAGGCGTCTGTCGATTCGTACCGGCTCAGGACGGGTCTCCTTAAGGATGCCGAGTGGCCGCGCATCGCCCAGGCCATGGGGTCGCTCTCGGAGGCGCAGATCTACATCGACGATTCACCGAGCATTTCCGTGATGGAGATGCGCACGAAGGCACGCCGCTTGAAGTCGGCGAACAATCTCGGGCTGATCATCGTCGACTACTTGCAACTGATGCAGGGTCGCAACCAGGAGAACCGGGTGCAGGAGATTTCAGATATCTCGCGTGCGCTGAAAAGCTTGGCACGCGAATTGCAGATACCAGTCATCGCCTGCTCCCAGCTAAGCCGTGAGCCTGAGAAGCGACCTGATCACCGACCTCAGCTTGCAGATCTGCGTGAATCGGGGTGTCTGACTGGAGACACGACGGTTTACTTGCCTGATCTGGGTATCTACAGGCCAATTGCTGAGCTCGTTGGGCAGGTCGGGTTCCACGTCCTGGCCCTGAATACCAACACCTGGGAACTCGAACGATGCTTGGTTGAGAAGGCCTTCTGCACCGGCCGCAAACCGGTCCTTCGTTTGACGACCCAGCTTGGTCGCTCCGTCCGCGCGACGGCCAATCACAACTTCCTGACCATCAGTGGCTGGCGCCGGCTGGACGAGTTGAGACGGGGAGACCGTGTTGCCGTGCCGCGTCGGCTGATCGGCCCAAAGGACCAAACGATGAGTGACGACGAGCTTGCATTGTTGGGTCATCTGATCGGCGACGGCTGTACCCTGCCCAGACACATTCAGCAGTACACGACAAACGATCTAGGTCTGGCGGAAACCGTCGCGGCGTTAGCAGCGCGAGTGTTTCCTTGCACCATTAGCCCCCGTATTAGCCGTGAACGAGACTGGTATCAGGTCTATCTTTCCGCCACGGGCCGGTTAACGCACCGCGTTCGCAACCCAATTGCCGAATGGCTCAGCGGACTGGGCGTTTTTGGGCTGCGATCGTACGAGAAGTTCATACCGGAGAAGGTCTTCAGACAGCCTCGGCGGCAGATCGCCCACCTTCTAAGGCATCTCTGGTCGACCGACGGTTGCATCATCCTGTCCGTGGGCGAAGATCAGTACGCCAACATCTATTACGCGTCGAGCGGCGCCCGGCTGGCGAGCGACGTGCAGTCCCTGTTGCTTCGATTGGACATCAATGCCCGGATGACGCGCCACTTTCAGGGCCTGAAAGGCCGGGCCCAATACCACGTCGAGGTGACCGGAAAATCTGATATCGAACGATTCGTCGCACAGGTTGGTGGTCTCGGCGCCTCGAAATCGGTGCAGATGTCGGCAATAGCCGAATACGTAGGGTCTCGAGTAGCGAATACGAATCGTGACGTGATTCCCAGCGAAGTCTGGAGGACGATCGCCGTACCGGCCATGCAAGTGGTGGGCCTGACCAGTCGAGGAATGCAGGCAGAACTCGGAAATGCCTACTGCGGTACAACGCTCTACAAACAAAATCTAAGTCGCGAGAGGACGGCCCGCCTTGCGACGGTCGTGGGCTCCGACGAGCTTATGAGCATTGCATCGAGCGATGTCTACTGGGACAACATCGCGTCGATAGTGCCAGATGGCGAAGAGGACGTCTACGACCTGACAGTTGATAGGTTGCACAATTTCGTGGCTGGAAACGTCGTCGTCCATAACAGCATCGAGCAGGACGCGGACCTCGTGCTCTTCATTTATCGCGAGCGTTTCTATAACGACAACGTCGCTGAGGACCGGCGCAACGTCGCGGAGATCATCATCGCCAAGCATCGCAATGGACCGACCGGAAAACTCGAGCTGCTCTTTATCGACGAGCAGACGAAGTTCGCCAACCTCGACCGGAGACGCGGGAGCTAGGCATGGTCACGATCCTCGTAGGCGGCCAGTGGGGCGACGAGGGGAAAGGCAAGATCATCGATCTGCTCTCGGAAAACGCGGACATGGTGGTCCGCTCTCAGGGAGGCAATAACGCCGGCCACACCGTCGTCAACGCCGGCCAGGAATTCCGCTTTCACCTGATCCCCTCTGGCATCCTCTATCCGAACACCACTTGCGTCATCGGCAACGGCGTGGTCCTCGATCCGCGGGTCTTGCTGGAGGAGATGGAGCAGGTGCAGTCGCGTGGGATCAGCATCGACCGGCTCTTGATCTCCGACCGGGCGCACGTCATCATGCCCTGGCACCCGATCCTCGACAAGCTGGAGGAGGAACAGCGGGGCGACGACCGGCTCGGCACCACCTGGCGAGGCATCGGTCCGGCCTACGCGGACAAGGTCCGGCGCATCGGCTTCCGCGCCGGGGATCTTCAGAAGCCGCGATTCCTCGAAAAGAAACTGAGCTTCGTGCTCGGCAAGATCAAGAATCCCATCCTCGAGCAGCTCTATCACGTGGCGCCGCTCGATCGGCAGGCGATCCTCGACGAATGCACGGCGTATGGCGAGCGTCTCGGACCTTACATCAAGGACATTTTTCCCATCGTCCTGCGGTCGCTAAAGCGCCACGACCGCATCCTGCTCGAGGGCGCGCAGGGCAGCATGCTCGACCTTGACTTCGGTACCTACCCGTACGTGACGTCTTCCTCGCCCAGCGCGGGCGGCGCGCTGACTGGCTCGGGTATTCCCCCAACCGCGGTCGACCTGACCATCGGCGTCTTCAAGGCGTACACGACCCGGGTTGGCTATGGCCCAATGCCGACCGAGCTCGACAACGCGCTGGGCGAGCAGATCCGTAAGATCGGGGTGGAGTACGGCACCACCACCGGGCGGCCGCGCCGTGTCGGTTGGTTCGATGCCGCGGTGGCGCGTTACAGCGTGGCGTTGAATGGGATCGGCTCGATCGCGCTGACGAAGCTCGACGTCCTCGACGGGCTCGATCCGATCCGGATCTGCACCGGGTACATCAGCAAGGGCGAGCTCCAGGATTTTCCGATGGCGAACATCAGCCACCTGAAGCATTGCGAGCCGGTCTACGAGGAACTACCGGGTTGGGGATCGTCGATCGCGCAGATCCGCCGGCCGGAGGATCTCCCGAAGGCGGCCCGCCGTTACATCGACCGGCTGACGCAACTCTGTGGCGCCCCGATCGACATCGTCTCCGTTGGTCCGGCGCGCGATCAAACGATTTGGATGAACCGTGGGCCCGACGGACTAGTGTCGCGTCAGCACCAGCAGGAGCACCAGCCCAGCCAGCCCCAGGTACCAGAGCGCCGAAGCCGCGCTCAATAGCAGCTTGGTGCGGCGGCCGACCAGTGGGGCCGTCCAGGTGAGCCATAACCCGACGGGATTGATCACCAGCAGCGCCGGCAGCAACAAGATCGGACTGCCCTGCACGGCCCGCCGCAGACCGCCCCGCGTCGCCGCACTCCGCATTTGCCGGACCATGTCATCCGCATCGCCTTCCGTGTCGAAGGCGCGGACCGTCCGGACGCTGGTGCCCCGGCTGTAGGCGGTCGCCAGCCGCGACGTCGCCATTGCTGGCTGGCGTACTTCGGGGCGGACGGGCTGGCGCGGCTCGGGGCGCGCGGGCGCCCACACTTGCCGGCGCTCGGCCTCACCGGACTCGACGGTAAGGGTGCGGAGCCGAGCCGGTCCACCGGTCGGCCGGAGGCGGTTTCGCAGGATGACCTGAACGCGCAACGCCACCGTGACGACCGCGCTGGCCAGCAGCAATCCCTGCCAGGTAGCTTGCAATCCCTGGCCGTACCAGCGCAGGATCATCGTGGCGACGCCGGCAGCCAGTCCGAACAGGAACGTGAATCGCTCCGCGATCTGGACGCGGCGGCGGTCGGCGGCCACATAGCCGGCAAGAAATAGCGACGGTCCAGACGCCAGCTGGAACCCAAGGTCTGAGCGAATCGCGAGCGCGACCGCGGCGATGCCGCAGACAAATCCCGCGATCAGACCCAGCGAGACTTTTCGCGTGTACCAGAGGTAGGTAACGCCGAGCACGACCGCGCCGGCCGACGTGACGCCGATCGGCCCCGGCACGTTGCCGACATAGAGCTTCACGGGGTCGATGACGATTTGCAGCTTGTACCAGAGCAACAGGGGATCGTCGAGGTGGCGGCCGTCGAACGGATTGACGTATCCGATCCCGAGTTGTCGATCGATCAGGAACAGAAGGCCGAAGACGACCAGAGCAGGGTGCAGCATGATTCGCTGCAGCTGCGGCCACAGTACCGTGTCGATGACGATGAACAGGATGACCATGGTCGCCGCGACCCAGGCCGGCGTGCGCGGTGAGAGGAAGCAGGCGATCAGGATGCTCGCCACCAGCGGATGCGTCGCCTTGAAACCGATCCAGGCCGGAAGGCCGAAGGTCAGCCGGGCGAGCTGGATCGCCAGCAAACAGACGATGCCGGCGAGGAAGGAGAGGGCAAACAGCAGCAGCGCGTCCTGCACGAAGAAGACGATGCCGGCAAGGACCAGGGGTAGGAGGGCGAGCGCGTAGGCCAGGTCGTAGCTGAGCTGCTCCGGCTGCACCAGGAGCACCTGCGGGACACCCTGCAGCGCTCGCCAGAGGTGTCGCACGCGAGCATTGTAGTCGAGCTTCTCTCGAATCAGGCCCGGTCCTGGACGCTCCGTCCAAAACCGCGCGGAGGCCGCCAGGATCGTCTGCTATCCTTACTCCGATTTTCGGGGTACCCAGGTGAGATTTCCGCGCCACACCGTCTTGTTCACACCTATCACGCTGGCCGCCGGGTTGCTCCTCACGGTCGCTGCCGCTGCCGCGGCGGACACGCGTTGGACCTCGACTGGCGCCCAACAGCCGGGTACCCCGGATCGTCCCGTCTGGTCGATCGCGGTCTCCCCGACGCATCCGAGCGTCTTGCTCGCCGCGACCCAGGGCCGGGGCGTGCTCCGCAGCACCGACTCCGGGGCAACCTGGTCATCCGCCATCGCCGGCCTGGATGGAGCATGGGTGCTGCGCTTCGATCCGAAGCAGCCGCTGACGGTCTACGCCGGCACGCAGACCGCCGGACTCTTCAAGTCTGGCGACGAAGGAAAGACCTGGGCGCCCCAGAACCATGGGCTGAACAACCTGGACGTGCGATCGATCGATCTGTCGAGCGGCCTGATCGTCGCGGGAACCGCCCAGGGCGTGTACTACTCCGACGACGGCGCGGGCAGCTGGCATACGCTGGGCCTGGACTCCCTCAGCATCGCGGGGGTCGCCATCCTGCCGAAGACCGGCGGGGTGACCCTGTTCGCCGGAGCCGACAACGGATCCGCCGGCGCGGGTTACCTGTTGGAGAGCGAGGGACTCGGCGGCAGCTGGGCGGTGGTCAAGGGGAACTTCCCTGGCGACGCCGTGGTTGCCTCGCTGGCAATCGCCTCGGCACCCTCGGGGGGGTCCGATCCGCCGGTGCTGGCCGGCACGTCGGAGGGCCTATTTCGCAGCGATGACCGCGGCGTGACCTGGGCGCCGCTGAGCGGCCTGCCAACGACGGATTTCAACGTTGCCCTCTTCAACCCCGCGAATCCTGACCAGATCTACGTCGGGAGCGATGGGGACCAGGGCAACGGCGGCGTCTTCCGGTCGCTCGACCGGGGCGCCAGCTGGACGACCTTCGGTGGCGGGCTTCCGGTGAGGCCCCGAATCACCGCCCTGGCGCTTCAGCCTCTCAACCCGGCGCAGGTGGTGGCCGCCGCCTGGAACCCGACCGATGGTTTGGCTGGCGCCTATCGGATCGCGGACCCTGCGGCCACCGTAGCGGGCGTCACCGCGACCGCGGCTCCCTCGGGAACGATCCACGCGTCGAGCGCGCCATTTCCGGCGGTCGCGGCGCCTGCCCCGGTGCGGCGATCCTCCGGCTCACCAGCCTACGGGACCTACGCGGTTGCCCTCGCGGTCCTGCTGGCTCTGGGTGTCGTGGTATTCGCCCGTCGCTGGCGAATCGGTCGCGAAGACCGGCGCACCTACGGTTCGTGACCGGCTGTGACGAAGACGCCCGGGCGGTTAACCATCCTTTCACCGGTTCAGGCTGGCGGATCGAGGCCGGCGCCGCTACCCTCTTGGCTACAGCCCGCCGGACGCGGGCCCAGGAGGTCGATCGCGCCTGCTCACCACCCGGTCGAGGCGAGTCCTGAACATGGATTCCGCTGAGGCGACGCTGCGTACTTTGGGCCTGGAGCTTCCCGAACCGCCCAAGCCGCTGGCGTCCTACGTCCCGGTGCAGCAGGTTGGCGAGCTGCTCTACACCTCGGGTGTCGTCCCGTACTGGAACGGGGAGCTCAAGTTCAAGGGCGTGGTCGGCGGCGATGTGAGCGTCAAGGATGCGGCCCGGGCGGCTGAGATCTGTGCCCTCAACATCATGGCGCTGGTCCGTCAGCACGCAGGCTCGCTCGACCAGGTCGAGCAGTTCATTCAGCTCAGCGGATTCGTGCGCTCGGCGGCCGGCTTCGAAGAGCAATCGAAGGTGCTCAACGGCGCGTCCGACCTGATCTTCAAAGTGTTCGGTGAGCGGGGGCGTCACACCCGCCAGGCGCTCGGCACCAGCGAGCTCCCGCTCGGCGTGCCCGTCGAAATTTCCGCGATCGTCCGTCTGAAGCGCTAGCCTCAGCCTACGCCGCCAGCGGTAACCAGGCGGTGAAGGTGGCTCCCCCACCCGGCTCGCTCTCGGCGTCGATGCGGCCGTTGTGCGCTTCGACGATCGACTTCGCAATCGCGAGCCCGAGTCCCGATCCGCCGGTCGACCGGTCGCGGGCTTTCTCCCCCCGGTAGAAGCGCTCGAAGATGTGCGGCAGATCCTGGCGCGAGATGCCCGGGCCGCCATCCTGGAGCCGGATGGCAGCGCGGCCATCGGCGGCGAACACGCTCCAGTGCTGCGCCGCCCCTGGAGCGTACTTGAGCGCGTTCTGGGCCAGGTTGGTGACGACTTGCTTGAGGGCTTCGGGGTCGGCATTCACTTCGATGCCAGGCTGGATGTCGCGCGATTCGGTCGCGCCCTTTTCCGCGAGGTTGAGCTCGTCGAGTGCCTGGTTGATGAAGCGATCGAGTGGTAGCCGCTGCCGTTGCGGCGCCTTGCCCGACTCGAAGCGGGCGAGGGTCAGCAGGTCGTTGACCAGGCGGGTCATCCGGTCGCTCTCCTGCCGCATCGCTGCGAGCGACGCCTGCAGGGTCTCCGAATCGACGCTGTCCCGCCGGCCGAGCACGTCGATGTAGCCGGCGATCGATGTCAGCGGCGTGCGCAGCTCGTGCGAGGCGTCCGCCACGAAGTGTCGCATCTCCGCTTCGGATTGCCGGCGGACTTCAAAGGCCTGATCGATCCCGGCCGCCATCTGGTTGAAGGCGACAGCGAGCTTCCCGATCTCGTCTTGGGTCCGGGGGACGCTGACGCGCTGCTTGTAGTCGCCCGCCGCCAGCGCCCCGGCGGTGGTCGACATTTGCTCCAGTGGTCGCAAGGCGCGGCCGGTGATCAGCGGGCTCAGCAGCAGGGCCACCAAAAGCACGAGCAGCGAGCCGACGATCGCCAGCTGGCGGTCGGCCTGTAGCGTCTGGTCGATCACCGCCGTGGGGATCGACAGCTGCACCACGCCCAGGGGCCTGCTCCCCGCCCGAATGATGTTGAGGACGGCGAGATGCGTGGAGCCGTCGGTCGCCGTCGCCAGGTAGTAGGGCTTCGGTTTGGTTCGGACGGCATTCAGATACTCGGTGGTCGTCAGCGTCGGAGGCTGCTGGTCCGGGGTGATGCCCGCCGGCACCGAGGCCACCAGTCCGCCGTTGGCGTCGAAGATCGCCGCCGAGGTGTGTCCGGAAGCGAGCTCCAGGGCGAACTGATGCGAGAGCATCAGGGCCCGAATCGTGGATGCCGGCCGGGTGCCGATCTGCCTGCGGAAGGCGAGGAGATCGGCTGAGTATTCGCTGCTCAGGGCATCGGCATTGGTTCGGAAGAGCACCTCGCGGGCGGCGAAGTACTGGGCGACGCCGCCGGCCAGCAGCAGCACCGACAGCAGCCCAAGGTAGAGAAAGGTGAGTCGCCAGCGGAGCGAGCGAAAGCGCGACATCACGAGTCGCGCCAGTACCGGCGCGACAGCCGGGTCATGCTTTGATCCGGTACCCGACTCCCCGTACGGTCTGGATCAGCTGATGCTTCTCATCGCCGAGTTTCTGCCGAAGATACCGGATGTAGACCTCGACGTTGTTGGCGTCGCCGTAGAAGTTATAGCCCCAGACCTGGTCGAGGATGCGGTCGCGCGGCAGCACCTGGTTGGGATGCATCATCAGCAGTCGCAACAGGTCGAACTCCCGGGCGGAAAGGTCAATGGCGCGCCCGTCTCGTCGAACCTCGCGGGTGGCCTCGTCCATGGTGACGTCATGCACCTGCAGCTGGGGGCCGACGTTCGGATTCCGCCTGCGCATGACCGCGCGGATTCGAGCCAGCAGCTCGCCGAAGTCGAAGGGTTTGACCAGGTAGTCGTCCGCCCCCACCTCCAGCCCTTTGATCCGGTCCTGGACCTCGTCCCGGGCGGACAGGATGATGACGCCAGTGTCCTTGTTGCCGCGGATCGCCTCGGCCACGGCCAGCCCGTCGAGTTTGGGCATCATGATGTCGAGCACCACCACGTGCGGCTTGAACTCGCTGATCAGCCGCAGCGCCGCCTGACCGTCCGGCGCGGTTTGCACCTGGAAGCCCTCGTACTGGAGGCCGAGGCGGATGAAATCGACAATGCTGCGCTCGTCGTCGACGACGAGGACGCGCGGGCTGCGGGCGGACGTGGTGTCCGGGGCGGGCTCCGCCATTTTGGCCTCAATATAACGGTGGCTTCCGGCAAATCCCATTCTTCCGGACAGCTTCTCAGCGGTCTTTAAGTAAGCTCGTCCGGTGCGGCCGGCTGACGTCCCTGAGCGGCCCCCGGTAGGTCGTCGGCGGGCCTGGCTCCTGCCTTCGCTGGTGGGTGGCTACCTGGGGGTGGTCACTCTCTTCATGGTGTTCGTGCTTCACCTCTCCGTCTCACCCGAACGCCTGCTGATCCTGATGCTGATCGCCGCGCTCGTCTTGGGCCGGGCTCGCTCGTTCCTCGCGGACTGGATCCCCTTCCTGGTGCTCTTCCTCTCCTACGAGTACCTGCGCGGCCTGGGCGGGAAATTCGGAATGCCGATCCACGACGTCACCTCGCTCGAGCGATGGATCAGCTTTGGGAAGGTGCCGAGCCTGGTCCTGCAGCAGGCCTTCTACCACGCCGGCCACGTGAGCTGGTACGACATCGCGGCCACCATGTTCTACTTCCTGCACTTCGCCTTTCCCCTGGGGCTCGGCTATTTGTTCTGGATCGTGGATCGGCGGACGTTCTTGCGGTTCTCCCGGGCGTTGATCGCGATGTCCTTCGCCGCCTTTGTGTTTTATTTATTGCTGCCGGTCGCGCCGCCCTGGAAGGCGGTTCCGGGCGTGGTCAAGATCATCGACCACACTCTGCCCAGCTTCACCGATCTTCCAGGCGTCCCGGTTCCGGCCACCATCTACCACTGGCTCACTCCGAACCAGTACGCCGCGATGCCATCGCTGCACGCCGCCTTCCCCCTGCTCGGCGCCCTGTTCGCCCTACGCCTGTGGGGGCGGCGCGCCTGGCCGACGCTGGTCTACACCGCCTGCGTCTGGCTCAGCATCGTCTACCTCGGCGAACATTATGTCGTCGACATCGTCGGGGGTATCGTCTTTGCCTTCGCCGCCTACTTTGGTGAGGACGCGTTCACCAAGTGGTGGCACTCGCTCAGGAGCGCCAGATCTTTTTCATGATGGCCCGGGCCAGCTTGTCCGGGTCATGGTGCGTCGAGATCCGTGGGTTGACGACGTCGACGAGGACGGCATGGATGCTGCGCTGGTTGACGGTCGCGGCGTCGTAGACCACCCGCTTGATCGCGGCGGCCTGTGCGGATGGTGGCAACGGGAAGTTGTTGTTGCTGTTGACCACGACGAAATCGAAAATGTTCGTTCCCAGGTGGCCCTCGATCGCCTTTAGGTGGTCGCTGACTCGAAAGGAATCCGTCTCACCCGGCTGGGTGGCGACGTTGCAGACGAAGACCTTGATCGCCGGTGACGCCTTGAGCGCCTCCGCCATCCCGTCGACTACGAGGTTCGGCAGGATGCTCGTATAGAGGCTGCCCGGGCCGACGATGATCATCTCGGCGTTCAGGATGGCCTCTTCCGCCTCCGGGTTGATGGTCGGCTCCGGCTGGAGGAAGACCCGCTTGATGGCGGTGGCGACCGCACCGTCGCCGTCGCCGTTCGGATGCGGGATGCTCGACTCACCTACCCGGGTCTGTCCGTCGGCCATCTCGGCCATCAGGGTGACGTCCCGAAGCGTCGATGGGACGATCTGGCCGCGGACAGCGAGGACCCGCCCGGACTCCCGAATGGCGTGCTCGAAGTCGCCGGTGATCTCGGCCATGGCCATGATGAACAGGTTGCCGAACGAATGGCCGTTCAGGCTCCCTTCCTTGAACCGGTGCTGGAATAGGGTGGTCATCAGGGGCTCGACGTCGGCCAGCGCCGTGATGCATTGCCGGAAGTCGCCGGGCGGCAGGATCCGGTACTCCTGCCGCAGCCGGCCGGAGCTGCCGCCGTCGTCGGCAACGGTGACGATCGCCGTCAGGTTGCCGGTGTACTTCTTGAGGCCGCGCAGCAGGGTCGACAGCCCGGTACCGCCCCCCAGGGCGACCACCCGGGGGCCCTTCTGCAGGAACCGGTAGTTGTAGATGATCTCGGAGAGGGCGCGGTCTCGGCCGGGCAGGAACGGCCCCAGCACCGACTGGGTCAGTTTGTACAGGGCGAAGAGGATGATCCCCAGGCCAAGAGCGCCGAACAGGCCGGCCCGGACATAGCGGTTCAGAAACTGCAGGGTCAGGTAGAAAGTAATGCCGGGGAAGCGCACGCCTGAGGCGTAGAAGTTACGGAGCGCGTAGCCGATGCCCAGACTGATCAGGACCATCCCGACCATGAGCAAAATCAGCCAGCGCTTGACGTGGAGGCCGGGGGTGAACCAGCGCACCACCCGGGGGTTCATGCGTAAGGGTGCCACCGGCGCCCCAAGCTTAGCACAGCATTTTTTGAACTCATTTCCCGCTCGTTTCGTTACATCTCTTTGGCCCTATGCGGGTCGCCGGAAGCGGCATATAATCGACTCAGGGTCTGGAGAGCGACCCTGGCCCCAGTTCTCGCAGCCTGTTCGAAAGGCACAAAAGGAGGTCGTCTCTGGATGGCGATCAAGGCAGAGGGCGTTACCCGGGCGGCTGAGGCCCGAAAGAAAGAGCAGGCGCAGTACTGGGTTTACCTCGATGGCGAGTTCAAGCGGTACGCGGACGCCCGCCTCGGTTTGATGACCCACGCCTTGCATTACGGCACTGGCGTGTTCGAAGGCATTCGGGGCTACTGGAGCCCCGAGCACGAGCAGCTCTTCGTCCTCAAGCTGGGCGAGCACTTTGCGCGCCTGCAGCGCTCGGTGAAGGTGTTAAAGCTCAAGATTCCGATTAGCCTGGACGAGCTCTGCAAGACCAGCATCGAGCTCGTCCGCAAGAACAACTTCCGACAGGATATTTATATTCGGCCGTTAGTCTTCAAGAGCTCCGAAGAGATCGGCGTCCGGCTTCACAATCTCAAAGACTCGTTCGCGATCTACGTCACCCCGTTCGGCAACTACGTCGACATCGAGCGCGGCATCCGCTGCATGGTGTCGAGCTGGCGGCGAGTCGACGACAATGCCGCTCCCGCCCGGGCCAAGATCACCGGCATCTATGTCAACTCCGCCTTGGCCAAGACCGAGGCGATGGAAAACGGCTTTGACGAGGCGATCATGCTGACCCATGAGGGTCACGTCTGCGAAGGCAGCGCGGAAAATATCTTTCTGCTGCGCGACGGCAAGGTCTTCACCCCGCCGACCTCGGACAACATCCTGGAGGGCCTGACCCGGCTGGGCATGATGGAGCTACTCCGCAACGAGCTCGATCTTGAGGTGATGGAACGGTCCATCGATCGTTCCGAGCTGTACGTTGCTGACGAGATTTTTCTCTGCGGCACCGGGGCGCAGATCTCGCCGGTGATCGACGTCGATCACCGCTCGATCGGCGACGGCCAGGTCGGTCCGGTGGTGAGCCGCCTGCAGAAGCTCTACTTCGATATCGTCCGCGGCCGCAACAGCAAGTACCGTCACTGGCTGACGCCCGTTTACTAGGTAGTCGGCGCAGGCGACAGCGTTGCGGCCCCTGGGCCGCTTGCTGATGCGCATCGTCATCGCGCCCAACGCCTTCAAGGGATCGCTGTCGGCCCTCGATGCCGCCGTAGCGATCGGCGAGGGGGTCCGGGCCGCAGCCCCGGATGCGGACCTGGTCCTGCTCCCGATTGCGGACGGTGGTGACGGAACGGTCGATGCGCTGGTCGCCGCCACCGGTGGCGAACGACGCACCCAGCGGGTTCGCGGCCCGCTTGGCGATCTGGTCGACGCCGATTACGGCCTGATCGACGGTGGGTCGACCGCTGTGATCGAAATGGCGACGGCGGCCGGTCTGGCGCTGGTGCCGGTGGACAAGCGGGATCCTCGGGTCACGACCACCTATGGCGTCGGCGAGCTCCTGCAATACGCCCACGACGGTGGCGCGCGTCACTTCATCGTCGGTATCGGTGGCAGCGCGACTAACGATGGTGGAGCCGGCATGGCCCAGGCGCTCGGCTACCACCTGCTCGACGGACAGGGTCACGAGCTTCCTCCGGGCGGGCTTGCGCTGAAGAAGCTGGCGCGCATCCATGTCGGCGGTGTCCATGCGAACTGGAAGGAAGCCGAGGTCGACGTTGCCTGCGACGTCAGTAATCCGCTCACCGGCCCGAACGGTGCCAGCGCCGTCTATGGTCCGCAGAAGGGCGCAACCCCCCACATGGTGGCCGAGCTGGATGCCGCCCTGAAGCGCCTGGCTGAGATCATTCGCCGCGACCTGGGCGTCGATGTCGAGCAGCTGCCCGGAGCTGGGGCGGCGGGCGGCCTCGGTGCCGGCCTGGTGGCCTTTACCGGCGCGCGGCTGCGGCCGGGCGCCGAGATGGTGATGGAGGCGCTGAAGCTGGACGAGAAATTAAACGGCGCAGACCTCGTGATCACCGGCGAAGGCCGGCTCGATTCCCAAACGGCTCGGTTTGGGAAGGGCCCGGCGGCGGTCGCCAGGCACGCGCGAAATGCCGGCATTCCGGTGATCGCCATCGCCGGCAGCCTGGCGGATGAGGCGGAGCTGCGGTTGCTTTTTGACGGACTCATGTCGACCGTCGTCGAGCCCGGTTCACTCGAGCGGGCCATCACGCAGGCACGCCCCCTGCTTGTGCGAGCGGGCACTCGGGCCTTGCGGCTGGTCCTGATCGGCGTGCGCCGGCAGCCGCTGCCCTAAGATCGATCGATGGCGCATCGGCACGATGACGAGTACCAGCACCGTCATGACCATGATGCGGAACCTCACGTGCACCGGCTGCTCGAGATCATCGAGCACGCGCATGGCGCCCACGGCGCAGACCGCCACAACCACACCCATATCGTGATGACGGCACCGGCGGAGCCGGCCCAGGATCAACGACACCATCGCCATCGACTGCGCGCGCCGTTCGAGCACGAGCACCCGTCCGCGGGCCCGGGACATCGTCACCCGCTCGGCGACCTCGAACACCACGACGCCGATCGGCACTGGCACGAGATTGACATCATCGAGCTCGTCATCGAGCGGTCGCCGACCGGACCTGCTTAGGCGGTCTGGACCGCCGCTGCCTTTGCCAGCCCGAGCTCCTCGACGGCGGCCTCGCGCATTTTGAATTTCTGCACCTTTCCGGTGACCGTCATCGGGAAGCCATCGACAAACTTCCAGTAGCGCGGGATCTTGTAACTGGCGATCTTTCCGCCGCAGAAGCTGCGCAGCTCCTCGCCGGTGACCTGGGCGCCGGGGCGCAGCTTGACCCACGCCATGATCTCTTCGCCGTATTTCTCATCGGGTACGCCGATGACCTGGACGTCGGAGACGGCGGGATGGGAGTACAGGAATTCCTCCACCTCCCGTGGATAGACGTTCTCACCGCCCCGGATCACCATGTCTTTGATCCGGCCGACGATGTTGAGGTAACCGTCGTCGTCCATCATCGCCAGGTCGCCGGTGTGCATCCATCGGGCGGCATCGATCGCCTCCCCAGTGGCGGCCTCGTTGTTCCAGTACCCCAGCATCACCGAATAGCCACGCGTACAGAACTCGCCGGGGGTTCCGCGTGGCACGACCTGCCCCGTCTCGGGATCGACAACTTTGATCTCGATGTGCGGGTGGGCAGAGCCCACCGTCCGCACCCGTTTTTCCAGCGGGTCGTCCGTATGACTCTGAGTCGAGACTGGCGAGGTCTCGGTCATCCCGTAGCAGATGGTCACCTCCGGCATGTGCATGTCGCTCTGGACCCGCTTCATCACCTCAACGGGGCAGGGCGACCCGGCCATGATCCCGGTTCGCAGCGAGCTGAGGTCGAAGCCCCCGAAGTCCGGATGGTCGAGCTCGCCGATGAACATGGTTGGCACCCCGTAGAGCGAGGTGCAGCGTTCGTCCTCCACCGTGCGCAGCACGGTCGGCGCGTCGTAAGCCTCTCCCGGAACCACGATGCAGGCCCCGTGCGTGGTGCAGGCCAGATTGCCGAGCACCATGCCGAAGCAATGGTAAAAGGGGACCGGAATGCAGACGCGGTCGTCTTCCGTGTACCTGAGCGCCTCGCCGATGAAGTAACCATTGTTGAGGATGTTGTGGTGGGAGAGGGTGGCGCCCTTGGGGAATCCGGTCGTTCCGCTCGTGTACTGGATGTTGATCGGGTTGTCGAACTGAAGGGTGGCTTCGCGCTGGGCGAGCGCCTCGCTCGAGACTGTGCCGGCGGCGGCCAGCAGGCTGTCCCAGTCGTCTTCCAGGGTCAAGGTGGTCCGGAGGTCGGGACAGCGTGAGCGGATCTCACTGACCATCGCCACGTAATCGGCCGAGCGAAAGCCGCGGGCATGGATCAGCAGCGACGTGCCCGACTGCTGCAAGACGTACGCGAGCTCGTGGGACCGATACGCCGGGTTGATGTTGACCAGGATCGCGCCGATCCCGGCGGTGGCGTACTGGGTCAGGACCCATTCGTAGCGATTCGGCGCCCAGATGCCAACCCGCTCACCCTGGCGAACACCCTGGGCGAGCAGGGCACGGGCCACCAGGTTGACCTGGTCGAAGAACTCCCGGTACGTGGCGCGATAGCGCTGGTAAGGAACCACCAGCGCGTCGTGATCGGCTATCCGGCGAACCGTGCGCCGCAGGTTCTGGCTGATCGTCTCACCCAGGAGCGGAACGGCGCTCGCCCCGTGGGTGTAGGACAAGGTCGACATTGATGCCACCTCCCCTTGATCTCATCGTAAACGCTTCGCCTACAATCGGCCAGCGTGAGCGTTGAGAACGGCCGCCCGAAGATCGCCGACCGACTCGATCATGTGTCGATTGCGACCCGGCAGATCGCGTCGATGGTCCCGCTGATCCGCGACGTGCTCGGCGCCCGCTACCTGATGGGCGCGGCCGAAGCGGCCCAGGGCTTCCGCTGGGCCCAGTTTCAGTTCCCGGCCGGCGGGGTGATCGAGCTGATCGAGCCGGTCGGTTCGGAAGGCTTTCTGCATGACTTTCTTCGCCAGCGAGGCGAGGGCCTCCACCACGTGACCCTGCGGGTGCGCGATATCACCGCTCGCGCCGCCGAGCTCGAAAAGCTCGGCTGGCATCCGTTCAGACCGAATTACACCAACCCCGTCTGGAAAGAGGTTTTTCTCCACCCTCGCGAGACGCACGGCGTCCTGATCCAGCTGGCGGAGTCAGAGTTGCCCTATCCGAGAGAGATCGAGTACTACCAGCAGCTCGACCTCGAGGGCATTGCGCCTGGCCCGCGAATCTGAGCCTACTGAACGTCGAACTCGTTCCCTTCGGGATCGAACATATTGACGAAGTATTCCCCGCGTTCTTCAACGGCGCGTGATTTGCGGGCTCCCAACCGCACCAGCCGGTAGACCTCACTATCGATCAGGCGGCGGCGCTCATCGTGTGGCCTGTCCCTCGGTCCGCCGACGTTCAGGTCCAGGTGCAAGCGGTTCTTCACACTTTTACCTTCCGGCACCTGCTGGAAGAAGATCCGGGGACCGGCGCCATCGGGATCGACGACAGCGCTGGCGGAATTCAATTTGCTCTCCGGGATGCCCTGGGCCTTCAAAAAGTCCGGCCAGGAGGCAAAGCCGGGGGGTGGGTCCTGCTTCGTGTAATGCAGCGCCGCGGCCCAGAAGGTGGCGAGCTTATCGGGGTCCGCACAGTCGAAGACGATCTGAACGCCGGTGGCCACCGGGCCACTATAGCCAGCCGGCTACTTTCGTCAGGGTTGCGGGATTTCCCGCATGGCGAGCGTCAGGGTTGCGGGATTTCCCGCATGGCGAGCGTCAGGGTTTCGGGATTTCCCGCATGGCGAGCGTCAGGGTTGCGGGTTTTCCCGCATGGCGAGCGTCAGGGTTGCGGGATTTCCCGCATGGCGAGCGTCAGGGTTGCGGGATTTCCCGCATGGCGAGCGTCAGGGCTGCGGGATTTCCCGCATGGCGAGCGTCAGGGCTGCGGGATTTCCCGCATGGCTAGCGTCAGGGTTGCGGGATTTCCCGCATGGCGAGCGTCAGGGTTGCGGGTTTTCCCGCATGGCTAGTGCTTGCGGTAGCCGCCCTGAACGCGACCATCCATGAATGAGATCTTGGGATGGCGCGCCTTCGAGGTGAGGCGGCGAGTCACGACGGCGGTGTTGAGCTGGATCACGACGTCGTTGCGCTGGAGATGCGGTGGGTTGGGATAGCGTTCGGTGCAGGCCGGGCAGGAATCGAGATGCTGGGCCACCATCTTCCGTTGCTCCCGCCGCAGGGTTCCGGGCGGGAAATTGTCCAGCAGGTATGCGATCGTAGGGCAGCGCGTTTCCTCGGTCTGGGCCTTGCCCTCCATGAAGAGATATTCTTCCTTGAATCTCCGGCGCGCCCGGTGCAGCAGCGTTTCCACGGCGCTTTCCGAGACTCTCATCTTGCGCGCGATGTTCGCGTAGCTCAGGCCCTGCAGCTCGCGCAGGGTCAGGACCAGCCGGTACTTCTCGGGTAAGCGCCTCGCCACCGACCAGACGGCGTCTCGCAGCTCGCTGATCTCGAGCGCGACTTCGGGGCTTTTGCGGGCATCGCCGTCGGGTACCTGGAGGACAGAATCCTCGTTCTCTTCGTCATCGATCTCCTGGGCCTCGGGGAATTTCTTTCGGCGTCGCAGCTCGTCGTAGCAGAGGTTGGTCGCGATCCGATGGATCCACGCCGAGAAATTAAAGCTGTCGTTGATGCGGTGGATGGTGCGCAGGATCTGGAAGAAGGTCTCCTGGGTCAGGTCCTCGGCCAGCTGGCGGTCTCTCAGCAGCCGAAAGGTGAGGCCGTAGATCGCCTTGTGGTATCGCTTGAAGAGGGTATCGAAGGCAGCCACGTCGCCGCCGAGATAATCGCGGATGAGGTCGAGGTCCGAGGGCCCCCGGGCTACTCGCGTCACTACCCTGAATACCACCCGGACTCGGCAAAATCGTTCGACGTGAGGTCCCTCCCGCCGAGTCGCTGGCGAATCATAGCACCCAGTCTTGCGCTCCTTGCACGACTCTCTGACCCAATTTCCAACTTTGTCACACGGCCGCGATTTTTTCGCAGGAGTTCCGCGAACGGCTCGTTATAATGCCGCTGACGTTCACTTCCACGAGGGCACTAATGGGCACTCCCGGGGCTGGAAAAGCCACCACCGTCACCGTCCGATTTCTTGACGACGAGATTATGGAGGGCCGGGTCGGGACCCTCAGCCTCAACCAGCCGAATATCGAGCTCGTCATGCCGGACGAGGCCAGCAACAACGAACGCGCCCTCATCCCGCTGCCGTCAATCAAGCGGATCACCCTCAAAGCCGGGCCGCCCACCGTCGAAGAGCAGACGCGAGCCCAGCGGAAGGTCGCGATCCGGTTTCAGGACGGCGAGGTCCTGAAGGGCTACCTCGACGGCGACCTGCAGCACGCCAGCCATGGGCTCACCATGCGGTTAATGACGGTCGAAAAAGATCGAATCGAGACCCTCGGCATCCCCTACACCGCGTTGAAAGCGCTGTTTTATCTCAAGTCTTGGGATACCCGACCGCCGGAGTTCGATGGGAAGGAAGACCGGCATCTAAGCAAGCGGCTTTCCTCGCCTCTTGTGGACCTGATCTCCGACATGGGTCAGCTGGAAAAGCTTCGCAAACGCGGGGCGATCACGGAGGGCGAATTCCAACGGAAGCGGCGCAAGATCCTCGATAACATCTAGGCCCGCGGTTCTCGCCCTGGCGCTGCTACCGATCGTCGGCGGTTGCAGCTCCGTGCCGACGGTGCAGGGGATCCCGGTCGGCTCGGCCAGTCCAGTGGCGGCCCAGTACCGGCCCGAACCGGCGCGCCATGAGGGCGGAACCCTGGTGGTGGGTGACTGGGAGAGTCCGACGAACTTCTCGCCGCTGTTCAACGAGGAGGTGCCGGCTGCCCAGGTCGATGCGCTGCTCTATGCGGGACTCGTCCAGCTCGACGCCAGCCTGGAGCCGATCCCCGACCTGGTCCAGCGGGTCCCCACGATCCAGAACGGCGATGTCACCTGGAACCGCGGAGCCGGCACGATGGACGTCACCTATTCGCTCCGGCCCGGCTTGCGCTGGTCGGATGGCTTGCCGCTCACCTCGGCCGATGTCGCCTTCACCTGGCGGCTGATCGTCAACCCCAGCGTCCAGGGCGTGCTGTCGCCCGAAGGCTATACCGCGATCTCCCGGATCGACATTCACGACCCGCTCCGATTCACGCTCCATTTCGATCGGGTCTATCCCAAGTATCTCGATCTGTTCCCCGCCATCCTGCCGCAACATCGCCTGGCCACGGTCGCGCCCGCACAGCTGGCCGGGGATGCGTTCTGGGCGCGCCCGGACGTGGTGAGCGGGCCCTTCAAGATTTCCGAGCTAATTCCGGACGACCACATCACACTGATCCGGAACGACGCTTGGTCACAGGGGCGATCCGGTCGCCGACCACACCTCGACAGCGTGATTTACAAGATCTATCCCGAATCGGGTCAGCTCATCGATGCCGCCCGCGCCGGACAGGTGGCCGTGGCGCTCGAAATCCCAGACGATCAGGTCGCCAGCCTTTCGAACGTCGGGCCAATGACCATTCAGCGACGCTCGCAGCTCGCCTATGAACAGATCACCTTCAATCAGGAGGACCCGAACCCGCTAACCGGCCAGGCGCCACTCTGGAAAGACGATCCGGCGCTGCTGCAGGCACTCCGCACAGCGGTCGACCGGCCCGCCATCATCAAGAAGTTCTTCCACGATCAGGCGCAGCTCGCCGAGTCCCCGATTCCGAGTACGCTGGCCGCCTTTCACGATCCCGATGTTTCACTCGACTACGACCCGGGCAGCGCTGTGCGACTGCTTGATGGCGATGGCTGGGCGCTGGGCGCCGATGGCATCCGCAGCAAGAATGGCCGGCGGCTTAGCTTCCAGCTCGTAACGGCGCTGGGGAGCCCGCTCCGAGATGGCATCGTTGCCGACCTGATCGCCCAGTGGCGCAAGCTCGGCGCGGATGTCAGCGCTACCGACGCCCATCCCAGCGAATTATTCAGCGGGTACGCCCAGGGCGGTTTGCTCGAGCGCGGCCAGTTCCAGGCTGGTCTATGGACCTGGAGCATCGGCCCCGACCCGGACGGGGTCTACCCGCTCGAGCATTCCTCGCAGATCCCTACCGATCAAAACCAGGGTCAGGGATCGAACTTGGGCCGGTTCATTAATGCGGACCTCGATCGGAGCCTCGACCGTGGACGCAGTTCCCTGGTCACGCTCGAGCGCGCTCGGGCGTATGCCGCCTTCGAACGGGCCTACGCCCGGCTTGGCTTTGAGCTGCCGCTGTTCGAGCGGGTGCTCGTCGTGTTGGCCAGCCCGCGTCTCCACAACCTGGCCCTCAACGCCGCGCCGGACACCACGTTGTGGAATGCCGCCGATTGGTGGATTGACTGAATCTGGGGGTGTTAGCGAACCTTAGAAAATCGACTGTTCTTTGACCCTTTCAGGTGACCGCCCGTAGAATGCAGCCCGATATCCGACCCACCATCCCGCGATCCCTAAGATTGCTTGCCGTCGCCGCCACCGGTACGGTCTTGCTGGTGGCCTGTGCCCCGAGCACCAACGGCACCAATTCGTCGGTCAAACCTGGCGGGAAGGTCACCGTCGCCTCATGGCAGGAGCAGGAAAGCCTGCTGGCCTGCAATATCACCGCATCGCAGTCACATGCGTGCGCATACATCAACCCGGCCATGGAAGGCCTGCTCACGGTCAAGGCGAACCAGGACGTTCCGACGAATCCGAAGCTATCCGATTACTGGGTGCCGGAGCTGGCCATCGAAGTGCCCACCCTGGAAAACGGCGACGTCAAGGTCAGCGGCGACCGGATGGACGTCAGCTGGAAGCTACGCCATGGCGTCAAGTGGCACGATGGCGTCTCGTTTACGTCGAAGGATGTGAAGTCGACCTTCGACTTCTGGTGGCTGAAATATCGGGACAAGAATCCAACGCCCCTGGTGTCAGTCAGCGGCTGGGACCAGGTCGACAGTGTGGATCTTCCGGACGATTACACGGCGATCGTCCACTTCAAGAGCGTCTATGCGGCGTATCTCACCCTCGGTACGGGGCCCTACGGCATCCTGCCGGACCACCTCCTGCAGCAGGTCTGGGCCAAGACCGGGAACATCACGACCGACAAGGTGACGGTCAACATTCCGGGTGGCTACAACGGATCGGACACCCTCGACAAAGTCATGGTCGGCACCGGGCCCTTCATGTTCAGCGAATGGGTGACCGGCGACCATCTGACGCTGGTCCGCAATCCCCACTGGTGGGGTGGCGGCGGTCGGCCCTACCTGAACCAGATCCGGGTCAAGTTCGACCCTGATCCCAACACCGAGCTCAACGAGTTGCGCACGAACACGATTGACATGGGGCTGGATCTGCGCCCCTCGCTGCTACCGCCGCTCTCGCGGCTGAACGATGTCACCACTGTGACCATCCTGGACAGCGCCTCCGAGCACCTGGACATCAACCTACGCAACACGTTTCTGAAAGACGTAACGCTTCGAAAAGCGATCCTGATGGCCATCGACCGGCAGAAGATCGTCGACACCCTGCTGCTGGGTAAGACCACCGTGCCCCCGGATGCCTGGATGTGCATCCAGACCGGGGCCTGGTGTCTCGATCCGAACGCCAGGCACACCCAGTACGACGCCGTCGCGGCGAACAAGCTGCTCGACGATGCAGGTTACAAAATGCAGGACTCGGGTTCTTGCAAAGGGTTTCGCACGGATCCACAAGGCCGCTGCGTGGCGCTCCACCTGATCACGACCACCCTGCCCCTGCGCGAAGAGCAAGAGGTCGTCATCGCCGCGGACCTGGCGAGCATCGGCATCGAGGTCATCAAGCCGTTCGCGAACGTGCCGGCAAGCCGAATGTTCGGCTCCTGCACCAGTGGCGGCATCATTTACAGCCACAACTTCGACCTGGCGATGTACACGAATAACTACAGCTTCCCGGCCGAGCCGGATTCGCTAGCCTACACCTCGTACCACAGCTCCCAGATTCCGACCGACGCCAATGGTTGCGTCGGCCAGAATACGACCTACGTCAGCGACCCCCAGCTCGACCAAGCGCTGGACCAGGCGCGCCTGTCGGTCAAGCTCTCCGATCGAAAAGACAAGTACATCGTGGCTCAGCGCCGGCTGGCCGATTTGATTCCGGAGATTCCCCTTTACCAGGCCGTGGACGTGGAAGCCTACAACAAGAAGCTGGCGGGATACAAGGGAAACGAATTCTGGTGGATGAACCAGACGGCCGACTGGTACATCAACCAGTAACGGGAAGACCGCGCGCCGTTGCCTTAGTTACTCTCTTGGCATGAAAGATTTGGCGGAGGCCGCGCTCAACGCGGCGCAGGTGAAGGGGGCGGGCTACGCGGATGTGCGACTCGACGACCGCGTGCAGCAGGACATCACCGTAAAGAACGGCCAGCTCGCCGCTGTATCCGATGACGCCAGCGAGGGCGTCGGCGTCCGGGTGCTCGTCGATGGCGCCTGGGGATTTGCCGGCAGTGCCCGCCTGGAAAAAGAAGAAGTCCAGGACGTCGTCGACCGCGCGATTCGGATCGCCCGGGCCAGCGCTCGCGCCCGATCCACCCCCGTCGACCTGGGGCCCCCCGTCACGTCCCGGGGTCACTACCGAACGCCCATCGAGCGCGACCCGTTCAGCGTGCCACTGAGTGAAAAGGTCGACCTCCTGGTTCGCGCTGACGAGGCCATGGGATCCGTGAAGGGGGTGACCGTTCGCGAGGGCTCGATGGAGTTCATCCGTCACAAAAAGGTCTTCGCCTCGACCGAAGGCGCCTTCACGGAGCAGGAGCTCTATGAAAGCGGCGCCGGGATCGAAGCGACGGCGACCTCACCCGATGACGTCCAGAACCGCTCGTATCCGAACTCGTTCGGACGCCACCAGGGCGGCGGTGGCTATGAGTACATCACCGCGATGCAACTCGACCGCCACGGCCAGCGGGTTGGCGAGGAGGCGGTGGCGTTGCTGACCGCGCCGCAGTGCCCGAGCGGCGTCAAGACCCTGATCCTCGATGCCAGCCAGACGGCCTTACAGATCCACGAGTCCTGCGGCCATCCGACGGAGCTCGATCGGGTCTTCGGCATGGAGGCGGCCTACGCCGGCACGAGCTTCATGACGCCCGAAAAGCTCAACCATCTTCAATACGGCTCGCCCACGGTCACCATCACCGCGGACGCTATGACGCCGACCGGGCTGGGGACGTTTGGATGGGATGACGAGGGCGTGCCGGCCCAACGTTCGTTCTTGATCAAAGAAGGTCTCTTCATCGGTTACCTCACTTCCCGCGAAACCGCCAGCGTGCTCGGTCAGCAAAGCAATGGCACGATGCGGGCGGACGGCTGGAACAGAATCCCCCTCATTCGCATGACGAACGTGAACCTCCAGCCGGGCGATTCGTCACTCGAGCGGATGATCGCCGAAACGAAAGACGGCATCTACATGGAGACCAATCGCAGCTGGAGCATCGACGACAAGCGGCTGAACTTCCAGTTCGGCACGCAGCTCGCGTACGAGATCGTCAATGGCAAGCGCGGCCGGATGCTCAAGAATGCCACCTACGCGGGGATCACGCCGGAGTTCTGGAACTCGTGCGATGCCGTGGCCGGTAAATCCGAGTGGCGGGTCTGGGGGCTCGCGAACTGCGGCAAAGGCCAGCCGCCGCAGGTCGCCCACGTTGCGCACGGAGCCGCCCCGGCGCGCTTCCAGAATGTCAAGGTCGGCATCCTCAAATGAAGAGCATGGAAGCATCGCGGCTGACTGACGAGGCCGAGCTCAAACGCTTCATCGACAACCTGCTGCACGCGTCGCCGGCGGAGCAGACCGAGGTCATGGTCACCGAATGGGACAGCGCGCTGACACGTTTCGCGAATAATGGCATCCACCAGAACGTCGCCGAGCGCGACGTCAGCGTGCGCGTTCGGGTCGTCAAGGACGGCAAGACCGGGGTGGCCTCGATCAACCAGATGAACGACAAGGCCGCCACCGACGTGCTGAAGCGAGCCATCGCCATAGCGGACCTTCAACCGAAAGGCGAGCTCGTTCCGATGCCGGGGCCGGCGAAAAGCCAGCCGGTGGAAGCCTGGTCGGACGCGACGGCGGCGGCGACACCCGAAGAGCGCGCGGATTTCGTCGAAGCCATCTGCGCCAAAGCGAGGCGGGCTGGGCTCAAGGCCTTCGGCGCCTTCAGCACCGGCGCCGAGCAGCTGGCCGTTGCCAACTCGCATGGCGTCTTCCACCACCATCGCTCGACCGAAGCGACGATCAATTCCGTCGTTATGGGGGAGGCGGGCTCGGGCTATGCCGATCGCGGTGCGATCGATGTGCGCGACCTGGACAGGAACGACCTCGCCAATGAAGTCATCGACAAGGCGCAGCGCAACCAGAATGCACAACCTGTCGAGCCCGGCGTCTACGAGGTCGTGCTCGAGGAGTATGCGGTCGCGGAGATGCTTGAGTTCATGAGTTTCATCGGCTTCAGCGCATTGGCCGCGCAGGAAGAGCGCAGCTTCATGCGCGTGGGCGAGCAGATCACCGGCGAGAACATCGACATCTGGGATGACGGACTCGATCCCACCGGTGTCCCGATGTCCTTCGATTTCGAAGGCGTGCCCAAGCAGCGGGTCGAACTGATCAAGGGCGGCGTGGCGAGCGGGCTGGTCTATGACATGCAAACGGCCGGGCGGGCCGGCCGCCAATCGACCGGCCACGGGCTGCCGGCACCAAATACCGACGGGCCGTTTGCGGTCAACCTCTTCATGCGGCCAGGGACGGTTGCGAAAGATCAGCTGGCCAGTGACATCAAGCGCGGCATCTGGGTGACGCGCTTCTGGTACGTCCGGGTGGTCCAACCGAAAGCGTCGATCATCACCGGCATGACCCGCGAAGGCACCTTCCTGATCGAGAACGGCCGGATCACCCGACCTGTCAAGGACCTCCGTTTCACGCAAAGCATCCTGGAGGCCTTGAACGGCACCGACGCGATCAGCCGGTCGACCAAGCTCCAGGTAAGCGAATACCTGGGCGCGTCGCGCGTCCCGGCGGTTCGGCTGAAGGCCTTCACCTTCACGAGTTGAGCGTGATTCCCCTCGTCGGCCTGCCGACGGTGGCCATCCCGCCCGGGCCCAAACCGCCACGTTTCGGCATCAACCAGAGTTACGTTCGCGCCCTGGTGGCCGCCGGCTGCGCCCCCGTACTAATCCCGTTGATGGACGATCAGGAGCAGCTTCGGGCCATCTACGAGCGTCTCGACGGGATCGTCTTTCCGGGCGGCGCCGACGTCGCACCGGAGCAATATCGGGAGGAACCGATCGACAACCTCAACATCGTCGAGCCGGAGCGTGACCGAACAGAGCTGACGCTGGCGCGTTGGGCATTCGACGACGATTTGCCGACGCTGGGCATCTGCCGGGGCCAGCAGCTGCTCAACGTGGCGCTGGGCGGCAGTCTCTACCAGGACCTGCGACACCAGCGTGTGACCCAGGTCGAGCACTCGGATGCCGACGGCCGGGCCAGAACGGCATTGACCCACAGCGTTCGGCTCGATCCCGACTCACGGCTGGCGCAACTGATCGACGAGACCAGCATCGACGTCAACAGCCTGCATCACCAAGCCGTTAAGGCGGTAGCGCCTCGGCTGCGTGTGACCGGAAAGTCCGATGACGGCGTCATCGAAGCCGTTGAATCGCCGGAGCGACGTTTCTTGATTGCCGTGCAGTGGCACCCGGAAGAAATCGACGAGATCCCGTGGGTGCGTCGTCTGTTCCAGGGCTTCGCCAAAGCCGCAAAGAGCATGAGCTAAGCTAGACCGCCTCACTCGCGGTGAAGCCTCACCGAGATTTTGGTTGGTGGCGCCAGGTGCCGGCTCCAGGCCTTGCTCGGCGGCCCGGCATGCCACCCGGAACTCTTTCGTTGGAGGGACCAGCCGCCTTCGTGAACCATCTGGTGATGTGGCCGGCAAAGCAGCGCGAGATTCGGTAGCGCCGTCTCACCGCCTCTCGTCCACCAGACGAGGTGGTGTCCGTCGCACCATATTGACGGCCGGCCGCAACCGGGCCAGACGCAGCGGCGATCGCGCGCTTCGAGCGCGCGACGCGTCGCTGATGGCAGCGTCCGACTGGCGTGGTTGAGCTCGTGCTCGAGCTCGGTCCGTCGGGTGATTCGGACCAGAGCCGAGTCGCAAGCGTGGCGCTGGACGGTTTCCGCCGGCACCGTGCCCCCACCTTCCAGCTCGCCCGCAGGAGCGCCGGGGAGGCCCGCCAGCGTGTCTAGGCTGGCACGGATGATCAGCTGAGGTCGCGAGCCCGCACTGTCGCGCTTGCTGACTGATCCCTGTCGGCAGGCCTCCACCAGGGCATCGGCGCAACGCTGCCCGTGGCTCCGGTGGTCGTCTTTGGTTGGCTTCATCAGGCCAGCGAGCCGAGCCTTTACTGTTGCCCCACTTTCGGTATCGAGCAAGCCATCGATGCGCACGAGCCCACTCTGGGGTTCGCTGACGTGCAGATACCGGCGCTCATAGGCACGGTTCGTCTCGGCCAGCGCAGCAGCGGAATCGATGCGGTGCTCGAAGTTTTTCACCACGGTCGTGAACTGGCCGGGGTCCATCGACTGCGCCGCTTTGAGGAGGCTGCTTTCTTCGCTGCGCACTGCTGCCGCGCCCAGGTTCTCAGCCGTACGAGCCATGACGGCGACATGCTGATACCCAAGGCTGCCGCGAGCAAAGGCTTCTTCGGTCTTTGGCAGACGCTCCAGCTGTTTGCCGATCTCAACTCTCTCGGCGGCAGCGCCTCCCGACAGCCTGCATTTCCATTTCAGCCAGGCGGTGACGCTCAAGGCGCCATCGGCCGCATACTCACCGGACCTGTCGAACCGGCGCACGCCTGTGACGAAGGCGGCTTCCAGCGGGTCGATCCCGGCCTCGCGAATCAGGATCAGCAGCTCGCCGAGGTCAGCCCGGTCAGTCTCCCGGGCACAGGCCGTTACCAGCTTGACGGCCGCCTGGAGCTGCTGGGCGGCGGCCTGCGCTCGGCTGTTCCTCAGCTCGATCATGCTGCCTGATGCGGCCATAGTTCGATGATGAGCGTTGGCTTTGACAGGTGTCTGTCAATAACCCAAAGATGTGCTCGCTTAGCGCTCAGTCACACAGGCGCATCGGTTGCCACTTAGCATCGATGCCGCGAGCATTGCCGCATTTGCGGATGACAGACAGCTGTCGAAATCGGTGGCTACTGTCGACCTCATGGCAACGTGCCCGATTGCCAGCGCGAAATGCACCAGGCTCCCAGCTGCGTGACGACCTTTGCCGTTGTCGTCGGCGACAAGACGTCGATCGCGTTCGGCATCCCGATGGCGCAACCGAGCGCTGCGACAGCTGTAACGTCATGCCAGGCGGGGTTCACGATTTCGGTTGCGACACGGAGCGATGCCCGAGCTGTGACGGTCAGCTCATCCTGTGCGCCGGCTGAACGCTACTGGCTGAGCGCGTTCTTGAGCCAGGGCAGGGCGACGCCGAGTGGTCCGACCAGGAGCGCGAACTCCTCCGAACCTAAGCGCCGGCGCGCAGCGAGGGCGGTCGCGGCATCCCCGACGGCCCACCAGGTCGGGCTCTGTGCCGGATCTCCGGCTCGCTGAGCCGCGGCCTCGAAGATCTCGCGATAGGAATCCTCGCCGAGCGCGGCGCGCGCCTGTTGACGCGCTTGCTCGATTTGATCTCTCGCAGTAAGCCATGCCTGTTGCTGCCGTCGCGCAATCAGTTCTCTGGCCGAATCGCTGAGGCCGAGCACCCCCTGGTAGAAGCGATCGGTCAGCGAACCGCTCACCGCGCCATCGCCTTCTTTGACGAATGCGCGGCTCACCGGTAAAGGCGGACCGAAACGGCGTTACGCTGCCTGAGGCAGCGTAACGCTCGTCGGCTCCAGCGCCCAGTCCAGCACTTGCCGGACGTCGCTGGCCAGATGAATCGTCATCGCGTCGCGCACGCTCTGCGGCAGGTCGTCGAGGTCCGCCTCGTTGCGCTGCGGCAGGATCACTTCGGTCAGCCCGGCCCGGTGGGCGGCCAGCAGTTTCTGCTTCACGCCGCCGATCGGCAGGACTTTGCCTTGAAGTGTTACCTCGCCGGTCATGCCCACCGTGCTCTTCACCGGCCGCCCGCTGAATAGGCTCACCAGCGCCGTCACCATCGTGACGCCGGCCGACGGCCCGTCCTTGGGAATGGCGCCCGCCGGTACGTGGACGTGGATCGCCTTCTCTTCGAACCCAGCCGCGATGCCCAGGTCGGTCGCATGGGACCGGACGTACGACAGCCCGATCTGCGCCGACTCCTTCATGACGTCGCCCAGCTGCCCGGTCAGGGTCAGCCCCTTCTGTCCGTCCATGGCAGCGGCCTCGACGAACAGGACCTCGCCGCCGATGCCGGTCACGGCCAGCCCGGTGGCAACGCCAGGGACTTCCGTCCGTTCGGCGACTTCAGCGTGGAACTTCGCGCGACCCAAGTAGGTCTTGACGTCGTCGCCTGTCACGTGGACCGGCGCGCTCACCTTGCCGGCTTCGACCTGGGTTGCGACCTTACGCAGCAACCGACCAAGCTCGCGCTCGAGGCTGCGCACCCCAGCTTCGCGGGTGTGATCCGCGATGATCCGCCGCAGGGCCTCATCCTCAACCGTCACCTCTTCGGCCGCCAGGCCGTTGCGCTCGAGCTGACGTTTCAACAGATGGTCGCGGGCGATGGCGAGCTTCTCTTCCTCGGTGTAGCCGTCCAGCCGGATGATCTCCATCCGGTCCAGCAGCGGCGCGGGGATCGTGTCCGCCACGTTCGCGGTCGGGATGAACAGCACCTCGGAAAGGTCGAGGTCGACCTCGAGGTAGTGATCGCGGAAGGAATGGTTCTGTGCCGGATCCAGCACCTCGAGCAGCGCCGACGACGGGTCACCGCGCCAGTCACTGCCGACCTTGTCGATCTCATCGAGCATGATCACCGGGTTGCGGGTGCCCGCTTCCTTGAGCGCGCGGGCGATGCGGCCCGGCAGGGCACCGACATAGGTCCGCCGGTGTCCGCGGATTTCCGCTTCGTCGTGAATGCCACCCAGCGAGATGCGGGTGAACTTGCGCCCCAGCGCGCGGGCCACAGACTCACCCAGGGAGGTCTTGCCGACGCCTGGCGGTCCGACCAGTGTGATGATGGCGCCGGAGCCCCGCCCCCCAATCACCTGCAAGCCGCGCGCATCGCGCCGCTTGCGGACAGCCAGAAATTCAATAATTCGGTCCTTGACATCATCCAGCCCGGTGTGATCCTGGTCCAGGATGCGGCGCGCTTCGACCACGTCGAACTGGTCGACGGTCCGCTTGTTCCAGGGCATGTCGAGCATCCAATCGAGGTAGTTTCGAATCCAGCCCGCCTCGGGGTTCTGCTCGCTGGTTCGCTCCAGCCGGTCGAGCTCGCGCTCCACTTCCTTGCGGACGGCTTCCGGCATGCCGGCGTCCTCGATCTTCTTCCGGTACTCGGCGGCGACGTCACCGTCGGTCTCACCGAGTTCCTTCTTGATCGCTTCCATCTGCTGCCGGAGCAGGAACTCTCGCTGCCGCTTCTCCATCCCCTCCTGCACCTCGTTGCGGATCTTGTCCTTGAGCGAGGCGTCGGCGAGGATCTCACGCGTCCAGACGATCAGCTTGCGAAGCCGCGCCTCGACGTCGACGGTTTCCAGGATCTCGACCTTCCGCTCGAGCGAAAGATCGGGGGAATATCCGGCCAGGTCCGCGAGCTGGCTGGGGCGATCGATGCCGCGCACCATTTGCACGACCTCACCCGCGCCGCGCAGCTCGAGCAGGTTCTCGATTAGCGCCTTGTACTCGCGGGCGAGCACGTGCGAGGCCTCGGTCAGCGGGTTGACGTCGGCGGCCGGCTGAGCCATGACGCGCAGGGCGGGACCGGTGCCGGCGGCCGCGCTGCCGACGGTGGCGCGATACTGCCCCTGCATGATGGCCACCTCAATGCCATTGGGCAGCTTCCGCGAATCCTCGAGCTTGGCGACCGTGCCGATGCTGGCATAGCGGCCTTCGACTCGAGGCACGAGCAGGACGAGTTGGTCGCCATTGCGAGCGGCGGCGACGGCCGCTTGTGCTTCCTCGCGCTCCAGCGGGACGGTGACTACCATGTTCGGCAGCACCACCCCGTTGTTGAGCGGGAGCAAGGGGATCAAATCAGTTTTCAGTTCAGGCATGTCTTGCTTCTCCTCAGTGTTCTCGCCAGAAACAACCGGCGGGACGTTAGGTTTATGCCCAAATCGAGGGCTGCCAAACGAGGCTAGGCGAGCGAGCGGATCACCGCGTCGATGGCGGCGGCCACCTCGTCCGGCGGGCGGGTGCCGTCGATCAGCCTGAGCTTGCTCTGCCGCCGGTAGTAGTCGATCAGCGGCGCGGTCTGGTCCAGGAACACGTCGATCCGGTGGGCGATGATCTCGGGACGGTCGTCGCTGCGCTGGTCGACCTCGGCGCGGTGACTCAGCCGGTCGAGGAGCAACTGGCGGTCGACCTGCAGGTAGAGCACCGCGTCGAGCGGTCGCTGGAGCTCGGTCAGCAGCCCATCCAGGGCCTGTGCTTGCGGGACCGTTCGCGGGAAGCCGTCGAGGATGAATCCCTGTTGGGTGTCCGGCTCAGCCAGCCGATGCCGGATGATGTCGACCACCAGGCTGTCCGGCACCAACTCCCCCCGGTCGAGAAAGGCCTTGACCCGCTTCCCCAGCGGGGTGCCGGCCTCGACTGCCGCCCGCAAAATGTCGCCGGTGGCGATCTGGGGGATCCCGTACTTTGCCGTCAGCCGGGCGGCCTGGGTCCCCTTGCCCGATCCTGGCGGTCCCAGCAGCACGAGGTCGGCGGCCACGTCTCCATGATGCGCTCCAGCTCAGCAGCGCTACTTGCAGGGATAGCCGATCGACTCGTTGTAAGCGCGCGCTGCCTGATCCTGACTGATGTAGCCGTCGTGCGCCATCTGGGCGAGGACGTTGAACTGGCGGGCGCGTGCCGAACACGGGTTGTGATAGAGGTCGTAAAACGAGGGCGACTGGGGGAGACCGGCAAGCATCGACGCCCGCGCCAGATCCAGCTGGGCAGGGCTGTCGTGGAAGTACACTGCCGCCGCCTGCCCAATCCCATAGGCGCCGTGCCCGTAGTAGACCGCGTTGAGGTAGCTCTCCAGGATGGTGTGCTTGTCGAAGCGGGCCTCGAGCTTGAGCGCCAGCAGCAGGTCCTCCGGCTTGCGCCAGCCATCGTCGTTGTTGCCCAGGTACAGGACCTTGATGAGCTGCTGGGTCAGGGTGCTGGCGCCTTCGAGCGCCCGGTGATGATAGAGGTCGGTGAGGACCGCCCGGATGAGACCCTGGGTGTCGATACCGCGGTGCTCGTAGAACCGTTCATCCTCGATGGCGATCAGGGCTTCGCTCAGCTGGTCCGGGACGTCGGCGAGCGGTACGCGCGTGCCGCCGTGGGCATTGAGGATGGCGTCGACCCGCTTCGGCATGTCATCGACAGACCGGGTGACCATCAGCGCGACCGCTGCCGCGATCCCGAACAGCGCGGGCAGACCCAGGGCGGTGGCGACGATCACGGCGATCAGCTGCTGCCGCCGCGTTCGCCGGGGGGCCCGCATTGCCGATGATTGTAAGGAGGGGGCGGTAAAATGACCTCGTGGCGGAGATGCGTCCCGCGCTGAACGATCGGCGGGGCACCTGGAGGGTCAAGGCCGGACTGGCTGAGATGCTCAAAGGCGGGGTGATCATGGACGTGGTCACGCCGGAGCAGGCCAAGATCGCGGAGGACGCCGGCGCCGTCGCGGTGATGGCGCTCGAGCGGGTGCCGGCCGATATTCGGCGCGAGGGCGGCGTCGCCCGAATGAGCGACCCGGGGCTGGTCACCGCCATCATCGATGCCGTCACCATCCCGGTGATGGCCAAGTGCCGGATCGGGCACTTCGTGGAGGCCCAGATCCTCGAATCGCTTGGGGTCGACTACATCGACGAAAGCGAGGTGCTGACCCCGGCCGACGAGGAACATCACATCAACAAGCATCCGTTCAAGGTGCCCTTCGTTTGCGGCTGCCGCGACCTGGGTGAAGCGCTGCGGCGGATCGCCGAAGGTGCTGCCATGATCCGCACCAAGGGGGAGGCGGGCACCGGGAACGTGGTCGAGGCGGTCCGGCACATGCGCGCCGTGAGCGGTGCCATCCGCAAGCTCCATGGCGCCGGGCCCGAGGAGATCGTGATGGAGGCCAAGCGGATCGGTGCGCCGGCCGACCTGTTGGAGGAAACCGCCCGCCTCGGCCGGCTGCCGGTCGTCAACTTCGCCGCGGGTGGGATCGCGACGCCGGCCGACGCGGCGCTCATGATGCAACTTGGTTGCGACGGCATTTTCGTCGGCTCGGGCATCTTCAAGGCAGAAAATCCATCTGCTCGCGCCAAGGCCATCGTGGCGGCGACCACGTACTTCGACCGGCCGGACATCCTCGCCGATGCGTCCAAGAGCCTCGGCAAAGCCATGCGGGGGTTGGAGATCGGGGCCATCCCTGAGGAGGAACTGCTCGCCGGCAGAGGCTGGTGACCGGAACCCGTCGCCGCGTCGGCGTCCTCGCGCTTCAGGGGGATTTCCGTGAGCATCTGGCGGCGTTGCGCGCCTGCGAGGTGGAAGGCGTTCCCATTCGGCTCGCTGCTGACCTTGATCCAGTCGACGCGTTGATCCTGCCGGGCGGCGAGAGCACCACGATGGCGCGGCTCATGGAACCCGCGTTGAAGGCGGCGATCCAGCGGCGCAGCGCGGCCGGCATGCCCGTGCTGGGAACCTGCGCCGGGATGATCCTCATGGCACGCGACGTCCAGGACGGGCGGGCCGACCAGGAGCCGCTCAAGCTGATGGACATCGGCGTCCGGCGCAACGCCTACGGCCGGCAGATCGACAGCTTCGAGGCCGAGGTGGAATCCGCCGCTATCGGCGGCGCGGGCCCGGCGGTGTTCATTCGCGCGCCTCAGGTGACCGACCGGGCGCCCGAGGTTGAGGAGCTGGCAAGCCACGCCGGCCAGCCGGTCGCGGTCAAGCAGGGGAACCGGCTGGCGTTGGCCTTCCATCCCGAGCTGACCCCCGACCGGCGCTGGCACCAGTACTTTCTCTCCCTGAACGGCAAGCCGCGATGACGCTGCAGGTTCGGCCGGCCCAGCTAAAGGACCTTGGCGCGATCGAAGCGCTCTACCGGCAGCAGGTCCCCGACGCGGACCCGTCGCCGGTGAAGCGACACGTCCTCGCGTCCTCCCGGTTATGGTTCCTGCTGAACAGCACCTTCGCCGCCATCCTGCCCATCACGTCGCCCGCCGACCAGGTCTATGTCATGGAGGATGGGCGCCGGCGATCGATCGCAGGCTTTGTGCAGGCGGAGACCGCGGCGCTGGGACCAAACGTCTGGCAAATCCTCAACCTCTGCCTGAGCCCTGATCTCGACCGATTCCACGATGGGACCGTGCTGCTCGACCACCTCTTCAACGAAGGCCTGAAGCGTGGGGTCAGGAAGTTCATCGTTCGGGTCCCGGTCGATGATCCGGTCGCCGACCTGTTCCGAGCACGCGGCTTCACCGCGTACGCGACCGAACATGCGCTGCTGACCGAGCGGGTGGTGGAACGGGCGACGCCCCAGCTACCGGGGTGGCGAGCCATGCGCCGGGACGATGAGCTGGGCCTCTACCTCTTATATGTGGCGACGACGCCGAAGACCGTGGCGGCGGCGGAGGCATCGAACTTCGCGGAGTGGCGGCGAAGCTTCCAGCCTGGCTCCGGGAGCGCGCGGATTCCCCGCCGAGTCGGGCAGCCTCGCTTCGTCATCGAACGGGTACAGGTCATCGGGTGGATGAGCCTCGTCCCCGGTGGAGGCGGTCGGCCCCATTCGCTTGGCCTGATGGCGGCAAAGCAGCCGTCCGACCTCTGGCCGGCACTGGTGCAGCGATCCCTCGCCTATGTCGCCCAGCACCAGCCGGGTCCGATCTGGTGCAGCCTTCGGCACTACGATGAGGTCGGCATTCAACTCTTGCAGCACGAAGGCTTCGAGGTGATCGCTTCCCAGACCCTGATGGTCAGGGAGCTGCCGCTGAAAGTTCCGGCCCGGATGCGGGTAAGAATCAAGGACAAGCGCCTGGTGCCCCAGTATGGCTGAAGCAATGCAAGAACTGAGACGATCGCGCAATGGGCTGACCGACGCGGATCCAGCCGAGCTCGATCAGCTCTTCCAGGCTCTCCCGCCCCACATCAACCGCGCCGTCAAGCGGCTCGATCATCAGGGGCTGCTGCTCGAGGTGGTGCTCGACCTCGGCAGGGAGCCCGAGGCGCGCTTCCCGGACCACGAGGTGATCCTCGATGAGACGCCGGTCACCTCTGAGGATTTGGAGTTCGTGTCGACGCGGGTGGGCTCCTTTGGCGATGACAATCGGGCCGGCATCGAGCGCACCCTGCACCGGATCTCGGCGATTCGTAACCGCTCCGGGCAGATCGTCGGCCTCACCTGTCGCGTTGGCCGGGCGATCACCGGGACGATCGACATCATCAAGGACATGGTGATCGGCGGCAAGAGCATCCTCCTGCTCGGCCGCCCCGGGATCGGCAAGACGACGATGCTCCGGGAGTGTGCCCGGGTGCTGGCGGACGAGATGAAGAAGCGAGTCGTGATCGTCGACACCTCGAACGAGATCGGCGGGGACGGTGATATCCCCCACCCGGGGATCGGGCGGTCGCGGCGGATGCAAGTGCGAACGCCGGCGTTGCAGCACTCGGTGATGATCGAGGCGGTCGAGAACCATATGCCGCAGGTGATCGTGATCGATGAGATCGGCACCGAGCTGGAGGCGGCGGCCGCGCGAACGATCGCCGAGCGCGGCGTCCAGCTGGTCGCGACCGCCCATGGGAATTCACTGGAGAACCTGCTGGTGAACCCGACCCTGAATGACCTCCTCGGCGGGATCCAGACCGTCACGCTCTCCGACGAGGAGGCGCGCCGGCGCGGCACGCAGAAGTCGGTGCTCGAGCGCAAATCACCACCGACCTTCGACGTGCTGGTCGAGATTCACGACCGCGATCGGCTGGCCGTGCATCAACCGCTGGCGGAGGTGGTCGACGCAGCTCTGCGCGGCACCTTGAAGCCGCCGCAGATGCGGATCCGTGGGGCCGACGGGGCGATCGTGGCGCGAATAGCCGAAAGCGCGCCGATGCGGACCGCGGCCGTCCGCGAGCCGCTGGAAGCGCCGCGCTCGCGCAGCCTGCACGAGACCGTCTCGGTTTTTCCCTACGGCGTGAGTCGCAACTATCTGGAGCAGGCGATCGACGAGCTGCACGTGCCCATCCGGGTCCAGAACCACATCGAGGAAGCCGACCTGATCGTGACCCTGAAGAATTACTACCGCCGAAAGGACTCACCCTTGAAAGAGGCGGAGGCGGACGGGATCCCGATCCAGGTGTTGAAGAGCAACACGATCACGCAGATCAAGAACGCCTTGAGCCGGATGTACCAACTGGATACACCTGACCCGACCGAGTCGGCGCTACAGGAAACGCTGGAAGGCATCGGCCGCGCCAAGGCTACGAACTCGATGGTCGAGTTATCGCCGCAGAACGCGTACGTGCGCCGGCTGCAGCATCAGTTGGTCGAGCGCCACGAGCTGACGGCGCGCAGCACCGGGAAGGAACCCAACCGGCGGTTGCGCATCTACACCACGGCCGATTGAACTCGGTATAGTGCAACAACCGATGGACACCGCGGGGAAGCCAGGCGGGTTCTTCATCACCTTCGAGGGGCCCGAGGGGGCCGGCAAGTCAACCCAGGTTCATCGCCTTGCCGCTACGCTGGCGGACCAGGGGTACACCGTGTGGACCACGCGCGAGCCGGGTGGCACCAGGGTGGGGGAGATGATCCGTCCCATCCTGCTGGGCCGGCAGCAGGCCCGGATGACGCCCTGGTCGGAGGCATTGCTGTTTACGGCGGCGCGGGCGCAGCATGTGGAAGAGGTGATCCGCCCGCGGCTCCGGCGTGGTGAGCTGGTCCTGTGTGATCGCTACGGTGATTCGACGCTCGCTTACCAGGGGTACGGGCGCGGGCTCGACCTGGACACGCTGCGTCGGCTGCAGTTCCAGGCGACCGGTGGGCTTCAGCCTGGCGTTACGGTTCTGCTCAATCTGCCGGTCGAGACCGGTCTGTCCAGGATTCCTCGCACCGCGCAGGATCGGCTGGATCGCGAGACGGCGGCGTTTCACCAGCGCGTCCGCGCCGGGTACCAGGAGATGGCGGCGGCGGATCCGCGGCGCTGGCGGGAGGTCGACGCGGCGGCCGATGAGAACCAGGTCGCCCAGCGGATTCTCGGCCTGGTCCACGACGCGCTTCAGCAGGCCGGCGTCCGACCGGTGCAGCGGCGCTCGGCATGAAGCTGCTGATCGCCGTGGTCCACAGTGAGGACGCGTCCTCGACGATGGATGCCCTCAATGATCGCGGGATCTCGGTCACGCGGTTCGCCAGCTCGGGCGGTTTTCTCCAGCACAAGAACGTGACGCTGATGTCCGGCATCGACGATGATCGCATCGAGGAAGTCCTCGGTCTGATCAAGGAGAATTGCCGGACGCGCAGCGAGTTTATGAATCCGATGCCGCCACTGGTCGAACCCGGTGATTTTTTCGTTCCTTATCCGGTCGAGGTCCAGGTGGGAGGCGCAACGGTCTTCATCATGAACGTCGACCGCTTCGAGAAGCTCTAGCCGAAGAAGGATCGCGAATGACTGACCCCCAGGTCGCGCTGGTCACGGAGCGCAACCCGATTGCCCCCGATCGTGCGTGAGCCGGCGGCCCCGCGCCACGGCAGACGGATTCTGCGACGGCTGCTGCGGCCGCGGATCATCCTCCCCGGTGTGGTCAGCCTGGCGATCATCGGCGGTTTGCTGGCTTTTGCGAATGTCCGCAAGCTGGCCGATCTGATCGCCGGTGTCCAGCCCGGTTACCTGGCGGTCGCCGCGCTCTTCATGCTGACGTACAACGGGGTGCGCTCCGCACAGTGGTTCTACCTGCTGGACAAACTCGGCGTCGCGGCACCGCGCCGCGATGAGGCGCTGGCATACGCGGGCGGCGCGTTGGCCAAATATCTTCCGGGAGGCTCGTACTTCCAGAACTACCTGCTGTACGAGACCACCGGCGTCGACCCGGCGCTCTCCTCGGTCGCGACCACCTTGATCGTGTTGACCGAACCCGTGGTCGCGCTGCTCTACCTGTTCGCCCTCGGCATCGACGACTGGGTGTGGCTGCGCTGGCTGATCGGCATCGGGCTGCCGCTGGCCCTCCTCTTCGCCGCCGGGGTCTACGTTTTCATCGAGTCCGCACGCCAGCCACGCTGGTTGACCAACCGCCGGCTGTACCAGGTGCTCGCCGACGAGCTCGTCCGTTTTCGCGATGGACTGGCGCGCATGGCGCACCCGGGGATCCTGTTCACCCAGGCCTTGTTCAGCGTTGTCTTCGTCGCCCTCGAAGGGGTCGCACTGTACATGGTGGCGCTGGCCTTGCGGATCGACCGCCTGTCGGTGACCGCGGCGCTCGCCGCCTACTGTTTTTCCGTCGCCGTGGCGCTCGTCGTCCCGATCTTCACCGACCTCGGCACCCTGGAGGCCGGCGGCGTCGCCGCGCTGATCGCGATGGGCGTGAGCCGACATGGAGCGGTTGGCATCATGGTGCTCGATCGCGCGTTGATCATCGCGGTCGCCATGGTGCTGGCCGCCACCTTCGGCCTCGTCTGGCGCGACCTGTTGGGCGCGGCGCTACAGCCACGATCGTGATTCCAGGTCTTGGCACGGTGCTCAACACCGGGACCGTCATCGCCGGGTCGACCGTCGGCTTGACGCTCGGACGCGTGATCCCGGACAGCCTGCAGCGCACGATTCGGGTGGCGATCGGCCTGTTTGTGGCCGTGATCGGCATCCAGATGGCGCTGAAGACGCGCAACCCCTTGGTCTTGCTGGTGAGCGTGCTGGTCGGCGTCGTGATCGGCGAGCTGCTCCGGCTGGATGACGGCGTCCAGGCGATCGGCACCTGGGCGGAGCGCCGTATGCGGCGCGGGGGACAACCCGGCCGCGTCAGCCTGGCGTTCATCACCACCAGCCTGATCTTCTGCGTGGGGCCGTTGACGGTACTCGGGTCCTTCCTCGACGGTACGAGAGGCGACATCACCCTGCTCGCCATCAAATCGACGCTGGACGGCGTTACCGCGATCGTGTTCGCGGCCACACTCGGCTGGGGCGTGTTCCTCTCGGCCGGCAGCGTCTTGGTCGTGCAGGGAAGCCTAACGCTGCTCGCCTTCCTGATCCACGCCGGTCTTTCGGATCTGGAGACGGGCGAGCTGACCGCGGCCGGCGGGATCGCCGTGCTCGGGATTTCGCTGGGCCTGCTGGACCTGAAGGTCATCAAGGTGGCCAACTTCCTGCCGGCGCTCGTCGTTGCACCGCTGCTGGCTGGGATTTTCCATGCCATCCGTGTGCTCTGATGTCAGGGCTGCGGGATTTCCCGCCTGTGCGGTGATGTCAGGGCTGCGGGATTTCCCGCCTGTGCGGTGATGTCAGGGCTGCGGGATTTCCCGCCTGTGCGGTGATGTCAGGGCTGC
>Ga0070706_100000176_pt1 | contig 81107 bp, 74 predicted proteins | sample KBSK5501metaG_FD_65476 | JGI IMG/M metagenome (GOLD analysis project Ga0070706, IMG submission 65476) | Corn, switchgrass and miscanthus rhizosphere microbial communities from Kellogg Biological Station, Michigan, USA - KBS K5-50-1 metaG | ecosystem: Host-associated > Plants > Roots >...
CAGGCCGAGGCGGATGAACCACCGGAAGCGGATGGCCAGCCCGAGCGGGATGACGATCGCGATGGCGGCCACGACGTAGCCCATCGCGTTGAGCGTGAAGAGCAGGCCGCCCAGGGTCGAGTGGATGTAGGCGGTGCCGAGGGTCAGGCCGACGATCGCGATCCGGATGACCACGTCGAGGGGGCGCAGGCTGCTGCGAGGAGTCATGTCGGGCGTACCTCAGGATGACTGGATGCGGTCGGGTCGCCGTGGTTTATCGGCGTCGAGTCGCATCGTCGCGGCCGCCCGCACCGATGGTCGTGGGCGTGGATGGACAACGGCGGTCGTCGTTGGGAGTCATGGTCGAGTGGGCGCGAGACCGTGCGCCGATGCGTCGTCCGACCGAGCAGCTCGCGACGGATGACGTAGCCCGGATCATCTGGCGACGATCCCCGGGCCGCAGATCGCGTCGTATCCTCCGGACGTGGCCACGACCCGTGCGCGCCGCCGCGCATCCGCATCGCCCGCCTCGCCATCGGCCGTCGAGGCGCCGCCCCACGACGCGGCACTGCTCGACGGCGAGGCTCTGCCCGACGACAACGCCGACGGACCGTCCGGGGCCGACCTGGTCAGCGCCGAGAACCGGGAGACCCTTCACCACGCCATCGAGGAGGCAGCTCGCCTCCTGCGCTCGGACGGCGCGATGGCCTACCTCCTCGATCCCGCGACCGGCATCCTGCGCTTCGCCGACGACGCGGGGATCACCGACGACCGTCGCCGGCGATGGGTCCGCACGCTCAAGGTCGAGCCGGGCGTCGGCCTGTTCGGGCGGGCCGTCCTCGAGCGCCGAATTCACCTGACCGGCGCCTACCTCGACGACCCGAGCTTCGTCCACTTCCCCGACGCCGATCGGCTCGTCGAGTCACTCGCGATCCGCTCGTTCCTCGTCGCTCCGCTGATCGCCGGCGATCGGGTGTTCGGGGCGATGGGGACGTATTCGAGCCGGGCCGACGCGTTCGGCGAGCATGACGTCGCCCTCGTCCGCGCGCTTGCCGATCACGCCGCCGCCGCGATGGCCAACGCTCAGCTCATCGAGCAGCTCGCCGGCTCGCGGGCCGAGGTCGAGCGGCGGGCCGACGCCGAGCGTGCCCTCCGCGAGATCGGTGCACGGATCACCGCGGTCCGCGATTCGGGCGAGGTCCTCCAGCTCGCGGTCGACGAGGCGGCCCGCCTCCTCGGGGCGGACGGGGCCCGGATCGACCTCCTCAACGAGAACGACGGCGCCCTGTACTGGGCCTACGACGCGACGACGGGGCGACGACCGGGCTTGGGCCCGATCGGCGGGAGCGGCGAGGCGAAGGCGGGGGAGGGGATCTCCGGCCGAGCGATCCGCGAGATGCGACCCGTCTTCACGGGCGACTACCTCGCTGACGATCGGTTCGAGCATGCCGAATTGCCCGACGCGCACGTCAAGAAGTACGCGATCCGGTCGGTCGTCGCGGTCCCACTTGTTGGCGATCGCGGCCCGCTTGGCACGCTGACCGTCTACACCGGCGACGTCGATGCCTTCGAAGAAGGGGATGCGCGACTGCTCGAGGCGCTGGCCGGCCAGGCCGCGATTGCGATGACGAACGCGGGCCTGATCGCCCGGCTGGCGGCCTCGCAGGCCGACGAGCGGCGGCGCGCGGACGAGGAGCGGGCCCTCCGCGAGATCGCCGCCAGGATCACCGCGGTCCGTGAACCGTCCGACCTGCTCCAGGACGTCGTTGACGAGGCCGCCCGGCTCTTGCGGGCGGAGCGCGTCCGGATCGACCTGATCGGCCGCGATCTGGGCCAGGTCGGATACACGTACATGGGTGGCGGCCTCGGCGTCGGCGGGGCGGCGGTCGACGACCACGGCGAGCCCTTCCTCGTCGGCGCGGCCGGCCGATCGATCGTCGAGCGACGGACGATCGTGATCGCCGACTACGCGACCGACGATTCATTCGTCCACGTCCCCGAGTTCGACCGGGCCGTCAAGGAGGATGGGATCCGGTCGCTTGTGATCACGCCGCTGATCGCCGAGGACGCGTTGCTCGGCGTCCTCCAGGTCGGCAGCGCCGAGGTCGATGCGTTCGGGGCGGACCAGGTCGGCCTGGCCGAAGCGCTCGCCCACCAGGCGGCGATCGCGATCCACAACTCGCGGCTCATCCAGGCCCTGGAACGGTCCGCGGTCGAGATCCGGCGACGCGCCACCGCGGAGCAGGCGCTCCGCGAGATCGCGACGCGGATCACGGCCATCCGGGATCCGACCGAGCTGCTCCAGCAGGTCGCCGACTCGGCGCGGCGTCTGCTCGAGGGCGATCGCGCTCAGCTCGACATCGTCGATCCCGCGACGGGCCGGATCCACTGGACTCGCGTGTCGGGAGAGGGGCCGTTCGGCGGCGACCTGCCAGGCACGATGGCGGGCGGCGAGGCCGCACTCGGCATCAACGGAGTCGCGATCGAGGATCGGGCCGTCTACATCACGCCCGACTACCTCGCCGATCCGCGGATCCGGCACGTCCCGGCCTCGGACGAGTTCGTCCGCCGGACCGGTCTTCACTCCGCGCTCGCGGTGCCGTTGATGTCGGATGCCGACCTGCTCGGGATCCTGAAGGTGTCGACGACCCGTCTCGACGCCTTCGACGAGGAGGACGCGGCCCTGATGGCGGCGTTCGCCGATCAGGTCGTTGTCGCGATCCAGAACGCCCGCCTCATCGACGAGCTCGGCAGATCGCGCGAGGAGATCTCCCAACGGGCCGACGCCGAGCGATCCGTTCGCGAGATCGCGGCCAACATCTCGGCCCTCCGCGACGTCGAGGCGATCCTGCAGCAGACCGTCGACGAGGCCCGCCGGCTGCTCGCGTCGAAGTCGGCCCGGATCGACATGCTCGACGACGATGGCCTGACCCTGCGCTGGGCCTTTGCCTCGGGTGAGGACGCGATCCGGACCCGCGAGATCGGCTTCGACCGCGAGTTCCTGGTTGGCGAGGGGGTGTCCGGGTTGACGGTCCAGAGCGGGAAGGCGTTCCGGACCGGCAACTATCTCGCCGACGATCGCTTCACTCACGTCTCTCGCTCGGATGCGCTCGTCAAGGCGACCGGCTTCCGGTCGGTCCTCTCGGCGCCGCTCCGTGGCGAGACGGGTCCGCTCGGAGCGATCTCGGTCAGCAGCGAGCTGCCCGACCACTACGACGACAACCAGGCCGAGCTCCTCCAGGCGCTGGCCGACCAAGCCGCGATCGCCATCCAGAACGCCCGCTTGATCGCCGAGCTCAATGCGTCGCGCTCGACCCTGGCCCGGCGGGCCGACGAGGAACGAGCCGTCCGCGAGATCGCCGCCCGGATCAGCGCGACGAAGGGCGCCCAGGACGTCCTCCAGCGGACGGTCGACGAGGCGGCCCGTCTGCTCGCGGCCGACGAAGCGCGGATCGACCTGATCGACGATGACTCGGGCCTGCTGCGCTGGGCCTACCACTCGGCCACGACCACCCCAAACGATGCCTGGGACTGGCCCGCTGAGCCCGACGAGCGGATCGATCAGGGCGTATCCGGTCGGGCGGTTCTCAAGCGGGTCGTCGCGTGGACAGGCGACTACCTCAACGACGAGAGCTTCATCCACGCGGGCAGCCCCGACGGCTTCGTCCGGGAGTCCGGCATCCGGTCGGTGATGTCGGCGCCGCTCCTCGGCGAGGGAGTGCCGTTCGGGGCGATCACGATCTACTCGACCAGGCTCAACGCCTGGTCGGAGCACGACGCCCGCTTGATCGAGGCAATCGCGACGCAGGCGTCGATCGCGATCCAGACCGCTCGCTTGATCGAGGAGCTCGACGCGTCGAGCACCGAGCTGGCCAGACGGGCGGATGCGGAGCAGTCGCTGCGCGAGATCGCCGCCCAGATCACCGCGACCCGCGACCCAGGTTCGCTCCTCCAGCAGGTCGTCGATGCAGCGAGACGCCTGGTCGCCGCAGATGGCGCCGTCCTCGACCTCGTGGATCCGGGCGGCGACGTCCTTCGTTGGGCCTTCGATTCCGGGGTGGCCCAATTCTTCACCGCCGACGAGATCGCCGGCATGACCATTCCCGTCGGCATCGGCGCGACCGGGCTCGCCGTCGCCGAGAACCGGGTGATCACCGCGTCGGACGACCCGAAGGCGCTGTTTCCGGACTCGGCGATCAATGACCGCTTCTTCGACGGCACGGGCTTCCGCTCGATGATCATCGCCCCGGTCAGTGGGGAGTCCGGTCCGCTCGGCGCGCTCGAGGTCTACGCCACCCGGCCGAATGCCTTCGACGACGACGACGCGGGGCTGATCCGCTCGCTGGCCGCCCAGGCGGCGATCGCGATCACGAACGCCCGCTTGATCGAGGAGCTGAATCGATCGCGCCGCGAGATCGGTCGGCGGGCGGCCACCGAGCAGTCGCTGCGCGAGATCGCGGCCCGGATCACCGCGATTCGCGAGACCGACGAGCTGCTCCAGCACGTCGCCGACGAGGCCGCCCGGCTCCTCGACTCGGAGGGGGCGATCATCGATCTCCTCGACCCGCTCGACGGCTCGATCGCCGTCGGCTACGTGGCCGGGCTCGACCCGGACCGGATCGAGCGCTGGGCCGGCAGCCGGGTCGGCGAGGACATCGTCCGACGGGCCCTGGCCGGACGGACGGCGCTCTTCACGTCCGACCTGCTCGACGATGAGCGATTCACGGTCGATGCCGAAGCGGCCGCCGTCGCCCGCGCCCTCGGTCTCCGGGCGATCGCGATCGCGCCGCTCGTCTCGGAGCGCGGGCCGCTCGGCACCATCGCCGTCTTCTCGCCCGAGCCGGGCCGGTTCGGGGAAGATGAGGCCAACCTCCTCGACGCCCTCGCCGACCAGGCCGCGATCGCCATGCTCAACGCGAGCCTGATCGACGAGCTCGAGCGATCGCAGGCCGAGCTCGAGGCCCGGGCCGAAACCGAGCGCTCCCTCCGCGACATCTCGGCCCGGATCACCTCGCTCGGCGACCCGGGCGAAATCCTGGCCCGAGTCGTCGAGGAGTCCCGTCGCCTGCTCCGCTCCGATGGCGCCCACCTGACCCGCATGTCGGAGGACGGCACCTATCTCGTCCCGGTGATCGTCGCGGGTGGGATGGACGCCGACACGGAGTCGTGGCTGAAGGGCATGACGTTCCCCTTGGGGCGTGGGATCAACGGCCTCGCGGCCGAGGAGGTCCGGCCGATCTGGACCTTCGACTACCCGGCCGATCCGCGGATCTCCCAGGAGCTCGGCGACGATGAGGCTGCCTCCCGGCTCGGCCTGCGGGCGATGGCGGCCGCGCCGCTCCGCGCCCCCGCCGGCGAGGTGATCGGGACGCTCGCGATCTCGTACGCCGAGCCGCGCGAGATCCTGCCGGACGAGCTCGATCTCCTCCAGGGCCTCGCCGACCAGGCGGCGATCGCCTTGACCAACTCGAACCTGTACGAGCTCCTCGGCGAATCCGAAGCGCGCTACCGCCACCTCGTCCAGAACTCGCCGGACCTCGTCTGGTCCATCGACGCCGACGCCCGGTTCTCGTTCGTCTCAGACACCTGCCAGCGCCTGACGGGCTGGCGCGCGGAGGAGCTGCTGGGCCGCCATTTCGGCGCGCTCGTTCATGAGTCGTCCCGCGAGGTCGCCGAGATCGACTGGACGGCCGGGATCGCCGACGACCCCGGCGATGGCGACCGCGAGCTGCGCGGGCGGGTGAACCTCCTCCACCGCGATGGCCGGCCGATCCCGGCCGAGTTCGTCGCCTTCGCGACCCGCGACGAGACCGGCCGTTTCGCCGGCGCCAACGGCAGCGTTCGGGATATGAGCGAGCGCGATCGCCTCGAGCGCGAGCTGCGCGAGTCCGAGGCGCGGTTCCGGTTCCTGATCGAGAACTCGCCCGACATCATCTTCGCGGTCGACGCGGACGGCCGGTTCTCGTACCTCTCGGAGACGATCCGGCGATCGCTCGGGCGCGAACCGGCGGATCTCGTCGGCCGGCCGTTCACCGACCTGATCGCGTACGAGCCGGGCGTGGAGCCGGGCTCGCGGTTCGGGCTGATGCGCGAGGATCCGGAGCTCGAGCTCACCAACCGCCTGATGCTCCGACACGCCGACGGACGGACGCTGCCGTTCGAGGTCAGCTCGGTCGGCGTCCGGCGCGACGGCGTATTCGGAGGGATCCAGGGCGCGGCTCGGGACGTGACGGAGCGGGAGCGCCTCGAGCGCGAGCTGCGCCAGTCCGAGGAGCGCTATCGGTTCCTCGTCGAGAACTCGCCCGACATCATCTTCTCGACCGACAAAGAGGGAACCTTCACCTACCTCTCGGACTCGATCGAGAAGGTGACCGGCTTCGCCCCATCCGACCTCGTCGGGGGTCATTTCGCGGTCGTCGTCGACGCGGCATCCCTGCCCGCCGCGATCGAGCGCTGGGAGGCGATCGTCGCCGAGCCATCGCGCCGGCAGGTCGTGAGGCTCGACCTCATCCACAAACGCGGCGGAACCGTGCCGGTCGAGGTCAACACGATCGGGACAACGGTCAACGGCGTCTTCGCCGGGATCCACGGGGCGACCCGCGACATCGCCGAACGCGAGCGTCTCGAGCGCGAGCTGCGCCAGTCCGAGGAGCGCTATCGGTTCCTCGTCGAGAACTCGCCGGACATCATCTTCTCGACCGATGCCGAGGGCCGTTACACGTACTACTCCGAGACGATCGAGCGGCTGACCGGCTTCGGCGCCGGCGACCTCCTCGGCCAGCACTTCACGACGATCATCGACCTGGACACCTTCCCCGACGCCGCGGCGGCCTGGCAGTCGTTCATCGACGAGCCGAGCCACATGCAGGTCCAGCGGTTCCGGATGCGGCGGGTCGACGGCGGTTCGGTCCCAGTCGAGGTCAACGCGATCGGGATGACCGATGCCGCGAACCGCTTCGCCGGGATCCATGGCGCCGCCCGCGACATCAGCGAACGTGAGCGACTCGAGCGCGACCTCCGCCGCCAGGCCGGCGAGCTCGCGTCGAGCCAGGAGCGGGCACATCTCGCCCGGGAGCTCCACGATTCGGTGACCCAGGCGCTGTTCTCGATGACGCTCGTGACGCGGTCGGTCGAGCTGCTCCTCGATCGCGATGCCGCCGCGGCCAGAGAGAAGCTGAGCTCGCTCCGGGATCTCCAGCGCGAGGCGCTCGCCGAGATGCGGGCCCTGATCTTCGAGCTTCGCCCGGGCAACCTCGAGACCGACGGGCTACTTCCGGCGCTGCGGACCCACACGGCAGCCCTCCAGGGCCGGATCGGCCTGCCGGTCGTCGTGACGAGCGAGCTGATGGAGCGGCTGCCCCTCGAGGTCGAGGAGGTCCTCTACCGGATCGCCCAGGAGGCGCTCCACAACGTGGTCAAGCATGCCGGCGCCCGCCAGGTCGAGCTGGCGGTCGATCGCCGCGGCGCCGACGTGGTCCTCCGGATCCGCGATGATGGCAAGGGCTTCGACGCCGCCACCGTCCCGGACGGTCATCTCGGACTCACCGGGATGCGCGCCCGGGCCGACAAGATCGGGGCTACCTACCGGGTGACGTCTCGGGCGGGGGAGGGGACGACCGTCGAGGTCGTCGTGCCGCCCGAGGCCATCGAGCGGGCCGCCGGCAGCGCCGCGCTGGCCGGCAGCGCCGCGCTGGCCGGCAGTGGCGCGGGCTCGGTCGGGCGGGACGGCTCCGTCTGAACGACCGGGCGCCACGCGTGCGGGCGTCCGACCCCGCGCCGCGATCGTCGGCGCCTCGCACGCGCCTCACGCCGCGCCATGCATCCCTGCCCGGTTGCGCGGCGCGTGCGCGAGAGGTGCAAACGGACCGCCGACCTGCCTCCAAGCACGTTACGCGACCGCCTCCGTGGTTCAGTTGTGCGCCAGGCGACCAATCGCAGCACGGAACGCGCCCGCGACCTGCCTGGATGGAACGCTGTTCCGAGGTCCGGTTACACGCCTGCCGCACATCCGGGCCCGGGCCCGGGCCCGCCAACGGGTCCCGCCGCGACTGGCGGAATGACGTAGCCGGATTCGGGACGTCCATCCCTGTTGCCCGGGTGTCGGCCAGACGACACTTCGACGCATGACCGACCTTGCTGCAGCGCCGGCTCCGCTCCGCGTGCTCCTCGTCGACCCCGACGAGTGTGTCCGCGAGAGTCTTGCCGGCCTGTTGCGGATCGGCCAGCAATGCCTCGTCATCGGCAGCGCGGGGACAGCCGACGGTGCCGTCAACCTCGCCGCCGAGACTGCCCCCGATGTCGTCGTCGTCGACCCGCGTCTGCCCGGCATCGACGGCGCCGCCCTGATCGCCCGGCTCCGAGCCGTTGCCCCCGGATCGCGCGTGCTCGTCCTCAACTGGTCGGAAACGGCCGACCTGACGAGCGGCGCCGACTCGTACGTCCGCAAGACATTCCGGCCGCACGAGCTGATCGACGCCGTGATCGCCACGACGCGCCGTTCGCTCGCGTGACCCGAAGGAGGGCTCTACCTTGCTAGACTCGATCCTTGCCAAAGGGTCCGCGACCGCCCGTTCCCGTCCGACGTCTCACGGAGGCCGCGTGGAGGAGAGCTCCCGGATCCGCGTCCTGATCGTTGACGATCACTCGGTCGTCCGGATGGGCCTCCGCGTCTTCTTCGACCTGCAGGACGACATCGAGGTCGTCGGCGAGGCCGCGGACGGCAGCGAGGGCGTGGCCATGGCCCGCCGCCTGGAGCCGGACGTCGTGCTGATGGATCTCCTGATGCCGAACATGGACGGAATCACTGCGATCGGCCGGATCAAGGCCGAGCGGCCGGAGACCGAGATCGTCACGATGACCAGCTTCATCGAGGAGGAGAAGGTCACCGCCGCCCTCGAGGCCGGAGCGTCGGGGTATGTCCTCAAGGACGCCGAGGCGGAAGAAGTCGCCACCGCCGTCCGCGCCGCCTATGCCGGCGAGGTCCATCTCGACCCGGCCGTCGCTCGCCTGCTCGCCCAGCGGATGCGGGCCCGGAAGAGCGGCGAGGGCGAGCCGGTCGAGCCGCTGACCGACCGTGAGAAGGACGTCGTCCGCCTGCTGGGTCGGGGGATGAGCAACAAGGAGATCGGCTCGGCGCTGTTCATCACCGAGCGAACGGCCCGGACATACGTCTCGAACATCCTCGGCAAGCTCGGGCTGGCGTCGCGCACCCAGGCGGCCCTCTGGGCGGTCGAGCACAAGCTGGCCGAGTCGGTCCGCGATTGAGCGATGACCGGCCGCCTGCTGGAACCGGGACGATGACCGGACCACGGCCGGCCGACAACCGCGGGGCGGTGACGCTCGGGATCGTCCTGATCGTGGTCGGCGCCCTGCTCCTCGTCGATCGCGTCGTCGGGGTCGACCTGGCCTCGGCCGGCTGGCCGCTGTCCGTCGTCGGAGCCGGTGTCCTGGTGCTCGCGTGGGGCGTCTCGATGACGGGACGCGAAGGCGTCGGGCTGGCGGTCGGCGGCGGGATCACGACCGTCGTGGGGCTGATCCTCGCGGTCCAGAATGCGACCGGCCTCTGGGCGACCTGGGCCTACGCCTGGGCGCTCGTCGGACCCGGCGGGACGGGCGTCGGCCTGATCGGCTTCGGGCTGACCCACGGCGACCAGGGGCTCATCTCGAACGGCCTGCGCTCGCTCGGCTCGGGTCTCGCGTTGTTCGTCGCGTTCGGGCTCTTCTTCGAGGGCGTGATCGGATTGTCGGGAACGCCGTTTCTGACCACCGACATCGGTCCCGTGGTCCTGATCTGTGCCGGCGTCGTCGTCCTGCTCGTCGGGGTGTTCCGGGGTCGCGGCGCCACAGCCTGAGCCGAGCGTCTTCGTGGCCCAGGCGCGAGCGCACCGGGCCCGCGTCAGGCCAGCTCGACGATCCGGTAGTGGACGTCGCCGCGCGGGGCGGCCACCGTGACATCGTCGCCGGCCGATCGCCCGATCAGGGCCCGGCCGACGGGCGAGACGTTCGAGATCCGGCCGCCGGCCGGATCGGCCTCGGCCGAGCCGACGACGACGAACGTCATGCGCGCCCCGGTCTCGTCCTCCACGGTCACGGTCGAGCCCAGGCCGACCCGGTCGGCCGCCTCGCCGGGCGCCTCGATGACGGTCGCCACCCGGAGGGTCGCCTCGATCGACCTGATCCGGCCCTCGAGGAACGATTGCTCCTCCCGCGCCGAGGTGTAGTCGGCGTTCTCCTTGAGGTCGCCGAGCTCCTTGGCCGCCTTGATCCGCCCGATCACCTCGGGGCGTTTCCTGCCGGTCAGCTCCGCGTGCTCGGCCCTCAACCGCTCGATGCCCTCGGCCGACACCCAGGTCGTCTCGGTCGCGGGCCGGTCGCCGGGGGCCCGCCGCGCGGCGGTGGAGCGCGGTGTGGCCGGTGTCGCGCGCGGCCGGGCGGGCGTGCTGCCCGCGGGTCGAGGCGCGCGGCGGACCGTCCCGCCCGCCGCTCGACCGGTCATGCCGCCGGCTCCCTCCGCCGCACCAGGTGCGACATCGACGACTCGACCGGCCGGTGTTGGCCGGATCGGATCGGCGGCGACCAGCGAATTGGCGAGCCCCGTCTTCTTGCGCTCGCCGGTCGCCGTCCGCAGGTTGGCGAACGGCAGGACGACCGCGGGGTCGTGCAGTGCCGCGCGCTCGTTCGGCGTGATCGTCGCGGCGAAGGCGGTGAGGAGCGCATCCTCCGCCTCCTCGACGGCGGTCGTCGTGGCCCACCACACTCGAGCTCCATCGAGCCCGGTCAGCGCGTGCAGCCAGTGCCCGCCGGGATGCGGCCGTCGGTCGCCGAGGGCGGTATTCCGGATCGCCTCGATCCGGCCGCCGATCGAGCCGTCGGTCGCGCCGACGAACAGGATCCGAGTTGACGGGAGCCAGAACCCTTCCAGGCGCGCCGCCAGCGACCGCGTCGTCGGGTGGCTGCCGTCGAGCAGCAGATCGGGGACGTGCTCGAGCCATTTGCCGATCCGGGTGTGCTCGATCGGTGCGCGGTGGAGCGTGGCCGGCAGCTCGATGACGAACACGCCCGAGCCGCGAGCCGGCACCGGCCGGCCCCACACGACCGGCCCGTCCGCCATCAGGCCGACCGCCCGGAACAGGGCGGCCGCCCCGTTGTCGGTCGCGATCGTCGTCGCGCTGCGCTCGTCCGTCATGCCGTTCCTCGATCCGCCTCGCTGGTCTTATGGCCGAAGCGCCGGTCCGGATGCCGAGGAAACCCAGGCGATCGGACCAGGCTGCCTCCGTGCCGTTGCGTCGCCGAGCACCCCAGGCCGGGGCCCGATGGTCGTCGTCTGGTCGGGGGTATCGTCGCACCCACATGGCCGATCCTGCCGCGACGCTCGTTTCGGATTCTCGCCGAACACGTTCGAACCGTCCCCGGCCGAACCGGACGGCGGGCCTGCTGCTGGCCGCCGTCGCCGGGCTCGCCGCGTTGGGTGTCGGATTCGTCCGCACAGCGGGTGGCCTGGCGGGTCCCGGTTCCGACGTCGCGGCCGGCGCGTCGGCCGCGACGTCCGCTCAATGCGCGGGGCCGTCGGCGAACATCGCCGCGAGCGGGTGTGTCAGGCCGTCGACCCCCGCCGGGTCCAACCGGTCCGCGGCCGCAGCGTCGCCGCGGCCATCTGCGCCGCCCGCGCCCGGTTCGTCGGCGTCACCCGGCCCGCCGGTCGTCGGTTCCGCGTCGGAGCGGCTGGCCAGTCGGCTCCAGGCGACCCTCGATCGGCTGCGGGCGAAGCTCGCGATCCCGGGCGTGTCGGCAACGATCCTGTTGCCCGACGGGACGACCTGGACCGGGGTCAGCGGCTTCGCCGACGTCGCATCCCGGACGGCGGTCGCGCCGGATACCGCGTTCGCATTCGCCAGCGTCAGCAAGACGTTCACGTCGGCCCTGATCATCGAGCTGATCGACGAAGGCACGCTGCGCCTGACCGATTCGGCGGCGAGCCTCCTGCCGCGACTCCCGATCGCCCTCGATCGACGGATCACGGTCGCCATGCTCCTGAACCACACGAGCGGCCTGCCCGACTACTTCCTGAACCCGAAAATCGACGGCGCGCTGCAGAGTCGCCCGACCGCGGCCTGGCCCGTCGAGCGGACGCTGGGCTACGTCGGCAAGCGCCTCTCGGCACCGGGCGCAGCGTGGCACTACGCGAACACGAACTACCTGCTCCTCGGGCTGATCGCCGAGCGTGCGACGGGCGAATCGCTCGCCGACGCGATCCGGACGCGGCTGCTGGAGCCGGTCGGCCTGACGACCACCTGGTACCAGGCCGAGGAGCCTGCCGGATCGAACCTCGCCCACGGCTATCGCTTCGCCTCCACGAAGCTGACCGCGAGGCCGATCGACCTCGACGACGGGAGCGGAACCGCGCCGTTCCGATCCGTCGTCACGGCCGCCGGCGGTGCTGGCTCGATGGCCGGGACGAGCGAGGACCTCGCCCGCTGGGCGCGCGCCCTGTACAGCGGCAAGGTCCTCGGTCCGGCGGGGACCGCGATCCTGCTGAGCGGCTTCCGCCCGACGGCGAACTACCTGCCCGGGGTCGCCTACGGCTACGGGGTCCAGGCCCTCACGATCGACGGGCACGCGAGCCTCGGCCATAGCGGCCGCCTGCTCGGATTCCGATCGGCCGTCCGCCACTTTCCGATCGACGGCCTGACGATCGTGGTCCTCACGAACCAGAGCCGCGTCGACCCCGGCCTGATCGTCCGGGCGCTCCTTGCCGTGGCGGTCCCGGCCGAGACCCCGACCACGCCGAACCTGCCGCGACGCGACTGATACCGCCTCCGCCGGGCGCGGGCTCGACGAGGGCTGCGCGGCGCCATCCCGTTCGACCCGGACGCCGGACCGGACGAACGGACCGCGCGGCCGGGTACGGATGGGCCATTCCCGCCTCCCGCGAACGGCGCATGCTCGCGATCCACCTGGAAGGAAACGGGGAATGCCGATCCGGGTCGAGATCTATGGTGCTGCGGGCGTGGCGATCGGGGTCGTCGAGCGGGCCGGACGGCTGCGCGAGATCCTCGAGAGCGGTCTCGACGTGCTCGTCGAACGGGCCGCCTGGCATCCGCTCGACGGCTCGCCGCCTCAGCCGAGGAGCGCGCTCACGATCGCCGGGGATGACATCCTGATCGCGGTTGCCGAGCAGATCGAGGACATCCCGGTCCACGCCCAGTGGCACGACATGACCCTCGACGTCGGGCCATACCGGGTGACCGGCCAGATGCCGACGATGCCGGGCTTCGATCCCGGCCGGGCGCTCGCCCGACCGACCGGCGAATTCGTTCTCCTGCGCGACGTCCACATTGCGCTCGGCCGTGACGCGGATGGCCCGGCGGTCGGCCAGTCCGCCGCCTTCGTCAATCGCTACGTGGTCGATCGGGTGGCAGCCGACCTGATGCTCGGCTTCTTCTTCCCGGGCGCCGAGATGGTCGTCACCAGCGGCCACGAGCGAACCGCCGCCGGAGCCGAGCTCGGGGCGTCGATCCCGCCGCCCCCGGCAGCTGAATCGTCGACCACCGCGGGCGCGCCGACTCCGACCTGAGCCGGCTCCGCTCGAATCGGTTTCAGCTCCGGTCCCGGAGCTCCGTCCTGGAGCGGCCGGGCTAGGAGCGGCCGGCGCCGGCCTGGTACTGAACGGGCTTGCGATGGGGGTGATGGGTCGGTCGCCCGCCACCGCGCCCGCCGCCGCCCATCTCCATGCCGCCGCGGAGCGGCCGCGGCTCGACATTGCGATCCGGCACGAAGCCGTCCTCGACAGTCCACGGGATCGCCTTCCGGAGGAGCCGCTGGACGCCGCGCAGGAGGTCGGTCTCGTCGATGCAGACCAGGCTGATCGCCTCGCCGCTCGCGCCGGCACGACCCGTCCGGCCAATCCGGTGGACGTAGTCCTGGGGGTTCCATGGGAGCTCGAAGTTCACGACGTACGGCAGGTCCTCGATGTCGAGGCCGCGGGCCGCGACGTCGGTCGCGACGAGGACCCGGATCTCCCCGCTCTTGAACTCCTCGAGGGCGCGCGTCCGCTCCGGCTGCGAGCGGTCACTGTGGATGGCGACGGCGTTCAGGCCCTGCCGGTCGAGCCAGGTCGCGAGGCGCGTCGCCCCGATCTTCGTCCGGGTGAAGACGAGCAGCTGGCGCAGGTCGTCCTTCCGGATCAGGTGGGCGAGAAGCTCCTCCTTGCGGTCTCGGTCGACCGGATACACGAGCTGGTGAATCGCGTCGACGGTCGCATTGCGCGGGGCGACCTCGACCTCGACCGGGTCGCTGAGGATCGTCTTCGACAGCCGCCGGATCTCGTCGGCGAACGTTGCCGAGAACATCAGGTTCTGGCGCTTGGCCGGGAGCAGGGCGATGATCCGCTGGATATCCGGCAGGAATCCCATGTCGAGCATCCGATCGGCCTCGTCGAGGACGAGGATCTCGACCTGGCCGAGGTTGGCGACCCTCTGGCCGACGAGGTCGAGAAGCCGGCCCGGCGTCGCGACCAGGATCTCGATGCCGCCCCGCAGCGCCTTGATCTGGGGCTCCATCGGCATCCCGCCGTACACGACGGTCGAGCGGAGGGGGACCGTCCGGCCGTAGGTGTGGACGCTCTCGTCGACCTGGACCGCGAGCTCCCGGGTCGGCACGAGGATCAGGGCGCGAACCGGGTGACGGGCCGGCGAGAACGAGGTGTTGGCGTGCTGCCGGAGGCGGTCGAGGATCGGCAGGGTGAATGCGGCCGTCTTGCCGGTTCCGGTCTGAGCGGCGGCGAGGATGTCCCGGCCCTGGAGCACCAGGGGGATCGCTCGTTCCTGGACGGGGGTGGGCTCCGTATAGCCCTCTTCTTCGACGGTCCGCAGCAAATCGGCCGACAGGCCGAGCGTATCGAAGGTCATCAAACTCCTGGTGGTCCCGCAGGGAGCGCGCAAGCGCGTGACGGAACGGGCTGGTCGTCTCCCGCTCGCCATCCTTGACGCCGTGCAAACGACGCGGTGCGAGCCTGGATCAGCGCGAGCATAGCCGATGGGTGCTCCGCCAGCATCGAGCCCGTCGCGGGCGCGGAGGCATTCGGTCAACACCGCGTGCGGGGACCCCGTCCCATCGGCCGGGGCAGCGTGGTGCATCTGGGGGAGGCACGCGGATTTCGGGACTGGCATACTTCTGCAAGGCCCCCAGGCCATTCACCCCTGACAGACAGGCCAGAAAACAGAAGACCGCCGCCCCCACGGCAGGACCCTGTCGTCTCCCGGCCCCGGCCCGGATCCCTCGCTGATCCCGGATCGTGGCCCCGCCATTCGGTCGGATCACCCCCCCGATCGCCCCCCATCCCCGCGCCCGTGCGCCTCGTCGCGCGTCCGCATGCTCTCCTGTCGCCGGCGGCACCACCCCACCGTCGCCGCGCCCCATGCGCGGTGTTCCGGCGGAGAGGAGGCAAGAGCGTTGCCCGTTTCCCAACAAGGCGCTCAGCGGGCGTCTCGCCGTCACACGTTCCGGTCCCTGCGGCTGATCGCCATCGCCGCCCTCGCCTCGGTCCTCGCCGTCGGCGGACTGGCCATCCATCCCGAGGCCGTCGCCGCGTCCGGCAAGAAGGTCGTCATCGTCGTCGGACCCGCAGGCTCGAACACCTCGAACTACATCTACAATGCCAAGAAGCTGGCCGCGCAGGCTCGCTCGTACGGGGCCACCGTCTACGAGATCTACACCCCCCACGCGACGTGGGCGCGGGTGCGGAGCCTCTCCCAGGGCGCGAACATCTTCATCTACCTGGGCCACGGCAACGGCTATCCGAGCCCGTACGGCGCATTCAGCGCGTATTCGAAGGACGGCCTCGGCCTCAATGCCTACGACGGCAGTTCGACCCACAAGTATTACGGCGAGTATTACGTCGACCATTACCTGAACTTCGCGCCGAACTCGGTCGTGATCCTCAACCGGCTCTGCTACGCCTCGGGCGACTCCGAGTGGGGTTCGGCCAATCCGACGAAAGCGACGGCGGTCCAGCGGGTCGACAACTACGGGGCCGGGTTCCTGCGGACGGGCGCCCGGGCGGTCTTCGCCGAGGGGATCGACAGCACCGCGTACATCCTGTACGGCCTGTTCAAGACGAGCCGGACGATCAAGCAGATCTTCTGGTCCGATCCGGCGCGGAGCGGGGCCTACGACTTCGGCTTCGCGTCGAGCCGGACGCCGGGCAAGACCGCGATCATGGATCCGTATGCACCGAGCCGCTACTACCGCTCGGTCATCGGCGACCTGGCCATGACCGCGGCCACCTGGCGGTAGCCGCTGGACTGACGCTCGGACGTTCGAGCGGGGAAACGCGCGACCGACCGCGCTCGCTCAAGCGGGCGCGGTCGTTGCGTTCGCTACCGGCAGCGGGCGGCGGATCCGGCCCGATCGCTCGAGCTCGATGACGGATCGGCGGATGGCCGCCAGCAGCGTCGTCTGCTGGGTGGGCAAGGCACAGAGCTTGATCGTGCGCATGACTCGTGGACTCCGGGCACCCGACTCGGGTCGTCGGGCCTGACCGGATCATCTACCCGGGCCGGCACCACGGGCATCGCCCGATGCGGTCTCCGCGGTGCGTCGTTCGATCCATCGCCGGGCGCGTCATCCGACGTAGGCGCGGAGCAAGCGGAGGCCCTGGTCGGGTCCACCGCATCATGGACCCGCCAGGGCCATGGACTCGCCACTCCATGGGTGGTGATGCCGCCGGTGCGCCACCGGCCGGCTGTTGTCCGGCCGTGGGATCGTGCGACCGCTAGGCGAACGCCACGTGGGCGACGACCCCGAGGAGGGTCAGAACGAGGACGAGGATCAGCAGGCTCGCCGGGAGCGCTCCGAGCAGGTCGGTCTCCGTGCCACCGTCCGAAATCGAACGCCCGGTGCCACCACGCGCGCTTCGGCCCGCCGTCGATCTCGAAGTCCGAATTCCGACTCCGATCTCGCCGGATGCGGTGATGGACGTGGCGTCTGCCGGCGTGCGATTTCGGACCGTCCAGCCAGCGATCAGCCGCGAACGGATGCGAGCCCCGAGCGCCCGCTCGACGATCCGCTGCCGAGGGCCGGGAACGGCGCCGCCTCCACCGAGATCTCCTCCATCTTCGTGGCGTAGAACGCGTATCGACGACGCGCCTCGCCGTGGCGGCCCGCGGCGACGAGGGCGGCGACCAGTCCAAGATGGGCGCCTTCGTCGTATGGGTCGCGCTCCAGGATGCGGAGATAGAAGCGGGTCGCGCCGTCGGCATCGCCGGCCCGCGCGGCATCCTCGGCCAGGGTTCGAGCCAGCGAGATGTAGGTTGCCTGGGCCTCCTCGCGGAGGCTCACCGCCCAGTCCTCGTAGGGATCCTCTTCGAGGAAGTCGCCTCCGTACAGCGACTCGGCGATCTCGCGGCTTGCCCGTGCCCCGGCCCGATCTCCGCTCCGTGCCAGCCGGGACGCGTTGGCCGCGGCGCCGAGAAACAGCTCGACGTCCAGCTCGACGTGGTCGAGATCCAGCCCGATCGCGCTCTTGTCGGCCGACACGAACCACTCCGCCGGGTGGCGCTTGTCCGGGTCGAGGACCGACCGCACGGTGGCGAGCGCCACCGACAGGCGGTTGCCGAGCGGCTCGGGGTCCTCGTCGGGCCAGAGGAGCTCGAAGAACGTGTCCCGCGTTGTCGGCCGGCCGCGCCGGGCGACGAGGATCTTCAGCAGGTCGCGGGCCTTCTTCGATTGCCACGCCGTGGTCGGCACGACATCGCCCTCGCGGAGGACCCGGAACCGGCCGAGGGACTGGACCCGGATCGGCGGACGCGCGGCCCGGTCGATCGCCTCGACGATCTCCTCGGCGTCGGCGGCGGGCCCGCGAGCGCCCATCGAGCGGAACGCCCGCTCGGCCTCGACGGCCGCGGCCCGACCGTCGACCCCGCCGGCGATCCGGGCGAAGACGAGCCGGTTGCGGGCCACCCCGTACGGTGCCGGGGACCGCATCCAGATCGATGCCGCCTCCTCGACCAGGCCGATCGCCCGGTCCGGATCGACCGCGGTCAACGCCTCCAGCTCCAGGCCCGCCGCCATGCCCGGATCGTCGCGCCGCGTCCGGGCCGCGGTCGTCGCCTCGCGAGCCAGCGCCTCGGCCGCCCCACGGTCGCCGGTGGCGAGGGCGACTCGTCCGGCGCCGAGCAGGATCGTCACCGGGGCGAGCTCGCGGCCCATGGTCAGGGCCTCACTGGCGAGCTCGGCGGCAGCCGTCGGATCGTCGAGGACGACCGCCTGGGCGAGGCCGATGAGGGCCGGAGCGAGGGCCTGGCTGTCACCGGTCGAGCGCGCCGAGCGGACGGCATTCTCGAACGCCGCCCGGGCGAGAAACGCGTCACCCCGCAGCGCGTGCATCGAGCCCTCGCGGGTGAGTGCGTAGGCGATCGACGGCGAGCCGATCCGCTCGTAGATGTCGCGGGCGTGGGTGAAGTCCGCCATGGCCTCCTCGAACCGGCCGATGCCCTGGTGAGCCCGCCCGCGGTTGACGAGCGCCCGGGCGTGGAACGAGGCGAAGCCGACAGCGTCGCCCAGCCGGACGGCCTCATCGAGGACCTCCATCGCCGGCTCGAACCGGCCGAGCTCCAGCTCCAGCGCGCCCCTCGCGTTGAGGATCCGGACCATCTGGAGCGCGTCGCCGGCGCGCTCGGCGGCGGTCAGCGCCAGGGCGTACTGGGCGGTGGCATCGGTCGGGTTGTTCGAGAGCTCCTCGGTGAAGCCCATCGCCGTGTGGGCAGCCGCCAGCGCGCGTTGGTCGCCGACGGCCTGTGCCCGCACGAGGGCGTCGAGCGAAGCCTCCCGCGCGGCCTCCACGTTTCCGCGGTGGGTGTGCGACGAGGCGATGTACGCCGACAGGAGCGCCTCGTCAACGGGATCGCCATCGTCGCGCTCGGCCCGGGCGAACACCTCGAGGGCGTCGTCGTAGGCACCGCGCAGGGCATGGACGAGACCCATCCGCCACGCCGTGGCCGCGTCGAGCCGGCCCTTCTCGCCGGCGGCTCGCCGGAAGTGACCCATCGCGTCTCGCCACTGGCCGCGGACCATCGACGCCTCGCCGCAGGCCCGCTCGATCCGGGCGTCGCGGAGGTCGTCGGGGAGATGGGCGGCCGCCTCGACGACCTGGCGGGTCGCGCCGGCCAGGACGAGCGACTGGGCGTGCTCCGACAGGAACCGGGACAGCGCCGCGGGATCGTCGGCGGCGATCCACGAGCCCAGGGCGGCGTCGAGGACGCCCTGGCCCTCGAACCAGACCGCCGCCGCCCGATGGAGGGCGCGGATCTCGGCCTGCGGCAGCGGCAGCCGCGCGAGCGTGTACTCGCGGATCAGGCCGTGGAGCGAGAACCAGCCGCGCTCGCCCGGCAACGGCTGGAGGAACAACGCCCGCTTCGCGAGCTCGCTGATCGTCGGCCCGGGTTCCGGGACACCGATCGCCTCGAGGAGCGCGACGTTGAACCGATCGAAGTGGACGGCGCGGCGGATGAGCGTCCGGGTCGCCTCGGGAGCCGCCGACACGACCTCCTCGGCCAGGTAGGCGAAGAGCGGTCCCTCGGGCCGCTGGAGCCGGTCGAGCACTCCCGTCTGATCGTTCGGGGCGGCGCCGCGAACAGCCTCGATCGCAAGTCGGACCGCGGCCGGCCAGCCGCCGGTCGCCACATGGATCCTCCCGGCCGCGGTCTCGCGGTCTGCCGGCGCCGGTACCTCGTCGACCAGGAGGATCCCGACGAGCGAGGCGATCTCGTGCTCGGTGAACGCAAGCGTTGGGCCCCCGAGATCCATGACCTGGCCCTGCCCGCGCAGCCGTTCCACGCTGAACGGCAGCTCCGCCCGCGAGGTGATGAGGAACCGGAGGTCCACGGGAGCGAGTCGGACGAGCGCCTCGACGAGCCGCCATGCGACGGGCGCGCCGGCAAGGACGTGGACATCGTCGAGCACGAGGAGGAGCGGCTCGTCCAGGACGCCCTCGATCGCGTCGGACAGGAGCGCGGCTGCGGCGTTCGCCCGCCCGAGGATGCCGGCGTCGTCGGTCGCCTCGACGGAGCCTTCGATCGGTCCGGCGAGATCCGCCGGCAGGTCGGGCAGGGCGATCCGGAGCGCGGCGACGATGCCGGACGTCAGCGCGCCGAGGTGGCGATCGCCCGGGTCGAGCGTGTACCACGCCGACCGCCGGCTGCTGGCGACCCGGGCCGCGAGGGTCGACTTGCCGAATCCCGCCCCGCCGACGACGACCGTCAGGCGGCGGTCCGTTCCGCCGGTCAGGCGCTGCTCGAGAACGGGCCGGCGCAGGGTTCCGGCCGGGTCTGCCGGAGGGAGGAGCTTGGCCGACCGCCCGACCGGCGAGGGCCCGCCCGAGCCGGTCCGGGCGACGGGGTCGCCATCGCCGGAGGAGTCGGTCGATCGATCAGAGGCGGCGGTCACGGTCCCTCACGGCTACAGTCCGCATCGTAGCCCGCCGGTTGCCGGGCGAGGTGATTCGGATGGCCGCCGCCGCCGTGCCCGCCGCGATTCGCGACGGAATTCCGGCGGCACTGGCCGAGTGGCGCCGGGCGGCCTACCATCGCTCCATGACCACGATGACGACCGATCGACTTCCGTTCACCGGCAACGACGACGCCGACCGCCTGCTCGTGAGCGATCCGCTGGCGCTCCTGATCGGGTTCGCCCTCGACCAGCAGGTCCCGCTCCAGAAGGCGTTCTCTGGTCCGCTCGAGCTCAGCCACCGGATCGGCGGGCTCGACGCCAGGCGGATCGCCGCGATGGATCCGGACGCCCTCGACACCGCGTTCCGGACGCCGCCGGCCCTCCATCGATTCCCGAGCAACATGGCGAGGCGGGTTCGCGAGCTGGCCGCGTATCTCGTCGAACGCTACGACGGCGATCCGTCGCGGATCTGGCGCGAGGCCCGGGACGGCGCGGATCTTCACGCCCGTCTCCTGGACCTGCCCGGCTTCGGCCCGATGAAGGCCGAGACACTGGTTGCGATCCTCGGCAAGCGGCTGGGCCTGGCGCCGGCCGGCTGGGAGGCGTTCCTGCCCGATCACATGACCCTCGGCGACGTCGACGGACCGGAGTCACTCCGCCGCTACCAGGACTGGAAGCGCGGGATGAAGGCCGCGAAGCGGGCGGCCGAGGAGGCCTGATCCAGGCCCGGCGATCGGCCGGGCGTCGCCCGCTCGAGTGCGATATCGTTGCGGCTGCAACGATTGCCCGAGGCTTCTCATGAACGACACCATTCGCGCCGCACTTGCCCGAGGCGGCGTCATCGACATCACCACGACCGGCCGACGCACCCACGAGCCGCGCCGGATCGAGATCGTCTTCCACCGGATCGACGGGCGGATGTGGATCTCCGGCCTGCCCTCGCCGCGCCGCCGCGCCTGGATCGCGAACCTCGCCGATGAACCGCGATTCACGGTTCATCTGAAGGGTCCGGTCGCCGTTGCGGACCTGCCCGCGACCGCCCGGATCGTGGACGACCCGACGGAGCGCCGACACGTCCTGGAACGGGTCGCGCGAGCCTGGAACCGGACCGACATCGACCGGATGGTCGCCGCCAGTCCATTGATCGAGGTCACGATCGACGAGGCCGCCTGAGCCTGGCGTTCGCTCGAGTCAGCCGTCCGGCGCCGAGCCTCAGAGGTTCGTCGCGTTGAACGTGTCGCAGTTGCCGGGCTTGCCCGACTGGTAGCCCGTCGTGAACCAACGGACCCGCTGCGCCGACGTGCCGTGGGTGAAGGAGTCCGGGTTCACGCCGCCGCCGCTCGACTGCTGGATGTGATCGTCGCCGACCGCCTTCGCGGCCGCGTCCGCCGCTGCGATCTGTTCGTTCGTCAACGGCTGGATGAAGCCGGTCGACGCGGCGTTGTGGGCCCAGACGCCGGCATAGCAGTCGGCCTGGAGCTCCGTCCGGACGGACCGGCCGGTCGCGCCGGTGTCGTTGCCGCCGACCTGCAGATCGCCGAGGAGGTCCTGGACATGATGGCCGTACTCGTGGGCGACGACGTAGGCTCGAGCGAACGGCGCATCCTTGGCCCCGAACCGCTGCTCGAGCTCGGTGAAGAAGCCGAGATCGAGGTACACCTGCTTGTCGACCGGGCAGTAGAAGGGCCCCGTCGATGACGTGGCGGCCCCGCAGCCGGTCGACACGCCCCCGGTGAAGATCACGGTCTTGGCCTTCGTGTAGCCATCGATCTGGGTCGCCCAGAACGCCTGGATGCTGTCGACATAGCCGACGATCTGGCAGTCCTCGCGCTTGTTGGCGTCGGCGCCCGTCCGACAGGTGGCGAGGGCGGACGACAAGGGTGCGTTCGGGTCAACACCCTGGTTGCCGGTTCCGCCCCCGAGCAGGTCGCCGGGGTTGCCACCGAGCAGGACGTAGATGATCGCGATGACCAGGCCGATGCCCCCACCGCCGAGGGCGAGCCCGCCGCTCCGGCCGCCGATGCGGCTCGAGCCACGGACGTCGGTGACCTGTGACGGGTCGAGCTGGGCGTTGGGATCGAACGTCATCCAGGGTTGACCTCCCGGCACTGGGACCGCTGGAGTTGTAGGCGATTGTGCGCGACATCGCGTCCGCTGGCTGACGGTCCTGCCGTGGCAATCGCATTGCGACTCCGACCGCGCGAGACGTCCCGAATCGGTCGATTGCAGGCGCCGGAATCGGGCCTCCACGAGACTCATGACAGGTTCTGACAGGTATGTCCGTCATGCTCCTGGAGTGAGTGACGCGGTCATCGGGATCGCCAGGACGAGGTGCGGAATGCTGCTGCAGGGAATGGTCGCGTGGGCCATCCACAACGATCGAGTGCGGGACATCGAGCGGGCGGTCCGCGACCACCGGCTTCTCACGGCGAACGACGATGCGGAGCCCGTACGGGAGCCCGCCAAGGCGGTCCGTGTCGCGCCGTCGACGAACCGGCCGGTGTGCGGCGACTCGGCCGGACAGCCCGCCTAACCCGAACTGGGCGCGCCGACCGCCACGCGGTCGGGCGCCCGAGCCGGGGCGGTCGCGCCCGCCGGGCTCCGTGCGGGCGGGACCGGTTCGTAGTGAGCGACGACGCGTCGGGCCTGTGCGGCGATCCGCTCCCGTAGTTCGGCCGGTTCGAGCAACTCGCAGTCCGGGCCGACGGCGAGGACCTGCGAGACGACCTCGTTCGGCCAGTCAAGGCTCAGCCGGACGCGGAGCCAGCCATCGGGATCCGGCTCCTCGAGCCGCTCGAGCGTGTCGAACGGACGGTCGCCGATCACCCCGCGCAGCCGCGGCAGGCGATCGCCGGCCAGCCGGAGGACGACCTCGATCCGCGGCGTGTCGCGTTCATATGCCGAGCTCGATTCGGTCCAGAACGCGGCGAGGTCGAACTCGTCCGGCCGATCGAACCGCTCGTCGAGCGGGGTCACCTTGGCCACTCGCGACACGCGATACGTGCGCGGCTGGCCGTCGGCCGCGGCGACCAGATACCAGACACCGGCCTTGAGGACGAGCCCGAGCGGCTCGAGGATCCGATCGACCGTCTTGTCGCCGCGGTTGTAGCCGATCTGGATCCGCTGACTCTCCCAGACCGCCTCGGAGAGGGGCCCGAGGAGCGGCACGGGCTCGTCCGCGTGGTACCAGGCCGCCGCGTCCAGGTGGAAGCGTTCGACCAGCCGCGAGGCTCGCGCCCGGAGCTCCACCGGCAGTGCCGCCAGGACCTTCAACCGCGCCGCCGCGACGACCGTCCCGAGCCCGAGCTCCGCGGCCGGGCCTGGCAGGCCTGACAAGAACAGCGCCTCCGCTTCGTCCGCGGTCATCCCGGTCAACCGGGTCCGATAGCCGTCGACGAGGCGAATACCGCCGTGGGGCCCGCGGTCCGCGTAGATCGGGACACCGGAAGCGCTCAGGGCGTCGACGTCGCGATGGATCGTCCGGACCGACACTTCCAGCTCCCGCGCCAACTCGGCCGCGGTCTGGCCGCCACGAGATTGCAGAAGGAGCAGAACCGAAACGAGCCGAGACGCACGCATCGTGCACAGGGTACCAAATGGTGACAGGAAGTGTCAGCTACATCGACGGGGCCCGAGTTTCGGCTGCGTTCCCGTTAGTTCGGGCGGCCGCGACCTTCGCTGCCCTGGTCTCGTAAGAACTGCTCGATTTCCGTGATCAGGTCGTCGCCGGCGGGCAGCCGCTCCTCGTCGACCATCGCCTCGAGCCGCTCGACGTAGCCGCGGGTGGTGTCGTCGGCAGAAGTGGCCGTATCGAGGCGGGTTCGCAGCTGATCCGACTCCTCGCCGAGCGGTCCGCTGTCGAGGACGACCTCGAGGTGGCGGGCGACGGCTCGATGAAGCGCCAGGGCAGCGGGCGGATACGGCCCGCTGACGTAGTGCGGGACCTGCGCGAAATAACCGACGGCCGTGATCCCGGCCTCCGCCGCCCGCATCTCCAGCACGCTCACGAGGGCCGCCGGAACGCGGAGCAGGCCGGTCGGCCCGGGTCGGATATCGCCCCGCAGGAGGCCGGGCTGCGACGCCGTCCCGAGGATGGGCACGGCCCTCGTGTGAGGGACCGCCGCGGGGATGGCGCCGATGCTCACCCACTCGACGACGCCGAGCGCCCGCGCCATCTCGACGACGGAATCGGCGAGGCGAGGCCAGCGATAGTCCGGCTCGGGGCCGGTCAGGATGAGGACGTCGCGCTCTGGGTGGCGAGCGAGGCGGACCTCGAATTCAGGCCAGGTCATCTCGGCGAGCTTGCCGTCCTCGATCTCGAGCGTCGGCCGTCTCGCCCGGTAGTCGAACAGGCGATCGGCGTCGAAGGTGGCGACGACTCGCCCATCCGCGGCCATCAGGGCGGCGGCCGTCGTGGCTGCGCTGCCGGCGTCGACCCACCCGTCGAACGCGACGACGAGCGCGGGCCGGATCAAGGGCCCCGGGTCGTCGATGCGGTAGAGCGCCACGTCGACAGGATAGGCGCCCGAGGGATCGGTGCCGTCGGGCGATCGACGGCAACGCAGGCCCGCTCGTTGCCACCTGCGGCGATCCGTGGAGCGAGACGCACGGTTCATCACGCGGGACGCGCCGACCGGGTCCGGCGCGGATGCGCGACCGTCAGTCGACTGGCCGATTTCACCAACGAGGGTCTGATGATCCGCACGACGCCGTTCCACGACCGGACGAGCGAGGCCAACATCTCCGGCCTGTGGGAGCACTGGTCGGGCTATCTCGTCGCCCAGAAATACCAGCTGTCCGAGAAGTTCGAGTACTTCGCGATCCGCAACAGCGCCGGCCTGTTCGACTCGTCGCCGCTGTTCAAGTACCGGATCCATGGACCGGACGCCGAGACGTTCCTGGCCGGCGTCCTCGCCCGGGACATCCGGACCTGCCCGATCGGGCACGGTCAGTACACGGCGTGGCTCGACGACGGCGGCTTCGTGGTCGAGGACGGCGTCATCTTCCGAACCGGCGCCGACGACTATCTCCTGACCTGCGCGGAGCCGAACCTCGCCTACTTCGAGGACCTGGCCGGGCGGCACCGGATCTCGTTCGAGGACGTCAGCGAGGACTCGGCGGTCCTCGCGATCCAGGGCCCGAAGTCGCGCGACATCCTCGGGTCGATCGCGCCCCAGGTCTGCGATCTGCCGTACTTCGGGCTGACAAGAGCGAAGGTCGGGGGCACCGAGGTCATGGTCTCCCGGACCGGCTATACCGGCGATCTCGGCTACGAGCTGTGGATCCCGGCCGACCGCGCCGTCGCCGTCTGGGATGCCGTCACCGACGCGTCGGCCGGGCGGGGCGTGATCCCGTTCGGGATGATCGCGCTCTACATGGCCCGGATCGAAGCCGGCCTGCTGCTCCTGGACGTGGACTTCTCGTCGAGCCGGTACGCGTGGACGAACGCGACACGATCGACGCTCATCGAGGTCGGCCTCGGCTGGATGGTTCGGACCCTGCAGGACGACGACCGGACGTTCATCGGCCGGTCCGCGATCGAGCGGGAGCTCCGCGACCGGTCGTCGCGCTGGAAGCTCACCGGTCTTGTCCTCGACTGGCGCGACTACGATCGGCATTACGACGCCGCGGGCCTGATCCCGCCCAAGGACCACACACCGATCCAGGACGAGTACTACGTGTACGACGACGCCGCCACGCAGATCGGCTACGCGACGAGCCTGATGTACTCGCCGATGCTCCAGCGGCACATCGCCCTCGCCCGGGTCCCACTGGATCGGGCGACGGGGGCGGTCGTCAAGCTGGAGCTCCCGGTGAACCACCGCTACGAATACTTCGACGCCGCGGTCACGCGGCTGCCGCTCTACAACCCCGATCGGAGGACGGCCTGATGGCCAGGGCGACGAAGGCGGTGGCCGGGAACGGCAAGGACGGCACAATCGATCGATCTGCCCGCGAGCGGTCCTACGACGCGATCGTCATCGGCGGCGGCCACAACGGGCTGGTCAACGGGGCGTACCTGGCGAAGGCCGGCCTGAAGACGCTGATCCTCGAACGCCGGCATCTCGTCGGCGGGGCGGCGATCACCGAGGAGCTCCGGCCCGGCTTCTGGTTCACGACGTTCTCGTACGCGCTGAGCTTGCTGCGGCCGGACATCATCCATGACCTCGAGCTCGCGAAGCACGGCTTCATGCCACTGCTGATGCCGTCGACCTTCGCCCCGATGGAGAACGGCGACTACCTGCTGCTCGGCCAGGACCACGGCGAGAACCAACGGGAGATCGCCCGGCACAGCGTCCACGACGTCGACGCCTACGAGGCCTTCAACCATGACGTCCTGCGGGTCTGCCGGGCGATCAAGCCTCTGCTCGACCAGGTCCCGCCGGACATCTTCAGTGACGATCCGGAGGAGCTCGTGCGGCTCGCCGCGATCGGCTCCGGGTTCCGGAAGCTCGATCGGAAGGTCCTCCACGACGCGGTTCGACTCCTGACGGGCAGCGCGGCCGACTTCCTCGACGACTACTTCGAGTCCGAGATCCTGAAGGGCTACCTCGCTTCGTCGGCGATCATCGGGACGAAGGTCGGGCCCTACTCGCAAGGATCGGGGCTCGTTCTCCTGTACCACATCCTCGGCGAGCACGACGGCGAGTTCGGCGCGTGGGCGTTCCACAAGCAGGGCAACGGCGGCTTCACCAAGGTCCTCGCCCGGGCGGCACAGGCGTTCGGCGCGGAGATTGCTCTCGAATCGCCCGTCGATCGGGTCATCACCCACGACGGTCGGGCGCTCGGCGTCGCCCTCAAGGACGGCACCGAGATTCAGGCCCCGATCGTCGTCTCGGCGGTCGATCCCCGGCGGACGTTCCTGGAGCTCGTCGATCCGCTCGAGCTGCCGACCGACCTCGTCGACACGATCCGCCGGTTCCGCTTCCAGGGCACGTCGGCGAAGGTGAACTTCGCCCTCGACGGCGCGCCACGCTACCCGGCCCTCGGCGACCGGATCGACCAGTACCGCGGCTTCACGAACATCGGGCCGTCGATGGAATATCTCGAGCGCGCCTACGACGACGCGAAGTACGGCTGGTACTCGAAGCGGCCCTACATCGACACCGCGATCCAGTCGACGATCGACCCGGACATGGCTCCGCCAGGCAAGCACGTGATGAGCTGCTTCATCCAGTACGCGCCGTACCACCTGAAGGGCAGCGACTGGGATACGGAGAAGGAGCGCTTCGGGGACACGGTCCAGGCGACCCTCGAATCGTTCTTCCCGGGTTTCGGCGACCTGGTCCTCCAGCGCGAGATCCGGACGCCGCTCGACATCGAGCGGATGGTCGGCCTCTCGGAGGGCAACATCTTCGCCGGCGAGTTCCTGGCGCCCCAGATGTGGCTGTTCCGGCCGGCGCCGGGCTGGTCGCAGTACCGGACGCCGATCGACGGCTACTACCAGTGCGGCTCGGGGACGCACCCCGGCGGCTGCGTGATGGGTGCGCCGGGCAAGCTCGCCGCCGGCCAGATCCTCAAGGATCGCGGGCGCGCCGCCGCGGACCGTTCCGCGGCCACCCGTGGGGTCGCGGTCGGCGCCTGACCGTCGCCCAGCGCCTGACGGTCGCTCGGCGCCTCGCGCTCAGCGCGCCGCCGGAAGCTCCTTGCGGAAGATGATCACCCGATCGTGCTCGCGGAACCCGTGCCGCTCGTAGAGACCGAGGGCATGGCTCGGGTTCTCCGTATCGACTGACAAGGCGGCCTCGACCATGCCGCGCTCCTGCAGGAGGCGCAGGTTGCGGCCGATGAGAGCACTCGCGACGCCGCGACCGCGCCACTCCCGGACGGTGAAGATCCCCTCGGTGTAGCCGCGCTGCCGACGCATGACCTCGTTCTCGCGCGTGTCGATGTAGCCAAGGACGCCGCCGACGACGCGCTCGCCATGCCAGGCAACCTGCCACACGTCCAGCTGGCCGCGGATCGGGTGGTCGAACAGGCCGATGAGCTGCTCGTCGGTCCATTCCGGCCAGCCGCGATGGTCCCGCATGGCCTCGTCCATGGCCCGAACGATCGCCGCGCGATCGTCCGCGCCGACGGGGCGCGTGGTCAGGCCGGCCGGGAGGACGTCGGACGGGAGATCGTCGAGCGGACGCGTCATCTCGACGACGTAGCGGAGGCGGCGGTAACCGTCGGCTTCGAGCAGGGCAATCGCAGAGCTGTTCCCAGCAAACAGCCAGACGTGCATCCCGGCAGTCGTTCCGGGCGGATCATCGCCGGCAGCCCACGTCCTGCCGAGCTCGACCTGGGCGGCCGTCAGGAGCGCCCGGCCGATGCCGCGTCGCCGCCACCCCGGGTCGACGTAGCCTGAATGCATCAGCTGGCGACCCTCGTCAGGCGACCGGCCGAAATCCCAGACGCGGGTCCAGCCGACCATCTGACCGTCGATCTCGGCGACCACGATCGTATCCTCGGCCCGGGCTTCGAGCGCTCGCAGGTCCGACACGAGGCCCTCGACGGATAGCTCCCAGCCCGTCCCGTCGACATCTCGTGCGCGGTGGAAGACCGCGATCATCGCGGCGTAGTCGCGTTCGTCCCGCCAGCGCCGGATCGTGACGCTCGGTGGCGCGACGGCCCGGGCGGCGGCGAGCGCGGCGACGAGGGGCGGCTGGTCGGTCATCAGCACCGAGCGCGGACCTCCAGGCGGATCGTGATGGAACGGGCCCCCGGGCACCCGGAAACGGTGCCACCCGCCGGTCGCCGGGGATGTCGTCGATTCGACGACGCACCTGCCGAATGCGGCACACAGCGGGAATCCGCGAGCCCGGCGCAGGTCGCGCCGGGCTCGTTCGAGCTCGCCTGGTTCAGGCGCAGGCGTCGGGCGCCAACGTGAACGTCACGTTGAGGACCTCGACGCCGAAGTTCGGCGTCACGATCTGCGTCTCGAGGCTGTGCGAGCCGTCGGCGATCGATCCGGGGGCGATGAGTGCCCCGACGTTGAGACCGAACTGGCCGTGGATCCCCGTCCCGACGAAGGGCTTGATCGCCGTTCGCATCGTCGGCGACACCGGTACGCCGTCGATCGCGAAGGTCACGCTCGTCGCGGCCAGGTACGCCCCGGCCGCCTGCCGCCCGCCCTCGCCCAGGAGCGTCACCCCGAGGTAGTGCCAGTCGGCCGAGCAGTACGTCCGGTCGGAGAAGAAGCTGATCCGGCCGTCCCGGATGCCGCGGACGGGCGCGGCGACTGTTCGACCGCGAAGAAGGTTGAGGTATCCGCCCGTCGTGCGTGCCTGGAAGGCTGCGGTCACGGCGCCCTTCGTGATCCGGCCGTGGGCCGGCGCTGGAGCCGGCGCTGCCGCGGCCACCGACATCGGGACGATCGTCAGAATCGTGAGCGCGGTGAGGATGGCCGAGAAGATCATTGCGCTGCGTCGAAACCAGGATCCGGACACCAGATCGTTCCTCAGTTGCCGCCCGGTGGCCGGGGCTGCTCCGCCGGCCGAGGTTCGGGATCGGTTGCATGGACGACGCGATGGCGTCAGCGATGTGACGGAGTGTCGGCGAGCCGACGCCCACGCAGCGTGGGCCGGGGAGCCGGTGGGATTCGCGAGCCAACGGGACCGAGGGCCCGGCGCGTCGCGTCGAGCCCTCGGAACGGAGCCGGGTTGATGACGCCCGGCCTCCTGCTTCGATCGCGGGCGGTCAGTCGACGACCATCCCGAACGGAGCGCCACCGTCGGGGATCGCAATCGGCGAGCCGGCGATCTCGGCGACTGTCGCTCCGTCGACGGCGAAGGCAGTGACCTTGGCCGCGCCGGCATCGACGACATAGAGGAAGTCGCCATCGGGCGAGACGGCCGCGTCGAACGGCCGGAGGCCGGTTGGGCTGTTGAACGGGGTGGAGCCGACCAAGCCGAGCGTCCCGTCGTCGCCGACCGTGTAGCGCGAGATCGAGCCGCTCGCGGTGTTGATCGCGAACAGCGCGCCGCCGCCGGGGCTGATCGCGACCCAGCACGGAGCGGTCTGGCCGTCGGCAAACGGAGACCCGCTGATCGCGGTCAGCGTCCCGTTCGCCGCGACCTCGTAGACCGAAACGGACCCAGCACCGGCGCCGTCATGGGCATTCGAGACGAAGAGCTGGTCGCCGTTCGTCGGCGAGAACGTGCTGCCGAACGGGCCGATCCGCTGGGCCGCGAACGGTGAGCCGGGCGCCGCAGTCAGGCGGCCGTCGGAACCGATCCGGAACGCGTCGAGATAGGACGGACCGGCGTTCGGGCCGACCCGCGTGCCGACGAGGCGAAGGCCATCGGGGCTGATGAGGACGTGGCCCGGCAGGGCGTCGTCCGGCAAGGCGACCGATGAGCCGGCGATCGGGCTGAGATGTCCGCCCGCGTTCAGGCGGAACCCGGTGTAGTTGCTGCCACCTGCGCCGCCGTTCGCCACGTACACGAGGCTGCCGTGCACCGCGATGCTCGTCGGCCGGGTTCCGTTGGAGTCCACGACGTCGGCGAGCTGCAGCCCGCCGTTCGGCTTGATCCGGAGGACCGAGATCTGGTTGCTAGCGGGGTCGGTGGCGAGGAGATACCGGCCGTCGGCCGTCTCCTGGAGCCCGCCGGCGGACCCGAATGGTGAACCGGTTCCGGCGCCGCCCGCGTCGAAGGGCGAGCCGGTAATGACCGTCAACGAACCGTCGGCGTGACGATCGAAGCCAGCGACGGTGTTGTGACCCGCGGTGTTGTTGTTGACGTAGACATGACCGATCGTCGCGGATCCGGCCGCGAAAGCGGCTCCGGCGGTCAGGCTGGTGACGACCGCAGCCGAGGCCGCGGCGAGGCCGATGAGACGGATGAGTCGACGCATCCGGGATGCTCCTCCAGGGTTCGGCCGATCAAGGCGTCGGCGTGTCGGGGCACCATCGCGGACCCGGATGTCGCGGTCGTGACCGCCAGTTGACGATCTGGTGACGGACGGCGAGCGACCGCGCCCGGCCGATGTCCGTCACCCTTCGGAAAGGAAGGACCGCCCATCGTGCGGTCATGAAGACAGCGACCCGCCGCAGCCCTGCCGACCGCGACCGAGCGGTTGCCCGACTGCGCGCCCTCACGATCGGAAGCAGCATCGCCAGCATCGCCGCCGTCGGCGGGTTCGGCGCGCTCGCCGCCATTTCCGATCACGGCACCTCGACTGACATCACGACCGCTGCCCTCATGACCAGCGGCTCGACGACGGCGACCGCCGCGGGCGGCACGTCGTCGACGACGGGCACCTCGTCGACGACGACCAACTCGACGACCACGACGACCTCGACCACGACAACCACTCAGGCGACCGCCGCGCCGACCACGACGACGGGAACGGCCCACGCCGTGACCGGCTCGTCGTGACCGAGCCGCGGACCGTCGACTGGCGGGCCCTCGGGACCGGCGTCCGCCTCGTCGTCCTGGACGGTGACGTGGGCGTCGCCCGGCGCGCGGTCGAGGACGTCCTCGATCGTGTCGATCGCGCCTACAGCCGGTTTCGCGACGACAGCGAGATCGTGGCGTTGAACTCCCGGGCTGGATCGCCCGTGGTGGCCAGCCCGCTCCTGACCGACGCCATCGCCGCCGGGTTGCGAGCCGCCGACGCGACTGGTGGCGCTGTCGATCCGACCGTCGGCCGGGCGATGCGGGCTATCGGCTACGACGCGGACTTCGATCGCATCCGCAACCCCTCGGGCAAGATCGAGCTGCGGCTCGAGCCGATCCCGGGCTGGCAAACGGTCCGGTTCTCGGCCGCGCGCCGCGAGGTCCAGGTCCGCCGCGGCGTCGAGCTCGACCTCGGTTCGACCGGCAAGGCCCTCGCCTCGGACCTGGCCGCCGTCGCGGCCCTCGCCGCGATCGGCGACGCGCGCGGCGACCGCGATGGCGACCGCGATGGTGTCCTGGTCTCGCTCGGCGGCGACATCGCGGTCGCGGGGATCTCACCGGCGGGCGGCTGGCGGATCCTCATTGCCGAGGACAGCGAGACGCCGGCGGACGCGGCCGGCGAGGTCGTGGCCATCGAGACGGGCGCGATCGCGACGTCGAGCACGACGGTCCGGCGCTGGCGACGTGGCGATCGGACGCTCCATCACCTGATCGACCCGCGGACTGGTGGCCCGGTCGACTCGCCATGGCGAACGGCGACCGTCGTGGCCGCGACGTGCGTCGAGGCCAATACCGCCGCGACCGCGGCGATCGTCATGGGCTCGGGCGCGATCGACTGGCTCGCGGCCGCTCGACTGCCGGCCCGGCTCATCGCCCTCGACGGGTCAGTGACGCGGCTCAACGGCTGGCCGGCACCCGCGAACGATGACCCAACCCCCGAGTCGGATCCAGTCGCCACGGCGTAACCGGATCGAAAGGTCCCGACTCTCATGATCGACTCATCCCGAACAGCCCAGATGATCTCGAACCGATACACCGGAGCGCCCGACTCGTGAGCACCCAGATCCTGTGGTTCGCCACCCGCGGAGCAGGAATCGTCTCCTTGATCCTGTTCAGCATCGTTGCCTGCCTGGGGCTCCTCGCCGTGGCCCGGACCCAGTCCGAGCGCTGGCCGCGCTTCCTGACGGTCGAGCTTCACCGAAACCTGGCGCTGCTCTCCGTCGTGTTCCTCGGGATCCACATCGGCACTGCGGTCCTCGACCCGTTCACGAGCCTCGGCATCGGGGCCGCCCTCGTGCCACTCGCCTCGTCCTATCGGCCGCTGCCGGTCGCGTTCGGCGTCGTGTCGGTGTATCTCGTCCTCGCGGTGATCGTCACCAGCCTCGTCCGCGAGCGGATCGGCCACCGGATCTGGCGGGCCGTCCATTGGTCGTCGTACGCGGCGTGGCCGCTCGCGATCGAGCACACCCTGACCGCCGGCAGCGACTCGTTCTCCGCCTGGCTCCTGGCCGTCCAGGGGGCCTGCGTCCTCGCGGTCAGTGCGGCCCTCGTCTACCGGCTGACTTCGGGCGGCACGAACCGCAGCCGTCTCGCCGGCGTCACCGGCGGCACCGCCGATCCCGTCGCCGTCGACCCGGCCTGGACGAACCACTGATGGACCCGCGCCTCTTCGCCGGGCCGTCGGCCGCGGCAGGTCCCGAGCCCTACGCCGACCACGTCGCCCGGCTCGGCCGGCTGCCGTCCGGTGCCGCCGCTCCGGCGGTGATCCCGGTCCTCGAGGCGAGCGGCTTGCTCGGCCGGGGCGGGGCCGGTTTCCCGGTCGGGCGGAAGTGGCGCTCGGTCGCCGGTCAGGCAAGCGGCGCGCCGGTCGTTCTCGCCAACGGCGCCGAGGGTGAGCCGCTCAGCTCCAAGGACCGGACCCTTATCCGGCTCCGACCGCATCTGGTCCTCGACGGGGCGCTCCTGGCGGCCGATGCGATCGGCGCCGACCGGATCGCCCTCTACCTCGGGTCGGACCGTCGCGACGCCCAGGCACCGATCCGGCGGGCCCTCGGCGAGCGCCGGGAACGCCGTGACCGCCGGGTGGCGATCGACCTCGTCGCCGCTCCCGCCACCTACGTCGCGGGCGAGGAGTCGGCCGCGGTCCACTTCGTCAACGATGCGGATGCCCGCCCGACGGTCACCCCGCCGCGGCCCTACGAACGCGGCATCGGCGGACGACCAACGCTCGTCCAGAACGTCGAGAGCCTCGCGTACGCGGCGCTCATCGGACGGTTTGGCGACGGCTGGTTCCGCGAGCTAGGTCGCGACGCGACGCCGGGCAGCGCACTCGTCACGATCAGCGGCGCCGCGCGCGACGGGGTCCGTGAGATCGAGATCGGGACGACGATCGGCGAGCTGGCGGGCGAAGCCGGCGCCGGGACCGCGGCGCGGGATCGCCAGGCGGTGCTGCTCGGCGGCTACTTCGGCGGCTGGCTGTCGGCCGAGCGGAGCTGGGACGTGCCGCTGGACCCGATCGCCTTGCGTGCGGCGGGCAGTGCCTTCGGCGCCGGCGTCGTCGCCTTCCTCGCCAACGACCGCTGCGGCGTCCGCGCGACGAGTCGGATCATGGACTACATGGCGGGTCAATCGGCCGGCCAGTGCGGACCCTGCGTGTTCGGCCTCCGTGCGATCGCCGATGCAACGGCCCGCCTGGCGACCGGCCGGCCGGAACGCGACGACCTCGAGCGCATCGAGCGCTGGTCGCGGCAGCTCGCCGGGCGCGGCGCATGCCGCCATCCCGACGGCGCCGTCGGCCAGCTCCTCAGCTCCCTCCGCGTGTTCGGTCCCGAGTGGGAGGTCCACCAGCGCCGCCGGCCGTGCGCCCGCGAGAACGTCGCCATCGCGCCCGCATCCAGCCGGGCTCAGGTGGCCTGACATGACCGTGACCTTCCGACCTCGCGGTACCTCCCGACCCGACCGGCCCGCCGCGACCGGCGCCACGCGCACCGATCTCGTCGTCGACCGGATCGCCTGCGACGGCTTCGGGATGTGCGCCGAGCTCCTGCCCGAGCTGATCGAGCTCGACGACTGGGGCTATCCGATCGTCGCCGCCGGCGGCGTCCCGGATCACCTCATCGACCATGCCCGCCGAGCCGTTGCAGTCTGCCCCGTCCTCGCCCTCCGGCTCGCTCGCACGTCGACCGCGCCGGTCGAGCGGGGCGCCGCCGGTTGGCACGGCAACGTGCCGCCGACCGTGCGACGCTGACGCAATGCGGATCCTCGTCGCCGAGGACGATCCCGGTCTCCGGGACGTGATCGTCCTCGGTCTGGCTGACAGCGGCTACCACGTCGACGCGGTCGATCGCGGCGACGATGCGATCGACCAGCTCAGGTTTTATGACTACGACGTCGCGATCCTCGACTGGCGGATGCCGGGAGCCGAGGGCATCGAGGTCGTCGAGTGGGCCCGCCGAAACCGCCGCCCGACCGCGATCCTCATGCTCACCGCCCGAGACACGCCGGCCGACCGGATTCGCGGCCTCGACAGCGGCGCCGATGACTATCTCGTCAAGCCGTTCGACTTCGGCGAGCTGCTCGCCCGCGTCCGCGCCCTCCAGCGGCGGCCGCGCGGCGTCGACGGCCCGGCAATCGAACGCGGCCGGCTCGTCCTCGATCCGGTGACCCGGGTCGTGACCGTCGATGGACGCGCGCTCGGTCTGACCTCGACCGAGTACCGGATCCTGGAGCTCCTGATGCGCCGCTCGCCCGCGGTCGTCGACCGCAAGGCGATCGCGGAGCACGGCTGGGCCGACGAGACCGACCCGCTGGGCTCGAACGCGATCGACGTCCAGCTGAGCCGGATCCGGGCGAAGCTGCCGAACGCCGGGATCCGCATTGTGACCGTCCGCGGCGCCGGCTATCGGCTGGACGACGCGTGAGCGTGACCGCCGCCGCCCTGCCCAGCGTCCGGCGCACGTCGACCCGAGTGGCGCTCGCCGCCACGGCGGTCGTCGCCGTCGCGTATTTCGCGGTTGCCGTGGCCGTCGTCCTGCTCGTCCAGCGCAACCTGACGGACCAGATCGACCAGCGGATCGCGTCGTCCTTTGTTCGCCTGCCACACTCGGGACCGCCGTCCGGCGGACCGTACGAGGCGCCCCCGCCGGACCGCCTGGGCGGGGCGCCCGTGATCCTCTGGGAGGTCCACTCGGACGGCCATGTCGAGACCCAGACGACGAACGCCGTCCTGCCGGCTGCCTACACCACGGTCACGCAGCCGACGACCGCCACGATCGGCGGGGTCGAGATGCGTCTCGCCGGCCGAGCGCTCGGCGACGACTACATCGTCATCGGCCAGTCGCTCGAGCCCGTCAACGAAACCCGCGGGACGGTGATCCTGGCGGAGCTCGTCATCGCTCCGCTCCTGCTCGGGATCGTGTTCCTCGGGGCCGTGACGATCGGGCGCCGAGTTGCCGCGCCGATCGAGGCTTCGCGCCAGCGCCAGCTCGACTTCACCGCCGACGCATCCCACGAGCTGCGGACGCCGCTGGCCGTCATCGAGGCGCACACCAGCCTCGCCCTCGCGCAGGAGCGCGACATCGGCTGGTATCGCACGGCATTCGGCCGGATCGATCGCGAGTCCAAGCGGATGCGCGGCATGCTCGAGGACCTCCTCTGGCTCGCCAGGTTCGACGCCTCGAAGCGGAACCCGCACATCGAGCCGGTCGACCTGGCCGTCCTCGTCGCCCAGACTGTCGATCGGTTCGGTGCGATCGCGGAGACGCGTCATCTCACGATCGCCGTCCACGCACCGGCTGACGGTGCCGTGATCGCCGCCCCGCCGGAGTGGCTCGACCGCCTCCTGGGCGTCCTCCTCGACAACGCCTGCAAGTACGCGCCGGAGGGCGGGCGGGTCGACGCGACCGTCACGGTCGACGGCTCGCGCGTTGCCCTGACGGTCGACGACAGCGGCCCCGGCATCCCGGAGGCGGAGCGGACGCGGATCTTCGACCGGTTCCACCGTGCGACCGAAAGCCAGGGTGGCGCCGGGCTCGGCCTGGCGATCGCCGACGCGATCGTTCGGGCCACCGGCGGCCGCTGGAAGGTCGCGAGCGCACCGGGCGGCGGCGCGCGGATGGGAATCAGCTGGAGTCGTGCCCTCGCGTAACCCTTCCGAAAGAAGCGATCGACGACACTCCGGTCATGAGCCAGGACCCTCACGCGCACATCCGGCGCCGGGGCCACGCGATCGACCGGCTTCGATCGATGACGACCGGCGCCGCCATCGCCGGGCTGGCCGGCACGGCCGGATTCGGCGCCCTGGCGGCCGCGACGTGGTCGGGCAACGAGTCGGGGGCGAGCGCCACGGACAGTTCGACCACGATCGGTGGCACAAACGGCACGACCGGCACGAATCGCGCAAGCGGCACGTCGGGCACGAACCAAAGTGGGACCGCGTCGAACACGGGTGGCGCCGCCCAGCAGCGGACGATCACGGCCCCGCGCGTCCTGCGTGGCAGCGGGTCAGGCCATGCGTCCACCGGTGGATCGCACTGACATCACGACCGTGACGCGCGATCGGCTCGCGGCCGTGAAGCGCACCCGCCGTCCGGCCGTCGTCGAGCATGTCGACGTCCCCCCGTCGACCTCCGACGGCCGGGCGATCAGCACTCGATCAGGGCGCGGTCGCGGCGGTCAGGCGTGCGAAGCCTGCTTCGAGGCGTACTCCCCGGGATGGTCCTGGCGGTCCTTCGCTCTCGTTCGATCCATGATGTCGAGCGTCTCCGCCACCGACCGCCCGTTCTCATCGGCCGCCTTCTTCACGTCCTCGTATCGAATGTTCGCCTGACCCATCTCGAGGTGGGCATCCATACATCCGCAGGTGAGGCACATCGTCCGTACTCCCGTGTGTAGGTGCGGGGCGCCGCGTACAAGAACCCGCCCCCCGACGATGAGCCCACGGCCGGCACAGCCTCCCGCCCGGCGTCCGCTCGTCCATCACAGTCCGGTTGCAGTCCTGGCGGGAGGGGCGGGTTCCGGAATCAGGTACGGTTCGCCGATGACGATCGGATCTGATCCCGCCGCCGCCGATCGGCTGGCGCTCGAGGCCAGCCTCGCCGGACACGGCGAGTACGAGCTCTTCGCCTGCGACCCGGCCCTTGCCGACACCGCCGCGTTCTGCGCCGCGTACGGCTTTGCTCCCGAGGATTCGGCGAACACGATCGTCGTCATCGGCAAGTCCGACCCGCCCGTCTTTGCGGCCTGCGTCGTTCTCGCGACCCACCGCCTCGACGTCAATCGGACGGCGAAGGAGCGGCTCGGGACGCGCAAGGCCTCTTTCGCCTCGCCCGACGAGACCCGCGAGCTGACCGGCATGGAGATCGGCGGCGTCACCGCGTTCGGGCTGCCGGCCGGCCTGCCCCTGTGGGTAGACGCCGCGGTGATGGCGCGCGAGCGAATCGTCCTCGGTGGGGGCAGCCGCAGCTGGAAGGTCATCGCACCGCCGACGATCCTGCAGACGTTGCCGAACGTCCAGATCGTCGACGGCCTGGCGGCTCTGCGTCCGATCGAACCCGCCGGCACCTGACGGTCGTCCCCGAACCGGCCGGAATCGAAAACACCGCCTTCCCGAAGGAGGGCGGCGTCGTCGTGTCGATCGGCCGGCGGCCGGCGACGGTCAGTCGGTGACGTAGTCCCGGAGCTTCCGGCTCCGGCTCGGATGGCGCAGCTTCCGCAGCGCGTGGGCTTCGATCTGGCGGATCCGCTCGCGGGTCAACCCGAATTCGTGGCCGACTTCCTCGAGCGTCCGCGGCCGGCCATCGTCGAGCCCGAACCGGAGGCGGATCACCCGCTCCTCGCGGCCCTCGAGGCTGTCGAGGACCTTCGCGACCTGCTCCCGGAGCATGGTCTCGGAGACCGCCTCGATCGGCGAGATCGCGTCCGGGTCCTCGATCAGGCTGCCGAGCTCGGTGTCGCTTTCGTCGCCGATCGGCGTCTCGAGCGAGACCGGGTTCCGGCCGTACGACCGGACTTCCTCGACCTTTTCGGCCGTGATCGCCGTCTTCGGATCCTGCGACAGGACGTCGGCGATCTCCGCGTTCGTCGGCTCACGCCCGAGCTCGACCGTGAGCTCGCGCGAGGTCCGGGTGACGCGGTTCATCGTCTCGACCATGTGGACGGGGATCCGGATGGTCCGCGACTGGTCCGCGAGACCACGCTGGATCGCCTGGCGGATCCACCACGTGGCGTACGTCGAGAACTTGAAGCCGCGCTCCCACTCGAACTTGTCCACGCCGCGCATCAACCCGGCGTTGCCCTCCTGGACGAGGTCGAGGAGGCTCATCCCGCGGTTGATGTACTTCTTGGCGTTGGCGACGACGAGCCGAAGGTTGGCCGAGGTCAGGTGCTCGCGGGCAGTGAGGCCCGTGGTGACCAGTGTCGGCGTCATCGTCTCGATCGCATCGGCGTCGTGACCGGCGTCCAGCCAGCGGCGAATCGCCGGCAGGCCGACGGCATCACGCGTCCAGGTCCGCATGGCGATCAGGGCCGCGTTCTCGCGGACGACCGGCCGGCTGGCCGCGCCGTGGACCCACACGAGGGTCGTGAGGAACGTCTCCGCGTCGAGGCGCTCGTTATAGACCGAGCGCATGTTGCGCGCCCGCTCGAGAATCTCGGCCGCCTCGCCGGTCGCCGTCTCGACGGCCTCGGTGAAGCCGAAGCGCGGGGCGGTGACGAGCAGGGCGGCGGCGTCGTCCGCCTCGACCGCCGAACGAACGATCCGCGCGGCGAGGTCGGCGAACTGCAGCGCATAGCGGGGATGCTTCGCTCGGGCCGTCGGTTCGGTCGCGTTGGCAGTCCAGACATGAAGATCCAGGACGGCCAGCGCCGGATCCCGGGTGATCCGAAGGCCGAGCTCCATGGTCTTGGCAAGCATGACCTCCTCCTCCGCCGTGAGGAGAGGAACGCGGGCGATCTCGCGCAGATAGAGCCGGGTCGAATCCTCGATGTCGAGGAGATCGTCGTGCTCGGCGACCTCGGGCTCGTCGTCGAGGGCCGCCTTCGTCCGGGCGGCTGGGGCGATGGGCTCGACGAGGGTCAGGGTGGGGTCGTGTTCGACGACCGCGGCGACGTCCTCAAGGGTCGGAGCCAGCTCGTCGAGAGCAAGCGTCATGCCCGGACGGACGTCAAGATGCAGTTCAGGGGTTTGATCAAGGAAAGTCGTCAAGGTCGCTCCAGGAGTGTCGACGCGCGAGGCTAGTCGCGCCAGAACAACGATGCGGGATGCTGAATGGCGACCGGACCGCGCATCCGCCGAGGCGGCCCGGGGGTGCATCCGCTTCCGCCAGGAGCCGGACACACGTACCGGCGTGTCAAGTGTTGACACGCCAGCGATGCACAAATCCTACTCGATCCGGGCGGATTTGACAACCCCCTTGTCAATACTCCCGCAGAGTATCCCGGCGCGGCCGCCGCTCGTTCCGGCCATCATGGCCGGGTGACCACCTGGATCGCCCTGCTCCGCGGCATCAACGTCGGTGGCAACCGGCGGGTTCCGATGGCGGACCTCCGTTCCACGCTCGAGGCCGTCGGCCTCGACGATGTCCGGACGTTCATCGTCAGCGGGAACGTGGCATTCCGTTCACGCCGCACCGACGCGACGGCACTCACGCGCGACATCGAGGCGGCGATCGAGCGACAGTTCGGCTTCCCGGTCGCCGTCGTGCTCCGGACGGCGGCCGAGATGCGCGCGATCCTCGCAAAGGATCCCATTCCCGACGGTTCCGCCGCCGATCCGGCGCATCGCGATGCGGTCTTCCTGTCGGCCGAACCGTCGCAGGAGCCCCTCGCCGCGCTCGATCCGGCTGCCGTCGCACCGGACGTATTCGGCCCCGGCGATCGGGTGATCCACGCCTGGTACAAGGGCGGCTTGCAGGCATCGAAGCTGGCCGGCCAGCTGACCGATCGCGGACTCGGCGTCACGGCCACGGCCCGGAACTGGAACACGGTCCGGAAGCTGGTCGAGATCGCAGGCGACGGCTGACCACGGATCGCCGCGTTTGGCCAGGTGGTCGGCGCGTGCTACCCTAGGTCCATCACCGATGTGGTGATGCTCCCGTGTGGTCGACCGCTTCTCGAACTGACCGTACGCCTGCAGTTGTCGTTCGAGAAGACTTTGGAGGTCAATGTGACCACCGGCACCATCAAGAAGGTCGTTTCCGAGCGAGGCTTCGGCTTCATCTCGGGCGAGGACGGGAAGGAATACTTCTTCCACCGCGACGGTCTCACCTCGTCACTCAACTTCGATCGCCTCTCCGGCGGCGAGAAGGTGGAGTTCGAGATCGAGCAGAGCCCGAAGGGCGCTCGCGCAAAGAACGTCACCGCAGCCTGACCCAGGCTCGACCCGACCGCCCGTTCCGTGAACGGGCGGTCGTTTTCATCTCCAACGCACAGTTCAGGATGAACGACCCAGCGAGGGGCAATCGATGACCAAGCGCTCGAAGTACGAACAGGCCCAGCGCGCCGCCCAGACGGTCCGGGTCAAGGAAATCGAGGCGGCGTGGATCGGCAGCCTCCCGGCCGATCGGGCCAAGGCATTCGTCGCCGCGGTCGAGGTGGCCCGCAGCCGCCCGCCGGCCGCTCCCCCCGCGAACATGCCTCCCGGGACGCGGCCGAACCCGCCCAGACCCGGACACGAGCCGCGCGTCCCGAAGGAAGAGCGGACCCGCCGTCCGAGTCGCGACCAGTAATCAGCGGCCGGGATCGGCCACCGCCCCGGCCGCGGGCGGCCCTGCGGGAAGCACGCCCATCGCGACGAGGTCGCGGCGCAGGCCGGAAGCGCTCCTGAAATGGATCGCCCGGAATCCGAGCGCCTTGGCGGCCCGGACGTTGGCGATCGTGTCGTCGATCAGGACGGTCCGAGATGGCTCCATGCCGTAACGATCGACGAGCAGCTGAAAGATCGCCGGATCGGGCTTCACCAGCTTGACGGCGCCCGACACGATCACCGCCTCGAACCACCCCAGGAAGGGATAGCGCGGCGCCGCGAAGGGAAACGTCTCGGCCGACCAGTTCGTCAGGGCGACGAGCCGTAGCCCCGTTCCGCGGAGCTCGTCGAGCACATCGACCGTCGCCCGGTGCGGGTCGCCGAGCATCTCCGGCCAGCGCCGCCAGTAGGCCTCGATCAGGTCGGCCTGATCCGGATGATCGCGGACGAGGTTGGCGATTGCATCCGCGAAGGGCCGGCCGCGGTCCTGCTCGAGGTTCCATGCGGGGCTCGCCACCTCGGCCAGGAAGCGTTCCATCTCCGCCTCATCGGCGAACAGCCGGCGATAGAGGTGGCGCGGGTTCCAGTCGACGAGGACTCCGCCGAGGTCGAAGACGATCGCCGTCGGGCGATCGGGGACGGCGCGTGATCGATGCGGGTCGGCGGCGTGGTCGGGCATGACCGGAGTGTCGCGCATCCCGGCTCGGATCGACTGAGCCCGGCGCCGAGCGGATCGTGATCCGGGCGGCTGCCCGTTCGAGGTCGCGAGCCGTCACCATGGACGCGACCACCAGTGTCGGTCGTCCGGCGGATCGCACGGAGGAACAGGGATGGACGAGATGACGTTCTGGAGCCTCATCGACCGGTTCGACTGGTCGAAGGAGGAGGATGACGACATCATCGAGCCCGCGGTCATGGCCCTCGCCCTCCTGCCCGATTCGCAGATCGCCGAATTCCAGCAGATCCTCGCGCGGAAGCTCTACGCCCTGGACGGCCGGGCGTGGGCCCGCGAGAGCGGTGAGCTGATCTGGTTCGGCGACCCGGACCGGGTTTCCATCGACGGCTTCCTGTACGCCCGCTGCCTCGTCGTCGCGAACGGCCGGGAGTTCTACGACGCGGTGCTCGCCGATCCGACGACGATGCCGAAGGACGCGGATTTCGAGGCGATCCTGATGCTCGCGGCCGATGCCTACGACCGCAAGACCGGGCTCGTCTGGGACGAGCTCGACGAGACGGACGTGTCGTACGAGACGTTCTCGAACGAGGCCGGCTGGCCGCCGATCTGAGCGCTGGAGAACTCCGATGCGCCCGATCCGGATCGCCGCCCATGGGGGCGGGCGTGGCGGACGTGGCGCGACGACGTGAATGCGGGACGCACTGCCGTGGGCGCGGCCTCCTCCTGACCCGTCGAATCGAGGTCGCAGAATGGGGGTCGTGATCCCCGAGCGTGCGGTGCCGATCCTGCGCGATCCGGCTTTCGCCCGGCTCTGGTTCATCCAGGCCGCCACCCAGGTCGGCGGCAACATGGCGCTCTATGCCCTGACGATCCTCGTCTTCGCGACGACGCGATCGAACGCCGCCGTCAGCGCCCTGGTGATGTCGTTCCTGATCCCGACGATCCTGTTGTCGGCGCTGGCCGGCGTCCTCGTCGACCGCCTCGACGTCCGCCTGGCGCTGATCGTCCCGAACACCGTCCGGACCCTGCTCACGCTCGGTCTCGCGATCGCCGGCACCAACATCGCCCTGTTGCTGATCTTCAATCTCGGCGTGAGCCTGACGACCGTCGTCCTGACTCCGGCCGAGGCGTCGATGATCCCGCGGATCGTTCCGAGGGGGCAGCTGGAGACCGCGATGGGCGTCTTCAACCTGACCCTCCAGGCATCCTTCGCGGTCGGGTTCGCCTTTCTCGGCCCTCTGATCGTCACGATCGCGGGACCATCGTTTGTGCTCGGCGTCGTCGTCGCGTTCTACGCGGCGGCGACGATCGCGACGCTCGGCCTGCCGTCGGCGCCCCCGATCGCCCTCGATCCGGCCGTCGAGCGGCGCACCTTCCACGAGCCGGTCGAGCAGATTCGGGAGGGTCTCGCCGCGATCAGCGGCAACCGCGAGGTCGGCCGACCCCTGATCCACCTCGCCGCCGCGGCCTCGCTGGTCGGGGTCATCGGCGTCCTCGGGCCGAACCTGGCGACATCGATCGGGCTCGATCCCAACCACCTGATCGTTGTTGTCCTCCCGCTCGGGCTCGGCGTCGTCTCGGGCGTCTTCGGCCTCCGCCGGTTCGGTGACGGCGTGCCGCGCCGCCGCGCCGCGGAACTGGGCCTGATCACGTTCGGGCTGCTCGCGCTCGCGATCGCCACGATCGGGCGGGTCGGAATCGCGGCGGGCTTGCCGGTCATCCCGATCGTCGCGACGCTCGCCTTCGTCGCGGGCTCGGCCTACGCCGCGACCACCGTGTCGGCCCAGACGGCGCTCTTCGAGAACATGCCGGCCGGTGCGCGCGGCCGGATCTTCGGCGTCCTTGCCTCGATCGTCAGCGCCGCCAGCCTGCTCCCGATCCTCGTCGCGGGCCCCTTGGCCGACAGGATCTCCGGGCCCGTCGTCATCGCCATCTCGGCGGTCGGTGTGCTCGGCCTCGCCGCCGGATCGGCGACCCTGTTCGGGCCTCGGCCGGCGCCGCCGGATTGATCCGCTGGCTACGATGCCGGGGAACATGGACGGCCGGTGACGCGTGCGGACAGGGGAGCGACCATTGACCCGCGAGAACGACCACGGCTCGATCGTCTCGTTCGACGATCTCGAGCACAGCGCGCAGGCCCACGAGTTCGTCGGCGCGGAGCATCACGGCGTGCCCTTCTCGGTGATCCTCGTTCACTCGCAGCCTGGCGTCGGGCCGAAGCTCCACCGCCATCCGTATGCCGAGGTGTTCATCGTCGAGTCCGGCGAGGCGACGTTCCGGATCGGCGACGATACGGTCGTGGTCGGCGGCGGAACCGTCGTCGTCAGTCCGCCGGGCGAGGCTCACGGGTTCACGAACACGGGCTCGAGCGAGCTGCGGTTGACCACGATCCACGCCGCGCCCCGGTTCGAGACCGAGTGGCTCGCGGGACCGGATCCGACCTGGACGTCGAAGCCCGGCGAGTGACGGGGTCGAGTCAGTCGCCGAGAGCGATCACCGTCTCGCCCCCGAACGCGAGCGGCTCGCCGACCTGGTAGGCGTCGGCCAGCGCGTTCCAGACCGCGAAGCCCGGGTGATCGTCGTGGACGCCGTGGCCCTCGCCCGAGGTGAATGTGACCGCGACGAGGTACTGCGTCGCGCCGTCGACCGGGCGCGACGAGATGTCGAGCCGGTTCAGCGTGGCTCGGGCGAGCAGACCGCGGGCCCGCAGGTCCTCCCAGACGGGCAGCTCGTGCTCCCGGAACCCTGTTTCGAACGCGTCGACCATGTCCTTCCCGACGCTCAGGACGATCGCCACCGTTTCCATCCGACGCGCCTCCTCTCCGAAATGCCCTCCGGCTGGCCCCAAGTCTGCGCCGCCGTTGCCCTGGCGCGTCATTGCCCCTTGACATCGGTACCTGGGTACAGGGGTACCGTCAGCGCAACGACCCACCACCGTTTGCCCGATCGATGAGGAGCCCGAGCCGATGACGATCCTGAGCCAGGTCGACCCGACCGCCGGCATCGCGTGCGGGCTCCCACCCGACGCCGCCCGTGACCGGGTCGTCGCCCTCGCCGATCTCGTCGGAGACGGCACGATGACGAGCCGATCGGGCAATGGAATCGCGATCCGGATCGAGCGTCGCGGCCGCCCGCAACTGGACGCCGACGTGGCCGCGTGGGCCGAGGCCGAGAAGGCGTGCTGTCCGTTCTTCGGCTTCGCGCTCGAGTCCGAGCCCGAGGCCGTCACGCTTCGGATCTCCGTGCCGGCCGGCGCCGACGCGACCCTGGACGAGCTCGATCGGGTCGTCGCGCTGGCAGGTTCCGAGGTTGCGCCGTGACCGATGGATTGCGAATCGGCGACGTCGCGCGGTCCGCCGGGGTCAACGTCCAGACGCTCCGCTACTACGAGCGGCGCGGCCTCGTCGTCGCCGCCATGCGCCGGCATACGGGCCAGCGCCAGTACATCGCCGCCGACATCGACCGGGTGAGGTTGATCAAGGCGGCCCAGCGGCTCGGGTTCACCCTCGAGGAGATCGGGGAGATGCTCGACCTGTCGGCCCATCGCCGCGGCACCGGCGAGCTCCGAGCGCGAGCGGCCGCGAAGATCGACGAGATCGACGGCCGGATTGCCCAGCTGGCCGCAATGCGGTCCGCGCTGACCGATGTGATGGCCGCGAACTGCGACTCGCTCACGGACTGCTCGTGCGGGCTCGCCTGCCCGCTCCCCCTCGCCGGCGCCTGACGCCCAGGATCCGTGGTGCGGCTTCCGAGGGCGCCTCGTCGCTGACCCCTCGGGAGGACCGCTTGTCGCCGCTCGCCGATGAGTTCCGAAGCCGATCGTCGTCTTTGGTGCGACGATCCGCGCAGATCGCCGCGACAGGAGGACACCTCATGCTCAAGGACAGCCAAGCGTTTTCGGGGTTCTCGTCGAACGACATCCCCGCGGCAAAAGCGTTCTATTCGAACACGCTCGGGCTCGACGTGGCCGAGGACAACGGCATGCTCAACCTGCGCTTCGCCGGTGGCGGGCGAGGGATCATCTACCCGAAGCCGAATCACGAGCCCGCGACGTTCACCGTGCTGAACTTTCCGGTCGAGGACATCGAGGCGGTCGTCGATCGGCTCGTCGCGGCCGGCGTCACGTTCGAACGCTATCCCGGCATGAACCAGGACGAGCGAGGCATCAATCGCGACGAAGGCCCGGCCATCGCCTGGTTCAAGGACCCGGCGGGAAACATCCTCTCGGTTCTCGCCATGTGACCCTCTCGCCAGGACCGGGTCCACGTAGACTCCGGGGGCTGGACCGGGCAACGAGGACGAGGCGATGACGACCGATGAGCTCGACGGGGTGATCGCCGCGCCCGATCACCACCGGGTGTTGTTCGAGAACGACATCGTCCGGGTCATCGAGACGACGATCCGGGCGGGTGACACGACGCCCGTCCACACCCATCTGGCGCCGACGGCGATGTATGTGATCTCCGGATCGCACTTCGTCCGGCGCGCTCCCGATGGGACCGTGATGCTCGACACCCGGGCCGATCCGGAGTTCGTCCTGCCCCGAGTCATGTATTCGCCCGGAACGCCCCGCCACACGCTCGAGAACACCGGCCCCGACGACCTCGTCGTCGTCGGAGTCGAGCTTCTCGACCGCGGCTGACGCGTCGCCCGCTCCCGATCGCGTCGGTCGCGGTCAACCGTCGGCCAGGAGAAACGTCGTCATCTGCCCGAGTCCCGCAGCCGGGCATTATCGTCGTCGTCCGCCCGATCGGCGATCGCGATCAGTCGGTGCAGGGCTGTCCGGATCGTCAATGGAGCTGGACAGTCACATCGGCCGCAAAGATTTCCGACGTCTTGCCGGTCGTCGGCGTGTCACTGCCCCAGCTGAGGACCACGTGGTTGCCCGGCAATGACGAAATCCCGAATGTGTCCCCAGGCCAGACCGACGGATCGCCGAACTCGGTCGAGACCTGGACTGGCTCGGATAGCCAGCCGTGGCTGACCGAGAAGGCCCGCAGGTACTGCGCGTAGCCCCGCGGATCGCTGTCGGAGAGCCAGCCGACATACGCGATGCCGGAGCCTCCGCCGGCGACCTGCATGATGTGCGGGACGCCGAGCCGATCCGCCGGCGCCTGCAGCGGTGCCGACCAACGCTGGCCGTGATCCGTCGAGAACGACAGCCACCCGAGGTCGTTGGCGCTCCCGTCGGCGTTCGTCCCTTGGGTGTCCCAGGTCGCATACAGGTTGCCGGCGGCGTCGATGCCGATGTCGCCATCGATCCACCATTCGGCGAGCGACATCGTGCCGCCCTGGGCGCCGACGCGGACCGGCGCAGACCACGTCGCCCCCTGGTCGACGGACGCGGTGAAGTAGCTGTACGCCGGGTTCATCGTGAAGGTCGTTGGATTGGTGATCTGGTAGCCCTGATACAGGACGTCGATCCGGCCGCTCGGTTCGACGACGAGCGGGGCGCTGTCGCCGCCGCTGGCCGGGAAGCCCGGGCTGATCGGCGACATCCGACTCCAGCTGGCGCCACGGTCCGTCGACCTCTGGATGACCACGTTCAGGTCGCCCGTCGCGAAGGCGCAGCTCCCGGCCGCGGCGCAGAGGTAGGTGACCGACGTGCGCTCCGGTCCGTAATCCCAGGTCACGTAGACCGTGCCATCCGAGCCGGTGGCGATGAACGGCCTGTCGCCCCAGTTCTTCGCGTCCGGTGGCAGGAGGGAGGCGACTTGCGGGAACGTCATGCCGTGGTCGAATGACGCGGCCACGACCGGATACCACTGGCTCGACTTCGCGACCATGAATGCCGCGTATACGGTTCCATCCGATGCGACGGTCACAGTCGGATCCCAGGCATTCACGTTCGACGCCGCCGAGCCCGGAAGGGAGATCGGCGCTTCGAAATGGCGACCGCCGTCGGTCGATCGAGCGAAGGCGATTCCCTTGCAGCCCATCCAGGCCTCGTACACGTAGCCGAGCACCGGGTCGGCCGCCTGCTCGACCTCCGCGTTCTGGCCCGAGCACGAGGCACTGACCTCCGTGATCGTCCCGACGCTGTAGGTCGGTGCCGCGGCCAGCACAACGCCTGGGCCGGCGGCGAGAGCGACAAGGCTCGCGAGGACTCCCAGGTACCCGGCGATCCCGACCCGTTGCTGGCGACCGTCCATGCCGTGCTCCTCCGCGACGAGCGTCCACGGCCAGCGTAACCGCTGCCCGGGACTCGGGCATTTGGCGCGCGGAAGCGAGGGCGGTGGTCGGGGTTGGATCCTCGTTAGTCAGGCTATGGCGTCGGGGCGCCGGTCGCGGGCGCGGTACTCGCCACGGCGGCCTCGGACGTCGAGAGGTCCTGCTTGAGCGCGTCGGTCTGCTGGCGGAGCTTGCCGATCAGCAGGTCCGGGGTCAGCCCGAAGACGGCGGCAATCAGAAAGCCGAGCCGGTTGGTCTCGGGGTTGAACACCTGGTCGAGGGCCATCGGCGCTGTGGTCTGGGCGTTCGTCCCCAGGACCGCGCCGGCGACGGGCGCCGCCGACATCAGGAAGACGCCGCCGACGCCGGCCAGGCCCGACACCAGGATCGTGTGCAGGAGGCGCGCATCGAACAGCCCATAGTCTGCCGACGTCGCGACCCCGGTCGCGCCCTCGAGCCGCAGCCGGTTGTAGAGACCCACGACACCGCCGACGAGGAAGAAGGCCGCCGCCGCCGCGAGCGTGGACTGTTCGACGTGCTCCACGATGACGAGCCCGAGCAGTACGTCGGCCGCGATCCCGGTGACCAGGATCGTACGGAGCAAACGATTGCGGGCGCGAACGATCGCCGCGCGCCGGCTGTCTCGATAGTCGCTCACGGCATGGCGGACTTCGCGGATCACGGCGCGCGCAGCGGCGTCGCCCAGGGCCTTGCCGGCTGGCGTCTGCGCCGCGGTCTCGGTGACCGCGATGGGGGCGACCGAAGACGAGGCACCCGCCGGAGGCGGGAACGGGTCGTCCATGCGGCGCCGCTGCGGGTAGAAGTAGAGCTGGTCGGCGTCCGGGTCGAAGTGGCGAACCGCGGCCCGCAGCGAATCCTGGAGGCGATCGGCGTTCTTGATCGTCGAGCCGGACAGCCGGAGCATGTCGTGGAGACCCTCGCCGATCACGGCGGATGGCGGCTCGACCTCGATCAAGGCCTCGTCGGCGCGATCGAGCGCCTCCCAGGCCGTGTTGTAACCGGTGCCTGTCGCCCACGCGATCGCGCCCGGGCCGCGCTCGGCCGGCGTCATCGATGCCAGGCGATCGTCCGGCAGACCCAGCGTCTCCCGGACCAGGCTGAGCTGTTTGATCGCTTCGGCCCGACCGACGGCCGCGCCGAGCGGGGGTGGTCCCCACGACCCGAGGCTCTCGCTGCAGGCCTCGCAGCGCGATCGCAGCTGGTTGTAGCGGACGACGAGCTCGCCGTAGCTCTGGGTCTGGGCGGTGTCGACCATCGCCATCCGTCGAAACGGCCCGGTGAGGAGGAGCCAGCTCAGGGTCGCGAACCACAGGCCGATCCCCAGCGTCGTCATCGCCGGGACGGTCCCGGCCGGGGGTACGAGATACGCGAGCAGCCAGGCGACGGCGACCAGGCCGGGCAGCCGAGCGGCCGTGATCCACAGGGTGGCCAGGTAGGCCTCGCCGTACAGGAGCGACAGCAGGCCACCGACGGCAACGAGAAGGCTGACCCCCGCGATCGCCAATCGGAACGCACCCCACATCATCGTGGGCACGCCGACCGCCGAGGCGGCCACATCCAGCGCACCGACGACCGCCGCCACGCCGAGGGCACCGAGGGCCAGCCCGAGGGCGATGCGTACCACCTGGCGGCTCAACGCCCGCGGGACGGCGGTCTCGTCGGACTTGGTCGGGGCGATCGGAGCGGCCGCCGGAGGGGCGGCCGGAGCGGTTGGAGCGATCGGGGCACCGTCATCCGGCGCCGCCGGTCGAGAAACCGCGCCAAGCTCTGTCGTCGTCATGTCTCGCTCCCCGGTTTCTTTGGTCGACGTTCGCGACGGGGGGGCCGGCCCGAGCCCGGCCCCCCGGGGCCATGACCGTTGCCTCCACCGCGTCCGGCGACACCATCGGATTCGTGGCCGGCGTCCGGCGTCCCCGGCGAATCCGCCCAGACGTATCCGTTCGCCTGGAGGACGTCGAACGCCGGGCTGCTCGATTTCGGCGAGATCGCAGCCTCCGACGGGATCCGGATCCGGGGCAGGTCAAGGACGGCCGGACCGGTCACGGGAGGAGCACCCATGGGCATCGCCGCGGCTGCGCCCTCCCCGGTCGTGCGCCGGTTGCGATCGACCGCCACGACCGGCGGCGTTCTTCCGGCGGTGACCGCCTCGCGCTCCATCCCGATGGGGGCCGTGACATCCACACCTTCGGGCAGGTCCGGAACCGGCAGGTCCTCGCGATACGGTCCGGCCGGCGGCGCAACCACCTGGAGCATCCGCAGCAGGATGGAGGTCATCGTCGCCGAGTCGTTGTCGAAGTCGGCGTGGCCGTGGGCGTCCGACCGGAGGTCCGAGGTCGCCGGGGCCGGCGCGATCACGATCCGGCCGTCGCTCTGATCATCCGAGGTGGAGATGGCCTGGGCCAGGGTCCGACCGTCGGCGAGCGTCGCCCCGAGCGCCAGCTCCAGTCCGACGACCGGGACCATCCCCGTCAATGGATCGGGGTCCGGCTCCAGGCCGCGGGCGACGAGGTACAGCAGCGACTTGTGATACCAGGCGCTCGCGCCGAGCGCGCACTTGTCGTCCTGTTCCATCTTCTCGGATAGGTTGAAGGTCGTGAACCGCTTCACGATTCCCTTGCCCGGTCGCTGCGAGAAGGCCGGCAGGACCTGCTCGCTGAACTGCATGTTCGTCGCGGCGCCGCCCATGAAGGCGAGCGACTCGATCTCGATGCCCATCTCGGTCAGGCGTTCCACGAGCGCCGAGAGGAAGATCGTTCCGGCGCTGTGGCCGGCGAGGTGGATTCGGACGTTCGCGTCGGGGTGTGCCCCGATGTAGTCCTGCAGCCGGCGGCCGATCTCGGTGCCGCCCCGGATATCGCCGGGCCCGACGGCCGCCGACGCGGCCATTGCGTTCTGCTTCATCTCCGCCCAGAGGCCCGCGGCGAACTTTCGGGCAGCCCATTCGACCAGCCGGTCGGCGTGCTCCTCGAAGTCGAAGCGGATCCCGCCGAACGGCAGGAATCGATGGATCAGGTCGCCGATCGCGTCGCCGATCGTCTCGATCGCGCCGCTCTCCCAGGCGAAGCTGATCGGGTACACGTGGTTCTGGAGCCACCAGCCGAGCTGACGCTGGGCGATCCCGAGACCGCCGAATTCGTCGATCACCCCGCCGTGGGCGTACAGCACGACGTGCCGCTCGGTGGTCTTGTCCTGCTCGGCCCACGCGGCGTGCTTGACCGCCATGTTCGCGAACATCTCGTCGAGCTGGGCGGGGGAGCTCGCGAACTTGCCGGTGGTCGAGAGCTGGCCGTTGTTGCCCGTGTTCACGACGTAGGCCCGAAGGAGCGTCAGGTTCGGGCCACCGCTGAGCACGACATCGCCCGACGTCGTCATCCGGGACGCGACCGATGGCGCTGCCAGGGGCGTGCTCGGGACACCCGGCCGGCACACCCAGGCGTCGTACGCCGAGGCGAGCCAGTCGTCGTAGAGGAGCGTCGCAAATCCCCCGTCGCCCCAGTCCTCGCCCCACGAGTTCTGGACCTGGAAGCCGATCTCGTTGTAGCCGACGATGCAGAACGCATGGCCGCCGAGCGGCTGAGCGGGACGATCCCGCTTGATCACGAACAGCGTCTTGCCGTCCGGCGCCGTCATCGGGACCGGACGTTCCCAACCTCGGTGGATCGCCGCCGAGACGGCGATCGCGTGGAGCTCGTTGATCGCCGACTGCATATCGTCGAGGCGATATGCATTGACCCGGTAATAGGCGCCGAGAGGACGCTTCCGGCAGGCGGCGATGAACGCCGGGTTGTCGAGATCCGGGGTCGCGTCGATCTCGTCGACGCCCTCCCTCGCTGCGAGCTGCTTCCACTGTTCGTCGAGGGCGACGCCGTGACGGAGCCAGCCCTTGAACGCCCCGCGAAGCGACGATCCCTCGTCATCCGCCCCGAGAAATTCGTCGTAGCGGCGGGCGAGCTTGTAGAGCATGTACGGGCTGACCAGACCCGGCGGCGCGATCTTCAGGTGCCGTGCCTGGCGCGCCAGGACCGTGTTGATGACGGCCGCGATCGCGTGCCCGGTGCAGGACTGCCCCTGCTGGGTGAGGACCGGAAACGCCCCGTCCTTCGGGCGGACGCCGACGATCGGGTCCAAGGGCTGCAGCATCGGCCGGTATTCGAGGTCCCGGAGGTCATAGGTGTCCGGCTTGGCGGTCGTCCGGATCTCGGTGGACCCGACGGTGAAGGTTGCCGGAACGTTCGTCTTCGCCATCGGTGAGGTGCCTCCCCGGCGATCCGGATGGATCGGGCTGCTCGCAGGTCGACGGGGCGAGCGCGATCGATCAAGTCCTGATTGTTCCCCACAGCCGTCTCGGTACCGTCTCGGTTCGATCGAAGCATCGTCATTGGCGGAGCGGGATCGGGATCGGCCGACCGCCCGCCGATTCCGGCGGAAAACGACGAACCGCGGCAGGATGGACCGATGCAGAGGATCCCGCGCCTCTCGCCGAGCAGCCGCCTCGCCATCGTTCTGCTGGCGGCGCTCGTCGCGATCGTGGGGATCGGTCCGGCATTACAACCGACGACCGCGGTTGCCATCTCGCGCTGGACCGGCGGCATGGATCTCTACCGGTCGGGCGTCTTCACCACCCAGAAGACCTGGCTGTGGTGCACGGCGGCGGATGTCCAGATCATCCGCAACATCGTCGACCATGAGGCCGACCACAGCCGCTCGAGCCAGCAGCGCTACTTCGACGCGATGCGCGCCCACAATCGGTACAACATCCCGGTCTCTGATGGCGTCGACCCCGTCGGCTGGACGTACGGCCTGCGCCATTTCGTCGACAGCCGCTATCGGCTCGTGACCAGCACGAGCTTCAACGCGGCCCTCCGGAGCGCGGTCACGAATCTGCGGAAGACGAACCTGCCGGTCGGGATCACGGTCGCTCACGGCAACCACGCCTGGGTGCTGACCGGGTTTACCGCGACGGCGGATCCGGCCAGCACGACCCAGTTCGCGGTGACGAGCGTCCGGGTCGTCGGGCCGCTCTGGGGGCTGCAGAGCCGGACCTACGGCCTCGACATGCGGCCCGACACGAAGCTCACACCACGGCAGCTTGCCGGCTTCTTCACGCCGTGGCACTACACCTCGGTGCCGATGGCCTGGGAGGGTGACTGGGTGTCCATCCAGCCGTTCGCTGCGCAGACCGCGACATCCGCGTCGAAGGCGACACCGCGTCCGAGCCCGAAAGCGAGCCCGAGCTCCCTCGCGAGCGCGATCGCATCGGCGATGGCGACTGGGGCAGCGTCATCGGCGCCGTCGCCGAGCGACGGTGCGATCGCGGCGAACGTCAACCCTGGCGCCAGTGGGGTCCCCGAGGCGGCGACGTCTCAAGCGCGGACCGAGAGTCCAGCTGGGGTCTGGCCGGTGGCCTTGATCATTGCGAGCGTGGCGATCGCCCTCGTGATCGCCCTGGCGCTCACCGGTCCGCGTCGACCGGGAGGTCGGCGCGGCGTCGAGCCGCCCGTCGAGCGACCGCCGGCCTGATTCGACGCGTCAGGCGGTCTGGCGCTGGCGCTGACGCACCTGGAACCGTCGCAGCCCGACCCAGAGGACGAACACGATCGCCATGCCCGCCGGGGCGACCAGGTCGCCGGCGATGAGATGGGCGGCCGCGTCGATGGCCACCACGGTCCAGCAGAACACACCCGACACGAGAAGGAAGGTCCGATTCATCCCGATTTCCCCTGGCTTCGGCCCGACGGAGAGCCCCGTCGGTTCAGCCACCATATCCGAAAGTCCTACTCGTTCAATGCCCAAACGTCCTATCTGGTTCGTGGCCGCAACAGAACGTTGGCGGCGCCGCCTCAGCTCGCCGGGGCCGGCATCGGGCTCATCAGCTGGAAGTAGTTGTCGTCCGGGTCGGCGAGCGTCGCGATCGACATGCCCGTCGCCTCTGGAATCTCGTCGAAGCCGTACGGCTCGCGGACGACGATCGCGCCGGCGGCCTTCATGCGCTCGAACTCGCCCTGGACGTCAGGGGTCTCGATGTTCCAGATCAACCGGCCGGGATGGGCGTTCGTTCCCTTGACCTCCGAGTGCGGACCGACCGCAACGAAGCCCGAGCCGATCTGCCAGCCCGTGTATCCCCCCTCCTCCATCATCGGCTTGCCGAAGAGCTTGGTGTAGTAGTCGACGAGTCGCCCCGGATCCTCCGAGCCGATCAGGATGTTGTTGAAGTTCACGTCGTCACCTCCTGGGGCACTGCTTGTCGAGCCTACGCCTTGGGCGCGGCGAGGAAGTCGAGCTCGACCGCGGCAAGGAGCGGCGACGCGAAGATGTTGTAATGGGTCAGGCCGGGCAGGATCGCGAGCGCATGCCCGCCCGCCGGCCGGCCCTCGCCCATCCAGCCGCCGTCACGCTTACCGCCGCCGAGCAGCCCGAAGACCTCGACGGCGTGGCTCGGCGGCGCCATGTCGGCGTCGGCCGCGACCACGAGCGTCGGCACCTTGAGCCCTCGGACCTCGTCGCTGAAGTCGTAGTCCTGCGCCATCGATTCGCCCATCTTGGCGAGGAGCCGCGGGAAGTCCTCCGGCCGCGGCGCGACGCGCTGATAGAGCGCGTACATCGGCGTGTCCTTCATGAACTCCGCCGCTTCGGGCCCGAGCTGACCCTGCTGGGCGAGCATCTCCGCGTAGATCGCGTCGCGGCGAATGTTGACGGACACGACGATGACCCGGCCGAGGAGCTCCGGGTGGCGGATCGCCGTGAACATCGCGACGCCCCCGCCGAGTGAATAGCCCATCACGTCCGGCCAATCGAGCCCGAGGTGGTCGATCAGCGCGGCGATGTCGTCGGCCATCAGGCGGACATCGATCGGGCGATCGATGTCGGCGGTTCGGCCGTGGCCCTGGAGATCGACGGCGATCACCTGGCGGTCGGCGGCGAGGGTCGGCAGGATCGGCCCGAACATCTCGCCCGACCCGAGCCCGCCGTGGAGGAGGATCAGCGGCCGGCCGGTCCCGTGCGTCTCGTAGTAGAGGTTGATCCCATTGACATCGGCGTACTTGCCCGTGCCCGTCGCCTCGGTCGTCCAGTCGGTGACCACGGTCGTGCTCCTGTCGGCTCAGATCGTCAGTTCGGTACGCATCAGACGACGCCGATCGCCGCAACTCATCGGGCGCGATCCCGATCGACCGAACACCTGAAATCGATGAGATCGTTCGCCGACCATCGTCTTACGGCTACGGGAATCGGCGCAAGCGCCGATCAGGGCCGTTCGTCTGGAAAGGGAAGACATGCCTTCATGGCCGACCGGGATCACTGCCATCACGCTGTTCGTCGAGGATCTGACGGCGTCGAAGCACTTCTATGGCGAGGTCTTCGGTCTGCCGGTCCACTACGAGGACGAGGCGTCGGCCGTGTTCAACTTCGGCAACACGGTGATCAACCTGCTGAAGGTCGAGGAAGCCCCCACGCTGATCGCGCCCGCGCCGGTCGCTACGCTCGAGGCCGGATCGCGCTTCCAGTTCACGATCAGCGTCGACGACGTCGACGCGGTGTGCGCCGAGCTCGCCCGGCGAGGCGTCACGCTCCTGAACGGTCCGATGGATCGGCCGTGGGGCATCCGAACGGCAAGCTTCCAGGATCCCGGCGGCCACATCTGGGAGATCGCCACGTAGCCGATTGATCCTCGACGAGATTCGCCTGTTCCTCGATCGATCTCGCGACATGCGCCGGTCGGTCGCCACGGGACTATGCTGGCAGCGAAGGGCGGATCGGAGGTCGGTGTGGCCAGGCCAGAATCGCTCGAGCTGCTGCGCAAGGTGCCGCTGTTCAGTCGACTCCGGCGCGACGCGATCGAGCGCCTGATCGAGCGAGCGACCGAGATCGAGGTGCCCGACGGGCAGATCCTGACCCGCCAAGGCGAGGCGGGGCAGGAGTTCTTCGTCGTCATGAGCGGCCATGTCATCGTGGCCCGTGACGACAAGCAGATGGCCCGACTCGGACCGGGCGAGTTCCTGGGCGAGATCGCCCTGCTCGACGGGCGCCCGCGGACCGCCTCCGCGACTGCGGAGGGGCCGACGCGCCTCCTCGTCCTCGATCATGTCCAGTTCGACGCCCTGCTCGACGAATATCCCTCGATCACCCGCCAGGTCGTGCACGCCCTCGTCGAGCGGGTCCGTCGCACCGTGACGGTGCCCCAGTTCGGGATCTTCGCCCAGGGCACGAACGCCCACGCCTTCGTCGAATGGGACCTCCGTCCCGACGTCGATCTCCGCAGGGTCGCCTCCGTGCTGGGTCGCCTCCGCGGCCCGACCGTATCGGCGGGCGGCGTGAATCTCGTCGTCGCCTTCGGCAGCGACCTGTGGCGCGCGATGGCTCCGGAGCATGTGCCGGACGGCCTCGGTCCCTTCCAGCGGATCGGAGCGCTGGGCGGCCATCATGCGCCCGCGACCCAGCACGATCTCTGGCTCTGGATCAATGGCAGCTCGCAGGACGTCGTGTTCGAGCACACCCGGGCCGCGGCGCGGGCGATCGAGGAGGTCGCCGAGCTCGCCAGCGAGCAGGTGGCGTTCGTCCATCGCGACAGCCGCGACCTGACCGGCTTCATCGATGGCACCGCCAACCCGACCATCGCCGAAGCACCATCCGCGGCACTCGTGCCCGATGGGCGGCCGGGCGCGGGCGGCAGCCATGTCCTGGCGATGCGCTGGATCCATGACCTGGATTCGTTCGAGGCCCTGACGGTGGCCGAGCAGGAGGACACGATCGGCCGGACCAAGCCCGAGAGCATCGAGCTCGAGGACGACGTGAAGCCGCCGACGGCGCACATCGCCCGCGTCGAAATCGAGGACGACGCGGGCAACGAGCTGCCGATCTATCGACGGAGCGTCCCGTACGGGACCGTGGCCGAGCACGGCCTCTATTTCGTCGCGTTCTCGGCCGATCGCGCGCGGTACGACCGGATGCTCGGCCGGATGTTCGGGATCGACGGCGACGGGCGCCACGACCGCCTGACCGATTTCTCCCGCCCGGTCAGCGGCGCGTACTACTTCGCCCCGCCGCTGAACCTCCTGATGGAGTTGGCGATGCCGATCGGCGAGGGCGAAATCGCGGTCCCTGCCGGCGGCTGACGGGCCCTACTTGGCCTTCTTTGCGGGGCGCTTCGCGGCGGGGACGATCCGGGCGCTCCCGGCGCTGGGGTTGAACGTGCTCTCGTGGCCGTCGTCCCAGGCGACTCGATAGCGCGTCCCGTACGAGGCTTCGATGACCTCGAGGACGTCGCCCTCCCGAGCAGCCTTTCCGACCTTCTCCGACTCGACGACGATGCGGTCGTGGGTCTTGGTCGCCATGCCAACCAACCTCCGTTCCGGTGCGATTCCCCGTGCGCCGCGGACCCGTCGCCGGCGCGGCCCCACGGGACCCGAATCGTCGCACCGATCTCCGCGATTGGCCAGTGTCCTGCCCGCGGTCACATCGCGGCGCGTCGCTCGAGGCCGTCGAGGATGAGGTCGAGCCCGAACGCGAACTCGAAGTCATCGTCGCAGCCGCCGAGGCCGCCGTCATGGGTCGTGGCCGCGGCGAGCTTGCCGACATTCGGGTAAGTCGCGGACAGCGCCTGCGCGATCGCCGCCGCGGTCTCCGCGTCCGGGCGGACGTCGGTGGTGTCGTTGAACGGGTCCTGGGTGAACCCGAAGACGCGGCTGCCGAGGACGTGCAGCGCGTGGTGGGCCATGTCGAGTGCGAAGCCGCCTGACTCGAGAAGGCGGAGCACATGATCGATGTGGCGCATCGTTGCCGGACCGACGTCGGGTCGAGTCACGATCACGGCCGGCGCCCACGGGTGACGCAGCATCACGTCCCGGGCTGCCAAGGACAGCTGCCGGAGCGCCGCCTTCCAATTGCCGGGGCCGTCGGGAGCGTCGATCTCGGTCATGACGACGTCGACGATGCCGTCGAGGATCGCCTCCTTGTCGCGCACATGGCGATAGAGCGCCATGCCCTCCACCCCGAGCTCCTGGCCGAGCTTGCGCATGCTGAGGGCATCGATGCCGTCTCGATCGGCGAGGCCGACGGCAGCCTCGAGCACGCGCCCTCTTGTCAGGGGCGTCCGAGGCGCGGTGGTGGGTGAAGCCGTGTCGGTCATCGGCTTGCCCGCGGATTGCATGTTGACAAGTTTACGCCGTAATCGTAGGCTGTGACCGCCGTTTACACCGTAAACAAAGAGGCCGCTCCGATGACCGCCGAACTCGATCGAAAGCCAATCATCATGCCCCGCTGGATCGTCCGGACCATCTGGAAGGTCCACCGAGCGGCGTACTCCGTGACGCGTGGCCGGTTCGGGCTGCGCGAGCCCGGGCCCAGTTGGGGGATGCTCCGACTGTCGACCGTCGGGCGGCGCACCGGTCAGAAGCGTTCCGCGATCGTCGGCTACCTCGAGGACGGACCGAACCTCGTGACGCCCGCGATGAACGGCTGGGCCGAGCCGGAGCCCGCGTGGTGGCTCAACCTCCAGGCGAATCCCGAGGCGACCGTGGAGCTCTCGTCCGGTCGGCGCGACGTGATCGCGCGCGCGGCGAACCCGGAGGAGCGGGCACGCCTGTGGGCTCGGTTCCTCGACCTGGGCTCCGCCGCCTTCACGGACGCGAGCGCCGCCCTCAGGTCGCGCGAAACGGCGCTCGTCATCCTCGAACCGCGGACCTGAGCCTAGGCGGGTTCGGGACCCGGATCGCCGCCGGCCGCGGCGATCGCCAGCCGCGGCAGGTACATCTCCCAGCCGAACTCGTGGACCGCCCGTTCCTCGGCCGGCAGCCCGCGGTGGGTCAGGCGAACGAGCGTCCCGTCGCCATCGGACACGAGCTCGATCTCGACCGTGGAGGAACCCGGTGGGAGCGTCGCGCTGCCGTGCCAGCCCCAGGTGAACGTTACGCGCTCGTCGGGAACGAGCTCGACGAATCGGCCTTCGACGATCGAGCCGTTGATCATCACGAGCCTGAAGCGACCGCCGGGAACGGGCTCGAGCTCCGCCGACGCACCCTGCCAGCGCGCCCATCGCACCGAGTCGGTCAGGTGGCGGTAGACGGCAGCCGGCGATGCGGCGATCCGCCGCTCGACCCGCAGCTCGGTCTCGGCGGTCAAGGCCCGCGCTCCTCGGCCTCGACCGACTCGGCGAGCCGATCCAGTGCGTCCGACCACATCGCCTCGAGCGCCCGGCCGAGCGGGCCGAGTCGATCGCGATCGGCTCGGTAGTAGCGGTGATTGCCCGCGCGGCGCTCGCGGACGAAGCCCGCAGCGCGCAGGACGCCGAGGTGCTGTGACACCGCGCCGAACGTGACATCGAAGCGGGCCGCGATCTCACCGGCCGAAAGCTCCCGGTCCCAGGTCAGGCGAAGGATCTCCCGGCGGTGGGGCTCGGACACGATCTGGAGGGCGTCCACGAGTGCTAGTTTAGTCGACATTGAAATACTGCGGCGGGGCGAGTAGTGTAGACGAGACTAAAATAGATCGAGCGAGGAGCAGCGGCCATGGGCGACTACCACATCCTCATGCAGTTCGATATCGACGCCGATCGGGCGACCGTGCACCGCGCCGTTGCGACCGAGCAAGGCATCCGGTCATGGTGGTCGAAGCGGACCGCTGGCCCGACCGAGGGAGCCTCCGATCCGCAGCTCCGGGTCTCGTTCCCGGACGTGCCGCAGCCGTTCGAGTTCGCCGTGGCCCGCGACGACGCCGATCGGGTCGAGTGGGTGACCGGCGGCTTCCCGCCGTGGTGGGCCGGCACGTCGATCCGCTGGGACATGTCGGACAACCCGGACGGTCCCGGCACGCGCCTGCTGTTCAGCCACCGCGACTACGCGCCCGACAATCCGGTCATTCCGATCGTGAACCCGGCCTGGGCCCAGATCATCCTCCGCCTCAAGGGCTACGCCGAGACGGGCGCCACGCAGCCGTTCTTCGACTTCTGAGGAGCGCCGAAATGGGGATCGACGTCACCGCCAGCGATCGGATCGAGGTGACTACAGCTCGAACGTATCGGCGTAGACGACCCGCTCGCGGAGGAAACCAGTCTTCGAGGTGTGGAGCCACGGGTCGCCGAGCATCCGGTCGCGCTCGAACGTCTCGCTCTCGGTGATGACGATGCGCTGATCGTGTCCCGCCGGCGGCTTCGGCGGAACAATCCCGCCGGTCCATGTCACGTGGAAGTCGGTCGTCGACTGCGGGGTCAGTGTTACCTCCGAACCGACTCGTTCCCAGCCAAGGTCGCCCGGAATCCCGGGCGGCCGCTGCTCGACCGACGCCCGCATCGTCGTGTTCGGCCGCGGCCGGACGACCTCCGGCACGATCGACTTGTGTGGGGTGAGATCGCCGACGGCGTTGCGTCCGGCGTAGCCGCGGACCGTGATCCCGTAGCCGCCGCGACCGCGCACGAGCTGGGCGGTGCGGTCCGGCGCGACCTGCATGAAGTCGGTCATCACGACCCGCGACAGATGGGCCCCGTCGACCGAATGCGGTTGGAACCGGGCGAGGGCGAGCCGGACGAACGGGAAGTACGAGTCGCCCATCTCGATCTCGATGTCGCAGGACCACAGCTTTCGCACGGTGTCGTAGTCGACCTGGTGTCCCGCGACGACGACCCGCGCCTGGCTCGATACCTCCTCGAGCGTCAGATCGCCCTTGACGGCCACGGCTAGCGGGAAATCGCTCGGCGTCGGAATCAGCTCGGGCAGGCGCGAACGCCAGACAGGGTCGGAGCCCCAGTGCGTCGTGTACTGCTGGAGCATCGTGTGAAGCTGAACGGCCGATGGCGGCGGGTTGGCGACACCGGGCCAGGTTCCCAGCCCTTCGAGGCCCTCGATGTGCGCCCACGGCGGGACGGGGCTGACCTGCGGTCCGCTGACGTCGATGAGATGCGACACCTTGGACTGCTTCGCCCCGAGCGTCTTGCGGTGAGCCGGCCCACCGCCGGCGGCGAGCATCTCCGTGGCGGACACGCCGATGACCGCGTTGTCGACGAACCAATCGCCTGGCAGCTTGAGCGCGGGCTGCATCACGACGCCGAGCAGCTCGCCGTCGCCCGAGGAGAACCACGGCCGACGCAGCCAGACGCGGACCGCCTTGCCGCGCCGGACGTGGGTGCGGATCGGGCCACTGTCGTGCCGGTCCCAGCGGAACGTCGGCAGCGTGTAGAGCACGTCCGGGGCGGCGGGTCGCGCGCTGCTGTCGATGTCGTGCTCGAGCGCGGCGTTCGGTCCGTTGCCGACCTCGACAGGCTCGATCCTCTGGATCTGGGTCGGATCGTCCGCGATCGGCCGGGGCAGGTACTCACGGAACCGGGTCGTCGCGACGCTGTGATAGGTCACGCGCCGGTACTTCGTGTCGCCGAACTCGTGGCGCGCGAGCCGGTCCGCGACGGCCAGGGGCACCGTCGGCGGGTTCGCCTTGACGCCGGGCTTCGTCACCTGCGCCTCGTCCTCGCCCGGCGCGAGGTCGAAGCCGAAGGCGTGCCCCGCATGAGGGATGGCGTTGTTGAGGCCGCTCCAGTGCGGGCCGTCGTCGGTGAGCAGGTCCACGTCCTCCGTCCAGGCCGCGAGGACGTCGAGATGGCCCGTGCTCTTCGCATGGTTGTGAATCGTCCCGTGGAACTCGGCGAACGTGCTGCCGAGGATGCGGCTCGACACGACCTTCGTCATGTCCGGCACCTCGAGCGGGCGCTGGACGGCATGGGTGAGGGTGATGTTCCGATACGGGGTGAGCATCCAATGCCGGCCCTCGAGCGTCACCGCTTTCAGCGCCGCCTGCTTGCTCTGGGGCGTCCACTGCCAGATCGCAAAGTGGTCGAGCCGATCGGCGGGGAAGACCGAGGCCAGGTGGCCGTGGAGAACCTCAGCCTGGGGCAGGGACACCTCGAGGATCTTCCCGACGAACGTCAGGCCGATCGGGCCCTCCGACAGGCGGATCCGGATTGGCTCGAGCTTGGCCCAGTTCGCCGGGTCGGCGGGGTCGGCGACCGGCTCCGGGAACAGGGCCACGAGGTGGATCTTCTCGGCGCCGGTGTGATCGAACGCCGTCAGGGACACGCCGATCGCCAGCGGATCGGGCAAGTACGGCACGACGACCGTCGGGTCCGGGTAGTAGGCGTACGCGCCGGTCTCGGCGCTCCCGAGGCCGGTCCCGCGGGTCGTGGGCAGGGTGGCGCCGGCGGGGAACGTCGCGATCGTCGACTGGGCGATCGTCTTCTTGCCCGTCGCAGGATCGATGATCGTCGCGTCGAGGAACGTGCCCTCCTCGCGCAGGGCGAGGCGGAGCGCCGTGTTCATGTTGGTTGAATTGGCCCCGAACGCGCCCTCGAACCGGCCGTGCTGCTCGGCCATCAGCTGCGAACCCTTCGGGGGCGCCACATGACGCTGCGAATCCGCCGCGTACGCGTACGGAGCCTTGATCTCGGCGAGAGCGTTCTTGACCGGCGCCGAGATCGCGTAGTCCGCGGCGTTGACTCCGAGGTCCGAGCGGATCACGAGGTGCTCGAGCGACTCGCCCTCAGTGTCGACGGCGCGGCGGAGGATCGTCGGGGAGGGGACAGGCTCGAACCGGACGTAGACCTGCGTCTTCGACGCGAGCGCCGGATGCGACGGCTCGACGTCCTTCTTGCTCGGCGGCCGGCTGTTGCCGGCGATGTCGACGGTCCGGACCCGAACGCGATACGGATGGCCGACTCGAAGGCGAGGCAGGCTGTTCGGCTCGACGCGTACGGTCGAGACGATCGGCAGGACCTTGCCGACGGCCGGGTCGTAGGCGTCGACGGAGCTCCCCTTCGGGCCCTCGCCCGGCTCGACGACGCGCTTGCCGGGTCGGCCGGCCGCGAGACTCCAGCCGTCCCAGGCCGCAACGGTCTCGTGGAGGTACAGATCGTCGGACGGCGTCGGGTGGTCCTCGCGCTCGCTCGAAGCGGCGGTCGACTTGATGTAGCCCTCGTCGTGGATCGGCTCGATCCCGTTCCCGAGCCCGTCGACGGTGTGGGTCGTGACCCGCTCGTGGAGGGAGCGCCACACCTCCCCGCCCGGCGCCTTGCCGTCCCAGACGTCGACGCGATAGCCGCGGATGAGATCCTCGGCGTTGAACTCGACGGGCTGGCGTGCCTCGATCTTCGCGTTGAGATCGCGGACCCCGAGGAGATCGCCGAGGAGGGACTGGCCGCGCCGTTGGCGGGCGAGCGCCAGCCCGGTCGAATGGAGCGCCGGCGCGCCGGTTTCGGCCGGCGTGTCGTGGTTGCGCAGCTCGGGATCCAGCAGCGCGGCGAGCGTGTCGCCGAAGCTGACGGCCTGGAGCGCGGCGCCGTCGACGTCGACCTGGAAGAGATCCCACAGGTCCTGGCTGAGGTTGAGCAGGCCGCGGTCCATCTCGCTCGTCTTGAGCGGCCGCGCCCCGAACCACTCCTTGTCGAGCTCGTAACGGGTCTTCGGGAGCCGTGCCGGCTCCACCGGCAGAGCGCCATCCGGGACGACCGAGATGACGCCCGTCGATGCCAGCGTGGCGACCGGATCGGCGAGGTCGACGACGACCAGGTCGATCACGAGGCCGAGCTTCCGCAACAGCGCCGGATGGTCTGCCAGCAACGCGAGCGCCTCGTGAAAATCGAAGGTGGGGACCTTCGGCGGCGGCTCGATGTAGTCATGAGGGAAGTCGGGCCGCTGGCTGCCAGGTCGGTGATAGAAGCGATACGCCTGGAAGAACGCGTTCTGGGCGCTCTGCGCGGCGCCGGGCAGGCTCGGGTCGGCGACGTTCTCCTTCACGACCTGGCCAACCGGCAGCGCCGCCGGGTCCTTCTCCTCGGAACTCGGTTGGTCGGCCTTCTTCTTCGCCCGGGCAAGCTCGTCCCAGAACGAGCTCGCATCGGCGACCCTTGAAGCGATCGGGGCAAGTGGGCGGAACGCCACAAGCGGGCTGGTCGGGTCGTCGATCGAGGGCAGGTTCGGACCGGCCGCCGACAGCTCCCCGTACGTGGCCTTGATGAAATCGAGGACATCGCGGACCGGGAAGACGTGCAGGTAGCGGCCCGCGTGGTCCGTGAAGCGATGGGGTTTGACTCCCGTCGTCGACGCGGGGAAGACCTTCGTCCAGAGGTCGGAGCTGGCATCGGTGATCGGCTTCGCGCCGTAGCCCGTCCCGTTGATGTCGACCTTGAAGGTGATTTTGGCGAGGCGCTTCGGCCAGTCGCCGAACGCGTCGAACTTGTCGAGGGTCTGCTCGTCGTCGCTGCCGTCGTCGGTGGTCAGGCGTGGCGCCACGTGGACCGACACGACGAGGCGGCCGTCGGCGTCGAACCCCTTCGGCAGTGTCGTCCAGATGACGCGCTCGATGTTCATCGCCGGGTTCTCATGCCGCGAAGGCCTCGCAATACTCGTTCCAGTCGGTCGAGGTCATGGCCGGCGTGAGGTTCAGGGTCTCGGCAAGCGTCGGGTCCGAACCCGAGCCGGAGCCCGCGAACTTCTTCGTGGCGGTGATCTTGATCGTCGTGCTGAAGAGGGCGACCTCGATCTCCACGCTGATCGTCGCGGTGCCGACGCACTTGCCGCTCTTGCCGCCGCCATCCTCGTAGCGCATCTCGAGGTACAGCTCGATGCAGACCGAGATGATGCCGAGGGCCTCCACCTCGCCGCGGAGCCGGAAGTAGCCGGCCAGCGTGACCGCCGAGCCCTCGATCTTGAAGTACAGCCCAGCCATCGCCGAGACGCTGCCCGATGCGACGCCGAAGTTGACGGAGATCGCGGCGCCGAACTCGATCGCGCCCTCGACGACCTGCAGCCCCGACGCGTCCACTGTGATGCCGAAGAAGAACCCGCCGCCGAACAGGCTGACCGTGAGCCGGGATGGATTCTCGCGTTCGCAGAAGCGGAACCATGTGCTCATCGGCGGGCCGACGAACGGGACCGTGAACCCGGCCGCGAGGCTGAGGTTCTCGAGGCTGAACACGCCGACGGCGATGTTCGGGAGGCCCGTGCTGAACCCGGCGGAGATGCCCTCCGGAGTGACGCGGATGTCGGGCGGATCCGAGAACCCGTCGAACGGGACGAGATCTCGGAGCGTCTCGATGAACGAGAGCGGTCCGGCGAACTCGAAGCCAGTGAACTTCACGTCGATCTCGGGCTTGCGACCCGCCCGGGACCGGAACTGGACACGCTCGAAGTCGAGGATGAGGACCGCGAGGTCCAAGGTGAAGTGGTCGAGCGAGCAGGTGACCGTCAGCGACTCGCCAGACGCCTCCACAGATAGGATCAGGTTGCGGGTCCCGGTCGGTTTGAACACGGACGTGGGCTTCAGAACCGGTCGCCAGTCGAAGCGCGCGGCGAACCGCTCGGGTAGGACGTCGCCCTTCGCGAACCGCCCGAGCAGCCCGAGGTCGATGGCGGGCAGCGTCGTGAACAGGGAGTGGACCGCTTCGATCAGGACCGCCTTCGGCCCGTCCGCGAGGTTCGCCGCGGGGAGATCGTCCTCGAGCTTGTCGAGGGCCGCGGTGAGCGCAAGCAGCTTGTCGTCGACGTCGTTGAGATCGCCCGTTCCACTCAACAGCGCGGATATGGCCCCTGTCGACGGGTGGACCAGCTGGTCGAGGAACAGCTCGACGGTGCTGGCAGCGGGGACGTTCTCGGGCTCGAGCAAGAGACGCAGCCGCTCCATGTCGGCCACGACCCGCTGGACCTGGTCGAGCGAATCGCCGACGAACTTCGGCAACTCGTCGAGGTGGCTGAAGGGACTGACGTCGATGATGTCCGACAGCTTGAGAGCGCCGAACAAGCGCGCCTCGGTGATCGCGCCGAACCACTCCTTCGGGTCGAATGTGCCCGTCGCCGCCAGCGCGGTGCTGCCGCTCAGTGGGCCGGTGATCCGCGACAGGCCACTGAGCGACATGTCCGGGGCGACAAGCCCGCCGGATCGGCTCGACCGCGAGCTGAAGGCGACGCCGAGCTTGGGCGCCGTCGTGTCCGCGGCCAGGAACACCTCGCCCGGATTGCCGGACCCGAACCCGTGCAGGAGGTAGGCCCGGTCGTAGGCGAGCGTCGCGGGCTGGTCCGTCTGGGCGATCTGCTGGAGGGCCGGCACGTCGAGCTGAGAGCGGCGGACCACGGGCACGTAGCGCGGCTGGCGCGCGTTCATCGCGTTGTACTTGGTCGCGATCGGAACCTCGCCGCCGAACGTGATGCTCTGGACGGCGAACGCCGTGTCGTCCGGGGTGGCGCTTGTCGCGAACGCGACCTTCTGGCCGCCGAGGGGGACCGTGGCGAGCAGCTCGCCCGTGTCCGGCCAGATCGCGGTTGCGTACTGCGTCGCGACCGCCGTCGGCACGATGCCCGCCTCGTACGAGAGATCGCCCTGCTCCTGGCCGACGAAGATCAGCGGCATTTCCATCTCCACCGGGGCGCCGGCCATGTCCGTGGCGACGATGTGGAACCGGAACGGCTTGCCGCCGACCCACGGCCAGAAGGCGCCTTGCTTCATGCCCGTCTGGACCTCGCCGGTCTCGGGCGGGTCGAGCAGCGGCGAGACCTTCGTGGTGATCCGCGCGGCCGTGAACGGCAGCATCAGGTCCCATTGCTCGTCCTTGCGGTTCGAATCCGTGCCCTGGTACGTCAGGCCGGACTGGCGATAGGTCCGGACGGGCTCGCGGACGATCAGGAACATCCGCTGCCGCAGGTAGGCCGGGTGGCCGTCCTCGCCTTCCTCGAACCGCCGCTCGGTGATCTTGACGAGCGACGCCCGATGCCCGAGCGGGAACAGGCGCCCGGCGTAGACGACACGCACGTAGTGGTCTCGACCGAGCGTCGCCCGATGGCGCCACTCCTCGATCGACAGTCCGAGCGGCTGGTCGTCCCAGACGCCGCGGCTGTCGAGCCAGCCGCCCAGGGACGTCAGAGCGAGGAGGTCGACGTCGAGGGCGCTCGGCTCGAAATAGCGATCCTTGTTGTCCCACTGTCGGAGCTGGAAGTTCGACGACAGGTGGACCACCTGGACGCGGTCGAAGGGGTCGAGCGAGGCCCGGAACGGGTCATCGTTATCGTGCGGCGCGTTGACCACCGGGGCGCCCGGCGCCGGCGTCGAAGGTGGCGGCTTCTGCGTCGTCCAGATCGCCCGAACCGTTCGGAGCGGATCGGGCCCGTCGACGAGCGTGCCGTCCTCCCGGCGAACCCCAAGCCGTGTATGCCAGAGCTCCGTGTGGCCCGTCGCCTCGGAGGTCGCGGCCGTCTCGGTGTGGAACCAGGCGCCATGGCGATTGGGCGAGAGAATGATTCGCCACGGAAGCTCGAGGCTCGTCTCGCGGTCGCCCGGCGCCCGCGGCTCCGGGCGCGCCAAGGCAACGATCGGCCCGACTTCGGCGAGGTTGCCGGCAAGCTGATCGAACGTCACGCTCGTATCCGAGCCGGTCGCGTCCGACAGGCCGAGGACGTGGCCGACCGTCCGAATCGCGCGGAGGTCGCGCGCGGGGCCGCGGATCGAGCGGGGGCCCAGGCCGCGTGCTGCGCCCGGGGAGCCGATTCGGAAGCGCGACCCAGCCGGCGCCTCGGAGGCGACGACGCTGAGGACCTCCGAGACCCTCGCGCTGGCGCCGACGATCCCGGCAGCCGCATCCAGGACCCCGATTCCGGCCAGCTCGGCGGGCTGGAGCATCCCGACCAGGAGCGTGTCGAACCACAGAGGTGGGTCGCGCGGCGGCAGGGCGTTGGCGGCGACATTGAGCTCGAGCTCGGGAATCTTCTTGAGAACGGCCTCGAGCGTCCAGTCGATCGGCAGGTTCTCGTCGCGGACGATGAACGCCAGGGTGGACCAGCCTGCCAACCGGGCATCGATCGGCGGCGTGCCCAGCTCCTCGTCGTCCTTCTTCGTTGTGCCCGCGTCCGGGTCTCCCTCACCGGGCTTGTTCTGATCTGGTTTCGAGACGGGATAGTTCTCGTCCGTCGTGAAATAGGCGACCTCGATCAGGTGCTGGGGCGGCAGCGTGACGAGGAGATACGCAGTCCCAGGTCCGGATCGCTCGAGACGGGCCGGCTTGCCGTCCGCGCCGGGAACGATCTTCAGGTTCTCGAGCGCGAGATCGAGGACCACCAGATCGTCCGGCCGGATGATCCAGTGACGTCGATCCGGTCCGAAGGGCCCCCGGAGGAGGGGGCCGCCGGCTTCTGTCACGAGGCGGTTGGCGGCGAGGCTTCGTGTGGTTCGGACGTCGGTCACGGGACTGCCCCGGGGACGAGCGCCATCCGCTCGCAGTACACATCCGCGGTGAGGCGGGCGATCGTCGCCGGGCCACCCAGCTCGGGAGGGTCGAGCGACAGACGGAAGATGCCGAGGCCGCTGAGCTCGATCCGCGCGAGCTCCGAGACCTGGTTCGGCGCGAACAGCGAGATCGAGCCGCTCTTCTCGAAGGAGTCCGCGTTCTTGCCGTCGACCACGAACGCCTGGTGCCAGGCGAACCACGTCTCTCCTGCGGACGACGAGAGGGTGATCCGGAGGCTGGGGAAGTCGATCGCGCCGGCGTGCAGGCTCGGGCGACCTCGCGCGCTCTGGATCATGTCGATTGGACGGCGGACCGCGAACGGCTCGATGCGACTGACCCTCGTGCAGTCGAGCCCGTCGATCTTGAGGCGGAAGTTCGAGGTCAGCCAGACCTTGGCAATGCCCTTCCCGGCGCTCACCTGGAGCTTCGTCCCGGGCGTCGTGTCCGGGCCGGTCGCAACCGGGGTCAGGCGGACCGTCAGCCGGCCAGGGTCGTGGCTTGCGGCGTCGAGGGCCGGAAAGCTGGTCTCGGCGATGAGCGCGCCGCGGAACGGCGTCTCGCGCCGAACGGTGTAGGTGGCGTCGCAGCGCAGCAACGCGCCATCACGGGCCGGCGGCTTGGCCCCCCATGACGCGGCGATCCAATCGAAGAGGCCGGCCGGGATCGTCGACCCGACCTGGATCGAGATGTCCTCGACACGGGCCGGGTCAAGCTGCTTGCGCGCGAAGAAGTCGCCGCCGTCGATGTGGGTCTTGACGTCCGCGGTCTGGCCGCCGCCGGACAACCCGCGGACCATTGCCGTGACCGGCGGGGCAGGCTGGTCGAGCCTCAGAGCGACCGGGCTACCGACCGAGCGTGTGATTGCCGAAGGGGCGTTCGGCACCGAGAGCGTCCCCCATTGTCAGCGGGCCGCGCGCCGGACCACGCCACCCCAGAGGTTACCAGCCGTGTCACGGGTCGACCACCTCCGGACAACCCGGGTCAGTCAGCCGCGAGCCCCATCCAGGACGTCGCGCAGGGATTCGACCGGGCCCAGGTGGGCGAGCTTGTCCGGGTTGACGATCGAGCGGATCGTCGCGATCCGGCCGTCGACGATCTCGAACGACATCACCGCCATGACCCCGCCATGCGGGCCACGGGCCAGCACGCCTGGCTGATCGTTGATCCGGTGCGGCTCGAGCGTCGCGCGGATGCGTCGCAGTTGATCGCCGAAGCCGGCGAACATCCGCGAGACCTTGTCCGCGCCGACGATCGGGTTGGACCACTGCGGGGCTTTGCCGCCGCCGTCGCCATGGACGATCACATCCTCGGCGAGGAGCTCGATCAGGCCATTCACATCGCCATGATCCGACGCCGCGAGGAAGCCGCGGACGAGCTCGTCGCGCTCCGCCTCCGACGCGTCGAATCGCGGCCGGTTGTCGGCGACGAAGCGGCGCGCCCGGACCGCGTGCTGGCGGCACGTCGCCGGCGCCCGATGGACGATGCGGCCGACCTCCTCGAAGCCGTAGTCGAAGACGTCGTGGAGCAGGAAGACCGCGCGCTCGACCGGAGTCAGCCCTTCGAGCAGGAGGAGGAACGACATCGACAGCGTGTCGGCCTGTTCGGCGTTCGCGGCCGGGTCGCCAGCGCCCTCGTCGGTCACGAGCGGCTCCGGCAGCCACTCACCGATGTACGTCTCGCGTCGGAGGCGGGCCGACTTGAGGTGGTCGATCGCGAGGCGGGTGACGACGGCCGAGAGGTACGCCTTCGGCGACTCGACCAGCGTGTCGTTCGCGAGCGCCCGCTGGTAGCGGATGAACGCTTCCTGGACGATGTCCTCCGCTTCGTTGACGCTCGCGAGCATCCTGTAGGCGATCGAGAACAGGAGCGGGCGGAGGTCGACATAGGTATCGGCGACGTCGTCCTTGACTCGGGTTGGGGTCACGCTGCGGTCGTCTCCTTTGTGGCGGTGGCTGCCGGCGCTGGCAAGGGCACCGGCGTGTCGAGGCCGCGCCGGAAGCCGTCGCGCCAGCTCGGCCAGATCGGCCGCCAGCCGAGCTCCCGCTTCGCCTTCGCGTTCGACGAGCCTCGGCCCTCGGTCATCATCGTGACCGCGATGTTGCCCGCGACCAGGCGGCCAAACCACGCCGGGACGTGGAGCGGCGGCTTGGCTCCGAGCGCCTCGGCGATCGCCGGGATGAACACTCGGGACGGCGCCGGCTCGTCATCGACGATGTTGTAGACGCCGCGCGTGCCGCGCTCCAGCGCCGCCACGGTGCCGGAGGCCGCGTCATCGACATGGGTCGACGAGATCATCCCGGCCCCGTTGCCGATCACGGGGAACATCCGCTTGCGAAGGATCTCGGCGAGGGATTCCGAGGAGCCCGGCCCGTACAGCCCGCCGTACCGGACCACGATCCCCTCGAGTGGCGCGTCGAGGACGGCGCGCTCGAGGAACCGGATCGCGGCGAGCGTCTCGGTCTGCTGCTTGAGCGGGTGCGGATCGAGGGGATCGGCCTCGGTCTTGATCCACGAGCCCTCTCGCGCGTTGCTCCAACCGGTGAAGCTCTGGGCAACGAATCGCTTGACGCCGCTTGCCTTGGCGGCTGCAAGGAGATGCTCGGTGCCCTCGGTCCGCAGCCGGTTCGTCACAGCGAACCAGCGATCGAAGTGGCGGAAGTCCGGCGTCCCCGAGAGCGCGGTCATCTCGTGGATGATCGCATCCGGCTCCGTCCGGGCGACCGCTTCGCCGATCGCGGCGGCGTCGAGCCCATCGACGACGAACGCGTTGGCGCCCATCGTCCGAATCGAGCTGGCTGATTTCTCGGTCGTCGCGGTCCCCGTGACCTGGTGGCCATTCGCGAGGAGCATCGGCACGAGCCGCCGTCCAACAGCGCCGTTCGCGCCGGCAACAAAGACCCGCATCGTTGGGCCTCCTTTCTCGTCTCTGCCCCCGAGACGAAACGGCGGGCCGCGATGTGAAAGGGAGGCCGCTGGCCGTGAACCGGAACGACTGGCTTCATGCGCAGGATCGGGGCCGGGCTTGGATTGCCAGTTCAATGGAAGTTGACCCTTTGTGGGAGGATGGTCGCCTACGAACCCGCCGATGTCCGGCCGGCCCCGCGCCCCGCGCACCTGGAGGATCCTGTCATGACCAATGGCTTCTTCGCCGTGGCCGCCGGCCGCCGTCGGAGCGCGGGGGTGCTGATCGCGTCCACGGTCGCGGTCCTGCTGCTCGCGACGCCCGCGACCGCCGCGTCCGCGCCTCTTCAGATCGCGACCGATCCGTTCACGCAGGCGACCTGCGCCGGATCCGCGTTGACCAACCATCAGGCGAACGTCGAGCCCGACAGCTTCTCGAATGGCTCGACGATCGTCGCGACCTACCAGGTCGGCCGGATCTACGACGGCGGCGCGTGCGCCATCGGATTCTCGACGTCCACGAACAACGGCGCCAGCTGGACCAGCGGGTTGCTTCCGAGTCTGACCAAGTACGCGGGTGGCGGCGCGTTCGATCGAGCCACCGACCCCGCCGTCGCCTATGACGCCCAGGACAACGTGTGGATGATCTCGTCGCTCGTCCTCCAGGAGGCCGGCGGCGTGAAGGGCGTCGCGATCTATACCAGCCGATCCACCGATGGCGGCCTGACCTGGGGGACGCCGGTCCTCACGAACGGCACGAGCGTCAACCCCGACAAGAACTGGATCGTCTGCGACAACACCGCCACGAGCCCGTTCTTCGGCAACTGCTACACCGAATGGGATGACAACGGTCTCGGCAACCGGATGGAGATGAGCACGTCGACCGATGGCGGGTTGACGTGGGGCGCGGCCACGACCAACGGCGCCGGGATCATCGGCGGCCAGCCGGTGGTCGCACCTAACGGCACCGTGATCGTCCCGACGGCCAACGCCAACGAGACGGCCATCGGTGCCTACAACTCCACCAACGGCGGCATCACCTGGAGCGCGGTCACCACGATCGCGACCGTCCGGCACCACAACGTCGCGGGCGGGCTCCGCGAGGGTCCGTTGCCGTCAGCCGAGATCGATGGCGCCGGCACGGTCTACGTCGCCTGGACGGACTGCCGCTTCATCCGCGGCTGCAAGGTCAACGACATCGTGTTCAGCAAGTCCACCAATTCGACGGGCACCGCCTGGTCCGCCGTCACCCGCATCCCGATCGACGGGACGGGCACCGGGATCGACCACTTCATCCCCGGCCTCGCCGTCAACAAGGCCACCTCGGGCGCGACCGCCCAGCTCGGCCTGACCTACTACTTCTACCCGAGGAAGTCGACCCAGCTGAGCGTCGGGTTCACGTCATCGGCGAACGCCGGCGCCACCTGGAGCAACGCCCAGACGATCACGAGCGGAATGAACTCCACCTGGGCAGCGACAACCAGCCAGGGCCGGATGGTCGGCGACTACATCTCGACCTCGTTCGGCTCGGACAATCTTGCCCGCGGCGTCTTCGGCGCCGCGAACACGCCGACCACGGGTTCGGGGACGAGCTGCTCGACGAGTGCGCTTGACAACTGCCGGGCGCCGATCGATACGTTCACGCCCGGGATCGGGTCGGGCAGCCTGTCCAGCGCGAATGCCCCGGTCCTGTTCTCCGGCAACGGTGGCGCCAGCGCCCAGAACCTCTGGCACATCGTCGACAACAACGGGATCAAGCACCGCGACTGAGCGTCCGTAGGGCGCGCCGGGGTGCCGGTCCGTTCGGAAGCGTGAAGAAGCCGGCCGCATGGCCGGCTTCTTGATGACTGGGGCGTCCTGGTCTTGGCGGTGGACGCGACCGAGATGGTCGAGGAGTTCAATGAATGAATTCCGACAGCTCGCATGGGGGAGACGACCGTGGTCGAGGTCAAGGGCTACACGAATGGGGACGACTGCTTCCTCGCCTGGATCGAGCCCAAGACAGCGGGCTGTCGAGGGTTCGAGATCCGGCGCGACCTGACCCACTCGAACGGGAAGACGAGCTCGATCGTCCTCGACAACTACGTCGGGTTCGCGAAGGACCACCCGAGCGTCCACGAGCACCGGCCGTCGACGGCGTGGCCGTTCCAGCGCTACACCTGGACGGATCACGGCGTCGACGAGGGTGACACCGTGGCCTACACCATCACCCCGATGATGACCACGCCCGCCGGCGGCCTCGCCCCGAACCCGGTGCGGGCCGGACAGAGCGGCCCGCTTCACGTCACGAGCGCGGCGTCGAGCCAGGAGTGGGCCTACTTCAATCGCGGTGTCGTTCTATCGCAGTTCATGACCCGGCGGCTTCCGCCGAACTTCACCCATGCCGACCTGCTCAAATTGAAGAACGACCTCGCGCACGACGACAATGACCTGCGCCGGTTCCTCACGGGTCAGCTCGGCGCGCGCCTCGTCAAGCTCCTCGACCACGCGAAGACCCACGGCTGGCACGTCTACGCGGCCTTGTACGAGCTCGACGACGACCGCCTGATCGACGGGTTGATCGCCCTTGGCCAGAACGCCCACGTGATCCTTTCGAACGGGAGCAACAAGAAGAAGCCCGGCGACGGCAACGCCGCCGCAGCGACCCGCCTGGCCGGCCACGTCGACCTGACCCGGCGGATGCTGTGGTCCGCCGGCCTCGGCCACAACAAGTTCCTGGTGGTCTGCAAGAACGCGACGGATCCAACCGCCGTCTGGACCGGCAGCACGAACTGGGCGACCACCGGCCTCTGCACGCAGATGAACAACGCGATCCTGATCCGGAGCGTCCCAATCGCTCGAACATATCTCGAGCAATGGCATCGGCTTCACGACGACGAGCTCGTCGCGCCCGATGGCAAGGTCACACACTTCCTGCCGCCCCTGATGGCCTCCAACGATCAGCCGAAGGCCGGCGGGAAGGGCGCCTCAGGCAAGTGGACCGCCTGGTTCACGCGAACCTCGAACCGGCAGGACATCGCGGCCGCGACGGCCGTGATCAATGGCGCCCAGGAGGCGATCCTGTTCTTGATGTTCGAGCCGGGGTCGAATGGCCTACGCCAGGTCGTCGAGGCGCGGTTGACCCCGGGCGCGCCGACGTTCAAGGCGTCGCTCTACATCCACGGCGTCGTCAACACGCTCCACCCAGGTGGGGGCAAGGTCGACGTCACGACGGTGGCCCACGGCGACACGAAGACGATCGATCTGCGGGTGATCGAGCCGCAGGGCGTCGCGACCAACCTCGCCGAGTGGGCGAAGGAGGTCACCCGACAGGACTTCATCCTCGGCCAGGGCGGCGTGATCGGTCACGCGATCATCCACTCGAAGATCATCGTGGTCGACCCGTTCAGCAAGCCCGTGGTCATCACCGGGTCGCACAACTTCTCGTCACCGGCGAGCGAGGACAACGACGAGAACCTGCTGATCATCAGGGACAGCCCTCACCTCGCCGAGCGCTATGCGGTGAACATCATGAGCACGTACCAGCACTACCGGTGGCGGGCCTACCTGCGCGACTGCATGGTGAACAACAAGCCACCGTTCAGCGCCCTTCGCGACGACGACACCTGGCAGAAGAAGCTTCCCGAGCACAACCCAGAGCTCGCGTTCTGGCTGCAGAAGTAGGGATGCCAAGCGCCCTGACCAGATCTTCCCGGCAGGCGACGGATGCGCGCCGGCTCGTCCCGGTCGAGTGACGAACCTCGTTGTCGATTCGTGAACGGTCCGTTCGTCGCTTGGATACCGAGGATGTGGGACGATTCCCTGTCCACCCCACTCGAAGGAGGCAAACGATGGCGACCTATGTGCTGCTCTATCACGGCGGTGGACGACCCGACTCTCCCGAGGAGAACGACCGGGTCATGCAGGCCTGGGGCGGGTGGATGGGCAAGCTCGGCGCGAACCTCGTCGACGGCGGGAACCCCACCAGCGAGAGCCGGACGGTCGACGGCAGCGGCAACGTGTCGGCCACCGGCGGCGACCCGGTGACGGGCTACTCGATCATCAAGGCCGATAGCCTCGACGAGGCGGTCGCTGTCGCGAAGGACTGCCCGATCTTCCTGGGCCCGAACCCGGCCAAGGTCGACGTCTACGAGACGTTTCAGGCGATGTAACTCGTCGGGCCGTCGCGGCGGCCCTCGGCAGCAGCTAGCGCCGCTCGCACGTCTGGAGCTCGCGTCCACGTGACGGCGTTGCGCGCACGCGCCACTTCCGTTGACGAACGGACCTCGACTCTTGTCTCCGGAGACCTTCGGCGTCATCCTGTCGCGACGGAGAGGATGCAGGGCCTCTCGGGGGAAGTCCCACCGGCACGCGCCCAAGTTGCGGTCGCCCGCTTCGTGCCGGATGCGAGTGGCGAGACCGACCTCTGGCCGCGAAGGGAGATGCGCGTGTCTCGTCGATTCCTGAATGCCGCGTGCGGGGCGTTGCTGGTGCTCACGCTGGGTGCCAGCTCGGCGCTCGCGGGTGAGGTGAAGGGTCCCCCCGGCGTCATCAACAACACCAACGAAACCGGGGCCCTTGACCACGCCAATTCCGCGTGCGCAGCGAGCGGCCTGAACGACCTCGACCAGTCCTTCGGGCAGACCGCGTCGCAGGTCCAGACGGCAGCGGATTCGTGGAAGTACTACGGGCTGCCGAAGGGAGCCCCCGGGACGTTGGGCCTCTGCCGGGGCGGAACCGGCGAGCGGTGACAAACCGCGAGCACTGACAACCTGGCCCCGGCAGCATGCCGGGGCCAGTTTGATTGTTGGCCCGAACCGCGGGCGTCGTGTCGGGCCGCCCCGCGAGCCCCGACGCCGGTTAGCTCGTCCTCGGTCGGAGCCCGTCCATCGAGAGGGCGAGGAGGCGCTCGGCGAGGGCCGGCCCTTCGGGCGACGTCTCGGCCGCGAGGGCGAACGCCTTGGCCATCTTCAGGAGGTCTGCGAGCGGGACCTCCGGTCGGATCGCGCCGGCGTCCTTGGCCCGGTCCAGGAGCGCCGACCCCGCGGCGTTGATCATCGCGTGGCACTCGCCGAACAACGACTGTGCCCGGCCCTCGTCGCTGAGGGCGGCGGCCAGGCCGCGCTTCTCCGACACCACCGTGACGAAGCCACGAAGCCAGTCCACGAGCGCTGCCGCCGGGGTCTCGGTCGCCGCGAGCCGATCGCCCTCAGCGCAAAGTCGCTCGACGCTGTCGCGGTAGACGGCCTCGACGAGCGCCAGTCGGGTGGGGAAGTGTCGGTACAGGGTCCCCGAGCCGACGCCGGCCGCCCGGGCGATGTCGTCGAGTGGAGCGTTCGATCCCTCTGCCGCGAATGCCACCCGCGCGGCCGCGATCAGCCGCTCTACGTTGCGGCGAGCGTCGGCGCGTAGCGCGCGTGCCTCGGACGCGGGGATCTGAAGGTTGTCAATCGGTGGCGTTTTCATTCGGGACTTGATAAACGGGGACTGTCCCCGTATAGTGACCTCTGACGAACCGGAGAGTTCCCCCGGTTCGTATCCATCCTAGCACCGCGAGCAAGCGCCGGCCATGCGCAGACCGACCGCCCGCGATCTGCCCACTCAAGGAGTCGTCCCAGCTCATGTCCTCCGCGTTACGCGCTCCCGCATCGACTCGCGACGGCCGCTGGCTCGCCTTGGCCGTCCTGTGTGCCGGCATGCTGATGATCGTCCTCGACGCGACGATCGTGAACGTCGCCCTGCCGGCCATCCAGCGCGACCTCGGATTCGGCCAGTCCAGCCTCGCCTGGGTCGTCAATGCCTATCTGATCGCCTTCGGCGGCGTGCTGCTGCTGGCCGGTCGCCTCGGCGACCTCCTCGGCCGCCGGCGCATCTTCCTTGCCGGCCTTGCGCTGTTCACCGCGGCGTCTCTCGCCTGCGGGATCAGCGTCAGTCAGGAGACGTTGATCATCGCCCGTTTTGTCCAGGGCGTCGGTGGCGCGATGACCTCGTCGGTCATCCTCGGGATGATCGTCACGATGTTCACCGAGCCGCGCGAGCGGACCAGGGCGATCAGCCTGTACAGCTTCGTCGCCTCGGCAGGCGCCTCAACCGGGCTCCTCGCCGGCGGCATCCTGACCCAGACCCTCAATTGGCACTGGATCTTCTTCGTCAACGTCCCGATCGGCCTCGTCACCGCATTCTTCGCCTTCCGCCTGCTCGAGGACGACGAGGGCCTGGGTCTCGGCCACGGCGCCGACGTGCCCGGTGCCGCGCTCGTGACCGGCGCCCTGATGCTGGGCGTCCTGACGATCATTCGGACGAGCGACGTCGGCTGGACGTCGATCGAGACCCTGGCCGGCGCCGCGGCTTCGCTGGTTGCGCTCGGCGCGTTCGTCGCCCGCGAGGCGTGGACTGCCAACCCGTTGCTGCCGCTCCGGATCTTCCGGTCGCGGACCGTGGCCGGCGCCAACGTCGTCATGCTCCTGCTCGTCGCCGGGTTCTTCGGGACCTTTTTCGTCGGGAGCCTGTATCTCGAGCGGGTCCTCGGCTTCGGCGCCCTTGGGATCGGCCTCGGCTTCCTGCCGGTCAGCCTGAGCGTCGGGCTGATGTCGTTCGTCTTCTCCGAGCCCCTGATCACCAGGTTCGGGGCGCGGGCGGTGCTGCGGGGGAGCCTCGGGCTCGTGCTCGTCGCCCTCGTGTGGTTCGCGCGGCTGCCGGCCGACGCGTCGTACCTGACCGACGTCGCGCCATCACTGGCCCTGATCGGGATCGGTTCCGGGCTCGCCTTCCCGGCGCTCGTCGGCCTGGCGATGTCGGGCGCGACCAGCCGTGACGCCGGACTCGCCTCAGGTCTCGTGAACACGACTCGGCAGGTCGGTGGCGCGCTCGGTCTCGCCGCGATGGCCTCGGCGGCGACGATGCGAAGCGTGAGCCTGTCGGCCGCGGGCGCGTCCGGTGCCGCGGCGCTGACCGGCGGGTCGCAGCTCGCGCTCGACCTGGCGGCCGGGTTCGTGGTCCTTGCGATCGTCGTCGCGTTGACCGTCCTCCCGACGGGTTCGGCGAGGCGAGCCGGCGAGACGCAGTTCGACGAGCAGTCGGCGCCGGTGACCGACGGCTTGGCCGACGCCGCCTGACGGTCGGTCATGGGCACCGGCCTTCAGGATCCGCAGCGCTGTCTCAGATCGGCTGCAACTCCCGTTGCGGGTCGGGGTCACGTGAGCCCGAACGCGCGCCATCCAATCGAACCCCTGTCGGTCCCATTCGCCCACGCCGACCGATCGGGTCCCGGATCAGTGGACTTGTCGGCCCCATCAGGAGATGTTCGCCCCAGAGGCTGAGCCGCAGGTCGCGGGCGAACCGACACACCCGTCCAAGACGTCGGCATCGATGACCGCCGCTGATGACCGGCATGCCCGCGGCACTCGCATCGAGCATGGCGGCGATTTCGACCGCCGACAGCGTCTCGACCGCCCGCTCAGTCTCGGCGAGAGGCGCCCACACCGGATGTCGACGCTGGCTCGTACTCGCCAAATTCTCGTTGACTCAAGGGTTCAGCGCGCTTAACCTCCGCCCGCTGGGGCATTCCTGGGAGGGAGGGCCGAACAAATGAGCACGCTGGCGTATGGGTATCTAACTCGGAGAGTGCGAGAGCCGTCTGACGCAGACGTCACGAAGGCCGCTCAGAAGCCCGAGAACAAACTTGTTTCGGCAATCGCCGCACTGGTGCCGGCTGAAATAATCGGCGGTCACGCCCTCGCCCTCACGGCGTTCACGAAGACCGATGACAGCGGTACGACAACCATCACAAATTCGACCGCACTTGGCGCGTCTCTTGTGGTGTTGTTTGTTGTCGGAGTCCTGGCATTTCTAATCGCGCGCGGCCTGGCCAACTTTGAGCGAGCGGACATCGCGCGTGCTCTAATTCCATCGTTCGCCTTCGTTGCTTGGACCGGATTGATTGGTACCAGTGCTCTCACCCCCTGGCTGACTGGCATCCACGCGCCCGCAGGTTCGCCCCTGCTATTAGCAATTGTCCTGGCGATCGTTCTCCTAGCAGTCAACTCGCGAGTGAACCCGCCTAAACCGGCCTGACTGGACAAATCAACAAGGGACGATCCGTCTGTGGCAAGCCTGACCGTGTGTCCGGCCTTGCTCTATCAGCCGACTGCGTTCACCATCCCAGAAATGTTTGACGCAGCCGTTCGAACTTATGCGCCCCACGGACTTGACATCTTGGAAAGCGGCGGGCTGTCCGTGGACGATTCCGACCTCTGGGACGTGGACGCGGGCCGCTGCCGATCGTCGGAACTGACCGACGAGCAACTCGCGTTGTTCGATCATCGCGTGGCTCTACCGATTATTCACGTTTACTTCGTGCGTTCCACGGATCCGCCTTACAACGGCTGTGCTGCTCACCCACCGTCACGGCCTGGCGTCATAGTCACAAGCGAGGCGTCGATCTGGACGCTCGCTCATGAGCTCGGGCACATGATGGGCCTCAGGCATGCTGGAAACGAAACTCGGCTTATGACCGGCGATGGAACATCGAACATCACAAAGAACCCTCCGGACTTGGTACCTGACGAGATACGAGCGATAATGGCGAGTCCCTTCGTTACTGGATAGTTGAGCCGACACGATGCCAAACTGGAATACCGTGATCCGGATGCTCGAAAGTGATGAGCCGGATTACGCCGAGATCGCGGCGTTGATCACGCCGAGCGCTCTGAACCGGCTCAGAGAACTTGTACGGACGGGGGAGCCCCTCATCGCTTCGAAGGCCACGCATCTGGCGTCCTTGGTTCCTGCACCCGAAATGATGTTGGTCATCGCGGACGCCGCGAACCGGAAGGAACCGATGGTTCGCGTCGCGGCGGCCGCAGCGATTGGCGCCGCCCAACAGCAAATCCGATCACTTCAAGCAGACGAAGCGGACGTCATCGACAGTCATACAGAGACTCTCGAACGGTTACTCCACGATCCCGACCCGGGCGTTCGTAAGCGAGCGAACAGGTCCCAGAGAACGCTCTTGGACGGTCCGATCATCCAATCCGGGGAGGGGCTAGTTCGCTAGCCGATAGCCTGCGGCCGCGACGCGTCACCTCTTCCGCACGATCCGGAAGGCCAAACCGACGTCGACCCCGATCGCATACGGCACGATGGCGCCGTCGGCCAACAGGACGCCCCCGATCGGCATGCCGTAGCCGGCATGCGCGTCCGGCATCAGCGCGACGTGGCGGATCGCGAACGGCAGGTTCGAGAGGTTCTTGGCCTGCTCGAGCGCGCTGCCCTCGAGATCGGGCGCCCAGCTCTTGATCGGGACCTTGCCCGGCTTGCGTACGTGCGGGAGGGCGGCGACATCGACGGCGGTCGTCGATATCGAAGCCTCGGTCGTCTCGGTGGACATGACTGCTGGACCTCCGGCCAGCTGCTGGCGCGGCCATTGTCGGCCGCGTGGATCCGGCGGTTCTCGCCGCCGGTGGGGAACGAGGGAAACGAAAACCGGCTCCTCGTCGGGAGGAGCCGGTCGACAGACGCGTCAGGGTCGCGCGCGCTACCCCTGTCGTCGTCTCCGGTCGATCTCCC
>Ga0070706_100000180_pt1 | contig 80488 bp, 74 predicted proteins | sample KBSK5501metaG_FD_65476 | JGI IMG/M metagenome (GOLD analysis project Ga0070706, IMG submission 65476) | Corn, switchgrass and miscanthus rhizosphere microbial communities from Kellogg Biological Station, Michigan, USA - KBS K5-50-1 metaG | ecosystem: Host-associated > Plants > Roots >...
CTCAAAACCGTTGGGTTCCCAAAAACTGATTGATCACGACCGTCAAAGCATTCAACTAGATAATCTCGACGCGAGCCACGCCAATATCCGGCCTCATCGACCTTTATCGACGGATTAGGGTTTGTGTCTTTCCACGTTCGGCGGCTGGCCGTACCTTTATCATTTCAATCCTTCCTTTTCCTGGTCTCACACTTCACAGGCACTTCGGCGCTCAAACTTGTAGTTCAACCTTACTAGTGGCCTGTAACAAAGACTTCGCTAGCGAGTAACAGCGGGACCTGTACCGGCGGTTCGCCGTGGCCGCCCCTTCTCACGCAGTAGAATCATTCAGGCCAAAGAGGGGCGGCCACGGAGGACCGCCCGTACAGAACTAGCAATTTCTCCGTTACAATCCTTACTAGCTCAGCGTTTTCATCCCGCCATCGATAATCAAATCCGCGCCGATCACAAAGGCCGATTCAGAAGAAGTGAGATAGAGTACCGCGGCGGCGATATCTTCCGGCTGACCAAAGCGCTTCATCGGTACCTGAGAAACAATCCAGTCTTTGGTCTGCTGGAGTTCCCCAGCGGGTAGCTCTCGCGATAGGAAGGTGCTTTCGATTGGACCGGGGCTGATGCTATTGACTCTGATACCTCGCTTGACCAGTTCGATTGCGAGAGTCTTGGCTAAACTGATTACAGCGGCCTTCGACGCGGCATAGACTGTGGTGTTTGGCATCGCCATATGACCGTTGATTGAGGCGTTCAACACGACCGCCGACCCGGGTCGCATAAGCGGCACCGCTTTCTGCACCGTGAATAAAAGGCCTTTCACGTTGACGTTGAACGTATCATCGAAGAATGATCCAGTAACCTCTTCCAGCGGAGTGAACTTCCCGGCCCCCGCGTTGACAAAGAGAGCGTCGATCCTGCCGAGCTTCTCGCGAATCGCGTCCATTGCCTTTTCAATATCCGAGATCTTTCCGGCGTCCGACTTGATTGCCAGTGTACCTGGGCCGATCTCTTCGGCCGCAGCCGCAAGCGACTTCTCGTCACGCCCAGTGATCACCACTGAAGCGCCTTCACGGGCATAAGCTTTCGCAACTCCCAGACCTATTCCCTTGTTGCCGCCTGTTACCACGGCTACTCTTTCTTTGAAGCGTTCTCCGTCCATATAGCCTCCGTTAGTGCAGATATCTCCTCAGCTCGGCGGCTGCGTGCTCAAACAGAGAACGAACCGCCGCCTCTTCCGCTAACCCGTTCAGCAACCCGAAGTCGTGGATCATGCCGTCGTATCGGATCGTTGTCACGTTGACGCCCGCTTCGTCCAGTTTGCGACCGTACATCTCACCTTCATCGCGCAGGATATCACTTTCCGCCACCTGAATCAGTGCGGGGGGCAGCCCTTTCAATTGCTCGACGGATGCCTGCAGGGGCGATGCGTAGATTTCCTTTCGCTCGTTGGCGTCAGTCGTGTAGAGATCCCACATCCACTTCATCAGGGGCGTAGTGAGAAAGCGGTTCTCGCCAAACTGTCTGTGCGATTCTCTCTCAAAGGTAGCGTCGGTGACGGGCCACATCATGATGTGAACCTTGATCTTCGGGCCACCCTTTTCCTTGGCCTTCAGTGCGGTTACGGCAGTCATATTGCCGCCGACGCTGTTGCCCACGACCGCCAGATTGCTTCCATCAACTTCGATCTCATTGCCGTGCTCAGCGACCCATTTCGTAGCGGCGTAGATTTCGTTTATCGCCCGCGGATATTTGGCGTCTGGCGTGGGCGTGTAATTGATGAACACTCCTGAAAAGCCGGTTAACACGACGAGGTCACGCACCATGCGCTTGTGCGTCGGGTAATCGCCCAGCACCCAACCGCCGCCGTGTATGAAGATGAACACCGGGAGCTTGCCTTTGACGCCCTCGGGACGCACGACATTCAGTTTGATCGTGTAGCCATCAGCCGTGATCGTTTTCTCCGACTCTTCAATGCCGGACAGATCGACGGGAACGGATGCCTGGGCGTTGACCAGCACCTCGCGCGCTTCGAGCGGAGGCAAAGTTTCAAGCGGTGGCCCGCCTGCAGAATTCAATACATTCAAGAACGCCTTCACGCCTCGTGAGAGACGCGGATCGGCAGCGACGTCTAATGGTTTTTCGCGATCTATGTTTGGTGTACTCATGAGTTCTCCTTTCTGTGAACGAATAAGTTGCGGCTTTCGTCTGTTTTAGTCCTTAAGCTAGGTTAGTCACTAATCGTGAGAACAGCGCGGAACCGAACCCTTCCGCTGTGCATTTGCTCATATGCTTCGGCCACGCGATCAAGCGGGTACTTTTCGATCATCGGATGGACACCGCTCAAGGCGCTAAACTCCAGGGTGTCCTGCGAATCCTTGGCCGTACCCGAATACCAACCGGCAACTGATCTGCCTCCCATGATCAACGAGAACACATTGACAATAAGAGGTTCGCCCGGCGCGGCGGGCACCAATAGCGTCCCTCTTGGCGCCAACCCATCTACCAATGCAGAAATCGCCTGTGCATTCGGCGCAGTTGCCAAAATTACTTTCGCTCCTCCCAGCTTCTGTAACTCGGCTGCGACGTCAGTAGCAGCCGCGTCGATATAGTGTTTCGCGCCAAGCCTTCGCGCGAGAGGTTCTTTGTCCGATCCGCGGTTAATCGCGATCGTGTCGAAACCCATCTGACGAGCGTATTGGACTCCGAGATGCCCCAGGCCGCCGATGCCGTGGACTGCGACGACGTCTCCCGAATGTGCTCCTGAATTTCGCAGCGCGTTGTAGACCGTGACGCCCGCGCACATGAACGGTCCCGCTTCTTCCGCCGGCAATTCATCTGGAATCGCAGCCAATGCGGACACGGGCGCAATCATGTATTCGGCATAGCCGCCATCGAAATCAATGGAGGTGACCTTTCGATTGATGCACATCGCAAAGTCGCCGCGACGGCATTGCTCGCACACAAAACAATGTCCACCATGCCAGCCTACGCCCACGCGCTGTTCCAACCTCCAGGCGCTGACTTCGTCGCCGACCGCATCGATGCGTCCGGCGACTTCATGACCTGGAACGCGAGGATACGGAAGTCCCGGCCAGAGACCTTCTTTCACCAGGGCGTCGCTGTGGCAAATGCCGCAAGCTTCGACCTTCACACGCACTTCGCCGGCCTTCGGCGCGGGGATCTCGCGCTCTACCAACTCAAAGTCTCCCCCGGGTTTGGTTATTTGCGCCGCCTTCATTTTCTCGCCGATAAGTCTCCCCCTTATTATTGACGCGTTAAGTCGATCATTCCCCGCTTCTCTTCCCGGCTGCTCTCGCGCTTTCTCTCGAAATCCACTCACGGATGTAGGGCGGGCAATGACGCAATTCCACGCCTCTTGCTTCGCATTCAGCTAGGAATCGAACTGTGTCCAGATCAACAAGCGTAACTTCGATTAGATCAAATGCTTTAGTTGGTGTTCTCTCAATTTCATCTAACAACGACTTAAGCTCTGACGAGACCAACTGACCAGATAACAAGAGAATTGATTTGTTGTCAGTAGCGATTTTCTGAATCCGTAGGGTCATCCTGCCTACTGGGCAAGACAAATGCCTGTCGTAAGTAACTGAATTTATTAACTCGGTCCATACCGTTTGGATGCCGAAGCTCAGCATTTGCTGATTTTGGGCAGATTTTGCTCAGTATGGAACTGGCGAAAACGCATCTTCTCCCACTTAACAGACGGGTTTGGTTAAAGCGCGACGCGTTGACAGACACATCGCAATTTCTAGGCTCCACTGAAACATCGTGGGTGATACTGCGTCTTCGATCTCTCGCTGCTCTATTTCGATGCGGTTATGGTTTCATAGACTCTGCTTGGTTCTGCTGAAGGCCTGCTCTTAACGGGATCAACGTTCAATCGGCCGCGCGGCTCCACGATAAGCCGGGAACTGCGTTGACGGGTGAAGAACGACCACATTGCCACCGTCCACACACGCAGCCTGTTGCCAAACGCCGGCAGATAGAGCACGTGTATTAAAGCCCAGGCAAGCCACGCCAAAAGCCCGCTCAGCTTCACGGGGCGTGCATCTACAATCGCGTAGCCACGTCCGATCACCGCCATGGTTCCTTTGTCAAAATATCGAAATGGCGGCGGCGCTGCCCGACTACTTTCACGGTTTTTGATCACCTTGCTGACATAACGACCCTGCTGCATCGCAACCTGCGCAACGCCCGGGAGCGGCTTGCCGTCTTGATCGAGCGATGCAGTGTCGCCAATCACGAAGACCTCAGGATGCCCCGGCACACTGCAGTCTTTTTCGACTCGTACACGTCCGGCCCTATCAGCGGGGGCGTTTAACCATTTGCCGGCCGGCGAAGGCGTCACGCCCGCGGTCCAGATCACAGTGCGGCACGGAATGCGTTCATCACCTATCACAACGCTTTCGTCGTCAATTGCCTTGACGGGCTTTCCGAGCCTCACCTCCACTCCTACGCTCTCAAGACGAGCATGGGCTTTGCGCGAAAGCTCTTCGGGAAAGCTCTCCAGGATGCGCGGCCCTGCTTGTGCCAGGATTATTCGTGCTTGTTGCGGATCGATCCGACGGAAATCGGACTTCAACGTGAACCGTCGCAACTCGGCCAAGGCACCCGCCATCTCCACGCCGGTCGGTCCCGCGCCGACTAATACGAAGGTGAGGAGATCCTGATGCTTAGTTGGATCTTCTTCGATCTCCGCCGTCTCGAAGGCCTTCAGAACTTTTGCGCGAACAGACTCCGCGTCCGCCAGCGTTTTCATTCCAGGCGCAAAAGGGGCAAACTCGTTGTGGCCGAAATAGCTGTGCGAAGCGCCGGTGGCCAGGATCAAATAATCATACTCAAACGGCGTATCTGGTTGGCCAAGGTAATCAACCAGCACTCGACTGTTTGCGACATCGACGCCGGTGACTTCTGCCATAGCAACGGTCACGTTGCGCTGTTTTCGGAGCAGATGACGGATCGGCGCTGCGATGTCGCCGGCTGCCAGCGTGGCAGTCGCTACCTGATAGAGCAGCGGCTGAAAGAGGTGGTGATTCGACCGGTCAACGAGTGTCACTCGAACTCGCGCGTTGCGTAATGAGCGGGCGGCAGCAAGCCCTCCGAAACCGCCGCCCACGATGACCACGCGTGGCAATTGATGTCTTGACATGACCTTCAGTCCTCAGGCGTTTGCATCGCGTCTATCGGCTTACTTTGCGGAGCGAGTGTCTATGCCGCGATGCGATGGCTTGTATTCAGTTCCGAATGAGCAGCGTGCAACGCGGCCGCCGCGACGCTCGTCTCACCGTCCTCGCGAAAACAAGCAAGCTTTTTTCCGCTCGGATCGACGTCCAGAACTACTACGTCGCCAAGACGTAGTTGTCTGGTTGCGGATAGGTTCGCCAGCGGATGAACTACAAACCGTTCGATCGCTCGCTTCAAGTGACGAGCTCCGTAACGGTAATCAGTTCCTTCAGCAAGAAGAAATTCCCTCGCTGCGGTCGTTGTTGTGACGGTGAACCTCTCCGTCGCGCCCTCGTCGATCCGCTGTTGTACTGTTGCGAGCTCCAACTCAACGATCCGACGCAACTCCGCTTCTCTGAGCCCACGGAACACCACCACCTTGTCAATCCGGTTCATAAACTCCGGCGAGAACTTCCGCCGGGCAGCATCGGTAGCGGTGCGATAAATCTTCTTATCTAGTTCACTCGGTAGTAGCTGGTCGCTGTTGGTCGGTGCAAACCCAATCGAGCCGTCGACCAACCTGCTCATTTCACGTGACCCGAGGTTTGAGGTCATGAAGATAATTGTTTGAGAGAAATCCACGCGCCGGTTGTCGCCGAGAGTAAGCGTTGCTTTGTCAAGAACTCCCAGCAACAGTTGCCACAGTGCGTCACTGGCCTTCTCGATCTCATCGAAGAGCACCAAAGTGAATGGGTTTTCGCTGGTGCAATACTTGTTTAGATTTTCCTGAGTTAGCAGCGGCTGTGTCTCGCGGTGGCCGAGATATCCTGGAGGCGAGCCGATCAACTTGGCGATTTCGTGAGAGTGTTGGAATTCCTCGCAATCGATCTTGATGACGGCGTTGCGATCTCCGAACAGTATTTCAGCCGCAGACTCGACTACGTGAGTCTTGCCCGATCCCGTAGGCCCGAGAAATAGCATGGTCCCGATTGGTCTGTTGGGGCTGGTCATCCCGGCCTGAAATACCTGATAGAACGAAGCGAGCTTGCGAACGGCTCGCTCTTGTCCAACTACGCGATGGCGAAGCTCTGTCTCAAAGTCCATTGCTTGGACGCTCTTGCATTTAGAATCAAGAGGAACCAGCCTCTTTGTGTTCACGTTCGCGATCATACCGCGTGCATTGTTCTCTTGCGATATTGAATTGAGACTGTTGTTAAACATTTGGACCTCCCGTTTATCGGTCATCTGCGTCTCATCATCGCGAACGCAACAAAAGGAAGGGCAAGCTCCGGGCCAACGGTAAGTTGTTGATTCTACTTTGTAAGAGGGTGGAGTCCGTTAATTTCTCACGAAGGACCGCAAGAAGGTTGCCAAGTAGCGGTGCTCCCACCTGTCGGGTTCAACATAAACAAGCTGTCGGGTTCGTGACGTGGAGGATGTTACGTGGAATATTGTAGTCTCTCGGGTAGAGGAGGGAGATGTAATGAAACAAAACCCTATTGCTCAAAATGTCCGCGCGTTCCGGAAGGCTCATCACTGGACGCAAGAGGAACTTGCCGCCGCATCCGGCGTTGATGTTCGGACTGTGCAGCGGGCCGAGGCCGGACATCCACTATCGGTCGAAAGTCTTCGGGCAATCTCCGCCGCTTTCGACACTACGCTGGACATGCTTTCAATATCGATCGAGGATTTCGAACGATATGTTGCTGAGTTTGAACAGAAGTATTCTCTTATTCATCTGAACCCTATTGTTAGTGGTGATGATGTAAATCACTTTCTCGGAAATAGCGACGCGTCCCAGTTCCAACGCATCGGTAAATTGACTGATCAGCAGGCGGACGCTTTCGCGGAGTTCGAGGAAGCGTTTAGGGATTGGAACGACCTTTGGAGTGATCTCAGTCCCGTTCAAAGACGCGACGCGGAGCGCAGCATTGGAGAACATATAGAGAGCCTGCAAGGCCTCGACTTATCTGTATCTATGGGTCAGAAACCTATGGGCTTAACACTTCGAAACAACGGCGCAGCGGTACAATTACAGATCGTCTACTGCGCCGCCGTTCCTGGTCAGACCCCACTGCGTTTCCTCGCACGAGACAAGGGAGTGCCGGTCTCATTTGTATAGATCGTGTGCTAAGTTTTTTACATTTTAGTAGAAAGAAAACCTCGATGAATTATCAGGTGTTCACTAAAACCGTCAGCGCGCAGCCGCTCGCCGCGGTGCGGCGGCGCGTGCTCCCTCAAGACATTGGGCGCACCTGGAAGTCGGCCCTTGATCTCGTCTGGGAGTTCCTCCGGCGACACGAGGGCCTGCGGACCGACGGGCATAATTGCTTTCTGTACCATCATTCCGAACAGCGGGATGCTCCGATGGATATTGATTTCGGCGTTCAGGTCGTTCGGCCCTTTGAGGGCGAAGGCGAGGTTATTTGCACAGAAACGCCTGCAGGAGAGGTCGCAATGACCACGCATGTAGGCAGCTATGACAAACTCGCTGGCGCGTATGACGCGATCCATTCCTGGCGTGCGGCAAACGGTCGCGCGTTCGGGCCGTGTTCGTGGGAAATCTACGGCGATTGGACTGACGACACTACTAAGCTTGAGACTCAGGTGGTTTATTTGTTGCGTTGATCAAGGTTGTGGGTTAGAGAAACGCACGGGACCGGTACCGGACACTGCTATTGTGCGATTCTGTCTTGTGTCGAATAGACAGGAATAGCAAGAAAGCAGTGTCCCGCACCATTGATTTAACGATCAGCGCGCACTCCTGTGATCATAGAATTTCGTTCAAATTACGACGATTTACCCCAATTGCCCCTTTGCAGCAGCGACCACCTGATCTGGTTCGAACCCGAACTTTCTCCGCAACTCCTTGAGCGGCGCCGAAGCCCCGAACGTCTTCATGCCGATCACCTGTCCGGTGGGGCCGACGTATCGCTCCCATCCAAGCGTTGAGCCCTGCTCTACAGCGACGCGAGCCTTCACGTTCGATGGCAGCACGCTTTCGCGGTACTCATCAGTCTGGTGTTCGAAGATCTCCCACGACGGCATCGACACCACTCGCGAACGAATGCCTTCGGCGACCAGCTTTTCGTGGGCCTCGACTGCCAAGCTGACTTCGCTGCCTGACGCGATTAGAATTACTTCGGGGTTCCCGTCCGGCCCGTCTGCGAGCACGTACGCACCGTACGCGACGCCGGAGGCCGAGGCATACTTGCTGCGATCGAACGTTGGCAGCGGTTGGCGCGACAATGCCATCACCGCAGGCTGATGTTTTAGCTGAATGAGATAGCGATAAGCCTCGACTACCTCATTAGCATCGCCGGGTCGTAATGTGATCAGCCCCGGGATCGCGCGCAGAGAGACAAGTTGCTCAATCGGTTGGTGCGTGGGCCCGTCTTCGCCGTCGCCCATCGCGTCGTGCGTGAACACAAAAAGAGCGGGCAGTTCCATGAGCGCCGCCAGTCGGATCCCGGGCCGAGCATAATCGCTAAAGATGAAGAAGCTTGCGCCGAACGCCCGTAGTTTGGACAGCGAGAGCCCATTAACTATCGCAGCCATCGCGTGTTCGCGAATTCCGAAATGCAAGTTCTTGCCACTGGGACTATCAGCCTGGAAATCTCCCGCGCCGGCAAACGTCAGCGTAGTTTTGTTCGAAGGCCCGAGGTCCGCAGAGCCGCCAAGGAACCACGGAATATTTTGTGCCAGGACATTCAGCACCTTGCCGGAAGCATCTCGTCCAGCAACGCCTTTGGCGTCGGGAGAAAAAACGGGGAGATCACGATCCCAACCGCTAGGGAGCTCCCGCCGTTGCATTAGCTCGATTTCGTTTGCCAGTTCGGGATGCTTTTCGCGATAGGCTTCCAACAGCGATATCCATTCCCGCCGCAAACTCGCGCCGCGTGCGCCCACGCCCGATGCGAAATGTTCGTACACTCCATCAGGCACCAGAAACTTTTCATCCTCGGGCCATTCGTAGCCGCGTTTTACGAGCCGGATCTCGTCATCGCCAAGCGGTTCACCATGAGCTGCCGCAGTGTCCTGTTTATTCGGCGAGCCGTAGCCGATGTGGCTATCCAAAACGATAAAGGTCGGCCGGCCTTTCGTCTTTCGGAAGATCTCGAGGGCCTGTTCGATGCGTTCGATATCGTTGGCGTCTCCGACTCTCAGCACGTTCCACCCATAAGCCAGGAAACGAGTCGCGACATCCTCAGTGAACGCAAGCTTCGTGTTCCCTTCGATGGTGATGTGGTTGTTGTCGAAGATCCAGCAGAGATTGTCGAGGCCGAGATGACCGGCCAGCGACGCCGCCTCGGAACCAATGCCCTCCATCAGGCAGCCGTCTCCGCACACGGCATAGATGTTGTAGTCGAAGATATCGAAGCCGGGCCGGTTGTAGCGACTGGAAAGCCACTTCTCCGCGACGGCCATACCGACGCTGGTGGCGACGCCCTGGCCAAGAGGGCCAGTCGTGGTCTCGACGCCCGACACCCAGTGGTACTCAGGATGACCGGGCGCCTTGCTATCGAGTTGGCGGAATCGCCGGATGTCGTCGAGCGTCACCGATGGCTCGCCCAGTCTTTCGTAATCGGCGTTCACCGCTCGCGTGCCGCTAAGATGCAGAGCCGACCAGAGCAACATCGATGCATGGCCGTTCGAGAGAACGAAGCGATCCCGATTGGGCCAGATCGGATCCTGCGGATCGAAGCGCAGGACTCGATTCCAGATCGTGTAGACCAACGGCGCCAGTGCCATCGGCGTGCCCGGATGACCGGACTTGGCCTGCTGCACGGCGTCAATCGAAAGCGTGCGAATCGTGTTGATGCACAGTTGATCGAGTTTTGAATCGGTCAATGAGGTAACAGCTTTTGAGACGCTCATGGATATCTCCTCGTTATGATTTCGCGATATTTCCGACAGCCTTTGTTTCCAATGCTGCGACTTTGCCCAGCCGGCGCAGGTGACGTTCGGCCTGACTGAACTCAGCGGCCAGGAAAGCTTCGACCAGATCCCAGGCAGCCTCCGGCCCGACAATGCGGCCGCCCATACAAATGATGTTCATGTGATCATCCTCGACGCCTTGCCGGGCAGAGAAATGGTCGAGGATCAGACCGGCGCGCACCCCCTGAACTTTGTTGGCGCATACGGATGCACCAACGCCGCTGCCGCAAACGGCCACTCCGCGCTCCACCTCACCGGCAGCGACCGACCGAGCCAGAGGTACTACAAAATCAGGGTAGTCGTCGCCTGAATTCCACGTATGCGCGCCGAAGTCCAGAACCTCATGACCCACCGCGCGAAGACGCGCAAGTAGTTCTTCCTTGAGCCCAAATCCACCGTGATCGGTGGCGATTCCGATACGCATATTCACTCCTTGTCAATGTGAGCCGGAACGGCGCCGTGCAACTGAAGACCGACTCTGGATTTACTCAGGCCCCTTCCGCCTTCAACTTGCTATTTATCTGTCCTGCAGCCGCGCCATCCGTGAGCACCAGGGCACGATCCCTGTTAACCCGGCCGGCCGGAATCGAAGTATCTCCGACGTAGAGCCGACCAATCATCTGAGCTTTGTCATTACCGGTCACGAGCCACAGCACACGACGTGCGCGGTTGAGAATCGGATAAGTCAACGTCATCCTGCGCCTTCCCTGATAAACCCCCGTGAGTCCAACATCCGCATCATCGACGGTCAGGACTGGATCTCCTGGTATCAAGGAAGCTGTATGCCCGTCAGGCCCGAGGCCGAGGTGAACGAGATCGAGAACAGGCGGCGAACCCGCAATCTCCCGGAGCGCTTTCGAATATTGTTCGGCCGCCTCCAGCAGGTCGGGTGCTTCAACCGGCATCGCGTGAATCTGCTCAAAGCGTAACGAGGCCTGACCAGAAAGGCTTTCACGCAAGTGCGTGAGGTTTCTGTCAGGGTTGCCCTCCGGTGCGATGCGCTCGTCCACCTGCACTATGTGCACGTCATCCCACGGAACGTCTTCGTCTGCGAGCGCACGGAGCATAAGCCACGGCGTGCGACCGCCGCTCACTGCCATGACGAAGCAGCCACGCTCAGCAATCGCCGCTCTGGCTTCCGCAGCGACAATGGCGGCAGCCTCGCGGGCAACCGTGTCAGCATCGGGAAATACTTCGACCTTCATGAAAACTTCCCCCATCTTCACTTCTCACGCCGCCTGGCTTGCAATCGCAGGCTCTGGTTCACCGAGAGTTGGATTGCTCCAGCCTCCCACCGGCGTCACTCGCTCCACCTCGCCCGGACCCCAGGTATTCGTTTCGTATTCGTAGACCGGCGTCCCCGTCTTCAACACCGGATCGACAATGCGCCACGCCTCTTCGACGTAATCCTCTCGCGCGAAGAGCGCTGCGTCTCCTTCCATCGCGGCGCCCAGTACGCGCTCGTAAGCGTCGATCTGACCAGCGTGCGGGGATCGGCTCGTAATCATCTCCACAGTCTGACCGGCTAACTCCTCGCCCGGAGTCAATACCATCATGCCTAATGCGATTGTCACCTCAGGATTAAGTCGGAGCCGCACATGGTTTTCCTTGAGGACCTCGGCAGGGATCAGTGAGGGAGGCTTGCGAAATTTCCCCACGATTTCGGTGCAAGTCACCGGCAAGCATTTGCCGGCCCGGATGTAGAAAGGAACTCCTTTCCAGCGCCATGAGTTGATCTCGAGCTTCAACGCGGCAAAGGTTTCTGTCTTCGAGTCGCTGGCTACTCCTTTTTCGTATCGGTAACCGCGGAATTGGCCGCGCACCAGATCCCTCTCGGCTATTGGGGCAATCGCTTTCAGGACTTTCACCTTTTCGTCGCGAATGGATTCGCTGTCGAGCCTGGCCGGCTGCTCCATCGCCAGATTCGAAAGAACCTGAAGAAGGTGATTCTGAATCACGTCGCGAATGGTGCCGGTCTTATCGTAGAAACCTCCCCGGCCCTGTACGCCGAAGTCTTCTGCCATCGTGATCTGCACGCTCTCGATGAAATTGCGATTCCAGAACGATTCAACAAATGTGTTCGCGAAACGAAAGACCAGCAGGTTATTAACCGGCCGCTTCCCGAGATAGTGATCGATGCGAAAGATGCTTGACTCGTCGAAGGCGCCGAGCAAGATCCGATTCAGCTCACGCGCGGATTCAAGATCATGTCCGAAAGGTTTTTCGACGATGATGCGAGAGCCTTCGGCGCAGCCCGATTCCGCGAGCTGTTCCACGACCGCTCCGAACAGAAGCGGCGGGATCGCAAGATAGTGTGCCGGGTGTTTGGCGCTATCCATCTCTTTTCGGAGCGCCTCGAATGTCGCCTGGTCCTGGTAGTCGCCATCAACGTAGCGCAGCAACCCGACCAATTCTTCAAAAGCCGTTTGGTCAGCCCCGCCGTGCTTCTCGAGGCTGTCAAGCGCTCGCGCTCGGAACTGTTCCTGGTTCCAGCCTGACTTGGCCACGCCGATCACCGGCACATTGAGGTGTCCACGCTTCACCATGCCTTGCAGCGCCGGAAAGATCTTTTTGTAGGCCAGATCGCCCGTCGCACCGAAGAACACCAGCGCGTCTGATTGTAGATGTCGCATGAGAACGTCCTCCTATGACTTTTCGGCAGCCTTCTCCAGGTGTCCCCCGAATTGATACCTCATGGCGGACAAGAGTTTGTCGGCAAACGCCGCTTCACCGCGTGACTCGAATCGCTCGAACAAAGCCGAAGTGAGAACCGGGACCGGCACCGCTTCATCAATCGCGGCCTTGATCGTCCAGCGGCCTTCGCCCGAGTCAGACACACGGCCCGCGAAGTTCGAGAGGGTCGGATTTTGATGCAGAGCTGTCGCTGTCAGGTCCAGCAGCCACGATGCGATTACGCTGCCGCGCCGCCAAACCTCGGCGATGTCACTTAGATTGAGGTCGTACTGATAATGCTCGGGGTCGCGTAGAGGTGTGGTCTCGGCATCAATTCCTTGTGCCTGCTTGCCGACATTAGCGGAACGCAGGATGCCCAACCCTTCGGCGTAGGCGGCCATGATTCCGTACTCGATTCCGTTGTGGACCATCTTCACGAAGTGGCCGGCGCCGTTCGGACCGCAATGGAGATACCCTTGCTCGGCTGTCCCTTCGGACTTCTCCCGTCCCGGCGTGCGCGAGATGTCGCCAGTGCCTGGTGCCAGTGTTGCCAAGATCGGATCGAGACGATTAACCACGTCCGTTTCGCCGCCGACCATCATGCAGTAGCCTCGCTCGAGTCCCCACACACCGCCGCTCGTGCCAACGTCGACATAGTGGATGCTCTTCGTCGCCAGTTCTTTAGAGCGGCGAATGTCATCGATGTAATAAGAATTCCCGCCGTCAATGAGGATGTCTTCTTTGTCGAGCAGTGGGAGAAGGTCTCTAATTGTGTCGTCCACTACCGCCGCGGGAACCATCAACCAGACCGCCCGCGGCGTATCGAGCTTCTTTACCAGGTCAGCAAGCGACGCAGCTCCCACCGCTTTCTCTTGAGCAAGCTTGCTCACGGTTTCCGGAGACCGATCAAACACGACGCAAGTGTGACCATTCTTGATTAAGCGCAGCACCATGTTGGCGCCCATCCTGCCAAGTCCTATCATTCCAAGTTGCATGAGTCCTCCTTATGCAAACAGTCGTCTACTGCTCAGAGTCCGGGCAGCAATTGACTGCGTTTCGTAACCGATGCATAGCGGTGCACACCTCGCATGACTCTGCACCGAAAATCGACGATCCCGCCACAAGCACGTTCGCTCCCGCGGCGACTGTCAATGGCGCGGTTGTCTCATCGATCCCTCCATCAACTTCCAATTCACATGCGGGTTTTAGCTGCTCGATCAATTGGCCCACGCGCCGGATCTTGGGCAGCGTGGTATGAATGAACGGCTGGTGTCCGAACCCGGGATTGACAGTCATCACCAGGACTTGATCTACATCCGGCAGGATCTCTTCCAGCACAGTTGCCGGAGTTGCCGGATTGATCGCCACTCCCGCTCGCTTCCCCAGCGCCTTGATTCGCTGCACCGTGCGATGCAAATGATTGTTGCCTTCCCAGTGGACGAGAAACGAATCAGAACCAGCTTCGACGAACTCTGACAAAAAGAAATCCGGATCCGAGATCATCATATGTATCTCAAGCGGTAGCCTGGTAACCCGTCTGAGTGATTGGACAATCGGCGCACCCATCGTGATGTTCGGGACAAAGTGTCCATCCATGATATCCACATGAATTCGATCAGCGCCGGCCAGCTCCGCTTCGGCCACCTGCTCACCCAGGCGTGCAAAGTCGGCTGCGAGAATTGAAGGCGCTAACTTTACGATTCTGTTTGTAGCGCGTGAGACGATTGTCTCCTCGCGCGATACATAAGTCGAAGTTAGCTGCTTCACGATGGTGTTTTCCATTGGGCCGATTTCTCTCTTTCTTTTCACGCAGCAATGATCTCTGTTCGAGCGCTCTCGAAAGTGTCCACAAACTCTCGATAGCGACGAGCAATCTCGGTGACCGCAGCTTCGCGTGTGATCTTCTTCGCCCGAAAGTCAACAAGCGGTTGCCAGAAGTCCGTCCGGCCCACAGCAAAGCCGATAAACCCCGAAACTCCGGCTGCAGTCGTTAACCATTCGCGTACCTTCTGGTCGTCCTCGCCGCGACCCAGAACAATGCAACCCACTTGTTCGCGACCAGCTCGGCGTGCGGCGGCCACAATCTTCTCGCAGTCCTCGCGCCGGTCTAGTCCTTCGATCTTCCAGACATCCGGTTCGACGCCCGCTTCCTGAAGTTCCAGGATGGTCTGCACCATCAACTTGGGGCGCAGTTCCAGATCGTAGGCTTTCTTACTACCCCCGACGAAATCGAGTTGCTTCTGCTCCGCGGGCACCAACAGTTCGAACATGAATCTGCTTTGACTTCGACTGCGCAGGTAATCCGACAGGCGCTTCAGGCGTACTGCCTGCCGCCGGTTCAGGGCCTGATCACCTTCCGGGTTGTAGCGCACCAACACTTTGCAGAAGGTAGGATTAAAGGCTTCGATATGTGCGGCGAACTCCTCACCGTACTGGAAATCGAACTCGTCCTGACCGCTCTTCTCGGCCGGGCACGCAATCGCATAGCCTTGCGCCGCTGCATCACGAAGGATCGCCGCCCCGAATTGCTCATCAACCAAAATGCCGGCCTTCTCCTTCGGCACACCGGCTTCGACCGCGGCCTTGAAGCCGTCGTAAATCACCTGCTTGGCGGCCGCGATTTCAGCGGTTTGCGCGGCAGTCAAATCACCGTGCCAGCCAAACATCCTGGTCTTGAATGAGCCGCGATGGTCGAAGGGCAGAATGTAAAGCGGTTTGTTATAGCCGATTGCTCTCATGACGCTGACTCCTCTTTCATGCTTCGATACCGGCGGATCAGATTGACGGTTGAACTGTCGTGATCGAGCTGATGTTCCGCCTTACTCTCAAGCTCTGGAATAATGCGCTTCGCCAGCACCTTTCCAAGTTCGACTCCCCACTGGTCAAAGGAATCAATGTTCCAGAGAACGCCCTGGGTGAAGACGGAGTGTTCGTAGAGAGCAACAAGCTTGCCGAGCGTTTCCGGCGTGAGCCGGTCGGCAAGAATCGTGTTCGATGGCCTGTTGCCTTCGAAGACTCGATGCGGCACCAGCCAATCCGGCGTGCCTTCTTCCTTCACCTGCTCGGGCGTCTTACCGAACGCAAGCGCCTCGGTCTGCGCGAATACGTTTGCCAGGAGCATGTCGTGATGCGGGCCAATCGGATTGAGCGACTTCGCGAAAGCGATGAAATCGCATGGGATGAGTCTCGTTCCCTGGTGAATCAACTGGTAGAACGAATGCTGCCCATTGGTTCCCGGCTCACCCCAATAGATGGGGCCGGTTTGATGTGTGACTTCGGTTCCTTCCAGCGTAACGTGCTTCCCGTTGCTCTCCATCGTCAACTGCTGCAGATACGCCGGGAAACGCTTCAGGTATTGTTCGTAAGGAAGGACGGCGACAGTTTGCGCGCCGAAGAATTCGTTGTACCAGACCGCAAGCAGCCCCATCAGCACCGGCAGATTAAGATAGAAGGGCGCTGTGCGGAAATGTTCATCCATCTGGTGGAAGCCGTTCAGCATCGCACGGAAGTTTTCCGGGCCGATGGCTACCATCGTCGAAAGGCCGATCGCCGAGTCCATCGAGTAGCGGCCGCCCACCCAATCCCAGAACCCGAACATATTGTCGGTATCAATTCCGAACTTTGCCACTTCGGTCGCATTTGTAGAAACGGCCACAAAATGCTTCGCTACCGATGTCTCGTCGCCTCCCAGCCCCGCCAACGACCACGCGCGAGCTGTGTGAGCGTTGGTCATGGTCTCCAGCGTCGTGAAGGTTTTTGATGAGACGATGAAAAGCGTTTCCGATGGATCGAGATCGCGCACCGCCTCGGAGAAGTCGGTGTCATCAATGTTGGAAACGAAGCGGAATGTCAGGTCCCGGTCGCTGTAGTGCTTGAGCGCCTCGTAAGCCATAACCGGCCCGAGATCCGAGCCGCCGATTCCGATGTTCACAATGTTGCGAATGCGTTTGCCGGTGTGACCTTTCCACGCGCCGCTACGCACGCGGTCTGAGAAATCGGCCATCCTGTTGAGCACGGCGTGGACTTTCGGCACAACGTCCTCTCCGTTTACAACGATGGAAGTCCCTTTTGGCGCGCGCAACGCCGTATGCAATACCGCTCGCTTTTCTGTGAGATTGATCTTCTCCCCCCGAAACATTGCGTCGATTCTCTCGCGCAATCCAGCTTCCGTCGCCAACTCGAGCAGAAGATACAGTGTCTCTTCAGTCATGCGATTCTTTGAGTAATCCAGATAAAGGCCCAACGCCTCGACTGCCATTCGCTCGCCACGCTTCGCATCCTCTGAAAAAAGCTCTCGCAGATGAAGCTTCGATACGTACTTGTGGTGCGACTCGAGCACTTCCCATGATGAGAGCTTGGCCGCTGATTGGTTGTTGATTGCTGTTGCCATGTTGGTCTTCCTCTTGTTTTCAGTTGATGCTTCTCAGGCAATACTGGACGCAGCCAGCGTTGCGCTCTTGGATGAGATCACCGACATCAGCTCGTTCCAGGACTTCACGAAGGATTCCGCCCCTTCGTCTTGAAGTCGCGCAGCGAGAGCGTCTACATCAATCCCTGCCTTGCTGAACTTCGCTATCACTTCTTCACAGTCACCGCCGTCTGCCAGCAGCAGTTCGCCTAGTTCGGTGTGCGCGGCGAGGGCTTTCAATGTCCCTTCGGGCATGGTGTTGACGGTGAAAGGCGCGGCGAGGCTCTTGATATAAAGGATGTCGGATGCCTTCGGATCCTTGGTTCCGGTGCTTGCCCACAACAGTCGCTGCGGACGCGCGCCAAGGTTGTAGACGCGCGTCCAGCGCCGCGAGCCAAGCAGGGCTCGAGCTGCTTTGTAAGTACGCTTCGCAATGGCGATTCCGAGTTGATTGTGGAGTTCGTCCGGCGTTTTGCTCGCAACGGCAGAATCCCAGCGGCTAATGAAGACCGATGCTACAGAACCGATGTTGGGATCCAGATCGGCCTCGATCCGTCGTTCGATGCCGCGCAGGAATGCTTCGGCCGCTGCCAGATACTGCTCACGGGAGAACAACAGGGTGACGTTGACAGGGATTCCGGAAAAGATTGCTTCCTCAATCGCGGGCAAGCCCTCCCTGGTTCCGGGGATTTTGATTAACAGATTGGGGCGAGCCGCACGCGCAAACAAATCCTTCGCTGCGGCAAGCGTGCTGGCTGTGTCGTGCGCCAACATCGGTGACACTTCCAATGACACCCATCCGTCGATGCCATTTGTCTTCTCGAAGACGGGTCGAAAGAGATCCGCCGCCCGCGTAAGATCTTCCAACGCGAGTTCAAAGAAGAGCGCTTCATTCGTCACGCCGTTCGCTAACTTGTTAGAGATCGCCGCGTCATACGCCGTGCTGTTCTTGATTGCGTGGTCGAAGATTGTCGGATTCGACGTGAGTCCAGTCACCGACAGTTCGTTGATATATTGTTTGAGCGTACCGCTATTCAGCAGATCACGCGTGATGTTGTCCAGCCAGAGACTCTGGCCCAGGTCGTGAAGTAGTTGCGTCGCTTTCATCTTGTTACCTCAGCTAATTCGAAATCATGAAGGTTAGTAGGTTGCTCTTTTTCATTGAGCAAGTGGTTCGTATCGTTCCACAACCGGATCACCGGCTGCGAGAGGTTGTGTTCATACCCAAGCGCGCTTACGCTCGCCGTATCCAACATAAAAGGCCTGGCATTTACTATCGGCTCGACCTGACACCAGCGCGCTGCCAACATGCGGAGGAAATGTCCACTTGAGAAAAGCAGAACGTTTCCAGAGACTGCCCGGACGAGTTCCACTACACGGTCAGCGCGCACGGCGACCTGCTCCGGTGATTCCCCGCCCGGACAACCGTCGCGGAATAGTTGCCAGCCGGACCACTCCCCATGAATTTGTGCGCTTGTCCGACCTTCGTAATCGCCGTAATCCCACTCGACTAAGTCGGAAATGATTGCGGCCGAAGATCCGAAGCCAGACAACTCACAAGTTCGTTTCGCACGCTGCAAGGGACTGGTAAATACAGTATTGAACTTCAGCCCACTGAGCCTTTCTCGAAGTCTTAGTCCATTGCGCTCGCCGGTCTCGTTCAGCGGTAAGTCGGTGAGTCCCGTGTGCCGGCCGGTGAGACTCCAGTCCGTTTCGCCGTGCCTGGCCAGGTAGATGATTGGAAGCTCCTCAGCCATTCTTACTCTCCGTTCTTGAAACTCTCCAGCCCATAAGCGGCCGCTCCAACCAATGCAGCGCGAGTGAGAATAACGTGAACCGGTATACGCCCCATGAGGTCGGCAAATCGTCCCTTGCGCTTAAACGATTCCATAAAGCCCGGCTTTTCGAGCGCACTCAGAACGTGCAGCGGGACGCCTCCGCCCAGATAGATGCCGCCGGTAGCCATGACCTTCAACGCCAGATTCGCGGCCTCACTCGCCAAGATCGAAACAAACGTTTCTATAGTGATCGCGCACAATTTGCTCGGTTGGTGTGGGTCAATGGCGGTATTGGCGATGACCGCCGTGCGGTCCTTTGCAGATGCGATCAATTGAGCGACTTCGGGGTTCTCCGGTATCCGTTCGACATCACGAAGGTATTCATAGATGTTTGGAATTCCGATGCCCGAACAGACACGTTCGACACCTGCGTGGCCGAAGCGTTCAAGCTCGTATCGGAGCAGACCGATCTGTCGCTCATCCGTCGGAGCAAAATCCGAATGCCCGCCTTCGGAGCTGTGAGAGATGTATTTCGATCCATCCCAGGTAAGGAATGATTCGCCGAGACCGGTGCCGGGTGCGATTACCCCGATGGCGCCGTTCGGCACCGGTTGCCCAACATTTAAGGTACGTACATCGCCTGGTCGGAGAATGGGGATCGCTCGGGCAACAGCCTCCAGGTCGTTCATGAGCCGGACGGACTTCAGATTCAGATCCCTGGCAAGCGAAGCTTCATCCATCGCCCAGGGCAGGTTAGTGATCTGCACTCGGCCATCGATGACTGGCCCGGCAACATCAAAAGAAGCTCGCTCGACTGGCGTCTTCACCTTCTTCAGGAATTCACTCACCAGCGCCTGCAGGCTTGGGTAGTCTGCGCTATGCACCTCGGTTTGGGTTAGTGGTTCGTGCGGCCCACCCTCAACCGAAAAGATCGCCAAGTCTGTTTTTGTACCGCCAATATCACCGGCAAGAACCATGGCTCATACTCCTTTTTACTGTTTCCAAGCAGTCTGCGTATCGTTCACTATTAGGCGTTGAGCCTCTGAGCGCGAAGAACAAGATGTACAAGTAGCAAATCACTGGCAGGAAGAACGCATGGTGAATCCCGACGCTATCAGCCAGCGCACCCTGGATCACCGGAATGATCGCTCCGCCCACAATCGCCATATTTATCAGGCCTGACCCGCTTCCGGTTAAGGGTCCAAGCTCAGCGACACCCAGGGCGAAAATGCTCGGGAACATGATGGAGTTGAACAACCCAACTGCAAGCATGCTCCACATTGCCAGGTGGCCACTCGTGAGCATCGAAACTGTGACCAGCGTCGCGCTACACACGGCGCATATCCCAAGCAGATATCCGGTCTTAATCCGCTGTAGAATCGCCGCGCCGATAAAGCGCCCCACCATCGCGCCACCCCAGTAGAAGGCTACATAACCGGCAGCGGTCTGCGGGGAGAAGCCCGCGATTTCGGGCTGGCCAAAATAACTCACCAGAAAGCTTCCGATTGAAACCTCGGCGCCTACATACGCGAAAATTCCAAGCGCTCCGAAGAGCAGGTTGGGATGTTTCCAGATTGAATCGTTCCGCTTCTCTCCAGAGCGGTCCTCCACCCGCTCGATTCTTGGCAGCTTAAAACTCGCAATCGCAACTGCGAGGAACACCAGCGCAAGGCTTATGACGATGTACGGTAGCTTGACCGAGGCGGCCTGTTGTACGCGATACGCGTGCAAGGCTTGTGGCGAGAGTTGCTGCAACGATTCGATGGCTAATGGAGCCGCGCTCAAGATGAGCAACCCCCCGACAATTGGCGCTAGGGTAGTGCCGAGCGAGTTGAAGGCCTGTGTAAGATTCAAACGGCTCGATGCCGTTTCGGGTTTGCCGAGTGCGATCACGTAAGGATTCGCTGCCACCTGTAGACCAGTAATGCCGGTAGCTAGAATCAGGAGCGCGGTCAGGAACAGCGGGAACGAAGGGACAGATGCGGCGGGCACGAATAGCAACGCCGCAATCCCCATAGTCAGTAAGCCGACAACCATGGTTTTCTGATACCCGATCGTGTTGACGACTTTCGACCACGGTAGCGAGAAAAGAAAGTAGGCCGAGAAGAAGGCAAACTGGACCAGCATGACTTGCGTGTAACTGATCTCAAAAATCCCCTTCAAGTGCGGGACCAGAATGTCATTCAGACTGGTGAGGAAGCCCCACATGAAAAAGAGCGTGGTGACAATGGCCAGCGGACGCGCGTATTTCTCGGTGGCCGTTGAAACCAGGGCGTTCTGTGCCGGTCCGGAGCTAGTTGCGATTTCTTTAGCTACCATTTTTCACCTCAACCTATCAGAGCACGACTTATGTCTCGGATAACGATTCATCCTCAAGCTGGTTGTGCTACCACCACGTTTCGGCTTGCACGCCGTAGGTGAAGCCATTCGTTTTATTCTGAAACGGGATTCCGCCAACAAATCCTCGAAACCCGTTTGACCAATTTCCGTAGGTTGCAAACACGCGTAGTACAGGCCGGCTGAAGAACAGGCGACCTGCCCCGATTTGTGGCGCGATAGTGAATTTGCGAAGCCAGCCGTCGTATTGACCATTACCACTGCGCGTGTGATCGAAGCCGCCCTCGAACGCGATTGAGAGATGATCGGTGAAGAAGACTTGTGGCCGGGCGCCAATCGAGACCCACCGGTTCCACCCATCTTGCGGATTGCCACTCTGTGTCCGTTGGTAGATGAAGACCGGCTGGATGGCGAACTTATCATTTGGCTGTAGCAACAGGTGTTCTACTATCCGGAATCTCTTCGAATCTTTGAGAAACGGAGTTGGGTCATCAATCGCCGTACTGAAGTTGCTGGCTGCTCCTTTACCATATTGGATCGAAAACCAGTTGTAGCCGCCGTGCCATTCGAGTCGCTGATGGCCGATCCCGAAGGCGTATCCGTTCGTTGTGGGAATTACAGTCCCGCCCTGTGCCGTCCCGCCCTTCGCTCTCGCAAAATTGAACCACGCGCCGATTTTTCCGCCCGGCGCCGTCACGTCATAAAGACGCACATCAATGTTGTTCTTCGCGTAATTGCCGGCTTCGGTAATGATGTCGGGTCGGGCGCCTGCGAGATATGCCAGAGACACTTTGCCAATTCCAACATTCCAATCCTCAACTCCTCCGCCGTAGCCACTCATGTCAGAAATATAGAAGTCGTTGATGTGAGATTGATAACGCCGGTAATATCGTTGACCGGCCCAGAACTTGGCGCCAGGCTGGCTCTCCAATACATTGCCAACCTGAATGAAGGCTTCACGCAGCCGGAATTGATCGTTACCGATCCCCCCCGGAAAATTTGCATAGCTGGCCGAGTTCGAGGTATTGGCCTCAATCATAAACTCTGTTTTGATCCAGGCCTTATCGGTGTCGTGTTGCGGGTTCACCCAGTTGTTGACAAAGATGAGCTCGGAATATGTTTCAGCCTCATTTCCCAGTCTGTATTTCGCATCAGCTCCGGGGGCTTGAAAGGCGACTTGCTGCCCACCCCTGCTGTTGTGACCGTAACCGGAACGAAAATACCCGTGGAATTCAAAAGTTTTTATCTGTTCTTCCAGCTTCGTGATCTTGGACTCTGCGTCCCTCAATAAATCGTACGTCGGCGCCGAAGGCAGCTGTCCCTGAAGTGTCTGCTTGCCCTCGCCTCCAAGAACAGCCTTCTTGGCCTCTTGCACCGCAAGCTCTGCTGCCGAAACAGTACCTTCTTTCTTGGGCGCGTTCTGCTTGTCTGCGTTTTCTTTCTTGATCTGCTGCTCAAGAACAGCGATCCGCTCCTGCAACTCACGAGTTGTCTTCTCGTACTGCTGCTTAAGCTGTTCTAGTTGCTTCTGCAATTCGTCCGTTTGCTGGGCGTGAACGGGCGAAACCACGGAAAAGGCCAAGGCGAAAATCCAAACGAACCTCTTTAGCGGATCTGTCAGGTGGCTGAGGGAGTAACCAACGACTCCATCAACGGCTTTGACGCCTGTCGCGGCACGTCTCTCAACGAATTTCTCTTCAGCGTTCTTTGCCGTCATTTGAAGAATGCTCCGCTCGCTTATCCGATTCGTGTCATCGAATTGAAACTCTGACTGAACATCGCGTTCCGTCTGCAACATTGCCGTGCGTCTCATCATCGGTACGCGGCAACAAGGAGAGGGCAACCTGAGGGCCAAAGCTAAGTTGTTGATTTCTGTTTAGAGTCGGTGGGTGTTCGTGAATTTCTCACGAGTAGCCGCGAGAACATTGCTAGTTAAAGGAGATCATATTTAAGCGGGAGGATTGGGTGATTGCGAATCGAAGAGAATCTTCATTGGCTTCAAGCAAGCTATCAGCACAATTATTCCCACGCAAACCCAGGCGATGATCATAAAGCCATCCGTGTATGCAAGAGTGTAGGCCTGTTGTCTGATCTGTCCTCCAAGAAGAGCCGAAGCTCGGCCCTGTGACTCATCCACTCCAGCGGAATTTGCGCTCACTCCGCCGGTTAGTAAACGCAGCCGCTCATCGGTCAACCAGTTGCCGACCTCTACATGCAGCCCGATTAGATTTGAATGGAAGTGCTCGCGCAGAGTGATGAATCTCTGCATGAAGGCGGTTCCCAACTCACCTCCTAGTATTCTGACGGTGTGAATAAAAGCTGAATAGGTGAGAACATTTATCGGTGACGACATAGCGCCCGAGTCCGCCGCTTGCTGGACGAATGATCCGACCATGGCAACAAACGCCACCGACAGTCCACCGCCGATTACCAGCTGTGAACTAAAGAAATTCTGCCCAGCCCAAGCGCTCGTAAGCTGAGTGTTCATCAAACAGGCAACTGCGACGATTGCAAAACCTATTGCCAGTATCAACCTGTTATCAAAACGCCGCATTAGCAACGCCGCGATAAAGCCGGCCAATAGCTGCGGCACGACACCCCACGCCAACACACTTCCCGTTTCGAGTGGTCGATAGCCCTGTATAGCGCCGAGAAACGCCGGAATCAGCAAGGCAATGGCGAGCAGGACAAAACGAAAGGAGAAAAGCGTGGCTGCAAGTATCAGTGTGTTTCTCTGCTTCAGATACCGAACATTGACCAGCGGGTTTGGTGATACCCAGCGCCGAATTATTGCCGCGCCGAGCAGAAACGCAGCGGTCACGAGCATTGCTACGATCACTCCTGATTCCAACCAGTTTAATCGCTCGCCTTGATCAAGCGCGGCGTAGCTCAGACTCAATCCCAGGCTGAAGTACAAAAACCCTCGCCAATTTATCGAGGGCCTCGGTCCACTGCGCGGCGGTGGGTGAGGAATCGCGCGGTAGATGCAAAGCAGCATAACTGTCGCCAGCAGCGCGCCAATCCAGAAGATCCAACGCCACGACATGTGCTCTGTAAACCAGGCTTCCAACGGAACCGCCAGCGCGGTAGCAGGCAGGATGTCCAGCGAATACACGCCAATGCCATAAATCGTGTAGCGGAACGGCAGGCTCCGCAGCGCGTATGTCATCGTGAGCGGATAAAAGGTACCGGATGAAATCCCGGCGATCACTTGAAGCGCCAGCATCACTGTCAGATTAGGTGCAAACGGAAGCAGGATCGAAGTCACAATGAAGATGGGCGTTGCAAACAGGAGAACGCGCCTGACCCCCAGCAGGCCACCGAGGTAGACCGAAAACGCTGCCACAAACATGAGTCCCATGCTGTACGCAGTGGGAAGCCATGCCGCTTCGTCGATGCCGAGTCCGAGGGCGCCACGCAGGTCCGGCAGCCCGACGCTTAACAGTCTCCCAAAGAGCGTAGAAATGCCTGCTCCCAGAAAGACGCCGAAGGTGCCGACGTAAGGATTGGGTTTGACCTCGAGCAAACGAAAAGGGCGAACGGCCTGAACCGATTGTGAGTTTCCATCAGCTACGGCTGCCGCTACTGCACTCACGGTTGTTCCCTCTCAGTCACGCCTTCGCTTTTCTTACCCGATGCATTTATATCAACGATGACCGACATACCAGGTCGCAATCGATCAAGCTCACGCTGATCGTGCTCAATGACTATCTTTATCGGGATTCTTTGCACGATCTTTGTGAAATTGCCCGAAGCATTGTCAGGTGGAAGCAATGCGAATTGAGAGCCGCTCGCGGGAGCGATTTCCTCAACATGGCCTTTCAGCTTGAGGCCAGGAAAGGTATCTACTGTGATCAGCGCTGAATCGCCCTTTTGAACGTTGGTAAGCTGCGTCTCTTTGTAGTTCGCCTGCACCCACGTGTCGTTCTCGACGAGGGAAATAACCTGTGTTCCCGGGCTGACAAGTTGTCCGATGCGCACCTTACGCTCTCCAACTATTCCGTCCGATGGTGCGACGATACGCGTGTATTCGAGATTAGTGCGCGCAACTGTCACTGCTGCTTCCCTGGCTCTAAGGTCGGCGTTTAGCTGCAGCTGTTGAGCATCGAGCACCCCGCGCTGTTTACGCTGGGCCTCCAACTCGGACTGCCGGCTGGCAAGACCGGCCCGCGCCTGTTGAGCTTGCGCTTGTCTCAGACTAAGCAGTGACTCGGTCTTGGCGTGGTCGGCTCTTCGGCTTTCGAGCTGCGCGCCGAATCGCGCTTCATCAGCGGTCACCTGTTCCAGCTTCTGCCGGGTTGCGGAAGCCGACTCAACAAGTGCTGCCTGGCGTTCCTTTTCCAATCGCGTGCGGACGACATCGGCATTAGCGGCCTGGACACTGGCGCGCGCGTTTGCGATATCTGCTCGCGTTGCCTCGATGTTTGCTTCCGCTTGCGCTATCTCAGCTTTTGCGGCTTCTACCCCGGCTTGCGCTTGAGCAATTCTCGAGTCTTGCAGCGCTTTCTGTTTACTGTTGTTCTCGAGGGCAGCGCTAGCGGCCTGCACCGCAGCCTCAGATTGCTCGAGCTGCGCGCGATAATCATCGTCTTTAAGCTGTACCAGTAAGTCGCCCGCCTTCACCCTCTGGTAATCTTCCACGGCGACTTCCTTAACGGTACCCGAGACTCGGGTGCTCAGAGGAGTGATGTCGGCTCGAAGGTATGCGTCATCGGTTTTCTGGCTGCCCTTGCTCCCAACCCACGAATTCCAATTTGAGGTGATCACAACAAGTAGAGTCGCCGCGATAAGCAAGACCAGAAAGACTGGAACGAAGCGTCGCAGTCTGGAATCTGTTTTTTTGATCTCCTTCGGCTGCGGCTCCGACTTTACTGGTAATTGCGGCTCTGACTTTGCTGGTGACTGAGGCTCTGACTTTGCTGGTGACTGCGGCTTTGACTTTACTGGTGACTGAGGCTCTGACTCTACTGGTAGAGCTGCTCCCCCAGGTGAAGAAGTTCTTTCTGCGGGTTTTTCCGAGGGCGGCGGGCTTGCTCCTACGATTTTCTCTGGTGTCTTGGTTGCTTCCGGCATTCCCTCTCTCCTCTAAGTCAGTTGGCTTCGCCGATCGCCTTTTCAAGTTCCGCCCTCGCTGTCCAGTAAGCAAGAATAGCCTGCTGGTAACGGTGATTGGCTTCTGCCAGCGCGGCCTGTGATTGCAAAACGTCGGACAATAGCGCGGCGGTCAATCTATACTTGTTGTTGTTGACTCGCAGAGCTTCGCGTCCGGCGTCCTGCGAGACTTGAGCTACTACCAGCGCCTGGCGTGTTTGTTGCAGCTTGCGGAATTTGTCGCCCACATCGATCAGGACGAGGCTTTCAGTTTCGTGCAACGCATTCTGTGCCTGTTGGATGGTCTTGTCCTTCTCAGCAAGCTGATCTCGCTTCCTTCCCCAGTCAAAGACTTCCCACTTCATCACAACCCCGACGCTCGCAAAGTTTCTTGGTATGGCATCGTCGAAGTTCCGAAGTGCTATATATGTAAGTCCAACGCTAACATCGGGGATGTATTCAGACTTTTTTATGCGGCGATCCAGTTCTGCTTGTTTGACTTTCAACCGCGCCTGCCTCATTTCGGGTCGTTGTTCAATCGCCCGGCTCCTCGCGGCAACAAGATCATCCGCAAAGCCATTGACATCGGGGACAGCGGCGACCTTGAACTCAACGCGCACGTCTCGCCCGAGCAGGTTGTTAAGTTGTTCCTTTTGAGTACTGAGCTTATTGGTAAGATCGAGTGCATCATACTCTGCCTTCGCAAGTCTCGTCTGAACCTCAAGGCTATCCGATCTCAACGAGACTTGCCGGGCAACGTAATCGGTCGTGACGCGGTCCAACTCGCGATAGAGTCTGATGGCTTCCACAACACTTTCCAGTGCACTCTGGGACTGGAGAATTCCGTAGTAGTTTCGCTTGACTTCATCAACGGTGGATTGTTGGGCCAGGTGTAGCTTCTCCGTTTCCACATCGCGGGCTAGTTTGACCTGCTCGATGTTGAGTCCGATGCGGTATTGCTGTGAGAGCGGCTGAAGAATCTGTCCGGCGAAAACTGTTGTGGGCTTGCGAGGAACGCTGACTGAAAAGAAAGGTCCGACGCCGGGGAGAAGGCTCGAAAGCGGGTTCTCGACACTGATGTCGTGTTTCACTAGTTGCTGCGACACGAGCGTGTAGAGGTGCATTGAAGGCAAGCGGATGGTGCGAGTCGCCGCCAGTTCATCTCCGGCTTTTCCGACACCCAGCTGCGCATTTTTGAGAACATGATTCTGACTTAGAGCAAGCGCTATCGCCTGTTCAAGCGTTAGTACTTGAGCAGAGTTCGAAGCGTCTTGCTGACACGAGGCGCCGATTGGCATCGCCAATAGTACCGACAGCAGGGCCACTGCGACTCCACCGCGTTGTTGCTTCACCGCGAAAACGTGAGTATTGCAAAAAGTTTTAGTGGCTATTCGCATGCGAGGTCCGGCGGTTAACAAACTGTTTAGGAAACTCGCGTTGGGTGCGTCTTGCTGTAGATAGCATCCTAATTCGCGCATCACGGACGCGGGTAAGCAGGTCCCGCAACAAATGCCCTAGAAGCACCAACGCCAACAATCCGTAAGCCGTAACTACGAGTAGCAAGAAAAAAGCTGGAAGTACGCTCATTTCGATTGCTCCAAACCGCGTGCCATGCCGGCGGCCGGATGGCTTCAGCTCTAGCTAGGGTTCGCAACGGTTTCATTCTCCCTTTCACCGCTCAGGGCGAAGACGATCACCTCGCCCTTCATTAACGTTAAATCCCCTACGCCAATCCCTGTCTCGCTCCAGTAATGACAACGCAATGCCAGGGCCAGTCTCAAGCTACTGATTTAATTCAAAGAAAGGTCTTGGGCTCGCAAATTTCTTGCGAAGGGTCGCAAGAACATTGCTTGCGTGTTCGAGCTATGCCGTTTCAGGTACTGCATAAATGACTTTGGATCTCAAAACAATGCGAATCTAAACTCGAGAAAAACACGCACGCTTACGGTGTGCCCGTCCTTCTGAGCTGGGATAAATCGCAACTCTCTGGCGGCTTCGATGGCTTTCTGATCAAGACCGTAACCGAGCCCTCTGGTTACTTTGATTTCCGATATCGTGCCACTGGCACTGAGAACCACCGATAGCTTTACTTGTCCCTCGATCTGAGCGCGTCGCGCTTCGTCGGTATATCCGGGAACCGGCCGGGACAAGATCTGAGGGCGCGTCGTAACGCTGCTCATGCTGAAAACATCGTTGTAATTCACTCCTGCGGTCGAAACACCTTCCGTGCCGCCGTTTGAGGCCGTGCCGACACCGTTTCCAGTCAGGCCGCGAGCGACGCCTTCTGACGAAGCCCGGGAAGCGGTCTCACTTGTTTGTGAGTTTGAGGTGAGAGCTGGATCAGTTAGTGTCTGGTTAGGGGGGATCGGTGTCGGCTTGGCCTCTGTCAACACAGCTTTGTGCGGTTGTTCAGGCTTGATTCGAGCCGCCAATTGTTCATTGCCCGGCGTGCCGGCCGTTTCTTTGAGTCGCGGCAAGGCTTTCTTGACGGGCACTGGCGGCGATGCGAGATAGGTGATCTCAAGGCGCCGCTCGGGTAGAGCACTGGGTTTTGCGCGGTGAACGATTGAATAGGAAGCATAGGCCGCAGTCAGCACCGCTGCGTAGAAGACGACGGCAACGGTTAGCCCCGATCTCATTCCGCTTCTTCTGTCGTGCGACAGCACGCTGCTTCCGGAACTCATCCGAATAAGAGCAACCGGATCTTGCCTTAGAGTTCTAAAGGCCTCTGATAGTTCGACGGCAAGACGAATTGCAAAGGGGGCAGGGTCGTTCGACCTTAGAAATCCAAAATCACCTCGGCGAGATGTGACAATGTTCGTTTCAGCGTTGAAGGACTCGGTCCCGTCGCTTTTTGTTCGGTACATTTGAACTCGTGCAGCATCGAAAAAGCGCAACAACAGCGGCCTCTCGTCTGGCACGACCAGAACGCTCCTCGAGCGCTTTGTCCCTGTTTGCTCCACCATGATGTGTATGTGGCTTGCCGTTTCCATGGATCCAGATCCTTTCGAAGCCTTCCTACGTGATTTACTCCGATCTTGAGTAGTAGCCGCTCCGAGTAATCGCTTTCAGAGCCGGCTGCAGGAGCTTTATGGTGATCTTATGGAAACTCCTGGCTGAAGATGCAGATTGAAACTGGTAACCAATCGAGTACTGACTCCGCAGCACCTCGTTCAACTTGTTGAGGAATCCGGCGAGCTGTCCTTCGCCGCCATCGAGATGAAACTGGCGGCCCCCGGTTGTTTCGGTAAGGCGTGCGAGTACCGGTTTGCCCTGCTGCTCGCGCGCGTTGAGTGAATTCGCTCCGGGCAGCCGAATAGCATAGACCGTAACATTGTTCCTGAGCGCCATTTCGGTCGCCTGTTCGATGGATGCATTGCTGGTCGTATCGTCGCCATCGGTAATCAAGACAATAACTCGCCGGGCTTCTTCGGTTCCGGTTAACTTATCCCGCGAAGTCTTATAGATCGCGTCAAAAACGGACGTTCCACCTGCCGCGGTCAGCTTGTTGACTGCGGATGTCAGTTTGTTGGAGTCGTCGGTAAAATCCTGGACGAGGTAGACATCAGAATCGAACGCCACCAAACAAACACGATCCTTGCCGGTTCTAACCACTGAATTGATGAAATCGTGCACAGTGTTTTGGGCGCGCCCAAGAACGGTTTGCACGCTGCGGCTCCGGTCCACGACAATCGCCACCCTCAATGGCTGGTCTGATTCCTGGCTGAAGTAGATTATGGGTTGCTCTCTGCCATCCTCGAGGACAGTGAAATCATTCCTGGTAAGTCCGGAGACGAAGCGTCCCTGCGCGTCGCGCACCGAGACACGAGTGTTCACCAGGGCAGCTTCGAAACTAATCGTCTCCTCGTCCGCTTGTTCAGCCTTACTATTCTGCACGGATGGTTTGGGCTGCTGGACGTTTTGCCCGCGGCAACTTTGGCCCCGGCGATAAAAGCTTTCGACGGGTCTGTGATGAGACCAGTAAGCGTGGCGCTTGTGGATTGGGCGCTCAGAACTGGTGTCAACGACGCCAGGAGCAGTAAGGCGAGAGCGGGGACTCGGCCCATAAGTGTAGAACCTCTGCCGACGTGTTATTCGTGAGGCTAGGGACAGGCACTGTTTTTGTCAAGTAATGGTTGATGCAGCCGCTCGATGCCGTCGTGCGAAATGATAATTAATAATGATATAAGATCTGTCGATATGGGCGAGCTGACGAAGAGAAAACAGCTCTTCACGTTACGCATTGCAGTTTTTGTCTTTCTGTTGGCTGTATGCCCTTCTGTGTTTGCCTTGAATCCGTCGCTCGAGATCAGTCAGTACGCACACACTGCGTGGAGGAGCCGCGATGGTTTCATAGGGGGCGAGATCTACTCTATTGTCCAAACGTCTGACGGATATCTCTGGCTTGGAACTGGGTTGGGTCTATTTCGCTTCGACGGTGTGAAGCCCGTCCGTTGGGAGCCCCCGGGGGACGAACCCCTCCCCTCGACGACCATAATGCAGCTTATGGTCGCCCGCGACGGGAAACTCTGGATCGGGACCGACAAGGGACTGGTTAATTGGAAGGACGGCAAGCTCACCCATTATCCGGAAATCGCGGGGCAATATGTTTTTGCGCTTCTCGAGGATCGCGAGGGTACAGTTTGGGTCGGCACGAGTTCAATACCGAATGGGAAACTGTTCTCGATCCAGAATGATCGCGTTCAGTTCTTCGGAGAAGACGGCTCTCTTGGCCGCTCAGTATTGAGCCTGTATGAGGATCGCAAGGGGTCTCTCTGGGTGGGCGTCGCATCTGGGCTGTGGCGTTGGAAACCTGGTCCTCCCCAATTCCTTAAGTTGACGAGCGTGCCGAACACATTTCGGATACTCGGTGAAGACGACGACGGCGCACTTCTGATCAGACCATCGGCCGGGATCCAACGGTTTGTTGATGGAAGGACCGAGGCATATCCGCTCCCTGATGCGCTTCGGCAATCGCGGCCGTCGAAAGTGCTCCGTGATCGCGATGGCGGTCTCTGGATCGGATTATATAACGGCGGCCTTGCACACATATGTCAAGGAAAAACAGATCTGTATTCATCGGCTGACGGTCTCACAAGCGATAAAGTTGATAGTCTCTTTGAGGACCGTGAAGGCACCATTTGGGTTACGACCTCAAATGGCGTTGATCGTTTTCGCGATTTTTCTGTCCCTAGTTTTTCAGTCAAACAAGGTTTGTCCAGCACATCTGTTTGGTCTGTTCTAACGCTAAATGATGGAAGCGTCTTGGTAGCAACAAGCAATGGAGTGAACCAATGGAGCAATGGCAACATTACGAACTATGGTGGAAAGCTCACACCGGCCGATCAAATAACACAAAAGCCGCGCTCACTTTTTCGAGATAGCCGCGGTCGAATTTGGGCGGTCAGTCAAGACTTCGAGTATTTGGAAAAGAACAGGTTTATTCCTCTGAAACACGTTCCCGGCGGTGTCGTGCGAGCCATAGTCGAGGACCACGCGGGGAATCTATGGATAGCCAACCAGGACTTAGGTTTGTTTTGCTTGCGGGGCGGCGAGGTCATCCGGCAAATTCCGTGGACCAGCCTTGGGCATCAGGACTTTGCAGCGGCTCTCGCTATCGATCCTCCGCGCGGTGGCCTATGGATAGGATTCTTCCAAGGCGGCCTATCATATTTCAACGACGGTAAGGTCCAGGAACGGTATGGCGTCGACAACGGGCTGGGAGACGGCCGCATCAACGATTTACGATTTGATCCAGATGGTACGCTGTGGATTGCTACTGAAAAAGGCCTCAGCCGTTTGAAGAACAGCCAGTTTGCCACCCTGACGATTAGTAATGGTTTGCCGTGCGGAACAATTCATTGGTTGCAGGAAGACGACGACCGAGATCTATGGATGTACACGACTTGTGGTTTGGTGCGAATAGCTCGCTCGGAGCTTGACGACTGGGCGGCCGCTGTCGATCAACATATCAGCACGAAAAAAATTCAGGCCTCGGTCTTCGGTATTTCCGATGGAGTTACCTCGATCGCCTATCCATTCGGCCTTACTCCAGCGGTGGCTAAGACAGCAGATGGTAGATTGTGGTTCCCGTTCGGGGACGGCGTCAGCGTCATCGACCCGCGCCATCTTGCCTACAATCAACTTCCACCGCCGGTTCACATCGAACAGTTCATCGCAAATCATCAGACCTACAACGCATCGGAGCGGTTGCAGTTACCTCCACTAATACGTGATCTGCAAATTGACTATACAGCCCTCAGCCTCGCCGCCCCGGAGAAGGTCCTCTTCCGCTATAAACTGGAACCGTGGGATCGCGACTGGCAGGACGCCGGCAACCGGCGGCAGGCGTTCTATAACAACCTCTCTCCCGGCAACTATCGGTTCCGCGTGATAGCGTGCAATAACAACGGGGTCTGGAACGAGGAGGGTGCATTTCTGGATTTCTCCATAGCCCCAGCATACTACCAGAGCACGTGGTTTCGTATATCCAGCGTGGCAGCATTTCTGGTATTGCTCGCTGCGGTCTATCAACTGCGAGTTCGTCAGGTAGCGCGACAACTGCGAGGCAGAATGGAAGAGCGTCTAAACGAGCGTGAGCGGATCGCGCGCGACTTGCACGATACGTTGCTGCAGAGCGTGCAGGGATTGATCCTGAAAATTCACGCGGCCGCGAAGAAAACTCGCGATGAGACGGCTCATGAAGCCTTGGAGAAAGCACTCGATCAAGCCGATCAGATTCTCGGCGAAGCAAGAGATCGCGTCCGGAACCTTCGCGGCGTTTCAGAATCACACAGCGACCTGCCGGAGGCATTCAAACGTGTTGCCGAAGAGAACCCACAAGCCCGCGAGACGACGTTTAAGGCGGTGGTCGAAGGCAGTCAGCGCGAGCTGCACCCTCTGGTTATGGAGGAGTCTTATTGCATCGGTCGTGAAGCTATAATCAATGCTCTCACCCATTCCAATGGTAGTAACGTTGAAGTAGAAATCACCTACGATCCCAGGCAGTTTCGCTTGCGCGTCCGAGACGATGGGCGCGGATTCGATCCGAAGATCCTGGAAGACGGAGGTCGCCCGGATCATTGGGGGCTCCAAGGCATGCGAGAACGCTCCGATAGGATTGGTGCGCAACTGAAGTTTTGGAGCCGCCGTGAAGCTGGAAGCGAGGTTGAGCTAATAGTTCCCGGAGCCACAGCCTATCGACCAGGACAAAGATCGAGGCGTTTCTGGTTTGGCCGATCTTCCGGCGCCGATGGTAATCAACTATGACATCCGACAATCCCATTCGAATTCTGACCGTAGATGACCATCCGTTGATACGGGAAGGGATCTCTGCCGTCCTTGATGGCGAAACGGATATGGTCGTGGTCGCGGAAGCCGGCAATGGAAGCGAGGCGATCGAGCAGTTTCGTGCTCATCGTCCCGACATAACTCTCATGGACCTGCAGATGCCACTGATGAACGGGATCGACGCAATCGTCGCAATTCGCCAGGATTTTCCGGATGCTCGCATCATCGTGTTGACCACATATAGCGGTGATGTGCAGGCGGTCCGCGCATTCGGCGCCGGCGCATCCGGATATCTTCTGAAAAACTTACTGCGCAAGGAGTTGGCCGAAACTATTCGGAGCGTGCATTCTGGGAAGAGAAGAATCCCTACGGAAATCGCGGTCGAAATAGCGGAACACCACTCGGACGATGCTTTGACTGCGCGAGAAATCGAGGTTCTGCGCGAGGTGGCGGCCGGCAACGCCAACAAAATCGTCGCCGACCACCTTCAAATTTCAGAAGAGACCGTAAAGGCTCATATGAAGAGTATTCTCTCGAAGCTTCGTGCAAACGATCGCACACATGCCGTAACCATAGCTTTGAAACGCGGAATTATCGAGATCTAACAGATCTTAGAATCCACGGGTGATCGAAAAATAGATCAGGTTGCGTTCGTGGCTGTGCCCGATCTCAACTCGGCCTGCGAAAGCTCTCGAATACCGATACTGCAATCCGCCACCGACCGAGGCCCTCCAGTTACTCGAATCAAAATCCCCATTCAACAAAACTGCCGGATCGGTTCTCGATCTGTTGTCTCCCCATACCTGGCCTGCATCGCCAAAGCCGAAGACATCGAGGCCTCGTTCTTCGCCCTGAGTCCACACCGTCTGACGCAACTCGGCAGACCCTAGCGCTACGTTGTTGCCCCGAAAACGGAAATTCCTGAAACCGCGGCCGTACGTTCGACCACCCAGAAATGACAGGTCATAGAATGGTATTTGGCTCCCTCCACGCGAATCTTTGAGGTTTGCGTACCCGCGCACCGCGAGCGAAGTTTTATCGCTTGCAATCGGTATGTAACCCCGCGCGTCAAGCTCAGCCTCAAGCCATCCATAATTTGAAAAGGCTGTCTCATCTTTGAGGCCTTGGGATGAGCCAACCCGTCCGTAGAAGTACGCTCCTTTGGTCAATCCGCGGGAGTTGTTGCGCAGATCATATTCCGCGAAGCCACCGAAGGAGAGAATCTTAGAGTTTGTGAGGAGTCCGGGCGCCCATCGTGTCACTGGAACAGTATTCGGGTCGCCGGAGAAGAGTCGGTCGATAGGAATGTCACGGTCCTTTTGTCCTCTGTAAGTAGCCGAGTTGGATAGGTGAAAATATCCGCCCACCTGCACACGCTCCTTAAAATCGTGATACAGCGATGCGTTATAACTCCTCTCCTCCAGATCAAAATTTGTCTGTGACGTATTTGGAATCAGAGGACCAATGCCAAAAAAGTTATCCTTGGTGCGCCTGAGATAGTCGAACCAAACATCGGCGTGAGTATTCTTGTCAAACACTCTGGGAAAGTAAGCCTCGCCTTCGAAGCGGCGATAGAGATTTGGCGAAGTTAGCGCGGTGGCGCGAAACTCGACAAAGCGAAACGCGTCCGCGGTGGTCACTTGAACGCCGAACCCGATCAACGCACCCTGTTCGAACCCGCCTATGACCCCGCGAAAATATTTCGTTCCGAGGTCAAATGTATTCCAGCTTTCGCGCGTCGGTCCGTTACGAGTAAAAGTCCTGGCACGGCTTGCAAGACCAGAAATACCGCCTTGTGGACCGGCCGCGGGGGCAGTTGACTGCGTAGTTGGGAGAGCCGCGTTTCCTTCATCTCTCTCTTGCGCGCTCTTTGAGGCGGAACCGCCCGTGCCAAAGGATGATGTGTTCGGGGAGCCATTCGAATCTGGCACCTGTGCCAAGCACGGCATTGACGTTGACGCAAGAGCCATCAACGCTACCGCCCAAAAACACGCCCGCAGAAGTTTTCTTGATTGGTCTGTCATCGTTTTCCTCCATCAAATTCAAAATCCCTGATGGATAGGCAATGTGGAGGCCATCCTAAGTTGTTGCTTTTTCTCTCGAGAAGGATTTGTGTTCGTGAATTTCTTACGAAGGACCGTAAGAACATTGTCGGACCCAGAATCTTGAGTGAATCAAACCAGTCACTTAACCGCTGGCCCTGACGTTGCCTTCCCGTTTGGCGAGTGAAGAAGGAGAGTGAACAGTCATTCGTGACTGTCAATGCGCCGAAAGAAATGAGTTAACGCCAGCGAAGAAAGAAAGGAAAGGTCGATACGCTCTATGCAACTCGTCATTCGTTCAACACGCCGGTTGTTTGCAAGAGCGTTCTTCATGCTCTTTGCGTTTGGTTTGTCGGCAGCACCTGCCTTTGCCGATGGCTCGAGCAGCATGACCAACATCTTCAAACCGGATGGTGCGCCGGCCCGCGCAATCGTCGACTACACGATGCTAATCCTAGCGGTATGCGCGGTAATCTTTGTCATTGTTGCCGGACTGCTTGTCTACACAGTCGTTCGCTTTCGACATCGGCGCGGAGACGAGGACCACGAGCCACCACAGGTTTACGGCAGCAATCAAATCGAGCTTGCCTGGACAGTCATTCCTATTCTGATCGTGTTTGTGTTGAGCCTGGTGACTGCCCGCACTATTGCCGAAGTTCAAAACGCGGTACCGCCTCAAACCGCATTGAATGTCACAATCGTGGGTCATCAGTGGTGGTGGGAGATTCGCTATCCGGCCCAGGGCGTCGTGACAGCTAACGAACTGCACGTTCCGGTAAGCGATACAGCTCACCGCAGCCCGACGTTTTTGAAGCTTGAATCCGCCGATGTCGCGCATAGTTTCTGGGTTCCCCAGCTTGCAGGAAAGATGGACGTCATTCCGAATCATGACAATAGCATGTGGATTGAACCGACCACTCCCGGGACTTACCTCGGCAATTGCGCGGAGTATTGCGGCACACAGCACGCTCGAATGTTGATCCGGGTGATCGTGCATCCACCCGGCGAGTTTGAGAAGTGGGTCGCCTCGCAACAATCAAACGCCGCAAACGAAGGGCAGGTAAAAGCAGGGCGTGACATTTTCTTCTCGACCTCCTGCGTTAACTGTCACACGATCACTGGAACCGAAGCCAACGGCAAGTTCGGCCCCGACCTCACTCATTTAATGAGCCGTGAGACGCTCGGCTCTGGCGCGGCGTTGAACAATCCGGAGAAGCTGCGCGCCTGGGTTCGCAATCCACAGAATCTAAAACAGGGTTGCTATATGCCTGATATGCAGCTCACGGAGGAGCAAATGGATGAGCTCGTCCGCTACCTCTTGACGCTCAATTAGAACGGAGAACATCTGATGGTCGCCGCCAATCCTGAAATTCCACTGACCCGCCCGTTGGCCTCGCCGTCCATTATGACTCGGCTGCATGTGTTGGTAGTCACCGTCGATCACAAGAAACTCGGCTTGATGTATATCGCCAGCGCCCTATCCTTTCTGGTCGTCGCGGGATTGCAGGCTTCGGCTATACGCCTGCAGCTTGCCATCCCCAACAACAACCTAGTGGATCCCGATACTTTTAACCGACTCTTCACTGTACACGGCACAGCGATGGTGTTCTTTGTCGGGATGCCGATTGTCGCAGGCCTTGGGAATTATCTTGTGCCGCTGATGATTGGCGCGCGGGATATGGCTTTCCCTCGGCTCAACGCCTTTGGCTTCTGGATGTTTTTGTTTGGCGGCATCCTGCTCTACTTCAGCTACATCGGCGCGCCGGGTTTGTCGGGTCATGGCTCGGCGCCAGACGTGGGCTGGTTCGCCTACGCGCCATTGACAGGCCGGGCGTTCTCCCGCGGGAACAGCACCGATTACTGGACGCTGAGTTTGCTGGTGAGCGGCATCGGCAGCCTGGCTTCATCCATAAATGTAATCGCCACCGCGTTCGGCATGCGCAGCCCCGGCATGACGCTGATGCGGGTGCCGTTATTCGTATGGATGATGGTCGTCGTCTCAGCAATGATGTTCATAGCGATCCCACCGCTCACCGCCGCGCAGGTAATGCTGCTGATTGATCGGTTTCTCGGCGGCAACTTCTTCAACACGCAGTCAGGAGGATCGGCGGTCCTATGGCAGCACTTTTTCTGGATCTTTGGTCACCCGGAAGTCTATGTCCTAATGATTCCCGGGTTCGCGTGCGCCTCTGAAATCATACCGGTCTTTTCGCGCAAGCCAATTTTCGGTTACTCGGCGATGGTGGGCGCGACGACGATGATCGCCTTCGTCAGCATGGGCGTCTGGGCACATCACATGTTCAGCGTCATGTCGAGTGTTGGTAATACCTTTTTTATGATCTCGACGATGGCGATCTCAGTGCCAACCGGGATCAAGATCTTCAACTGGCTGGCGACGCTGTATGGCGGGAAGATCCGCTTTGAACTCCCGATGCTCTGTTGCCTTGCGTTCTTGTTTCAATTTCTGATCGCCGGGCTGACCGGCATTATGCTGGCCGCCGTGCCGTTCGATTGGCATCTGACCGATTCGTATTTCGTCGTAGCCCACTTTCACTACGTGCTGATCGGCGGCATGCTGTTCTGCATCTTTGGGGCTATCTACTACTGGTATCCGAAAGCAACCGGAAGAATGTTGAATAAGAAGCTCGGCCTCGCACATGTGGCCCTCTTCTTCATCGGATTCCACCTAACCTTCGACACAATGCACCTGCCTGGCCTGTTGGGCATGCCCCGGCGGATCTACACCTACGACCCCGGGCGCGGCTGGGAGATATTGAATCTGATCACTTCCATTGGGGTCATCTTTCAAATCGCGGGCATTGCATGCCTGGCATTGAACATCATCACTTCGTTGCGAAAGGGCGAGAAAGCGGGGGATGACCCGTGGGACGCGTGGACGCTCGAGTGGGCAACAACGTCTCCGCCACCGGAGTACAACTTCGAAACAGTGCCTGCAGTGCGCAGCGCCCGTCCGCTGTGGGACTTGAAACACCCTGAAGATACTGACTGGAAGTACGAATAAACGGAGACTGAGACGATGATCACCGCTGACCGTTTGAGTTTGCCTTCCACACCTGCTGAGTGGACTTTGCCTTCGAGCCGCAAGCTGGCAATCGCCAGCCTGATAGTGATCGAAACGGCAATGTTTACGATCTTCGTGGTGGCTTATGTGTTTTACATCGGCAAGAGTCTTGTCGGGCCATTTCCGTCAGAGGTGCTTGATACACCAATTGTTTCGACAATCTGTCTGCTTGCCAGCAGCCTGACCATTTTGATGGCGGAGCGCGCCTTCAAACGAGAAAGCGTTAGCCGCTTCCGGCTATGGTGGTCAACGACAATCCTGCTCGCGGCAATTTTCCTGGGCTCAACCGCTGCCGAGTGGAAACGACTCATCGTCGAACATCACCTGACTATTAGCACAAATCTATTTGGCACAACCTTTTATTCGCTGGTCGGATTGCATGCGAGCCATGTGATCGTCGGGCTTACCTTGCTCACGCTCGTTCTGGTTTTCAGCCTGAAGAACAAGATAAGGCAGGCAGATGGCGAGCGGATCGAAATGATCTCCTGGTATTGGCACTTTGTGGACGCAGTGTGGGTCGTTGTCTTTACCGTCGTCTATGTTGTGGGTCGCTAATCCAGAAAGTAGTAAACGTAATTGCGAGTACAAGAGAAAATGCTTCAGAAGCCACAAATTGTCGCTCAGATGGTGGCGTCAGCCGGCTTGTTGATTACGCTACTCATCAACTACCGGCAAGTCAGGATCATGAGTGAGCAGATGCTGGAAATGCGACGGAGTACTGCAGTGCAGCACATCCTCTCGCTTTTGAGCTTTATCGAATCGGACGAACTACGCGCTTCGATGGACCTGGTGTATACAACACTGCACAAAAAACACTTTTCCCAATGGACTGAGCCGGAGCGGCAAGCGGTTTCAAAGTTGTGCGCAAGTTTTTCAACCGCAGGGACGATCTTGAAATCCGGGTTAGTTCCAATAGAACCCCTGCTCGAAGGCTGGGAACCCAGTATTCGGCGTTGCTATCAGGTACTGGGGCCCTACATCCGAGAAATGCAGAAACCTGAAAATGCCGGGCCGCAATATTGGGCCAGCATCGACTGGCTACACGATCAGATTCAGACAACCGATAAACAAGACCGTCACAATATGGACCGCAGGTTTCGCACTGGAACCGCTCATCTCGCGGGCTGGATTGCGAAGCATCACGGAGGAACTCATGTCATCTGAAGAAAGAGGAAACTCATCTGGCGAGATGATCGAAGTTCCGGCCCCCACCGCCTGGCCGATGATAACGGCCCTCGGTATCGCTTTACTTGCCGCCGGGCTTGTCACTCATCTGATCGTGAGCGCGTTGGGACTCATTCTGGCTCTGCGAGGAGCCGTGGGCTGGTTTCGCGATGACCTGCCGGTCCAGCGTGTCGAGTTCGTGCCAGTGCGGTCTGCAACCGAGCGCGCCCAACCAATAAAGGCATCTGCTCGCAGTGTCGTTCACTTGACTGCAGGGCAAGCCAGTCACCGCGTGCGCATCCCAGCGGAGATTCACCCATATTCTTCCGGTTTGAAAGGGGGCATCGTCGGCGGAGTTGCGATGGCAGTTGTGGCGCTGGCTTACGGACTGATCATTCACGGCAGCATATGGTATCCCATCAATTTGCTCGCCGCAGCAGTACTTCCGTCGTTGGCGCAGGGAGACGCCTCTCAACTGGAAAGTTTCAGTGGCGTCGCTTTCATCTTCGCGTTCTTCATTCACGTCGCAATCTCCCTACTTGTAGGGCTTCTGTTTGCGGTATTGCTCCCTATGTTCCCATCTAAACGAGCGGCCTTCTGGGGAAGCTTGATGGCCCCGGTGATGTGGACTGCGCTCGTATGGGCGACGCTTAGGCTGGTCAATCCATTGCTGGATGCTCGCATTGATTGGATCTGGTTCATCGCCTCGCAAGTTATCTTCGGCATGACCGCTGGTTACATCGTCCATCACTCAGGGACTGTTGAAACCATGCAGACCTGGCCGCTTGCCGCAAGAGCCGGTCTCGAGGCGCCCGGGTTCATCGAAGAAAAGGAAGACGAGCAATGACTCCCAAACACTTCACCCTGATTATCGTCGTTCTGGTCTTTGGCTTGGCGTCCGGTTGCAGTCGTCTTCCTGGGAAGCCTTCGGAAACGGAGAAGTGGATAGCTCCTTCCGAGGTACTCAACTTTGATCAGCTCTACGGTCAGAATTGCGCCGGCTGTCACGGTTCCGCCGGACGATTCGGTGCGGCGCGGGCGCTGAATGATCCGCTCTTCTTGAATTTCATAGCCCGTGATGATTTGCGGCAGGTAATTCGCGAAGGCGTACCCTCTACGAGCATGCCGGCGTTCGCTCAAAAGTTCGGCGGCCAGCTTACCGACGCGCAGATTGATTTACTAGCGGAACAGATGAGATCGCAGTGGGGAAACCCCGACGGTTTCAACCCGGCATCTCTGCCGGCTTACAGGCAACAGAACAACCTCACAGACGGCGTAGGAGTCGGTGATTCGCAGCGCGGAGCGGTCGTCTATAACAGCTACTGCAGTGAGTGTCACGGCACGGGTGGGCGCGGTGGCAAAACGGCTGGATCGATCGTCGATCCAAATTTTCTGAAGTTGGTCAGCGATCAGTCGTTGCGTACTACTGTGATCGTTGGCAGACGATACATCGGAGAAACCGATTGTCGCGCGACCACGAACGGTCAGCCGATCTCAGCGCAGGAAGTCTCTGATCTGGTGGCCTGGTTGGTCTCACAACGCCCGCGCGCACTCGCGTCTGAACCAGCACAATCAGTTGGTCAATCATCTTCCGAAATCAAGACGGCAATCGCACGTTGATTGGTGACAACAGGAGAAACACAATATGTGTCCTAACGAGCAACAATCTCAACCGACCTCTAATGCAGCGTCTTCTCGCCGAAGTTTTCTGTTGAAGCTTGGAGCCGCGCTCAACGTGGTTGCCGCGTCTTTTATCGGCATCCCGGTCCTCGGCTATGTCTTTTCAAGCTTTAGTCGCCGCGGTTCTTACCAATCGTGGGTCTCGCTCGGCGCGCTTGAAAATTTTCCTGCCGGTCAAACAAGGCTCGCGACGTACCGCAATCCGTACACGCGGCCATGGGATGGTCCGACCGCCGATATCCCTTGCTGGGTGCGACGAATCGAAGGCGAGAGATTTCAGGTGTTCGCCATAAACTGCACGCATCTCGGCTGTCCGGTGCGCTGGTTCCAGGAGTCGCATCTGTTTATGTGCCCTTGTCATGGTGGTGCTTTTTACGAAGATGGATCGCATGCATCGGGTCCGCCCCCGCGGGGACTCTATGAGTATCAGTACAAAATCGAGAACAATCAGTTACTGGTTAAGGGTGGACAGCTGCCGACTCTGGCGCAGCCTTTGTGAGACGAGGCGACGAGTACGGCTTTGAAATCGGATGGAGCTTCATATGCTGAGAAAGATCGCATTATGGATTGATGACCGCGTGCATTTGAGCAAACTGTACGCTTCCACGGCAGGACATTCCGTGCCGCGAAACGCAGAGAGCTGGTTTTATGTTTTCGGCAGCGGCACGCTGCTCTGTTTCATTCTTCAGGTCGTTACGGGCACCTGTCTGGCCTTTGTTTACGCTCCGTCAGCGAACGAAGCATACACGAGTCTCGAGTACCTGAACTATCAGCAGCCGCTTGGCTGGATTCTGCGCGCGATGCACAACTGGGGCTCGAATTTCATGCTCGCGATCATGATTTTGCACCTTGTGCAGGTCTTTCTCTTCGGGGCCTTCAAGTATCCGCGTGAGATGACCTGGATTTCCGGCGTGGTGTTGTTGCTTTGCACACTCGGTATGGCCTTCACCGGTCAGGTCCTGCGTTTCGACCAGGACGCTTACTGGGGGCTCGGCATTGGTGCAGCGATGATGGGACGAGTACCGATGATTGGGGCGCAGCTTGTTCGCTTCGTGCTGGCTGGCCCGATCATAGCGGGCGAGACTCTGTCGCGTTTCTTCACCCTTCACGTCTTTATCATTCCGGGAACCATCATCGCGCTCGTGAGTCTTCACTTGCGGCTGGTGCTGACCAAAGGTATCAACGAATATCCCGTGCCGGGAAAAGTCGTAGTCAAGGAAACGTATCAACAAGAGTATGAAACTTTACTAAAGAAAGACGGCGTACCTTTCTTTCCGAAGGCGATCAGCAAAGACTTGGTCTTCAGCGCTGTGGTGATGCTTGGCATCCTCGGCTGCGCACTCTATTTCGGCCCTGAGGGACCTCATGGCGTTCCAGACCCAACACAGATCAATAGCGTACCGAAGCCGGATTTCTTCTTTCTCTGGCTATACGCTGTGCTAGCCCTACTGCCCGACTATCTGGAAACTATCCTGATTCTTACAGTCCCAGTGATCGCGATCGGGCTTCTCGTTGCGCTTCCCTTCATCTCCGGCACTGGAGAGAAGAGCGCCCGTCGCAGGCCAGTGGCGGTGCTGTCCGTACTCATCATCTTTTTGGGTCTCGGCACGCTGAACTATCTTGGCACGTTTTCGCCATGGTCGCCGCAGATGTCGGCGTGGAGCGCTGAACAAACACCTTTCAAATATATTGCGGGGCGCACGCCGCTCGAACGGCAAGGTGCCGTAGTGTTGCAAAACAAGCAATGCCGAAACTGTCACGCGCTAAACGGTGGCGGCGGATTGCGCGGACCCGCGCTCGACGGAGTAGGCACGCGACTGACCGGCGATCAGTTGACCAGGCAGGTGATTCAAGGAGGAGGCAACATGCCGGCCTATGGCAAGAACCTCAGCCCGGCAGAGGTCGCGGCTCTAGTAGCATTCATGCAGACCTTGCGCGAACCGAATCAGCTTCCGGCGCAAGACTCGACTTCACCTGCGCAGCCCCGGCAAGAGCAGAAGAAGGTCGCGCAAGCCGCGCGCTAGCCGACTGTTGGTTGAACGAATGCAGGTTCGGAAGGTGTCATTATGAGCTTACGCAATGATGGTATTGAGTTGAGAGAGCGTTTCTTTAACAAGAAATCCTCTCATTTGATTTTGGTGAGGCATGATGGCCAGCGGTTTGGGACCCAAACAAACAGGCTTGACGCTCCTCGTTCCCACCCGCCTGCCCGGCTGATGGATTTCGTCAGCCTCACCAAACCCGAAGTTCTATTGTTAGTCCTGATCACCACGGGTGCGGGCTGCTTAATGGCCTCTGCTACTATCGACCCGGTGCTTATCTTCAACGCCCTACTGGGCACCGCACTCGTCGCCGGCGGGACAGCCGCGCTCAATCACTACGCCGAGCGTACTCACGATGGCAAGATGCGCCGCACCGCTAACAGACCGTTGCCGGCTGGACGATTGACACCGAAAGCGGTCCTGCGCTTTGGCGTCCTGTTGTCAGTTGTTGGAACGATCTATCTCGCCGTGTACTGCAATCTGCTGACCAGCGCAATTGGGCTAGCGGCGCTCCTCAGCTACCTGTTGCTTTACACACCGCTCAAACGACGTTCAGATCTGTGCACGCTAGTCGGCGCTTTTCCCGGAGCCGCACCTATTCTGATGGGATGGGCTGCGGTACGCGGAGATATTACGCTCGGCGGATGGATACTCTACGCAATTCTCTTCTTTTGGCAGTTCCCGCATTTTATCGCGATCGGCTGGATATACCGCGACGACTATGCCCGTGCTCGAATGTTGATGACGCCGCAAGGCGACCGTGATGGCGTCATCGCTTTTCGTCAGGTCTGGATCATGTCAGCGGCGTTGATCGCGATGAGCTTATTCCCCGCGGCGCTCGGGATGACAGGAAGTGTTTATGTATTGGCGGCGCTTATTCTCAATATCGGACTGCTTATTGCCGTCCATCGTGCGGCGTCACTTCGCACAAATGTTTCGTCGAAAGAGTTGCTTCATGCAACGGTAATTTATCTCCCTGCACTGCTGGTGATGATGGTGCTGGATAAAGTCGCACTACTCTACGTGTAGGTGAGAGAAGAGGTGATAGCGATTACTCATGAATTCGGTGGCCGAGGCAGCTCTAAAGTCCTGGACCCTGGATCCCACGCTGATCTTTCTGATCGCACTGATCGGGTTGATCTACGTGCGCGGCTGGCTAATGCTGCGCCGGCAGATGCCTGAACGGTTCAGCACCTCCCAACCCGTCGCATTCTTTGCTGGTCTGACTGGCATCTTCCTTGCAGTCTCATCACCACTCGACGCCTTCGCAAATCTCTTGCTGACCGCGCATATGATTCAGCACTTGCTGCTGATGATGGCCGCGCCGCCGCTCCTCTTGTACAGTGATCCCTTCCTGCCGCTGTTGCGGGGACTGCCGACGAAGGTCTCAAAGCATGGGTTCGGTCCCTTTCTCGCCTGGAAGACGCTGTCGAGTTTTGGCCGCCGGCTGACGCATCCAATCGTCTGCTGGGTAGCGTTCGTGTCTGCAACCATCGGCTGGCATTTGCCGCCGCTGTATGAACTAGCCTTACGATCGCAGACACTTCACGCGGTTGAGCACGCCTGCTTTCTCGCAACCGGAATCCTGTTCTGGTGGCCGGTCATTCAACCCTGGCCGAGCCGCGCGCAATGGCCGCGCTGGACGATGATCCCGTATCTGTTTCTCGCTGACTTCCAGAACACAGCTCTGTCGGCGTATCTCATCTTCTGCGACCGAGTTGTTTATCCGAGCTACGCGGCGGCTCCGCGTCTTCCAGGTATGTCGGCCCTTGAAGACCAGGCGGCGGCGGGCGCAATTATGTGGGTGCCCGGCTCGCTTGTGTTTCTGATCGCGGTCGGCGTGATTACCATCAACCTGCTCAGCTCTCGTAGTCGCGCTGTGCGACCTTCAAGCGTTCAGATTTCGCTGCCGGTGTTTAATCATTCGATCAAGCCCGAATCACTATCGACTTTGAAGATGACTGTGTCACGACGGACAGGCCGTGATCTTTTGTCCATTCCATTCGTCGGGGGAGTGATCAGGTGGCGATACTTTTGCCGAGCCGCGCAGGCTACGATGCTCGGGTTGGCATTGATCACTATCGCCGATGGTCTGTTCGGACACCAGATGAGCTCGATGAACCTGGCAGGCGTTCTGCCCTGGACCCATTGGCGTGGCCTATCAATCATCGCGCTTTTGTTCGCCGGCAACTTTTTTTGCATGGCATGTCCTTTTACGCTGACTCGAGACCTGGGCCGTCGCTTCTTGCCCGCACGATTTCGCTGGCCCAGGCGGCTACGGTCGAAATGGCTCGCGGTGGGATTGCTGGCGGTTTATCTATGGGCGTATGAGGCGTTCAGCCTCTGGGATAGTCCCTGGCTAACAGCGTGGATTGTCATCGGCTACTTCGTCGCTGCGTTTGTTGTGGACGGCTTATTCAAAGGTGCGAGCTTCTGCAAATATGTCTGCCCAATTGGTCAGTTCAATTTTGTGCAGTCGCTTGTTTCTCCAATCGAGGTTAAAGCCCGAAACCTGGATGTATGTCTGTCATGCACGACACACGAATGCCTTCGCGGAAGCAGCACGCAGCGAGGATGCGAGCTGCAACTGTTCGTACCGAGAAAGTCGAGCAACCTTGATTGCACCCTATGCCTCGACTGCATTCACGCGTGTCCTCATCAAAACGTCGGCCTCATCTACAGTTCCCCAGCGAGCCAACTGATACCAAATCGCTCTCGCAAATCATCCGGGAGACTTGCCCGGCGGCCGGATGTGGCGGCGCTGGCGCTGTTGCTGATCTTTGGGGCATTCGTTAACGCAGCCGGGATGATTGCCCCAGTGATGGAATTGGAGCAGCGTGTTCAGAATCAGTTTGGACTTAGCTCACCGCTGCCGGTCATCACGGTCTTACTCGCGGTTGGTTTGGTGATCGCGCCGGCCACTATTGCGGTTTCCTGCGGCATCCTCTCTAAATCCCTCGGCCGCTCTGCGGTGCAGTGGAAGAACATTGCTAGCAGCTTCGTGATGGCATTGGTGCCGCTGGGATTCAGTATGTGGGTAGCTCACTTTGTGTACCACCTGCTGACTGGAGCGAGCGCCATCGTGCCGGTCGTGAAGCGCGCCGCAACTGACGTCGGAATCCACTCTCTGGGCAGCCCGGATTGGGCGTCCGCGACAACGATGGTTCCGGTCGAGTGGCTGAGTTCAATTCAAGTATTGCTGCTGGGAGCGGGCCTGCTGTTGACGCTCTACGTGTGCTGGCGTACCGCTTTCAGTTTCACTAAAGATGTCCGAAGGGCGTTCGGCCTGCTCTCGCCTTGGGCGTTCTTAGCAGTGGTTCTATACGCCGCGGGGATATGGATTGTGTTTCAATCCATGCAAATGCGCGGAATGATGATGTGATGACCGGAGTGTCCTATGATGCGGCAACACGGAAAGACATTCACCGATAACATAACGGCTACGGTTGCGATAGCTCTGTTGTCGGGTGCTATTGCGTATGTTCTTGGGATTACCGGGGCGCAAGCCGATGGAGGAACCGTCCAATTTAAGAAGTCGGCGGGTCCATTCTCCGTCACCGTTTTTACCACGCCAAGCCCGCTGCGAGCCGGACCGGTCGACATTAGCTTGATGATCCAGAGCAGCGACAATCAGCAACCTTTGCTCGACTGTGTTACTGAAGTTCAACTGCGCAAAGAAGGTGAGGTGAGTATACGCTCCGAAGCGACACATGGAGCTGCGCAGAACAAATTGTTTTATGCAGCGCAAGTGAGAATTCGGGAACCCGGCGTCTGGGACCTTGAAGTAATCATCAGGCGTGGGGACGACTCGGCAATAGTTTCGGGAGCGATCACTTTGGCTGCGTCAAATCCTGTTCTGCTCGGGTACTGGAGGAGCCTCGCGATACCCCCAATCTTGATTTCGCTATTTGCTTTGAATCAATGGTTGAAACGACGGAGAACAGCAGTAGATCAGAAGCGAAACAACGTTTTCAACTGAAGCTCGCGATCGGGTAGAGAGATTGACTGTATTCATTTAAGAGAGGTTGCAATCTTGAAAGCTAAAGAAAACGCTAATGAACCCAGCATTTTAAGGATCAATCGCGGACTACACCGCCTGCTGATTCTTCTCGCTACAATGTCGCTGGTCCTGCTTGTGGCCGGAGCCCTTGTTACAAGCAATGAAGCCGGCGATTCAGTCCCCGATTGGCCGCTGTCGTTTGGGCGTTGGGTAATAAACTCTAATTACTTTGTAGCAAACGTCCGCTTTGAGTATTCGCATCGGGTCATTGCATTTTTTGTTGGCGCGACGACCTTGGTATTGGCAATTCGCGCCTTGATGACCGGAGCAAGACCACTAATTCGGAATCTCGTGCTCGCCGCCTTTGCTGGTGTTGTGATGCAGGCTCTCATCGGCGGTATCCGAGTTTCATTCCCCACTTATAAAGCGCTGATCGCTGTTCCTCACGCATTGGTTGCTCAGAGTTTCTTCGCACTGATCGTCGGGCTTGTGGTGATTACATCTCCGAAGTGGCTTGAAGACAAACCATTCAAGCAGGATTCGTCACATCCGCCCGCGCGCAGGCTGGTGATAGTTACGGTTTGCGCTGTACTTGCCCAAACAGCGCTTGGCGCAGGGTTTCGGCACGGGGCATTCGGGGTGGTTCCTCACATGGTCGGCGCGGGCGTCGTCTCCCTGCTCACGATCTGGACGACACTAACCATCGTGCACTATCAGGGTCGTGACGGTTATTTGCGTCGCCCATCGCTTTTGGTGCTGACGTTGTTATCTTGTCAGTTAATCCTTGGGATCCTCGCCTACGTAGCTCGCCTTTATTCCTACAATGACCCGCAGCCACTCGAGCCAATGATCACTCTCACCGTAGCGCACGTAGTTGTCGGGGCACTGACTCTGGCGAGTCTAGTTGTGTTGACTCTGAGGTGCTGGCGAACTCTCACTCCGGCGCGTGAAAGAGCACTGGATAGAGTCTCTTTACAGCATTCGAGCAGTGCAGTCGTTTAGTTCTGTAGGATAATCGACAATCGCTTCGTCGCGGAATCCCCGTTTTCCAGCACAGTGCCTCCTGCTCCCCGCCCTTGCGCGCCCAGTCTCCCTACATATGAATCCCACCCATCTTAACGGTGCGCGCTCGTTATTGCCGGTGTAGAATATGGCAACCGAAGGAGGCTCCATGGCAGCTTCTACTGCACCCTGGACGGTTGTTGAAGTCGAATCGTTTATCAGTGAGTACTACGACGCGTGGGGAGGTACGGACGAGGATCGCATTATGTCCTACTACGCGGAAAATGTAGTGCTTCAGATTCCGGGCTTACTCATGGAGGGGAATGAAGCCGTCCGCACTCAGTTCGCTCGGCCATTTATCACTGCGTTCCCGGGAAACCGCCACATCGTGAAGAACATGATTTTCGGACCAGGTGTGGTCACCGTTGAATTCAGTTTTGAAGCCCAACACAAGGGTCCCTTCGCCGGGCATGCGGCGACCGGTGCCCTAGTCAAACTACCTGGTTGTGGGGTCTATGAGTACGATTCAGCGAAGCGTCAGATCACCGCTGGTCGCATCTACTTCGATATGGCGACGCTACTGCAGATGATCGTGGATTCGCCGCTAGATGATCGAAAAAAATCCGCCGCGGCCCTGCAGTCGAACGAGCGCGATTTGAGCCTGATAATCAACACGATGCCCACCTTCGTATGGTCTGCTTACCCGGACGGATCTGCGGACTTCTTCAATCAACGTTGGCTCGATTACACCGGGTTCTCTGCGGAACAGGCGCGGGATTGGGGATGGACTGCAGCGATTCACCCTGAGGACTTGAGCCGGCTCACAGATTACTGGCGCTCAATCATGATTAGCGAGGAACCAGGAGAGATTGAAGGGCGCCTTTGTCGTTTTGACGGCTCATATCGCTGGTTCTTGTTTCGGGCGAACCCGTTGCGAGACAAATCGGGGAGAATCGTCAAATGGTACGGAACCAATGTTGATATCGAAGATCGGAAGCGCGGAGAGGATGTCTTGCGTGCGAGCGAACTATCATGGCGGCAGATCGTCGACAACATTCCCGGGCTCGTGGCTACGACCGGTCCAATGGGCGAGGTGGAGTTTCTCAACCGGCAGACTTTGGAGTATTTCGGCAAAACAAATGAAGAGTTGAAGGACTGGGCTCTGATCGATGCCGTTCACCCTACTGACCTTCCTCGCGTGATCGAAGCGCGCAAAAAGTCGATCGAAGCAGGAGAGATCTACGAGGTTGAGCACCGTTGCCGTCGCGTCGACGGCGTGTACCGATGGTTTCAGGTTCGCGGCCTCCCAGTGCGAAATGCGGAAGGTACAACAACGGCCTGGTATCTGCTTCTTACCGACATTGACGATCTAAAGAAAGCTGAAGAGGCTCTGGAGTCGAGCCAGCGCAATTTGAGCTTGACCCTAAACACCATCCCTACCTTCTTAGCGGTGTGTAGACCCGATGGCTCCATACTGTCGGTGAATCAAGCGGCGCTGGATTACCACGATGTTAGCCTGCAGGATGTACAGAAAGAGGACTTTCGCTCTCGGTTTTTCCACCCGGACGATATGGAAAGGTTGCGCGAGGAGCTCAAGGAGGCTCTCAAGCGCCCCCAACGGTTCGAATGTGAGTATCGCGCGCTGGGTAAGGACGGAAAGTATCGCTGGTTCCTTGTTCGCTACAATCCTCTGCTCGATGATCAGGGAAGGATCGATCGATGGTATGTGACGGCGTTCGAGATCGAAGATCGAAAGGAAACCGAAGAAGCACTTCGTAAGAGCGAGCGTCAGTTTCGTCTCCTGGTCGAGACCATCCCGGCACTCGTATGGCGTAGTACGCCTGATGGCGACCTGGACTACTTGAACCACAGGGCTGTCGAGTATCTCGGTCACACGGCGGAAAGCTTAGCCGGCGGGCGGTGGCTCGAACTCGTACATCCCGATCACCGCGACGCGACCTTGCAACGGTGGCAGCAGTCGGCCATTACGGGAACGGTGTACGAGGATGAATATCAGCTCCGGCGGGCGGATGGTCAGTATCGATGGATTCAGTCAGTCGGAGAGCCTTTCCTCGACACGGAAGGTCGGATCACCAATTGGTATGGCTTGGTGTTGGACATCGAGGATCGAAAACGGGTGGAGGACGCGCTGGCACGCCAAGTGGCTGTTCGGGTTGACGTGAGCGCTGCCTTTACCAGGCCAACACAGTTGGGAGAGATTCTGCGCGGCTGCACTGAGGCTATCGTTCGCCACCTCGACGCGGCCTTCGCCCGAATCTGGATGCTGAACAAGGATGAAAGCATGCTGGAGCTGCAGGCGAGCTCGGGGATGTACACGCGTTTGGATGGGTCATACAGCCGGATCCCCGTCGGAGACCTGAAGGTCGGCTTGATTGCCCGGGAGAAGAAGGCGCATTTCACCAATGACGTAATGAACGATCCACGCGTGAATGATAAGGATTGGGCACGCAATAACGGAATGGTTGCCTTCGCTGGATACCCGTTGGTGGTCGAGGATCGGCTGATCGGAGTGGTGGCGCTGTTCGCGCGTCGCCCACTTTCAGAATCCATTCTCGATACGCTCGCATCGATTGCCGACACGATCGCGCAAGGGATCGAGCGCAAGCGGGCGGAGGAAGCCCTCACAAATGCGCTGTATCAGATCCAACAGTCGGAATCCAATCTTCGGCGGGTGATTGATACCATCCCGGCACTCGCGTGGTGCAATCTGCCGGAGGGTCCGAACGAGTTCCTCAGTAAAGGGTGGCATGAGTATACAGGTCTCTCCGAGGAAGAATCGCATGGATGGGGTTGGCAGGCCGCATTTCATCCGGAGGACCTGCCGCCGTTAATGGAAAGATGGGTAAGAATGTTGACGTCCGGAGTGCCAGATGAGATCGAGGCGCGACTTCGTCGCCATGATGGCGTTTATCGCTGGTTTCTCATTCGCGCCGAGCCGTTCCGCGACGAATCTGGCAACATTCTGAGGTGGTACGGCACAAGCACAGATATCGATGATCGAAAACGGGCCGAGGAAGAGCTCAAGCAAGCCTACGTTCGTCTCGCTCAGGCGCAGCGGCTGAGCAAAACGGGCAGCTTCACCACGGATTTGCTGGTGGACGAGCACGACTGGTCCGAGGAGCTTTGCCGCATCTTCGAGTTCGATCCCGGTGCCAGAGTCACGACAGATGCGATTCGGGCGGTCTTCCACCCCGAGGACCTGCCAGTATACGAGGACGCGTTCAAGCGCGCCGTCGACGGGCAGGATCAGGAGATCGATATCACCTACCGGATCATCACCCCGTCTGGGAACCTCAAGCATCTCCATGCCATCGCCCACGTAACGGAAAAGATCGCGGGTCGCCCGGTGTATATCGGCGCCATTCAGGACGTAACGGAAAGCAAGCTCGCCGAGGAGGCGCTGACCAGGGCCCGCTCCGAACTCGCCCATATGGCGCGTGTCACGACACTGAGTGCGCTGACCGCCTCGATCGCCCACGAGATCAACCAGCCTATCAGCGCCGCCGTCACGAGCGCCGGGGCCTGCCTGCGGTGGCTGAACCGGGATCAACCGGAGGTGCAGAGGGCGCGAGAGGCGGCCATGCGGATCGAGGAGGACGGAAGGCGTGCCTCAGAGATCATTACCCACCTGAAGTCCTTCTACAAGAAAGACGTCTCGCCGCACCGAGAGCCGGTCTCGGTCAACCACCTCGTTGGCGAGATGCTGATGTTGTTGCGCAGCGAGGCCGACCGCCACTCGGTGGTTATGCGTACGCAGCTGGCGGAGGATCTACCGTCGGTCAGCGCCGATCGCGTGCAGTTGCAACAGGTGTTGATGAATCTAATGCTGAACGGGATGGAGGCGATGAGCGAACGTGGAGGCGAGCTCAAGATCAGCACACGACGCGAGGGCGAAGACGTGATGGTGTCGGTGAGTGACACGGGGCCGGGAATACCCCCACACAAGATGGAAGAGATTTTCAATGCATTTTTCACGACAAAGGTCGGTGGTACGGGTATGGGACTGGCGATCGGCAGCACGATCATGGAGTCGCACGGCGGCAGGCTTTGGCCAACGGTAAACCCAGGCCGTGGCGCGACGTTCCACTTCACCTTACCAACTGCTCCGGAGGCATAGGCGGTCACTGTAGACGCACCTGCTCGACCGCTACAATTTTCGTCGGGACGGACGGTGGTGTGAGATGATCTTGTTGGCAATGACGCGAACGGCGTAAAGGCGGTTGGCTATGCATAAAAGACTTCATCTGCTTATTCACACCTCAGGCGTCCAGGGCCTGGTGCTCTGCCTTCTCGTCGTCGGTAGCTCATTACATGTTTGCGCTCAATCTGCGTCGACTGGGGCCTTGACCGGCAGGGTTACCGACCCCAGCGGTGCTGTCGTGCAGAACGCAAAGATCATCTTTCGAAACTACGGAACGGACAAGACGTTCACGGCCGTGACCGATCAGGACGGGTCATATCGTTTTTCCCTGCTGCCAGCAGGCGAGTATGAGCTAACAGTGGATGCGGTGGGCTTTACGCCGCTCGTGGTGCGCCACCTAGTGATTCAGATTAGCGAAGTGCGGCGGATTCCCATAAAACTTGCGGTACGAGGCGTCACAGAGGCAATCGAGGTCAAATCTCCGCTGCTCCAAACCGAGAACGCCACACTCGGAAGAGTAATTGATGGAGAGACGATTGTGACCCTGCCACTCGTAAACCGCAACTACACACAGATTCTCGGCCTGACGGCTGGCACGAATACGGATGTCGTGGATGCGACACAGCTGGGATCCGGGAGCCAGGAGATTCGCGCGAACGGCGCCCGCAGCGGTGACAATAACTTCATGTTGAACGGCGTGGATGCAAACAGCTACGGCGCCAATATGACTGAGGCCAATCCGAACGGCGGTGGCGGCCTGGCGATACCCGCGCCGGATACGATCCAGGAATTCAAAGTTCAAAATTCGCTCTACGACGCTCAATATGGCAGGGGGGGCGGGGCGAACGTCATCGTAGAGACCAGGTCGGGCACGGCTGATCTGCACGGGAATGGCTATTACTTCGGCCGCAACGAAGCCTTGAACGCGAACAATTTTTTTGCGAATGCGACCGGAGTACCGAGAGGCGAGTTTCGCCGCCACCAATCTGGCGGCACTCTGGGCGGCCCCTTGCCATGGTCCAGGAAGCGGGCCTTTTTCTTCGTTTCCTATCAAGCCACACGGGACGTGAATGCGGCCTCACTCGCCAGCAGTGTGCGCTCACAAACTCTGCCTCCAATCCCGCTGGCGCGTACGCCGGCTTCTTTGGGAGCCATCTTCGGTGGTCAAACGGGGCTGTTCGGGGGTGTGCCGGTCGCGCGGGATGGATCAAACATCAATAGCGTAGCTCTCAATTTGCTGAACGCGAAGAACCCCGATGGATCATTTGTGATTCCGAGCCCGCAGATTGCGGGGAGTAGTGTGAACTACACGGCGGTCCTGCCAGGACGCTACGACGAAGACCAGTTCAACACCAACCTCGATGTGAACCTGGGCAAGGCTGATGAGTTATCGGCGAAGTTCTTCTTTTCAAACTCGGACCAAGATGTGCAGTTCTCGGGCGCCACTGTGCCTGGGTTCCCGGCACTTCGTACTTTCAGCAACCGGAATCTGTCCATTGCGGATACTCACACCTTCTCCCCGCACGCCGTCAATCAATTCCGCGCCGGCTTCTCCCGCGTCGCCAGTCGGAGCTCTGCCCCGAGCACGCTGACGGCGCAAGCAGTAGGGATAAATCGTCTCGGCGACCCGCAGGTGAGAAGCCTGCCCCACATCCAGATATTGGGCGCTTTCCAGCTTGGAAATGCGGTAAACGATAAGAATAAGACGGCGAACAACAATTTCTATTTTACCGATACCGTGTCGCTGACGAAAGGTAAGCACAATCTGCGCTTTGGATCCGAGATATTCCGGAATCAATTCAATATAGGCCCCGATGCCACAGACGGCCAGCTCACCTTCCTTTCCTTTACTGATTTTCTGCTTGGTTTGCCGGCAGGCCCTGTCAGCGCAGGTGGCAATGGCACATCGCTCTCCAATGTTTTCCTGGCACTGAGCACAGCCACCGTCCCGGACATCGGACTGCGCTCGACCGCGGCTCATTTTTTCGCGGTCGACGACTGGAAGATCTCGCCGACTCTCACCGTCAATATGGGGCTAAGACTCGAGGCGAACGGTCAGCAGAGTGAGGCCCAAGGGCGGCTGGGCAACTTCTATCCCGAGTTCTATGTTCCTCCGCCGCCCGGTGGGTTTACAAACCCCAGTACATCCGGATTCGTCGTGGCGGAGAATTACAAAGGGGCTGCACCTGAAGGGTATCCGCGCAAAAATTCGACGCTGCTCAATGACCCGGTTCAACTGCATCCCGAACCGCGCATCGGCTTGGCCTGGCAGCCCTTCTCTTTGCGCGATATCGTTGTCAGAATTGGCTATGGAGTTTACGCTAACCGCATCGGATTCTTCGGAGCCGGCCTCGCTCTCGGCTTCAATCCACCCTTCCAATTTATAAAGAATTTGATCGGCGCCGCCAATGCAGCATCCAGCCTCCAATATCCGTTCCCGATACTGCCGCGGGATTCGTCCTTCCCTAACTTTATCGGTGCCACGTTGCCCGGTCCACCATACACAGAAGACCGCACCCCTCTACTCCCCACAATCATAGATCCTGATTTCAAGGAAGCGACGATTCAGCACTATGGTCTGGAGATTCAGTACCAGCGCAAAAGCTATCTATTCTCGCTCGCCTACGCCGGCGCAAAAGGCACTCACCTCGTCGTGTCACGGAGCAACAATCAGCCTGCCCTGGCCAGTCCGGCTAGTCCTGTAAATGGGTTGACCACCAACTCGGTCGCCAATGCCGCCGAACGAGTTCCTTTTCTGGGGATAGCTCCACTTGTCTTTCACATCCAGAGCAGCGGAAACTCCAGCTACAACTCTCTCCAGGCAAGTATCAATAAGCGATTGAGCCACCACTTCCAGTTTCTGGCGGCCTATACCTTTTCAAAATCCATTGACTCAGCCGGAGATACTCTCGGCTCTGCCACTCTTGGATTCTACGGCAATCCGGCTTTTGGGGAGCAGGTATTCAATAATCAGAATCATCCAGCCGCCCAGCGAGGTGTGTCGGATTTCGATCGCAGGCACAGGCTCGTGTTCAGTTACATCTGGGAACTGCCACAGCCCGTGAAGCATAGTCGATTCGCGTTCAGCAGATTGGTCGAGGGCTGGGCAATCTCCGGCGTCGTTACGCTCCAAAGCGGGCTCCCTTTTAGTATTCTCGACAGTGCCGCAGGCACACTCTTCGGCCCGCCAACGTTTTTCACTACCGGCAACGTGGTGTCCGGGGCAACATTAAAAGACGCGCTTCGCAGCGGGAGCGTGAGCAGCCGCATCGATCAGTTCTTCAACACCAGCGTATTTGTTACCGCGCCATTCATTCCTGACGGAACTTTGATCGATGGAAAATTTCCGGTGATTGGTGGCGGTACGATCTTTGGAAATCTAGGACGAAATATTCTTAGAGGGCCGGACCAGCGCAACGTTGACGTGGCTCTTATTAAGAGCACGAGACTCGGTGAGAAGGTCAGCATGGTGTTCCGCTGGGAGGTCTTCAATGTCTTCAATCACCCTAATTTTGCAAATCCTGCGAGCGATGTCTCGAGTCCGAGCACGTTCGGAAAAGTCAGTGCGATGAGCGCTAATCCTCGCATCATGCAATTCGGGTTGAAGCTGGAGTTTTGAGCTGGTGATAAAGCCTTCAGAGTACAAGCTGGAAACGATTCATCAGGATGGAGAGTTCATCCTGTATCGCGGTGCTGCGCTCGGCCAAGGCGGAGACGCGTCACCGTCCATTCTCGCCTTGTCACCGGTGATGAAGCGCAGTGGCGCGACGTTCCACTTCACTTTACCGACTACACCGGAGGCATAAGTGATCACTGAAGACGACGCACCAGTTGTGTTCATCGTCGACGACGACGCGAATGTGCGCCGATCGATCCAGGACCTGCTGGACTCGGTGGCGCTGCAATCCGAGGCGTTCGCGACGCCACAGGCGTTTCTTGCGAGCCGGCGCCCCGACCGCCCCGGCTGTCTGGTTCTGGACGTCAGACTTCCCGGGATGAGCGGATTAGACTTTCAGCGCGCGCTCACGGAAGCGCGAGTAAGCCTTCCGATCATCTTCATCACTGGTCACGGTGATGTCCCGATGTCAGTTCAAGCCATGAAGTCGGGCGCGGTTGAGTTCCTTATGAAGCCTTTTAGAACTCAGGAGCTGCTGGACGCGATTCAGCAGGCGCTCGACCGGGATAGAAAATTGCGCGAGGAGCGGCGGGAGATCGCGGAGTTGCGACACCGCTATGAGACCCTCACACCCCGTGAACGCGAAGTGATGGAGCTCGTCGTCTCTGGCTTGCTCAATAAGCAAATCGCTGGGCAGCTAGGGACTGGGGAACACACGGTGAAAATTCATCGCGGCCATGTCATGCAAAAAATGCACGCCGACTCGCTGGTTGCCCTAGTCAGAATGGCGGACACGTTGAAGAGCGACTAGCAAACTACGGGTTTAGCGCGCCGACACCCGAATGAGTTGTGGCGCAGTGATTTTCGAACTCCTACCAGGACCTACTTCCGCCGTTCCACTCCACAACCCAAAAATCGGTCGAACTCCATGTAACTAAAGTTCAACTTTGCGCAACCAATGTGTAATTGTTTGCGTTCTCCCGAAAGATTACACTCGCACCGTGACAAGCAATAACTCGAAATTAGTTGTGATCGTTGATGATGATCAATCAGTCCAGAATGCGCTCAAGGATCTGATGGAATCCGTCGGGATTTCAGCGAGGTGCTTTGGATCAGCGCAAGAATTCCTTGCATCAGACGAAAGGGACCGGACTGCCTGCCTGATCGCGGACATTCGTATGCCGGGGATGTCAGGCCTTGAACTGCAAGCGAAGCTAAAGTCTGAGGGAGCTTTGATTCCAATCATCTTTATGACGGCGCACAATGACTCAAAGACGAAGATGCAGGCGATCAAAGCAGGCGCAATAGAATTTCTGTCCAAACCTTTCGATGATGAAGTATTGCTTGAGAAGGTCCGACCGACGCTAGAGAAGTGAACAAGATTAATCTCCACGATTTTTTTAAGGAGGTGCAGGCAATGAGTTCAAATGCCTTGGCTTTCTCGCAGCCGCGCGAAGTATCACGGTTGGCTGTGAATCTCAGGACAGGGGGCGAAGTGAACAATGGCGGTGAGGCAGCGGTTGAACAGGACATCGTCGGTTCCTCAGTACCTCTTCGCAACGTGCTGTCGCAGGTGGCTCGTGTGGCTCCCCTGGATTCCACAGTCCTGATTCTGGGGGAAACCGGAACGGGAAAGGAACTGATTGCCCGTGCGATTCATGAACGATCGAGCTGCTCGGCGGGGCCATTCATTAGCGTGAGTTGCGCGGCGATCCCGCCTTCGCTGATTGCATCGGAGCTGTTTGGTCACGAAAAGGGCGCGTTCACCGGAGCTCTGCAGCGCCGGCAGGGACGCTTTGAACTCGCCGAGCACGGGACGATCTTCATCGACGAGGTAGGCGAACTGACCGCCGAGATGCAGATCGCGCTATTGCGTGTCCTGCAAGAGCGTGAGTTCGAGCGCCTCGGCAGCAGCCGGCCAATACGAACATCCGCCCGAGTGATAGCGGCTACAAACCGGGATCTGAAGACTGCAATCGAGGAGAATACCTTCCGGGCCGACTTGTTCTACCGGCTGAACGTTTTTCCGATCGAAGTGCCTCCCCTCCGGGAGCGGATGGAGGACATCCCTCTTCTTGTCGAGCACTTTGCTACACGGTTTGCCAGACAGGCCGGCAAGAGGATCAATACGATCAGTTACCGAACTCTAAGCCTACTACAGTCTCATGACTGGCCAGGCAACATTCGAGAGCTGCAGAATGTGGTCGAGCGGGCGGTAATCTTTTCCGATTCGGACTTACTGTACGTTGACCAGAAGTGGCTCCACGGGCCGCAGTCGAGACGTCGCCCCTCTCCTCCAACGATCTCTCGCACCCTTTCGACCCAAGAAAGAGACGCAATCGAAGAAGCACTAATGGAGTGTAAGGGTCGAGTTGCCGGACCGTTCGGAGCGGCATCGCGCCTAGGCATTCCTTCGTCCACTCTTGAATCCAAGATCAAGATGCTGAATATCGATAAGCGCCGTTTCAGACCTGAGTTCAACGACTGTTGCAACTAAACAGAAGATAAGAACAGCTAAAGACAAGCAATCGAGTCAACGATCTCATTGGCGCTCAAAACAGCAATCGCGTAGTTCGGAATATTGATGTCAAGAGCCGCGCGCATCTCCTCATCAGAGTAATCCGCCGTCGCGTCGCTTACCACCGTCACCTCGTAACCAAGCTCAGCGGCGTAACGAACAGTCGATTCAACACACGTGTGTGCAATAAGCCCGATGAGGATGAGCTGATGGATGCCGTGCTTCTTGAGCTGCAAATCCAAATCGGTGTTGGCAAAGCCACTGGAACACCAATGCTCAAGTGCAACGATGTCGCCTGATTGCGGCGCGAACTCCGCGCGGATCTGGCCGCCCCACGTCCCCTCTTCAAATGCCTTGCTCGACCATGCTCTCTTCTGAACGGGCGCGATGTACTTCCAGGTTTCGTAGTCGCCTGGGCGATACCGATGATGCAGAGCGTAGAAAACGCGAAGGTCCGCCCTGCGCGCTGCATTCAACACATCCAACATGTGCGGAACGCAACTATTCGCTTGGGCAACACGCTTTATTCGATCCCATAACTTACCGCCGTCGGAAATGAAATCGTTGTAAGGATCGATCACCAGAAGCGCTGTGACCGCTTTGTCATAAGTCACTTTTGCCATGTTCTCTCCAACAATTATGCACGTTCGCAATTGACGACGTTGTCTATGCGAGACGAACTCCTTACGACACGCCGCGGCAACTGTAATACCTCATTGGGCGGCAGTTGGCTGCTACTGATAATCGAAAGTCGTGTTCGTCGTGATGAAGCTCTAAGCTCGGCGGCCGCCGAACTCATCCGCGTGAAGCGACACAAATTCGCGGACGCTCATCGCTGGGCGGCCGGCCACTCGCTCCACGCCGTCCGTCATCCGGTCATACCGACCTGCCCGATTCAACTCGGCCATCGTCACCAGATGATGAGTCAAATGCTCCGGCAACCCCGCCCTCTTCAGCTCACGTTCCCAATCCTCTGGCAGGATGTCCACATATGTGATCTCACGGCTCAGCGCATCGGAATACTCCCGGGCGATCTCCTTCATGTCTTGTGAGCGAGGACCCGTGAGTTCGTATATCCGGCCCAGGTGCGGCCCAGAATCGGCTAGGATGGCAGCCACGACAGCAGCGACATCAGTGGTAGAAACCGGATTGGTCTTTCCCCGCCCGAACGGCAACTCGATTCGGCTTCGCTCGCGGACGCTCGGAGCGGTGAGCGGAAGGAAGAAGCCCTCCAGGAACACGGTTGGCCGAATTGTGACGACCGGTAAGCCGGACCACGCGAGCGCCTGTTCGCTTAGCCAGTGCTGCCGCTGCTGAGGGCTCGGTGTAGTGTTCTGGAGGCTCATCTGGGAGACTGTCATCTGGGACATGTTGACCAGGGCGTTCACGCCGACTTCGCGTGCGACAGCCGCCATCGTGACCGTCGCCTCAAGGTATCCGGCAGACACGGACATTCCGAAGTAGACCCGCTGACAGCCGCTGACCACTCGATAGACATCAGCTGGCTCGAGAAGGTCTCCGACCACCACCTCGGCGCCAGCGGTCCGCAATTCCGAGGCACGGTCGTCCTCGCGGCGCACCATAGCACGAACCCGAAGCTCGCGCTCGATGAGCAAGCCAGTAACTGTTCGGCCCACTCCCCCGAGCTGCCCGGCGGCCCCGGTTACGAGTATCAATGCGTCATCAGCCATGTGTTTTCCCTTTTCGGTGAGCGCTGCGCTTATGCCGCGACCGATTTCGCTAAACCTTAAATCGTCGCGGCCCAGCTGCAACGGGTTATTAGAACGCTAGCCGAATATATCGGATTTTGGATCCCAAAAATCACCCTCCAGTCCCAGCTCTGCAAAAATCTCGCGCATCTCATCAGGCTTAGGACGCCGAGAATCCTCCTGCAATCGAGTCGAATACCGCGTCATCGCAAGTCCCCAGAGTTGGTCTATCGTTACTAGAGGCCGCACCGGATAATCATTCGCTGCGCACCAATCTCGAACCAGTTCTTCCGACCGGAAGAAAAGCATGTTGGCTCAGGTGAATACGATGTCGTCCCACCACTTCGCGGCCGGAACAAGACAATGGAAAAGCCAGCTAGTAGGTCCGGGTCCGTCGCTGCCCACTGCAAGACGAAGCGGCTCTCCGGATTGCTCGCACCTGGAGTAAACAATGCCCGATCCGTGTAGCGCTGCAGGTATTGCAAGAGCGTCCCACGCGCAATTGGCGAAGTACTGCTTTCCATCAACAATTACTACGTGCTGTGTCGGAACGACGGAGAACGGAGGAGCCATCCGGATAGATGAGCCGTCCGTCTCAAGCACCAACACTCTCTGTGAACGTAATCTCACATACGCGCCGGCCACGCCTTCAACATCCGAACTGACACGGGCCGCCATGCTCTCCAGTGACGGTCTCTGCCCGGTCTCGGCGAAGTGTCTGTAAACCGCCAGCTTTACTTGAGTATCGAAATCCATAGGTTGGTTAGACTTACTTTTCGACTTTTGTCGTTGCTTTGAACAAATCGCCTCGATTTCTTTTCAGCTTCGCTTGATAATGAACACCGTTTTGTCGTCAATCCGGTCTTCTTCGCCAATCTGTCTGAGGTGATCGTCGTCCCTCGTAGCGTGTTCCAATAACGCATTGCAGATGTCTTTTGCCGATTGCTGATAGTGGTCACGCATAACAGATTCCAGGTGCTGGCGTTCTTCATCATCGCTGCCGTCATAAACACCGTCGGTATAAAGGAAGAGAATATCGCCCGGGCTCATAAGTGTGATTTCCGCAACATCTGATGAGTTAGCCTCCCTGGGCCGGAGTTTCATGGAAAAATATCTCTTGCGATCCGGATGATCAGCCGAGATCTGCAAACCCAACGCCAGGAACTGCACCATCCTGTCTTTGTCCAGCTCCACAAACTTACGATATTCAGCCGAGAACACGAGCGGCGGAGGGTGCCCGAAATTTACAAAGCGGAAATAGCCGTAGGGATGCACTTCGCCGTAAAGCATAGTCGCGATTTCACGCGCATTTTCTTTCTCACTTATCTCAAGTGCGTTGCGAGCCGTGACCGACAGCGCCAACCGCAGGTTGATGTTTTCAAACAGCTCCGGCGTCGTTCTTCCATACTGATCAAGCTCCGAGAGCATGAAGGCATGGAAAGTGTCGTGTACAGTAGAGGCGATTTTGGCTGAAATAAGTCCGTGCCCTTGAGCTTCGACCACCAGGACACCTGCCGTGCTATACAGCTCCTGCAGGTCTTCGGCGACTCGCACCTGCTCGGAGCTTCGGGCCGTCCTATACTGAGTTTCCATCTCGGGATGGAAATCCGGCATCGACTTCAACCATTCAACATGATCGTCTACCGAATTGCGGGGCGATGCGCCGGCCGGGAGCGGATCGAGAAATTCATTGCATAGCGTCTTAGCTCGCTGAATCCGTGCGTCCAGCTCATAACGCTGATCGAAATTGATGTACTCGAAGAGGTCGCCACCGACCGTCCCAGCGGGAATGGAGTTCCCATACATCTCGATGCCCGGTATGTGCGGAATCGTGCCTTCAACGGGCATGAGACGCTTACGCAAATAGTCATCTATCCTTGACTCCATGCACCCTTTCGCGATCGGAGACTACATTATCTTCGCAAGAGGCGTTGACATTGGCGTCATTCACCCTTTCGATGAGCTGCTTGCAGACGGCGATTCTTTCCTATTTGGCGCCGGACAGCCATCGGCCGCCCAGTCAACGGAGCACTTGAACGGAGCAGAGGCCCGATACGGTTACGGCAGGCTGAACCGTATCGGATTACATCTTATCAGGACTTCGCAGCTAGAGTGCCGTATTGGGAATCGCGGAGCCAGTCGTCGAAACGCGTCGGGCCGAGCAGCGCGTTACCGATTGGAACAAGTGTGCGCTCATTTACCTCTGCACCGAAGTATTTCGCCTGGGGGTCATCGATGGCCTCGCGCTGATCGCCGTGCGCGCTGAGGCCCCGTCGGATGAGCTCAACGAAACGAAACTGCTCGGGCCCCGCCACTTCCACGGTACCATTCACCGGCCTTCCCGTCGCAACTCTGCACACCGCACTGGCAACATCTTCGGCCGCCATGGGTTGAATAAGCGCGGTCGGCACTCGAACCGTGTTGCCCTCGGTTGCATCGTCGGTGATGCTATTCACGAACTCGAAGAACTGCGTCGCGCGGACGATCGAGTAAGGGACCGAGGATTCCTTGATTAGCTTCTCCTGAGCGAGCTTCGCGCGAAAGTAGCCGCCTACGCCGCCGCTATTCGCTAGAAGATCGGTCCCCACGACCGACAACGCAACGTGATGTCCAACGCCTGCTGCGGCTTCACGGGCGAGCAGGTTGTGATTGGATGTTTTGAAGAATTCCATCGCCGCTGCCTCCTCAAAGGAGGGCGAATTCGACACATCGATGACGACCGAGGCGCCGTCAAGAACTTCGGCAAGTCCCTCGCCGGTGAGAGTATTGGCGCCTGAGGAGGGTGACGCCGCGACAGCGTGGTGACCCTGTTCACCGAGCTTCTTCACGACCTTTGAACCGATGAGTCCGCTGCCGCCAATTACGACGATCTTTATAGTTGACCTTTCGTCTGTCATAACCAAATCTCCTTATTGACCTTCTTGTTAGTCGTCAGTAATCCAGACGAGTGATCTCCAAGGTTGCGCTCGAAATTGCGCCGACTTGCGTTGAGCTGCGCTGTCAATTCAGCTTTCCGGCTAGTGATCGCGGTAATCACTTCACGGGCACTAGCACCAGAGTACCCGGATCCTTGATCAAGAGCACCACGAATTTTGCCGGCTTCGTCTTGCTTGCGTTACGGCCGACGACGTGAACATCCTCGGGCCCTTCATAAAAGGTCTCACCTGGTCGCAGCGTTACCTGCTTGCCACCCTTCACCTGCATTACAATGGAGCCCTCCAGCACATAAACAAACGCAGACGCATTGTGTCGGTGGATCGGGTCCGATCCGCCTGGAGGGTACTCCACGCTGATCATCAAGACTTCCTTGCCGGGGATTTCGCTGAGCTTCTTGGTCATGAGCTCGGTGACTTTGGGCTCCTGGGCAGACACCGTGCCCGTCATGATGAATAGGAGAACCAACGTTAGTCTTTTTTTCTTCATAGTTGACCTCTCGTTGTCGCTTTAGCGCGTGGCCAAAGCGCCTCTGTCTACCAGGAATTGGTTGATGCATCGGCAGAGCCGTCTGCAAAGACCAGGGATTTGGCTCGGCGTATTGAACTCAGGCTGTTGTAGACCGACGACTTTACACTCAAATCATCGCACTTTCTCTGATATTAAGTGAGTCGTCGGCGGCGGACCTTCATCTAAGTGAAAAGAAAGAACTCGTTCTTCACTCTTCCTGTCAGCCTCGGTAATCCGAGTATGCTGGCGAAGGTGTTCGCCCCACGATTCCACCAGAAAGGTCTCCGTAAAACGCTCTGGGTTGGCAGGATCACTATATAGACCCCAACGGAAAGCGCCATCACGCCGGCGGATGCGTCTCATCGCTCGCATGACGTGACGGAACTCTCGGGCTCGATTCGGATCGATGCGATATTCGATGACGATTAATACCGGTCCTCGATCCGGTTCGGGTTCTACTATGCTGATAGGTTCCGGCCAATGCACCCACGGTTCGAGACTCAACTCTTCGCCCGCGACAAGACGGTAGCGAAACCGCGCGGCAAGACCGATCAATAACCCTGCAGCCGCCATGTCGAGTGCATATTCAATATTGAGTCGACTGGCAACAAATCCCCAAACTGCGCTGCCCGCAGCCAGTCCTCCCAACAAGACCAGAGTGAAAAGCGCCAGCACGCGGCCTCGTGCCCACGCCGGAGCCACGGTTTGGGCTGCGGTATTCAAGCTTGACATACAAGCTATCCAGGCTATGCCACCGAGTAGGAGCGCGCCCGCCGTGACTGAAACAATTCGTGAGTGCGCGAGCACGAACATGGAAACTGCAAAAAACGCACTCCCTCCCACAACCAGCAAATCATTTGACATGACCGCGCGAACTCGTGAAAGCACGGCTGCGCCCACCAAAGCTCCAGTTCCCAAACAGCCAAGCAGAACGCCGTAACCCAATGAGCCCAGACCCAATATGAACTTGGACTGCAGCGGAAGCATTGCCCACAACGCGCTCGCGCAGGATATGAATACTGCTGTTCTTAGTAATACTGCTTGCACGTCAGGCGCATGACGCGCGTACCGGACACCTGCCCGCATCGCTCCCCAAATGTGTTCAGGTGGTGTGCTCGGTTTTTCGCCGGTTCGATCCCACCGGTAGATCACCACAATCACGCCCAGAAACGAAGCCGCATTAAGTAGAAAAACGGCACCCGGGCTTGTGGCTGCTACGATCAGACCGCCTACAGCCGGACCGACTGCTCGCGAGACATTGTTCGCGACGCTGGATAGAGTCATCGCCTGTGAAAGTTCCCGTCGCGGAACCAGTTCGGGGACGATTGCCTGCCAGGCGGGACTGTTCATCGCCGAACCCAGGCCGAGACCAAAAGTGAGCAACAGCAGGAGCGACGGGGTCATGACTCCGGCGAAAGTAAGTGCCCCCATTACCGCAGCTGCGACTAACATCCAAATCTGGGTAACAAGCAGAAGCTTTCTTCGGTCGATCAAATCCGCGAAGGCGCCTGCAGGCAAAGCAAGGAGCACTACCGGCAAGCTGCCGGCAGTCTCGATGAGAGCGACAAGGATCGGCGACTGCGTCATCGAGACCATCAGCCACGATTCGCCTACATCCTGCATCCAGGTTCCAAGGTTCGAAGCAATAGTAGCGATCCAAAGCGCGCGGAACACCGCTGAGCGGAGTGGCGCTAACGACGAGAACGCTAAGGCGCCTGGGGCTGGATGAACGAGGTCTCTAGCCATCGAAACTTATGAGCCGGCGGCGGCCGATCGTTCTTTCGCCTCCACCAACGGAACGTCCACCAGATGTTCGCTCAAGAACCACACCTGCAGCTCATTGGTGCGGAGCACATCACTCACCACCAGATCGTTCGTGCCGTCATCGCCGAGTTCAGCAGCACGGCGTGCCAACGGCCGCGCCTGACTTATGATGACTTGATGAGCGTCGATCAACCTTGATAATTGCACCGGCACTTCTTCACGACCACGAGGCGGTCGCTCTATCTGCGTGGTCTCGGCTACATCCGCGGCCATCGCCAGGCTGACGCCGCCCAGCAATTGAATCCGCTCGGCGATTGAATCAACCAGTTCGTTCTGCTCACCGTAATGCTTGTCGTAGAGCAGGTGCAGTTGATAAAACGTCGGGCCAGCAACCTGCCAATGACACTTCTTATACAAGTCGCGAAGCGTCATCGTATCCGCGAGGAGTTGGTTTAGTTGGTTCGTTATCTGCAAGCGTATCGGCTCTTCCAGGTCCAGAGGCAACGCGTGATTGACCGTGCCGTAGGACTGAATTTCGCGAGCGCGCTGGTGGAGCCGCGGTTGAGCACTCACTCTGTGATCGGGTTTCGAATCAGTTTGCTTCTTTGCCATTACGTTTCTCCTTATTGGATCTTCCTAATTCACTGAGCACCCCGCTAATCGAACCGCACATCGCTGAAATCGATTGAGACCATCAGCATTTCCAGGATCGGTCTCCGATCGGGTCCGCGGGTGTATGCGCGCCTTGTGGTTGGAAGATGAATACCGTTAGCCGTCACATAATCTGAAGTCAACTGTGATGCTTCGAATCCGCCGGCAATGTTCACGTTGTAGTCGTGGCGGCGGAGCATAAAATTCTCCCCGAAGAAGAAGTCCTGAATGAGGCTGTGAGTCTCGATTGAGCCCGGGAAATAAGTGCGCAGTACGCGCCAGGTCTCCGCACCTTCCCGCCAGGGTTCTGTTTCCTCCACTCGCACACCATCCATTGCAAGGAGAAAGGGTGTGGTGAGATATGTCCATACGGCTTCTCCATTGAAGTATGCACGATGGAGCGGGTCCCAAGGCGTACTCATCTGGTGCCCGGCGAAGGAATCCCGCGGCGCTTGTCGTTCGGCAACCAATGTGCCGTCGAGCTTCTCAATGGCGATTCGGTCCGGAGTGAACATCGTGCGTTGATCGGGAGCGCCGAATGGTGAGACAGACGAGCGCTCCTCGTGCAGCCATGCGGTCATACGACGTGGCGTTGAGTCCTGTATAATTCCTTTGAGTGCAAACAGGCCGCCCCCGCTGACAATCGTTGCTTCGACCTTCTCATAACCACGCCAACGGCTCATGCCGCCGTGAGCCTCAAGAATTCTTGCAAGCAGTTGGTTCACCCAGACACCTCCTCAAGCGGCGAACCTGGTCACCGCTTTCCGTACTCCGTAAAAACGTAGTCTCTCGCCTTCGCTGCCGTGTGGCACGCGAAACCACACTTGGCATCGTTGCCCTGCGGAGGCGTGCCGGCTGTGGTGCCGGGTTTGAACGTATCGGAGGCCGCGTCATAATCGAAAACGGCATATCCCCATCCGCCGCTGTCCGCGAACCTCTTGCTGTCCTTCACCATGAAGTCGACGTTCAGCAGGCTGCCCGGCACGGTCGCTTCCGGGAAGAACTCGTTCGGTTTGGGGGTCCAGTGGACCTTAGCCATCTTGGCCCCGTCCGGAACAGGCTTGCCGTTGGCGGGAATGCCGGCCTGGTAGGCTTCGATCATCGCGGGATTGCCGAGTATCACCGCGACAACCTTGGCGTTCCGACTGATGGAGATCGTCTGCCATGATTCGTATCCTCTGAACTCAGAGAACGCTAGCCCGCCCGGCACTTTCACGTTGTATTTGTCCTGCGCGGGAATGGCCAAGCCGCCTAGAACGGCGAGCCATACCGTTGTAATTCCAATCGTCAACATCCTCTTCCCGTTCATTGCAGCACCTCCTGTATCAGAATGGTTAGGAAACGATCTGAAACGACCCGTCGTGGTTTCACTACGCGGTTGGGTAGTCCCAAACATCGGGCAGCTTATCCCTAAGCGATTCATACATGGCGTCGCGGAACAGTTTCACCGCCGGATACGGCCGAAGGGCAACAGTGCGCTCCACGATCAGCCCCTGCTCGTTGTCCACAATGACCTCAAAGCTCTCGATCTTGTGGCCCCCCATGGTCCCGACCCAACGCAAGAAAGTCGTGCGTTCATCGAGCTTAAACTCGGCTGTATAGGTACCGAAACCACGCGTAGAGCTCGACTGAGCGAAAATCGCCGCGATGACTTCACGCCCCTCGATCGGCCGTACCAGGATCGGACTGTTGAATACGACGTTTTCGGCAAGCAGCGCGCTCACCTGGGCTGGTGTGGCCTTACCAGACTGCCGTAGTTTGCGTAAAGGATGCATTGTGATTTCTCCTATGAGTGACTGTACCGGTTTTCCTAAAGGAGCTTTCTTGCCGGGAGGAATGCCTTGCGAGGTAGAGCTCCCACGTTTCTTGATCAGCAGCTCCTTGCCACTCTAGACATGCATTTTGCTATCGCCGTTCTGGGCTTCGATGGCCTTAATGGAGTTTTCAAACGCCTTTGTCAAAACGCGTCTGCCGATGGTCCCAACCACGAAGCCGAGCAACCTTCCCTTGACGTTCTTGCCGTCGCGTACGATGACCACGTCAATGTCGGTCGTGCCGTCAGGCTTACGCGTGAAGGTGTAGGTGTGGCTCGACGCCCCTCCCCACAAGTTGGAGTCGGTAGTCGTCAGGACGACGCGGTTGGGATCGGACCAGTCGTAGTGCAGGCGTTCCCAGATTCCCTTCGAGCCTTCGGTAACATCGGCTGCGTTTGAACTCTTGCTGTGCACCTTTAAATATTCGTCGATGCTATTGCCGAAGAGCTTCGAACGGCCCGGCCCGAAGTCGATGAGCCCGGCGATGAATTGCTGAGGAGTCAATGTGGTAGTTTGGTGAAAATGGATGGTGGCCATGTATCTCCTTTAACTCGGGGAACAGCTCCGGAGATGAGGGTCGTCGAGATTGGCGACCGATGCTCTGGTTCCCCGGTGGGAGCGTGTCTGTGGTGGGTATCTGCGCGGACACGAATACCTCGTACGACAACGCACCACTCGATTCGGACATGTAGTACTCCCTTCTAGCTCGCGCACTGTCTCCTGGATTGGCAGATGTGTCTTCGCCACTCATAACAAGGCAACGTAAGGACCAATCTCAAGTTGTTGATTCTTCTCAGAGGAAATTCTACTTTCGTAAATCTCTTGCGAAGGCTCGCAAGAATATTGCTCAAGGCCGGGCTAGATAAGTGCTTTAGACATCTTAGACTCTCCTTATCTGGCATTAGATCTCGTAATCGAGGATCAGTGGGGCGGCGTGAATCCGATAGTTCTGCACAACACGCTCACTCGTCGTTTACTCATAGTTTTGACCCTTTGTTATTGCTTTTCTGCGATAACTCATATGGAGATGGCGATCACAACTTTCCCGTAACCGCGGTTGTCTCGGACCGCTCCACTGTAAGCGACGGATGCCTCTTCTATTGGAACGACCGCGCTGACAAAGGTCTTCAGCTTGCCAGCGTCAAGCAGTTTTGCAAGTTCTCGCAGCTGTTTCTGGTTAGGCTCGACGATGAAGAACGCCTCCTGCACGCGCTGGTCCGTGGTGCCTTCACTGTCCGCGGCAATAGTCACCATGCGTCCGCCCGGTTTCAGCACCGACCAGGATCGTTCGAGCGTCTCGCCACCCACACCGTCGAATACGATGTCGACCTTCTCGACTTGCTCCTCGAAGCGAGCGGTCTGGTAGTCAATTACTTCATCTGCCCCAAGCCCGTTCACGAATTCCGTGTTGCGCGCCGAAGCCGTGGCAATCACATAAGCGCCGTGAAAATGCGCCAGCTGAACCACGTATAGGCCTACCGCGTCGGCAGCCCCGTGAATCAATACGCGTTCGCCGGGCTGCATCTTGGCGCGCTCGAAAAGACCCTGCCAGGCAGTCAAAGCGCCAATCGGTACGGTGGCCGCTAGTTTGTGAGTCAAGGATTTCGGCTTGAGCGCGATGTTCTGCGGTTGCGTCAGGCAGAACTCTGCCGTGGCGCCCTCTGCAAACCAGTCGTTCAGGCCGTAGATTTCATCCCCGACGTTGAAATCGTTGGCGCCTTTCCCGAGCTCCGCGATGACGCCCGAGAACTCGTGTCCCGGCACCGCGCCTGTGCGTGCCCCTCCCGCTTTCGTATGGGTGGTGGGATACCAGAGTAGTTCGGTAGGCGTCACCCCGGTGGCGCGCACACGAATCAACAACTCGCCGTCTCCAGGTTGCGGTCGAGGAAGCGAGGCCGCAACGAGTATAGGACCCTGTTGCGCGTCGTTCACTCTCATTGCTTTCATAAATCACCTCATTTCGTGACTCTTGAGGCCCATGCTAGAGCTATCGCAACGATTTGAACGACGCGCGCATCTCGGCGACGAAGAGTTCCGGCTGCTCCCAGGCAGCGAAGTGTGTGCCTTTAGGAAAACTGTTGTAGTGGATGAGGTTCACATACGCTTTCTCTGCCCAGCTTTTCGGCGCTTGATAAATTTCTTCCGCAAACGCGCTCACAGCGACCGGAAGCTTGACGCCCCTAACATCGAAGAAGCCGCCGCCTGGCGGAAGAGTATGCCGGGTGTCCCAATAGAGGCGCGCTGAGGAAATCGCGGTGTTGGTCAGCCAATAGAGCGTGATGTTGTCGAGCACGTCGTCGCGGCTCAAACCTTCAGACTTACCGTCGAAAGCGCGCGCAATCATCTGGTAGCTGCGGATGTCGTGGTCAATCATCCACGCCGCAAGGCCGACCGGAGAGTCGACGATTCCGTACAACGTCTGCGGGCGGTTGTTCATCTCGAGGGCGTAGCCCAACCCGTTCTTGTAGAAGTCAACGAGTTGATCCCACGCGTGTTTTTCATCAGGCGAGAGGTCGGCCGGCGGCGGACCGCCCATCGCCAGGGCCTTCGAAACATCGGGCGGCACCGTCGCCGCCATGTTGGTGTGAATACCGAGTAGTCCGGGCGGCTGCTGCAAAGCCATCACTTCCGAAATGGCATTGCCCCAATCGCCACCTTGCGCCACGTATTTTGCATAGCCGAGGCGTTGCATGAGAGTCGCCCACGCTTTCGCAATGCTAACGGGATTCCATCCCGGCTTCGTCGGCTTGGCTGAGAACCCGTAGCCAGGCAGAGACGGAATCACGAGATGAAAGGCATCCGCCGCGGTCCCGCCATGAGCGGTCGGGTTGGTCAGCGGCTCGATTATCTTCATCTGTTCGATGATCGAGCCGGGCCAGCCATGCGTGACGATCATAGGCAGCGCATTCTCATGCTTCGAACGCACGTGAATGAAATGAATGTCGAGGCCATCGATCTCGGTCACGAAGTGCGGCACGGCTTTCAATTTCATCTCGCCTTTGCGCCAGTCATAGTCGGTTCCCCAATAGCGCGCGAGTTTCTGCATCGTCGCGAGCTGGACGCCTTGAGATGCGTCCGTGACCTGCTCGCGTTCAGGCCACCTGGTCGAGTTAATGCGCTTGCGCATGTCGGCAAGCTCCGCATCCGAAAAACTAAATTGAAATGGACGAATTGAACGCTTGTCGTTTGAGCTAACAGCAGTAAGCCCATTCGAGTCTTTCTTTCGAGAGGTCTCAAATCTCGGATCCGCAAAAACCTCGCGGAGAAGGCGTGGGCTGACTGCGCCGGCCAGGCTTAACATTGAACTCACCTTAAGAAAATGACGGCGTGATTTCTCATCTCGTTGCGTCATGGTGTTCTCCTTTTTGCGCATCACCATTGCTGGACCCGTAGCTGGACTTTCGGTCAAGAGGATTCGGTTCACAGCCACCGACCACATACCTGCAGACCCTACTGAATGACAGGTCAGTCAATCGCCTCCTCGATTCGCATTAAGGTGCGTAACGGGTAAAGATGAAGTCGCGATCTGTGACCTTCTGGTGGCATGGAAAACAGGTCTTCATCGCCGCCTCGTTCGTGGGTTTCCCATCCTTATCAAATGACGAGTACCCCCAGCCTCCCGTCGCCGCGTATTTCTTCGAGTCCTTGACCATGAACTGAAGGTAAGAGTCTGTCGGTGAGCCGGCTACGAAAGATTGGTCACGGCCAAAGCTTTTGTTGTTTTCCTCGGACGCGACGTAGCTCCAGGCTATTCGGCCAACGATTGCGCCTTCGGGAAACGGCTTGCCCTCCCGGTACGCCTTGATCGCTATGTCGTTCCCCAGCACGGCACGAATATCGTTGAGTTCGCCAGCTTCGTGGGCCACTGAGACCACCTTCCAGTCACGGTATCCAGCTGGAATTTTCTTTACGAAGATCGGCGCGGCCTCTTGAGCGGCGGCGTAGCGAGATGTAATCGCCATGAAGACTACGGCGCCCAGTGTTGTGACTGCAATCAGCAAGAAAGTGATGCGTTTCATAATGGTTCCTCCTTCATGACATGCGGATCTCCTGGGCGAACTAAGCAGTGACAACGCCATAGCGCCCTGCCGGAGAGCTCAGTGAGAGCTTTGGTCTGAGGTTTTGGCGCGCGGCTTCATAAGCTTCCCAATCCGCCACGTCTGGGAGCGCCGGTATGGTGACAAACTCACCCAGATCGAATCCGGCAAGCGCGGCATCTACCATTTCCTCGACCGGCATCACGATCTCTTTGGGCAGACTTGCTAATGACGTGCCTGCCTTTTCCCAGATGTCGGTGGCGGTTGCGCCGGGCAGGACCACCTGGACTCGCACATTCTTGCTGGCCAATTCGTTGTGTAACGATTGACTGAAAGCCAGCACGAAGGCCTTGCTGCCTCCGTAGACCCCATTGAAAGTCTCGGGTGCAATGCCAACCACGGAAGAAATATTGATAATTGAACCGCCTCCTCTGACGACGAAACCCGGTGTCGCGGCGTGAGTGAGCCTCACGAGCGCTTGCACGTTGAGCGCGATAATTTGGTCCAACGTATCTAGTTCGGAATCGATGATTGAAGCAGTCGAGGCAACGCCAGCATTGTTGACGAGCATTGTGATCTCGCTATCAGTGCGCAATACCTGTTCGACACGAGCCAGATCCTTCTTGTCACTCAGATCGGCAACGATCACCTCAACAAAACGACCTGTCTCATCAACAACGCGAGAGGCTAGACCGTCGAGCCGTTGCTTATTGCGGGCGAGGATGATCAAATCATAACCGCGCTTCGCCAGCCGATCGGCGTAGATCGCGCCGATGCCAGAAGATGCGCCGGTTATCAGAGCTTTGCCTTTCGAAGTTGTGTTCATTTGTCTCCTTCCTTTCTCTCGTGTTGTACGTGCAACCGCGATGCCCGTTTTAAGTATTTGCAGCCATTACTCTGTTCAGCTCTAGTTAACTGCCGAGGTTCGGCATTTGCTGATTTTGGGCAGGAGAGAATGCTGAAGAGGAGTATCAGAGTCGGGGAGTGTATCTAACTAAATCTATGACTGGCGGAACTTATACTTGTCGATTCCCAGACTCCGGATCTTCGACTCGAGTGTTTGCCTTGGTATGCCCAGTTTCTTGGCGGCGCCGGTTGCGCCTGAAATGCGGCCGCCGCATTCTGCGAGCGTTTCTTCGATCAATTGCTTTTCAACTAACGGGTCCCGTCGCAGGCCATAACTCGCCGTGCTTGACTGACGCGACTCTTGAGATCTTTCGCGCTTAAGCCAGGTCTGATCCACAGAGAACGTTTCGCTGTCAGATAGGATCACGGCACGCTCGACCACATTCTGCAGTTCGCGGATGTTACCTGGCCAATCATACCTCTGAAAAAGGTCCAAGGTTTTCTTTGATATGGTCTTAATCTTTTTGCCCGCTTTCTTCGTGTAACGCTCGATCAAATATTCGACTAGAAGCGGAATGTCGTCAGCGCGCTCACGCAGCGACGGCAGATGAATTGGAACCACATTCAGCCTGTAAAAGAGGTCTTCCCTAAATGTTCCATCATCGACTGCAGCGGTCAGGTCACGATTCGTTGCGGCTACCACACGGACGTCTATCTTAATGGGATGACTACTTCCAACACGCTCAACCTCTTTCTCCTGGAGTACCCTCAAGAGGGCGATTTGAGTTTCCGAAGGAAGGTCACCGATCTCGTCCAGAAAAATCGTTCCGCCGTTTGCAGATTCAAAGCGACCCAATCGTCTCTGCGTGGCGCCGGTAAATGCGCCCTTCTCATACCCGAAGAGTTCGGAGGCCAGTAGAGAGGGAGGAATCGCCGCGCAATTCACCCGAATGAATGCCCGCGACGCACGGTTTGATCTTTTGTGGATCGCGCGCGCGATCAGCTCCTTTCCCGTTCCGGTTTCACCCAAAATGAGAACCGTCGAGTCCATCGGCGCGACCTTTGCCACTTGCGTCAGCACAGAATGTAGCGACTCTGACGAACCGACAATTTCTTCGAACATTGACGTGTGATCGATTTCTTCGCGTAATGCCAGATTCTCACTTTGCACCCGTTCTTCTGCTTGCCTTCGATAATGGATATCCGTGCCAGTCGCGTACCAGCGCAGTATCCGACCATCTTCATCCTTGACCGGCCGGTATTGGACCAGGAACCAACGGTACTCTCCATCTTTCCTTCGCGCGCGCTGCTCGTTTTCAAACGGTAGCCCCCTCGAAAGAGCCAGTTGTCTTTCGCTGCGAAGCCTCTCCACGTCATCCGGATGAAAGAACACTGTGCGAAAGTCCGGGGCTAACACCGCCTCCATCGTAAGCCCAGTGAATTCCAGTACAGATCGATTCGCATACAGAGCAGTTCCATCTGGATCAAGCACAGTTACTGTCTGAGCGATCGCATCAATAATCTGGCGGAACTCCATCTCTTCTTGACGAAGCTTTTCTTCAGCTTGCTTGCGCTCCTCGATGTCAGTGCTCGTTCCATACCACCGGATGATCGTACCGGTTTCGTCACGCAGTGGCGCTACGCGAATGAGAAACCAGCGATAAACTCCATCGTGGCGCCGAAGGCGCGCCTCGACCTCGCCTGGTTCTCCTGAGACCAGGAGTTCTCGCCAGGTGTACATTAACGGCGGCAGATCATCCGGATGAAACGCAGCTTGCCATCCCCAGCCGTGCGACTCTTCGGGAGGGAGACCTGTGTAGTCGTGCCATCGTCTGTTGAGGAACTCGCTTGGACCATCGGGCAGGTTACACCAGGCCAAGGCCGGAATCGTATCGATCACCTGCCGAAGTTTTACCTCCGAGTTCTTGATCTCCTCGAATGCTCTTTCAAGCGCCGCTCGTGATAGCTCGCTCTCGATTGCGATGACTGCAATATTGGCCGCGGTTCCTATCCACTCAAGATCGCTCTCACTAGGGCTCGTGGGCTCCGGATAGTAAATCGCGAACGTACCCAGCACTTCATCGTCTTTGGAGATAAGCGGATAGGACCACGCGGCACGCAATCCATAACTCAAGGCAAGATTCTTATAATCCGTTCCTTCGACGACGCACCAAAGAGGATCGCTGGCGATGTCTGAAGTGATCACCGGCTTCTTGAGGAACGCGGCAGTGCCACACGAGCCCATCTGCGGACCGATCGGCAACGGAGTTATGGTTTGAGTCCATCCTTCGGGAACGCGACGACCCGCTGCCGGCCGCAACGTTTCGCCCTCCCGGTCCATCAGCAAAATCGTTGAGATAATTTCCGGGGCCTGAGCATCGATTGTATCGCAAAGATCCTGGAGAATATCTGTAAGGCTCGCGCCGCCGGCAATCAATTGCAGGCTTCGTCTTTGAGCGGATAATAGAGCTTGTAACCGTCCTCGATCGGCACGGTCATTTTGCGCAGAATCAGCTTTCAGCTCTATAGCACTGTCTTGTTCGACTTGCGGTCCTCGTGCGCTCATGACTTATGAACCATATACTGATGCGGAAACATTCCTAAGATACTCCTTGAAGATGTCAAGCGCCATTTGATTGCTTCGTGCGGCTGTCAACCTCAAACCGTGGGATCGTGCCGCTGTCGATCACGTATCCGCTTTCGGTGACGATGCGGCTCTACTCTCGATATGAGAAAGGTTAATACCGGAGCCGGGATCAATGTTAGTGGCGGATGGACTTAGGGAATCTCCCCCGTTGGCGATGGGACCTGACTGAGGCGACAGTGATCCTTTTGCTCCTGGGGAACCGCGCAGAAACTACAAGAGGCGGTGGAATGCATAGACTTGATTCAGGTCGGAAGTTGGGTCGGAAAACTACGATTACGGTTGCCAATGTTGTGCAACGGAACGCAACGAAAACCTAGAAAACAAAAGGACGAGCAACCAAAAAGTTGCACTCATAACCCAAAGGTCGCGCGTCAAATCCGGCCACCGCAACCACTTACCAAAACGTGGGGCAGAAAAGGGGCAGAAACCGGCTTCTGATCTGTCGCATTTCATTGAATGAACTCACTCGCCATCAACTCCGTAGCAGAACCTCGTTCACTCAAGAGAAGCGGCTCACTCAACCGACGCCAAACACTGAGCGGTTTGATCGTGAGAGCTATTCGCGTGGTAGGTGAGATTACTTCACGATTATCCTGCCACGCTGCATGTTTATTCCGCAGGCGAAGCTGATGGTTCCGGCTTTCTCAGGTGTGAACTCCACTACGACAGCCGCGTTGAGCTGGAGTTCGCTAGTGCTCTTGATATCTGTTGAGCGTGCGAGATAATCAGTATCAGTGATCATCTCACGCGAAGGGTATGGACATGACTGAGCGCATGCCTGCCATTTTCTTCGGACACGGCAACCCGATGAATGCGTTAGCGCATAATACCTGGACCGAAGCGTGGACCACTGTCGGAACTTCTGTCCCCCGGCCTAAGGCTATTCTCGCTGTCTCCGCACACTGGTACTTGCCGGCCACTCTAGTGACTGCTACAGATATTCCGCGGACGATCCATGACTTCGGTGGCTTCCCTCGAGAGCTGTACGAAGTCAAGTATCCCGCGCCCGGAGACCCGGAGCTTGCCAGTCGCGTTCAAACTCTGCTCGCGCCCATCTCTGTCGGATTCGACCAGCAATGGGGGCTGGATCACGGAACCTGGTCTGTGCTCTGTCATGTTTTCCCGCAGGCAGACGTTCCAGTAGTGCAGCTCAGCATTGACGAGACGCAACCGACCGCCTTTCACTTCGAAGTCGGGAAACGGCTCGCGCCGCTGCGCAATGAAGGTGTGCTCGTTATCGGAAGCGGCAACCTCGTGCATAACCTGCACGCCTATGCGTGGGGGCGGCACAAGGTTGAGCCTTTCGATTGGGCCGTGCGATTTGAGCAGCAAGTACGAGAACTGCTACTGGCCGGTGAAGACGAGCCACTTATCAATTATGAGTCGTTAGGGCGTGATGCGATGCTGTCGGTGCCGACGTCTGAACATTATTTACCCCTTCTATACATCCTTGCGCTTCGCAGAGGAGGCGAGCCGGTTAGCTTCCCGGTCGAGGGGGTGGATGGGGGCTCTGTGTCGATGGTTACCATCCGTATAGGATAGTCAAAAAGGGGAATGCGGCGGGAAAAACGAAGCTTAAGCCAAATCAAAATGAAGGTCGTCCGACCGAGGCGGAGATCGACAGAATTCTCGAGCAGTCGTTCCCAGCGAGCGATCCTCCAGGATGGACATTAGGACTGGAGCAAACCGGCGCACATCCAGATACACAACAATCGGGCCGTTGCGCCCTTTGCTTGAGACTGTAATCGTTACGCGCACGCGGCCTCTCGTTGGCGGCTTCAAGGTCCGGCGGGCGCTGCCCTCAGCGAAGCAGCGAATGGTCGGGCCTTTCATCTTCTTGGATCAGATGGGCCCGGAGGTGCTACGAGCAAACACAGGCCTCGACGTGGCCCCACACCCGCACATAGGACTCGCCACGGTGACATACCTTTTCGACGGCGAACTCCTGCACCGAGACAGCCTCGGCACTATTCAGCCGATCCGCCCCGGCGAGGTCAACTGGATGACTGCCGGAAGCGGCATCGCACACTCGGAGCGCACCCCGAAGGAGATGCGGAGGACGGGATCGCAACTCTTCGGCATTCAGTCCTGGGTCGCACTACCTCGCCAGGACGAGGAAAGCAATCCAGCGTTTGCCCACCACGGGGCGGATGGACTGCCCGTTATCGAAGGAGAGGGCAAGCGCGTGCGCCTCATCTCTGGATCAGTCTATGGTGCTCAGTCCCCTGTTCAGACGCTTTCGGAGATGTTCTACGCGGACACTTCGCTTGTGGAGGGAGCCCGCCTCCCCATACCCTCCGAGCACGAGGAGCGCGCGGCGTATATCGTCGAAGGGTCGGTCGAGCTTCTACCCGCCGACAGAACTTACAGCGCCGGACAACTCCTCATCTTTAAGCGGGGCACCTACGTGGCTCAAGGACGCGAGGCTCCAATTAGCCATCTCAGCGTGGCTCCCTGTCCGATGACGATGTTGACGGCCACCATGGGTGGAGAGCCGATGGACGGAGCGCGCCATATCTGGTGGAACTCTCGGCTAGGAGCCGGTAGGCTCCTAGCCGGTTGATGTATGCACTACGGATCGCGCGATTCCTCGGAATCTACACCGAAGTTAGCCTGCCCGGCCACTTCATGATCCTGCGAGTTCATTCTAACCCAGATAATGAACCCGATGGCGAGCGCCGTTTATACCAACACAACGATTGCTTCTGAACTCATAGCAATTCTCCCTTAAGTCTGTAGCGCGGTGGCGCCTAAATATACGTGATCGCCGACAGTCCAAGTGACTCACCTCTTTGTCTACGACGATCCAAGAATAGGTCCTCTTATGCTGGTAGCGTGTTAAGTTGCGCTACTTGACAACCACGACACCCGTCATCGTGGGGTGGAAAGTACAGACGTACGCAAATTGACCCGCCTTCGTGAACGTGTGCCGCCATGCTGTGCCCGGATTCATCGAACCCGAATCAAATGAAGCTGAAGTGGCGGTATGTGGGACTAGGTCGTCGTTCTTCCACTCGACCACGTCGCCTTTCCTTATTCTAAGTGTCCGAGGATAAAACTGAGCATTCCGCATCGACACTTTCACGACCGCAGGTGCACTCGGTTCTGCAGCAGCACCTTTATCACGCCGAAGACCTTTAACAACTGTGGAGGCTGCGGCTGCTTGGCGCTCGTCATCTTTTGTCGGTTTAGCACCTATTCTTTGCGCCGGCGCTGCCGCCACGGTTAGGAACACTATCAATAACGTTCCGAGCCCCACGGACCCGCTCTCTTGAAAACAGTTTCTCATAGTTCTTCTCCCGGTCTTCTATAGGAAGCTGGATCTTGCAAGGCAAGGCTCGCCTATCTCTCGCTAAAATTTTACGGCGCGGTGCTTAAGTTGGACCGCGCCGAATGAGGTTTTGCACGCCCTTCATCTCGCCGTATCCATTCTCCGGTGGGCAGAGTCGTTCTATTTGCTTAGTGACGCCTGGAGCTTTTTCGCATGTGCCAAATGTGACACAAAGATTGGGCGCGCACTCTCGAGAAGCATCTTGAGTTCAGCGTTCCTGGTGTTTGGGATCAAGGTCTTGTCGAGTACACCTAGGGCGGCTTCGTGGTAGCTCACTTCGTTATCGATGTACGCCTTGTCAAACTCAGCGCCCGTCATAGTCTTGAGCTCTGCCAGCTTCTTGTCGCCATCCGCCTTTAAGCTCCTGCTGATGTCACTCTCTTGCGGAGTCACGCCAAGGTTCTTTGCAAGAGCAGTAGCTTTGATGTTAACTGCCGTATGATCGCGAACCATCGTTTCAGCGAATTCTTTGATCGCTCTGTTGCTTGTTTTTTCCACAGCCATTTTGCCCGCATCAATATCTACCGTGTCCGCCGTGACTGCGATCATGGCGATCTGAGCATCAGTGGGAGGCGGAGTGGTAGCTTCGTTTTGAGCCTGGACAGTATTGAAAGCCGAGAAAACGGCTATCGTAATAATAAGTGATTTCAACATGTTAGGTATTCTCCTTTTTCGCGGTTTGGGTCCCCGAGGCGGAGCGTCTTTCAAGCCCCTGCTGAGGGACGATTGGTGTGAACGTGGTCCGAGCAGCATTTGCTGTTTTGGAAAGGTCGCCCACGAATTTATTGCAGTTTTGTACGAGCTGCGTCATTCCTCTCTCCTGCTTCCGTAAACCTACTTGCCCTCAGGCAGCCTTGCGGTGTTCCTGTTCCTTATTGATTGGATGAAGGAAGGGTGATGGGCGCAGATCGACCTTCACCTCGCGCTCGGACCCACATTCGTAGCAGGTCTGAACTACGCGACTGTCAATAGCACGAGCATGGGGAATGCCCCAGTAGTGCTTATGGTTGTTGAGAAACGCTAGTATATCCATTGTGCTAAGTAGTAAGCGCAACAATTGCGCCGGCGTTCGGTTGATCGCTTCGGCCAGCGTTCGTGATCAAAGTCTTACGACAAGGGTTGGGCAGGGGTGCTTAACCGGATTGGGGATCAGTGCGAGGTAACATGTTGTACGCCTCACTAGGGTCGAGGGAGTTACGTACCTGTAGTTCCAATGTAGCTAAGATCGTGCGAGCGCGTTGGGGGAG